>Ga0209530_1000065_pt1 | contig 88468 bp, 75 predicted proteins | sample BlaSpr_A8_Ref_O1_FD_187987 | JGI IMG/M metagenome (GOLD analysis project Ga0209530, IMG submission 187987) | Forest soil microbial communities from Thunder Bay, Ontario, Canada - Black Spruce, Ontario site 2_A8_Ref_O1 (SPAdes) (version 2) | ecosystem: Environmental > Terrestrial > Soil > Boreal...
TTGTAAGGCGCGCTATTCGCCGACGGCGCATGCGGACTCATGCGGAATCCGTTTGGAATTGGCTCAAATTGCTTTTCTTTTTCGCGGATGCTGTGGCGGCTCCGCCACCACCAAGCTTGATGTACGAACGGTCCATGCGCGGGGTCCATCAATCCGATGATCGCCTGGTCCACGCCGCACGGAAGATCGGCCCAAAGATGCGCCATCTGATAATGCGAGCTGAACGTTGGTAGCTCCGGCGCTGCGGGCGGCGCGGCGTCGAGCGCCCGGCCTTCCGGATTGCTCACAAAGCACCAGACATACCCGTCGCGCTCTTCGCAAGGAAAACTGCCCGCGTAGATTCGCTCGCATTTTAGTTTTGAATCTGCCGTAAGCGAAGGAATTGCTTGGCATTGACCCGTGTGCGCTTCAAATCGCCAGCCGTGATACGCGCATTCCACTGTTGACCCGTCGAATTGGCCAAACGAAAGCGGGAACGCGCGGTGTGGACAAATATCACGCAGCGCAAATGTCTTTCCGGCGGCGTCGCGACCAAGCACCAGCGGCACATCCAGCAGCGTCGCGCGCACAAGCTTTCGTCCGTGCACCTGCTGGCTGCGCAGCGCCGGATACCAGAATCCCCACATCATCTCGCCGGCGTGATTTCTGGATGTCGCTGCAGTACTTTCGCTCATGCCGGAACGTATCGTAGTACACCAGTCCTCTGTGGCAAAGCGAGCAGTGAGATCGGTCCTGTCGTCCGCCGTTCCTGCTTGACCTAAACGATGTTTGCCGGACTAGGACCTTTTCTGTCCTTGAGGACAGCTTGCCGGTTCCTTTCTGTTCTCTTAACCTGTTTCTATCGAAGCATTTATTTCCCACCTCAGAACCGAGAAACGCAGAAATTTGGTTCGGGTCCCGCTGGTCGGGAGGAGAAAGAGATGAAGTTTGCCAATCGTGTACTCCCGATTGTCGTGCTCACGTCCTTGATCAGCATTCTTCTCCTACAAACGGGGTGTGCCGGCCTCGGTGGCAACACTGGGGGCGGAGGAAAAACCGGAACGAGCGTCCCAACCGTTCCGGCCGGTTTATCGGCTGCCGCAGGAAACGCGCAGGTCGTGCTGAATTGGACAGCCAGCTCAGGTGCGACGGCCTATGATGTCAAGCGTTCCATCACCACCGGCGGCCCATATGCGCAAATTTCGACGCCGGCCGTCCCAAACTTCACCGATACCGGTCTGACAAACGGCACCAAATATTTCTACGTTGTGTCCGCCTCTAATTCAGTAGGACAGAGCGCAAATTCGGCCGAAGTGAATGCAACTCCCGTACTGCCTACGCCGGCAACTCCTACGGGCCTAGCCGCAGCTGCTGGGAATGCCGAGGTGAGTCTGAATTGGAATGCGAGCACAGGCGCGACCAGCTATCACGTCAAGCGTTCGACCGCCAGCGGCAGTGAAACGCAAATCTCAGCGCCCGCTTCCAACAGCTTCACCGATACCGGACTTACAAACGGTACCAAGTATTTTTACGTAGTTTCAGCCGTGAACTCTGGCGGCGAGAGTGCCAACTCCTCCGAAGTGAACGCTATGCCCACTGCTCCAGCAGTGCCTCCGCCAACGCCAACGGGATTGCAAGTAACCGCCGGAAATGCGCAGGTGAGTTTGAGCTGGAATGCGAGTGCGGGCGCAACCAGCTACAACGTCAAGCGATCGACGGCCGGCGGTGGCCCCTTCAGCGCCACGCTTGCTTCGCCCGCTGTAACGAACTACATAGACACCGCCGTGACAAACGGCACAACCTACTATTACGTGGTATCCGCGGTAAACGCTTCCGGCGAAAGTGCCAATTCCGCGCAAGCCAGCGCAACACCCACTGGTCCCGCGGCGAATGTGACGATTACGATTGATCCAACCCAAGCCAAACCGATTTCACCTTGGATCTATGGCATCAATTTCTATTCCGGAATCACCGGCGCTCCACCCCAGCTCACTTTTGACCGCGCCGGCGGCAATCGCTGGACCGCCTATAATTGGGAAACCAACGCTTCAAATGCCGGAAGCGACTATCTCTACGAAAACGACGACTATCTGAGCAGCAGCACCGTTCCAGCAGAAGCGGTCCGGAGTTTCATCGCCGAAGATCAATCCAACGGCTTGGCAAGCTTGATGACTGTCCAGCTCCAAGGCTTGGTGGCCGGTGACGAGAACGGGCCCGTGAGCGTGACCGACCCGCCGGATTTGACGCGCTTTAAACAAGTGGTCGACAAGAAGAGCACAGTCTCCAGCGTTCCCTTTACGATCACGCCTCCCACTACGGACGCCAACGTGTACATGGACGAATTCGCCTGGGCCTTGGATCAAAAGTTTTCCGGAATGGGCATCTTCGGGACAGGTCCCGCGCACCCCACGTTCGTCAGTTTGGACAATGAGCCGGAGCTCTGGAACTCGACGCATTTGGAAGTGCAAGGGCCAAATCCTGTCACTTCGGACGCCTACATTACGAAAACCATTACGCTCACGGAAGCGTTGAAAGATCAGTTTCCCAACATGGTGATCTTTGGCCCGGTGCACTACGGATTTCAGGGCATCTACAATTGGCAGGGAGAACTGAGCGCCACGCCTAGCGGCGCAAATTGGTTCCCGGACAAGTACCTCGCAGCGCTCAACACCGCATCGGCTTCCTACGGCAAGCCCCTCGTCGACGTCTACGACTTCCATTGGTACGTGGAAGAGTACGACGCAAACGGAAACCGCGCTATCGATTTGAGCGGCACAACTCTCACCGACGCCCAGGTCCAGCTAATCGTGCAGAGCCCTCGGGCCCTTTGGGATCCCACGTTCACCGACTCCATCAACAGCAATCCGTGGATCTACGAAGAGCTTGGCAACACGCCGATCAACATCCTGGGACGCCTACAGGCCAAGATCAACTCCGAGTTTCCCGGCATGAAGATATCAATCACGGAATATGAGAACGGCGGCTGGAACCACATTGCGGGAACCATCGCCCAAACCGACAACCTCGGTATCTTCGGCAGCCAAGGGCTTTTCGCGGCCAGCTTCTGGCCTCCCAATGGAACTTATTCCTACGCGCTCGCTGGTTTCCGCGCATTCCGCGATTTCGATGGAGATGGCGCGAACTTCGGCGATACGTCGCTGCAATCCACATCCAGCAACGTGCAAGACGTAGTTGTTTACGCGAGTTCGGACAGCACCGCTCCGGGCAGGTTCGTATTCGTGGCCATTAATCGTTCCACCACATCGCAGGTCACCGCGATCAATGGTCAAGCGATGTCGGGAACTGCTCAGCTCTATCAAATGACGGCGGCTTCCACTCAAGGTCAGAACCCGGTCCAGCCGGTGTCCATCGGAACGATGGCCGTAAACGGCTCGTCTCTGACGATTACGCTACCGGCATTGAGCGTGACTACGATTGAAGTTAACTAGCGGCGCGATCGACCGAACATCAGCTAAACACTTATGTTGCATCTCGTTTGACTCGCCCAGGAATTGCAGCTATTCTTAACGTCGGAATGAACCATATGTTCGCCTTCTTCTATTAGCGCTCTCCTTCTACTCCCGCACACGGCGGGCTGAAAATCTCTCGCGCCAGCTTTCAAGAATCACTGACACCAACCACGATTAAGAATTACGAGGCACGGCCATGGCGAACTTAACGCTGTTTGAAAAACTCGATAACATCGAATCGCGGTACGAAGAATTGACGCAACAGCTCTCCTCGCCCGAAGTGCACAACGATTCCGCGCGCTTCCAGAAGCTCGCCAAGACACACGCGGAAATGGCTCAGATGGTGGCGAAGTACCGCGAATGGAAGGAAATTCAGAAAGGTCTTCAAGGCGCAAAGCAGTTGCTGGTTGAAACCGACGACGCCGAAATGAAGCAAATGGCACACGACGAAGAGCACGATCTCGAAACCCGCAGCGTGACCGTCGAGCGCGAATTGAAATTTCTATTGCTTCCGCGTGATCCTAACGACGACAAGAACGTTATCGTCGAAATCCGCGCCGGAACCGGGGGAGACGAAGCCTCGCTCTTTGCCGCCGAACTTTTCCGCATGTACTCGCGCTATGCCGAGTCGCAAAACTGGAAGGTGGAAATACTCGAAAGTTCCGCGTCATCCATCGGTGGAATGAAGGAAATCGTCGCCGCAATTCAGGGAAACAAAGTCTATTCCAAGCTGAAATACGAAAGCGGCGTGCACCGCGTACAGCGCGTTCCGGCCACGGAGCAGCAAGGCCGCATTCACACCTCCGCCGCCACCGTCGCCGTGCTGCCTGAAGCGGACGACATCGATATCAAGATCGAAGCCAAAGATCTTCGCATCGACACGTTTTGCTCGTCAGGCCCCGGCGGTCAATCCGTGAACACCACGTATTCCGCGGTGCGCATCACGCATATTCCCAGCGGTCTTGTAGTTTCGCAGCAAGACGAAAAATCGCAAATCAAAAATCGCGCGAAAGCCATGCGCGTCTTGCGTGCTCGGCTTTATGAAATGGAGCAGACCAAGCAACACGAAGCGATTGCCGCCGAGCGCCGCGGCCAGATCAAGACCGGCGACCGCTCCGAAAAAATTCGCACCTACAATTTCCCGCAGAACCGCGTCACTGACCACCGCATCGGCTTGACGCTGCACCAGCTCGATCAAGTGATGGAAGGCAAGCTCGGTCCCATCGTGGACGCGCTCTCCACTCACTATGAATCCGAGCGACTCAAGCAGGAACTCGTGGAAGCCTAAATGACTCGAGATTCTGGCAGCAACGGCGTCAATCTCAACGCAAGGCAAAATGTCCACGGTCAGAAATCCGTTCCTGCGTTCCCGTCAGCCTCTAATGCGAACGGGAAGGCGATCGATGTTCGTAGAGCGTTGAAAGAAGGAATGGCTAAGTTGCGCGCGTCGCTTGTGCCGTCGCATACGTTAGCTGCGGAGCTACTACTGATGCACGCACTCGGCCGCGATCGCACTTGGCTTTACACCCATCCCGAGGCATTGCTCGAACCTGCTGGCTCCGCAAAATATTTCGAGCTGATCGCGCGCCGCGCCACTGGCGAGCCCACGCAATACCTCACCGGCAAACAAGAATTTTGGGGCCTCGAATTCGAAGTAACTCCCGCCGTGTTGATCCCGCGCCCGGAGACCGAGCATGTGATGGAAGTGGCCTTGGCGCGGCTTGGCCCTCGCGGCCTCAAAATTTATATGGATACGGGACTGCCGCGCGAACGATTGCGCGTCGCCGATGTCGGCACTGGCTCTGGCTGTCTCGCCATTTCGCTGGCTTACGAATTGCCGCACGCCGAAGTCTTTGCCACGGATATTTCCGCGCCCGCCCTCGAAGTTGCGCGCCGCAATGCAACCCGCCATGCTGCTGCCGACCATATTCATTTTCTCCAAGCAGACTTGCTGGAAGCTTTGCGCCCCGAGTTACATTCTTTCGACCTCATCGTCAGCAATCCTCCATACGTCGGGCGCAACGAATCGGCTGAATTACAGCGCGAAGTACGAGACCATGAACCTGCCGCGGCCCTTTTTGGTGGTCCTACCGGTGTGGAAATTTATGCACGACTGATCGAAGAAGCCGGCAAATTACTTCGTCCCGGCGGCATACTCGTTCTTGAGCTCGGCTACAACTCAGCCGAACATGTGCGCGCAATCCTGACGGAACAGAAGTGCTGGGCGAATGTCAGCTTCACGAATGATCTCGCAGGGATTCCGCGCGTCGCAGCCGCCGATCATATCTGACAAAGCGTTGCAGCTTTTTGTCGTAGAATCTAACCCTCGCTCACTTCAACGAATATGCCGAAGCTGGCCCATTTTCGCGCGAAGCATGACGCACCAGCGCCTGCCGCGGATTCTGTTGCCTCCATTCTTCACATCGATATGGACGCGTTTTTCGTTTCCGTCGAACTGCTGGCGCGACCCGAGTTGTGCGGACTTGCCGTGATCGTCGGCGGCCAGCGCGACCAGCGCGGCGTCGTGACCTCTGCGAGCTATGAAGCGCGGCGCTTCGGCGTGCACTCCGCGATGGCCCTGCGCACGGCTGCAAAACTTTGCCCGCACGCAGTGTTTCTCGATGGGCACCATGAACTCTACGGTCGCTGGAGCGATCGCGTCGCGGCAATCCTCGCAAAATACTCGCCGACAGTGGAAATGGCTTCCATCGACGAAGCTTATCTGGATCTTGCCGGCACCGAGCGCCTTCATGGTCCGCATCTCGGTGCAGCGCACAAACTCTTGCTGGAGATCACTTCAACAACCGCGTTACCGTGCTCTGGCGGTGTAGCTGCAACGCGCCTGGTCGCAAAAGTCGCCAGCGAGCAGGCCAAGCCACGCGGCCTGGTTTGGGTTGCGCCGGGAAGTGAAGCCACCTTCCTCGCGCCATTGTCCGTGCGCAGAATTCCAGGTATCGGCAAAGTGACCGAGGCGGCGCTGAAAAGCCTCGGCGTCGAAACGATCGCGCAACTTCAGCAGGTCACATTGCAGCGTCTCGAAGAAGTTTTCGGAAAATGGGGCCAAGCGCTTTATCGCAAAGCGCGCGGAATCGATTCCTTCGAATTTTTTGTGGACGCCGAGCCAAAATCGATTTCTCACAATCAAACATTTGGCCACGACACAAACGAACGTGAAATCCTAGAATCCACCCTCAGCCACCTCTGCCAGAAGGCGGCAAAACGCCTGCGCGAAGCGGGTCTTCACGCCCGCACGGTCAGCATTACGCTGCGCTACGCAAACTTTACGACGATCACTCGCAGCCACACGCTCACCGAGCCTTCCGACCTCGATACAATTTTTCTTCGGACGGTCCGGGATCTCTTTTCAAGCGCATGGAACGGCACGGCGAACCTGCGCCTTGTCGGCGTCGAATTTTCCTCATTCACTTCCGGTTCCGGCCAAATGGATCTCCTTGATCCCGGGCGCCGCGATAAACTAGAACGCTTGGCGCGGGCCACCGATAGTCTCCGCGATCGCTTCGGATTTTCGAAAGTACAATTCGGCGGCTCGCTCGCGGCACGCGACGACCGCGAAGAGCACGACTGATTTCTCCAGCACACTAGCGGTTGACTCCTCGACGGAACAAATGCGGCGCAACGTGTTTCCTGCCCTATAATCACGTCTCCCATGGCCGCAACTCCTGATCCCGGCAAGCGTTCAAAGGGTGCCATCCGTCACCTGCGCGACTTCTGGTCACGCATAACCGAAGGCCTAAAGCTCGGGCAGCTCTGGGGTCAGTTCAAGTCTGAAGCCACTGCTACATACGGCTTTTATTCGAAGGATGTGGATCGCGAGAATATCGACCGGGAGAAATCGAAATTCAAACGTTTTTGGCGTTTGGCTTGGGGTTTGTTTCTGGCGATGTTGATGAAGCTTTCTCCCGCGCGCCGTGTTTTGTTAATCGCCGCCATCATTTTGCTGATCGTTCGCAACGACAACTATGACCTCGGCTGGCTTGGCGCCGCAATTCTGTTCCTGCTACTCGCACTCGAACTCGCCGATCGCGTGACCATGAAGCGCGACCTCGAAATCGCCCGTGAGATTCAGCAGTGGCTGGTTCCCGCTCGACCACCTGTAATTGCGGGCATGGATATCGCGTTCGCTACGCGCCCTCAAAATACTGTCGCGGGCGATTATTATGACGCATTCTTGCGGCCCTTGGCGGCGAGTGGCGCCGGCAACCCATCGTTACTCATTGCGGTTGCCGACGTTGCGGGGAAAAGCGTCCCGGCTGCGCTCTTGATGGCTACCTTCCAAGCGAGCCTGCGAGCGCTTTCGGCCACGTCCGCATCACTTGATGAAATCGTAGCGGGCCTCGAACGCTACGCCCGGGCGCATAGCCTCGAAGGCCTGCGCTTCACAACCGCCTTTCTTGCGGAAATAAATCTTGAGACACGCGAGATGTGCTACGTCAACTGTGGGCACAACAGCCCGATCTTACGCCGCGCATCCGGCGAGATTGAGCGGCTCTCGACCGGAGGCCTGCCGCTCGGGACGCCGCTCTTCACGGAAACCGAAATTCCATACCCTTCCGGCCGCACGCAGCTTCATCCGGGCGATTTGCTTTTCATTTTTACCGACGGCGTGATTGAAGCGGTGAATGAAACCGGGGAAGAATACGGCGAAGCGCGGCTTCTCCCCTGCGTGCAGCCGCTCCCCGCAAACGCCGGAGAAGTTCTTTCGCGCGTGATGACCGACGTCAATAACTTTGTAGGCTATGCCCGCCAGCATGACGATATCACTGCTCTAGTTCTTCGCGTCACGGCATAGTTGCCGCGCCCGGTTGACCCCGATTCCTTCTTTCGTCCTGTTTGACGCAGGCTTCGCGCACGGCCTACACCCTGCCTCGATATTGCCCGCTTCAGTAAATGGCTACAACTACCAACGACGCGCCATTTCGCTCATAATCGCAAGATGAGTCCCCGGGCTTTCGCTGAACGAATTTGCCGGAAGTTGCGCGCGGCAGGCTACCAAGCCTTTCTCGTTGGCGGATGTGTGCGCGATATTCTGCTCGGACATGAGCCTGCCGATTACGACGTTTGTACCGCCGCAACACCCGAGCAAGTGTTGCGCATCTTTCCGCGCAGCCTGACCGTGGGGGCAAAGTTTGGCGTCGTAATTGTTGTTGAAGATTCGCAGGCGGATACCTTGCCCGCTGGTGCTGGCGCGGCAAGCGACCCGGTTGCGCCCGTTCAAGTGGAAGTTGCGACGTTTCGCTCCGACATAGGTTACTCAGATGGCCGTCACCCGGACAGTGTGGTGCTCGCAAAATCACCAGAGCAAGACGTCAAGCGCCGGGACTTCACGATCAACGCTCTGCTTATGAATCCGGAGACGAACGAGGTTCTGGATTTCGTTGGCGGACGCGAAGACCTTCGCGCCGGAATTATCCGCGCCATCGGAGATCCAGTCGAGCGATTCCGCGAGGACAAGCTGCGCATGGTTCGCGCGGTACGTTTTGCCTCGCGGCTGCACTACGAGATTGAACCGAAAACTTTTCGCGCGATTCAGGAGCTGGCTCCCGAAATCGGGCAGGTTTCTCCCGAGCGGCTTCGCGACGAGTTGACCAAGCTGCTCACCGAAGGTGCCGCTCGGCGCGCGTTTGAGTTGTTGGATGAAACCAAGCTTCTGCCCCAACTTCTTCCCGAGATCGCGCGCATGAAGGGCGTCGAGCAGCCGCCGCAATTTCATCCGGAAGGCGACGTCTGGATCCACACTCTCCTGATGCTCGAAAAACTCCCGACCGGATGCTCGTCCACGCTCGCATGGGGCGTGCTTCTGCATGACGTCGGTAAGCCGGCCACTTTCACGCCCGCTTCCGGCCCGGATGGAAGAATTCGCTTCGACCGGCACGCCGAGGTCGGCACGCGCATGGCAGAGGAAATCTGCCGCCGCCTTCGTTTCTCAAATGACGACACGGAACAAATCGCCGCGCTGGTTGCAAGCCACATGAAATTCAAAGATGTGCTGCAGATGAAGCCGGCTACACTAAAACGGTTCGCCCGGCTGAACCGTTTTGACGAGCATCTTGAATTGCACCGCCTGGATTGCTCGTCCAGCCACCGCATGCTGGATAACTATGACTTCGTTCGCCGATTTATGGACGAAACCCCTGCCGAGGAAATACGTCCGCCAAGGTTGTTAACCGGGGACGACCTTCTTGCCATCGGCCTCAAGCCCGGGCCGGCATTTAAGGAAATTCTGAATGCAGTCGAGGAAGCACAGCTAAATGACTCGATTAGCACTCGGGAAGAGGCGTTGATTTTGGCGAAGTCGCTTATCTCGTCACAGAATTAAGTCTTTAGAGCTTTGCGACTCTGAAAATCCGTGCCGGATCGCGAGGGAAAAAACTATTTCATGAAATTATTCTCCATCGCACCTCTTTTACTAACGGCGATCGCCAGCAGCTTCGGTGCCCAGCAACCGAGCCAGAAGCAAGCGGCAGCCTCGGATCGGCTTGGCATGACGTGCGCGCAAATTCTGCAGATGAGTTCAACGGACTGGATTACCCATTTCAACGGCAAAGTGAATCCAGCGAACGGCGCGGCGGCTAACACGAACAAGCAGATTGGGGAAGCCCAGAACGCTCAAGCAACGCTGCGTGCAATTGCGGCATACGGAAAATGTTACGATGCGCGAACCGATCGGCTTGCCGCGTCGCTAGGCAAGAGCGGCAAAGGACCGTTGATGGGCGTGCGCGGGAACTTCCGCGATTTCGAAACCGCGCTGAAGAATTTCACGACCTTGGCTCTCGGCGGGGCGCAACCTCCGGCCGATCCCGTGAAAACGGCCTTCGCTGCCCTGTACGAAAAGCAGTTTCGCTATGCGCTCTATCAGAGCTATGAGCAGAAGCCTGTTAATCAACCTCCGCCCGCGCCCAAAGAGACGATTGTCGCGCCGACAACCGCAGCGGCCGCAGATCAGAAACCCTCGGCGACGCGCATCACCGACCCGATGACGCTGGCGAAAAATCGCTTCGGCGATTTTTTGGCCGCGCTCCCGGAAGACAAGAGACACGAAATCCACGCCGCATTCGGCGAAATTTTTGAAAAAGGATCTATTGGCGAGCGGTGGAAGATTGAAGTCTATCGCTACGCCATCTACATCCTCGAATCACCGAAGGACACACCGTTCTCCCCGCCGCCATTTTGACCGTCCCGGCCGGTCTCTGTTAGTCTCGGTCTTCCTTATTCGGGGAGAATAAATGAAATTTCGGTCTTCCATTCTGTTAGCTGCGCTCGCGTGCTCATTTTTCGCCGGCGGTCTGCTCGCGCAAAGTGATGATGCAACCAATAAGCTCGCGCGCGATATTTACAAGCAGCTCATCGAAATTAACACCACAGATTCCGTGGGCAGCACGACGGTAGCCGCGGAAGCGATGGCCCAGCGTCTGCGCGATGCCGGCTATGCCGCGAGCGACGTGCAAGTGATTGGGCCGAATGCTCGCAAAGGCAATCTGGTCGCTCGCCTGCGCGGTACGGGCGCACAAAAACCGATGCTGCTGATCTGCCACCTGGATGTTGTCGAGGCGCGACGCGAAGATTGGTCCATGGATCCTTTTCAATTCATCGAGAAGGACGGCTACTTCTACGGCCGCGGATCGGGAGACATCAAAGACGGCGACGCAATTCTGATGACGGCGATGATTCGCCTGAAACAGGAAGGATTCAAGCCGGACCGCGACATCATTCTGGCGCTCACGGCCGACGAGGAAGGCGGGCGGTCAAACGGTGTGGAATGGCTGATCAAGAATCATCGCGACTTGATTGACGCCGAATTTATTCTAAATCCTGACGCTGGCGATTTCGAGTTGGACCAAGGAAAAAAACTGCTCGTCGGCGTCCAGGCGGCGGAAAAGCTTTATCAGGATTTCGATGTGAAAGTGACGAACCCGGGAGGCCACAGCTCGCTGCCGGGCAAGGAAAACGCAATCTACGAGCTGGCGGACGGTCTAACCCGCCTCGAGCATTATCAATTCCCCTTTGAGCTCAGCGAAGTGACGCGCGAATACTTTAAGCGGGAAGCTGACATCGTGGGCAGCTCAACAGGCGCGGATATGAAAGCTATTCTCAAAACGCCGCCGGATGAGGCTGCCATCGCGCGGCTCTCGGAATCTCCTTTTTACAACGCCCGTATGCGCACTACCTGCGTCGCAACCAGGCTGGAAGGCGGCCATGCAAATAACGCCTTGCCGGGGATGGCGCGTGCGAACGTCAATTGCCGCATTCTGCCGGGCCACACGCCTGACGAGGTTCAGGCGACGCTGGAGAAGGTGCTAGCGGACCCCAAAATTTCCGTGTCACAGATCACCTCGTCCGGATCGGGATTAAGATCCAATCCGCTTTCCACGCTTCAGCCGAGTGTGATGACCGCAATTGAGAAAGTCGCGGCGGAGATGTGGCCTGGCGTTCCGGTTGTTCCGGTCCTGGATGCCGGGGCCAGTGACGGAGCTATCTCTCGAGCTGCCGGGTTTCCGACCTATGGCATTCCGGGCGTGTTCATGGATGTCGATGACGACCGCTCGCACGGCCGCGATGAACGGATTCGCGTCGCGTCATTTTACGAAGGCGTGGATTTCTACTATCGCTTGATCAAAACACTTTCCACGCCGCAATAAATTCTGCGGCAAGCAAACTTTCCATGAGTCTGATGAGACGTTCGCTCTTGAAGGCCTCGCAAAACCAGTGGCTGCGCGAGCACGCGCCGCGCTACGGTTTCATGCGGCGCACCGTGACGCGATTCATGCCGGGCGAAAATGTCGAAGACGCGCTTGCTGCAGCGCAGACGCTGGCATCTAACGGTATCGGCGCGGTGTTGACGCACCTCGGTGAAAACATCACCGATCGCGCGGAAGCGCAAGAAGTCACAAAGCATTATCAGGACGTCCTCGATCGAATTCGCGCCGCGAACCTGCCCGCCGAAGTATCCGTGAAACTGACGCAGCTTGGGCTGGACCTCGATAATGAATTTTGCTACTCCAATCTCGTCGCGCTGATCGAACACACTCCCGCGGAAAAAACGCTCTGGATTGATATCGAGCAGAGCCCTTACGTGGACGTCACGCTCCAGCTCTATCGTCGCGCGCGTAAGGCCTATGCGAATGTTGGCGTGTGCGTGCAGGCATATCTTTTTCGCACCGAAAAGGATCTGGATGCGCTGATTTCGATTGGAGCCTCTGTGCGCCTGGTGAAGGGTGCGTACAACGAACCTGCTGAAATAGCTTTTCCGTTGAAGAGGGATGTGGACGAGAATTACCTTCATCTCGCTCAACGACTGCTGAGTCCTGAATCGCGCAAGATGCGTGTTCGGGCGGCAATGGCTACGCATGACCGCGTCCTGATTAAGAAAATCGTGGAATGGAGCGCATCGCAGGGCATAGCAAAAGCGAACCTTGAATTCCAAATGCTGTACGGCATCCAGCGCTCAGAACAATTGCGGCTCGTGCGTGATGGCTACCGGTGCAATGTGCTGATTTCCTACGGCTCCTTCTGGTTCCCCTGGTTCATGCGCCGTCTGGCCGAGCGACCTGCCAACGTACTCTTCCTCGCCCGCAATTTCTTCTCGAGTTGAACCGCCCGCTGTCATTTCCTTCCACCGGCTATTTCTTTCGGGTGTAAGTGGTTTCCTGAAATGCGGCTTCCTTGCCGTCCGCTCCAGCGCTCATCAGCGTGACGATAAATTGATTGTCGTCCACCTGCCGGATTATGGAGTGAAGGGGAGTCTTTTCGCCGCGATGGTTTTGCGTCACCCCGGTTAGATCGATCGTCTTGCCGCCATCACTGCTCGTGCCCGTCAAAAAAACTATAGCCGTGGATCCAGTGTACATCGACACAGCCTCATACTGCTTGGCAATGTTATTGAAACCGTAGATGCGCGTCCCCGAAACAGGGCGTCCAAAAACAGTGTCGTCATTTTCTTCAACGATGAACCGTCCGCCCAGAACCACGGAAATCTTCGAAGTTCCAGTCGAAGCAGTCGCATCAGCATTCGGCTGCGCAACAAATTTTATCGTTCTGATGTACTCGCCCGCGCGCTTTGCAAGAAACTCCTGTTCCGGGCCGGGCTTTGTGGCGTCAGCCGATCGATGGGTGTCAGGCGTAACCTCCGGTTTTTGAGGCCCACGGTCCTGGGCAAAAACTGCGGTTGCAGCGAAAAATAACAGCGCCGCGAGCAAAGCCCTGCGGCCACACGGTGACGCAAAATTCATTTTATATCTCCTTCGCGATTGCTTACAGGGGGTCCTAAAAGCAGTGTTACGTACCGACTTCAGGATATAGGTAGAGAACGGCAGGCGCAATTACGCTCGGGGTTGGCGCAGACCTTAGCGCGTGCGCTCGTCTTTTTCAACTTTGCCATCGCGCAGACGAATTACGCGGTGTGCGTGGGCCGCGATATCCGATTCGTGCGTGACCAGGATGATGGTATTGCCTTGCTCGTGCAGACGTGCAAAAAGCGCCATGATTTCTTCGCCCGTCTGCGAGTCGAGATTCCCGGTGGGCTCATCAGCCAGAAGAATCGAGGGCTTGTTGACGAGAGCGCGCGCGATGGCCACACGTTGCCGCTGACCGCCTGAGAGTTCGTTGGGCTTGTGCATCATTCGGTCGGCCAGGTCCACTTGGCTTAACGCGTTCTTGGCACGGCCAAGCCGTTCTTCCGAAGGCGTGCCATTGTAAATCATGGGCAGCTCGACGTTGTGCAGCGCAGTCGCGCGCGCCAACAGATTAAACGTCTGGAAGACGAATCCAATCTCTTTGTTGCGTATGTAGGCGAGCTCATCGTCGTCGAGCTGGCTAACCAGCCGTCCCGCCAGCCAGTAACTCCCCTTAGTGGGCGTGTCCAGGCAGCCAATCAAATTCATAAGGGTGGATTTTCCCGAACCCGACGGACCCATGATGGCGACATACTCGCCTTTGTGGATTTCGATGCTCACGCCGCGCAGCGCATGCAACTGCTCTGCGCCCATTTCGTAGGTCTTCCAAAGATCTTCAGTTTGAATGACTATGCCGGTATCAACCAGGTCCTTGCGGTAACTCTGCGGAGCGATGATTTCTTCAACGGTCATGCGCAATGTGCTCCTGAATTCAGTTCAACTAGGTGGAAGATTCTTCGCGTTTGGGCGCGGAGTTGTCCACTTTGACCGTGGCGCCGGGCCGCAGCGTACGAAGTGCTTTGTAGCTTCCAATGACGATTTCGTCGCCATCCTTCAGTCCGCTGGTAACTTCAATATCGGTCACGCCCGCGATACCCGTCTGCACCGGAACGAACTCTGCCTTCTTCCCGCGTATAACAAAAACCCCCTGAATATCGGTCTTCTTGGCATCGCCATTCGCCCCTAACGACGGCTTGGAAGCCGCCAGCGTGACGTCCCCGCCTTTCTTGCCCGGCTTCGCTTCTTCGATTTCTTTTTGGGTCCGCACGGCTAGCGCCTGGATCGGAATAGTCAGGGCATCCTTCTTTTCCGCGGTCTGAATTTTGGCGGTCGCGGAAAGGCCGGGGCGGAGCGCCTCAGGTGGATTATCCACGGTGACCACAACTTTGAAGTCGCGCGCTTCCTGCGTATTTGCAGTCGTCTGCGTGGTGGCTGCCTGTCCGGACGAACGAAGTATCGCAAGCTCGCCAACTTGGGTTACGTGGCCCTTGAACGTCTTCCCAGGAAGCGCGTCAATTGTCACTTCCGCAGGCTGTCCCTCTCGCACGTTGGTGATGTCAGTCTCGTCAACTTTCACCTCGGCGGTGACAACGCTCATGTCGGAAATGGTCATTAGGTTACTGCCTTCAGCATTCTGAATTCCAGGTACGACGTTTTCCCCGACGCGTACGGCAATGTAACTCACAATCCCGTCGATCGGCGCTGTATAGGTCGTTTTGCGAAGAATGTCCTTTGTGTGTTTCAAGACTGCCTCGTTCTGATTCATGTTATCCCGCGATTGATCTCGCGCCGCGCGGGCTTGTTCAACCTGTGCTTTGGAAGCGTTTAGCGCGGCCACCGCGCTGTCGTAAGTAGCTTTGTTCGCGTCAAACTCTTGCTTGGCTATAAGCTGATCCTTGTAGAGTTCTTGGGTGCGCTGCCAATCGAACTTGGCCTTTTCAAGGTCTGCCTGGCGCTGGGCTAGCGTCGCGACCGCGGAGTCATAACTTGCGGAGGCCACACGCATGCCCGCTTCGGTGGAACTGATACTGGCCTCTTGGGCCTGAACATCCGCGGCCGGCTGAATGTTTTCCAGGTGCAGCAGGATGTCGCCCCTCTTCACATGGTCGCCTTCTTTCACCACTATATTGGTAATTTTTCCGATGCCTTCGCCCAGTACGTTCGTATAATTTTTCGGCCTGACTTCACCGGATGCAGTTACGACCGAGGTCAGGTCCTGCTTAACGACTTTGCCGGTCTGCACCTGCACAACACCCTTGTTCGCTTGATAGACGCTGTACCATGCAATACTACAAAGCACGACTGCAGCACCCACACCGATTGACACTTTTTGCCAGGTTTTCATTGCATCAACCTTCTTTTATGCCCTCACGTCAAGGGACGGAGGCATCCCGCCACACTATTCCATACGTCCGAAGGGGCCGGAATGTTTCCGGATTAGACGAAGATAAAGAGATAAAGACAGTTAGCTACATAAGCTTTCGGGCTCTTTCATTCCTGTTTTCTGGTTTTCGAAGGGGATCTCTATCCCACTACGTTGCCCAAGATCGCTAATTTTCGGTCACTTTGCTTGTCCGTGCGACGAACCTGGGCATCCCCACCGCGACCATTTTAGATGTTTTTGGCGGGGAAAGAAACAGAATCGCCGCACTCCTGACCAAATTCTGATGCAAGCGAACCAAAAGGATGTTCTAGGCCAGTGGACTAAGTAACCGCTTGAGCCCGCGCAGCGTCCCAGCAAGTGAATCCCCTGAAAATGCCAGGCAACCCCCGTTCGTCTAATGTGCTCATATCCCATATCGGCGGGGGGGACTACGTTGACCTGTACCTTCGGACAGGTTAGAATCTCCAATCAATCAAGGGGAAAACGTTGATTATTGGCCGTTGCGGTAAATGGCTTCTCTTAGCGATTTTAGCGGCTGGTTTGGGGGTAGCGTCCTCGGCGTTTGCCCAGGGCGAATCTCAAGGGCAGCAACCAGCCCAGCCTGAACAAAATCCGGCCAAGAAAACTGCAAAACAAAAAGCCAAGAGCGACAAAGATCTAAGGAAGGAATTAGATTCCCAATATAGGAAGTGGCTCGACGAGGACGTGGTCTACATCATAACTCCCGAAGAGCGCAGCAGCTTTCTCCACCTCAATACCAACGAAGAGCGTGAGCAGTTTATCGAGGCTTTCTGGCAGCGGCGCAATCCCGACCCTGATTCGGCCGACAACACATTTAAAGAGGAACACTATCGTCGAATTGCGTATGTCAACGAACACTTCTCCTCTGGAATACCTGGCTGGAGGACAGACCGCGGCCGTATCTACATCATGTGGGGTCCAGCCGATGAAATCGAGTCGCATCCTGCGGGTGGCAGCTATGACCGTCCAGCCGAGGAAGGCGGAGGAGAAACTTCCACCTATCCTTTCGAGGACTGGCGTTATCGCTATCTCGAAGGCATGGGCGAAAATGTCATTCTGGAGTTCGTGGACCCGACAATGAGCGGGGAATACCACCTCACCATGGATCCCAGCGAGAAGGACGCCCTTCTTATGGTTCCAGGCGCGGGCCTCACCCAAATGGAGTCTATGGGATTGGCCAGCAAGACTAGCCGGTTCAACAACACGGACGGTACGCACGATGCTGCGCCGATCGGAATGGCGCCAGAGAGCGCGAATGAATTTTCCCGACTGGAGCTTTACGCTAAGATCCAGCAGGCCCCTCCAGTAAAGTTCAAGGATCTGGAAGCCGTGGTTACCTCCCGGCTCGTGCGCGATCAGGTTAAGTTCGACTACCGCTTTTATTTCCTGCGTATCACATCGGAGACGGTCCTGGTTCCCATCACCGTGCAGATACCGACAGGACAGTTGAGCTTTCAAGAAAAACAGGGCGTGGACTCGGCCACAGTCAATCTTTTTGCGCGCATAAGCACACTGAGCGGGCGCATTGTTCAAACCTTTGAGGATACGGTGAAGCGCGATGTTCCAGCTGCTTTACTGCAACAGGCCCGCGCCGTGCCGTCAATTTATCAGAAAGCTGTACCTTTGAGCCCTGGGCTCTATCGCCTCGATATCGTGCTTAAGGACGTAAATAACGGGAATGTCGGTGTGGTAAATACTCGGCTCGCTGTTCCGCGTTTTGAGGACGACCACTTGTCGTCCAGCTCTCTGATTCTCGCGGATCAGATTTTGCCCGTTTCGTCGAAAGATATCGGGCTCGGCCAGTTCGTCCTAGGCGATGTGAAGGTGCGCCCTAAGCTGGATGCATCATTCGGAGCCGCAGACGGAATGGGTGTTTTCCTGCAGATTTACAACCTGAAAGTGGATGACAAAACTCATAAGTCAGACGCTACCGTGCAGTATCGCGTCATGAAGGATAAAACTACCGAGCCAGTCCTGAAATTCGATATTCCTAAGGATAAATTGCCCGAGCACGGCGAGGAATTGACTCTGGAAAACATCATTACTCTTGGCTCGTTGCCGCCTGGAGCGTACAAGCTGGAAGTAGCGGTAACCGATAATCTTGCCAAACAGACAATTACGCCGGCAATGGATTTTACGGTGAAAGTACCAGCCGGAACGACTGCACAGAGGAGGTGACCTGGTGAGCCTGCGAGTGATTCGCTCATCCATTTTCGGGGTGCTCCTGTGCCTGTTTCCTCTTTCGGCCATTGGTGCGCCGAATTCCGGCAAGATATCCGGCGTTGTGCTGGATTCTTCCGGGACCCCTCAGATGGGCGCCACTATCTTTGTCAGCTCCGATCAATTGCTCGGCAGTTCAGCTGTCGAATTGCTCACCAACGATCGTGGACGATTTTCCACCGCGCTGCTTCCTTCCGGCACGTACTCGATCAAAGTGACGCTGGCTGGCTTCCTCCCTGTCATGGAGGAACACATCTTGGTCAATGATGAGCGCACCACTCTACTCGAAATTGTTCTCGGCTCGATATTCTCATCACTCGAAAGACTGCAACGCCAGTCCGATCAACCCATCGCTGCGGACGAGTGGACTTGGGTGCTTCGAAGCGCGTCTGCGACGCGTCCGGTCCTGCGCTGGCAAGACGACGGCGAAATATTCGGCGTTCCACCGGGCCAATTCGAAACTGCGCAAAATCAAGCAGGCCGCATGCGTCTGGAATTAACTTCGGGATCAGATCATCCCGGTTCGGTCTCGAATCCGGCCGATTCCCCGGGCACAGCCCTTGTTTATGATCTCTCTCTTGGCGGTCATGACCAACTCTTGATGGCTAGCCAGTTCAGCTACGAAAGTGGGGCCTATTCCGGGGGTTTCGCCACGCAATGGATTCCATCAGGCGAGCCCGGCGTGGGTCCGGTGACAACCATTCTAATTCGCCAGTCACAGTTGGGTCCGGACGGGCTCACGTTCCGCGGGCTGCGCATGTCGTATGACAATTCTTTCGTGATCGGTGATCGCATCAGCCTTCGCTATGGTTCGGATTTCGTGATGGCGGGTCTCGCGGGCACGACCGCGAGCGTGCGGCCGCGCGCTGAGATGGCCGTCCAGCTTGCTCCCACATGGCAGGTGTCCGTTCTCGCCGCCGCCAATGGCTGGCAGGATTCTGCAGGCGATCAAAGTACGCTGCAGTCTGCCCTAAACACTCTCGATCAGTTCCCCATAGTTTTGATGCGCGACGGTCATTCGGTCCTTGAGAACGGCTTGCATGAAGAATTGGCCATTGAACATGCGTTCAGTAAGAATGCCACTCTCACCGTGGCTCTGTTCAACGACCGTTCGACGCACACGGCAGTTTTCGGGCACGGGTCCGTTGCCGGACCGGATTATTTACAAGATTTCTTCTCAAACGTCTTTGCCTACGATGCCGGTGAATCCAGCTCATTAGGGACACGTGTCGCTTATCACCAGAAATTCTCGGATAATGTTACTGCTACGATTATCTACGAATATGCGGGAGCGCTATCCCCGACGGAAGACCCCTCTCAAGCGGCCTTAAGAAACCAGTTGGCGATGCGCTATCGCCAAAGCGCGGGCGGGCGCCTTACCGCAAGAGTGCCCCGCATTGGGACGAGGTTTACTGCTGGCTACAAATGGATCAATGGCCCGGTGGTCTCTGCAATGGATCCTTATGGCGAGTCTCTCTATCACCTCGACCCTTATCTGAGCCTCGGGATTCACCAACCGCTGCCAAGCTTCATCCCAGGTCACGCGGAACTCCTGGCCGACTGCGGTAACCTCTTTGCACAGGGTTACGTTCCCTTAGCCACTCCTGACGGCCAAGTTGTCCTGATCCCGACCTACCGATTCATCCGCGGTGGACTTAGTTTTCAATTCTAGTTAAAACAGTTAAAATCAGTGTACTGGAAACGGGAAGATGGTTCCCACAAATGGTATCCCATGAGTTTCTTCAACCGTCCGCTCTCGCAAGCCTATAAAAATAAAATACTTATGATTAATAGAATCTGCAGTTTACTGGAAGCTGACGTGCTTGCATTATATGGGTTCTAGGCAGAGGTTACGGGTGTAGCTGGATGAATGACAGTCTCCGAATGCGGCTCGGCGCAGTCCTCCTCGCACTTATAACCCTGTCCGCCGTGGTCTTCGCTGTCCTCAATTTCCAGCAACGCTCCCGCTTTGTTCTTCCTGACGACGGTGTCACCTGGATGGACTCGGCTCAGGGAGTAACTGCCTGGCACGTTGTCGCTGACTCGCCAGCCGCCAGAGCCGGTATAAAGCAGAACGACATCGTTGAGTCGGTCCGGGCCGTCCCGATTCAACGCGCCACCGACGTCACACGCGTGTTATTTCGCGTGGGGCCATGGGCTGAAGTTCATTATCAAATGCGCCGAGGCGAGGCCGCCTTTGAGACGCGGCTGGTAACCGCGCCACAGGACAATTCATCCTCGATTGAGGATTATCTCCGTATTACAGCGCTCCTATATCTTTTCATCGGGCTGTTCATATTCGTTCGCCGTTGGAATGCACCGCGCGCAATACATTTTTACGTTTTCTGCTTGGCCTCATTTATTCTTTACAGCTTCCACTACACCGGAAAACTGAATTCTTTCGACCAAACGATTTACTGGGCCAACGTAGTAGCGCTGCTCTTGCAGCCGGCTTTGCTCGTTCACTTTGCGCTCGTATTCCCGGAGCGCCGTGGCACTCTTTGGCCGAAGCTGACTGCCACCTACGCTCTGCCGGCCTTGCTTCTAACTTTGCATATTTTCATCGCCTTCGGGACGTTGAATTTTCTGCCGGCATTCAGCACACGATACTGGCTCGATAAAGTGGAACAGGCGAATCTCGGAATCTATTTTCTGATTGCTGCCACCATTTTCCTTTTCAGTTACCGCCGCGCACCCAGTGGTGTCCTACGGCAGCAATTGAAATGGGTCACCGGTGGAACCTTCGCAGGCTCGCTACCCTTTCTATTGTTCTATATCGTGCCGTACGTTATGGGTATTGTTCCTGCGCCGTGGATGAAACTCTCGGTATTTTCACTGGCACTCATCCCACTATGTTTTGGTTACGCCATTATCCGCTACCGCCTGATGGACGTTGACATCATCTTCAAGCGCGGACTGGCTTACACTTTTGCGACTGCTGCGGTTGTCGGTATTTATTTTGCGGGCATCGCCCTAATCGGCGAGACGTTTCACACGCGCTGGCCCACCGGTCCGGCGGGCGGCGTGATTGCAATCGTTGTCGCGGCATTCTTGTTTGAGCCGGTGCGAGGATGGGTTCAGACTCGCCTTGACCGTTTTTTTTATCGCGACCGGCTCAATTACCGCCGCACGCTCATCGAATTCGGACGCGCCCTCACAAACGAGGTGCGCCTCGAACCCCTGGTCGGCTCCGTGCTCGACCGTATTTCGCAAACCCTGTTGGTAGACCGGCTCGCAATATTTCTCGAAGACCCTGCGCGTCCGGCACAGTTCGTCCTCTCGCGTTCCATGGGACTGCGGCCTGAAGGTCCGCTCGATCTATCGTTTCTCGACCCTTCGCGTCCTGCTCTGGAGCGCGGGTGTTTGTTCTTCGAATCGGCGCGGGCGGCAAGCCAGGAATCCGACTCCGTGCGCCGCACGCTGGAAGAGCTCGATCTGAATTATTTCATCGCTTGCCGCTTCCGCGACCGCACCGTCGCGATTCTGGGCCTCGGCAAGACGGTTGATGGCGATTATCTCTCGACTGACGATCTCGAATTGCTTTCCACCATCGCGGGTTACGTGGCCATCGCCATCGAAAATGCGCGGCTCTATCAATCGCTCGAGCAGAAGGCCATGCAGATCGAGCGGCTGAAGGATTTCAGCGAGAACATCGTCGAATCACTGAACATAGGCGTACTCACGGTCGATCTGGAAGATTGCATCGAATCCTGGAATCCGCAACTCGAAGATTTGCTCGCCATTCCTCGCCGTGAAGCGCTTCGGCGTCACCTGCAGGACGTTCTCCCGCAGGATCTAGTAGCCGAAATTGCTTTGCGCGCTACCAGCGATCACGTTTCCGGTATCTATAAATTCCATCTGAACACGCCCGCCGGACGCCGTCTGGTGATTAACGCTTCCATCGCGCCGCTCGTGGGCAAAAATGGAGCCCGCCTGGGCCGGCTCATTCTTCTCGACGACATCACGCAACGCGTGCGCCTGGAAGAGCAAATGGTGCAAACCGAGAAACTCACTTCGCTCGGCTTGCTGGCGGCCGGCGTGGCGCACGAAGTGAATACCCCGCTCGCCGTGATTTCGAATTACATCCAGATGCTCGCGAAACAGATTCCCGCCGACGATCCGCGCCAAAAAACAATCGAGCGGATCGTAAAGCAGACCTTCCGCGCCAGCGAAATCGTCAACAATCTGCTCAATTTCTCGCGAACCGGCGCAGCGGAGTTCGTCGAAGTGAATCTGAACTCCGTCCTGGAAGAAACCCTCACGCTGGTACAACATCCGTTCAAAACGGCGCAGGTGAACGTCATCAAGAACTATACCGAGCAGTTGCCACCCGTTCTTGGCTCCATCACGCGTCTCCAACAAGTATTTCTGAACCTGTTCATGAACGCTCGTGACGCCATGCCGAGCGGCGGCATGCTGGAAGTGCGCACCGGCGCGCACAACGGCTCGGTTGCAGTCGAAGTCACCGACACCGGCTCGGGCATCCCACCAGAGAATCTACATCGCATTTTCGATCCATTTTTTACCACCAAAGCCACCGGACGGGGCACTGGATTAGGCCTTTCCGTGAGCTACGGCATCATAAAAGAACACGCCGGCAAAGTCGATGTGCGCTCAACGCCGGGTAAGGGAACATCGTTCCGGCTGGAATTCCCCGTAGCCAGGAAAACCGTCCATGCCTAGAGGGTCAATTCTTGTTATTGATGATGAAGTGGAAATTCGCGAAGGACTCGAAGCTCTTCTCACTTCGGAGAGTTTCCAGGTAACGCTAGCGGAAACCGGGGAGGCCGGCCTCCGCCAACTCGAAGACCATCCGTTCGATCTTATGCTCCTGGACGTCAGCCTGCCTGATCGCAACGGCATCGAGTTACTGCGCGAAATCCGGCGTCGCGATCCGCAACTCGCCGTCATTTTGATCACCGCTTATGGCTCGATCGATATGGCTCGCGCGGCCTTCAAGGGCGGCGCGCAGGATTTCATCACCAAGCCCTGGTCCAACGACGAGCTCATAGCGCAGATATCGCTCGCGATTGAAGGCCGCAGGCTCCGCGACGAAAACGTTCAGCTAAAGCGAGCGCTGAAGCAGCGATATAATTTCCCGAACATCATCGGCAAAAGCGAAAAGATGCAGACTGTTCTCGACCTCGTTACGCAGGTCGCGCCGTCGCGGTCCACCGTCTTGATTTCCGGCGAAAGCGGCACCGGCAAGGAAGTATTCGCCAAGGCTATCCATTCCGCCTCCACGCGCGCTGATAAACCGTTCATTCCCATCAATACTGGTTCAATTCCAGGCGATCTTCTCGAATCACAGCTCTTCGGACATGTGAAGGGTGCATTTACCAGCGCCATTGCTTCAAAGAAAGGTCTGTTCGAAGTCGCCGACCAGGGCACTATTTTTTTTGACGAGATTTCTACCATTACCCCGGAGACCCAGGCCAAGCTCCTGCGCGTGATTCAAGAGCGGGAATTTATGCGCCTTGGCGGCACCGAAATCATTAAGGTAGACGTCCGCATCCTCGCGGCGTCCAACGAGGATTTGAACAAGCTGGTTCGCGACGGCCGTTTCCGCGAAGATTTGTTTCACCGCTTGAACGTCATTTCTTTGCATTTGCCGCCGCTGCGAGAGCGTAAAGAGGATATTCCTTTGCTCATCGAGCGTTTTCTCGTGCAATTCTGCCAGGAAAATGGCAAGCCCCCGCGCCGGTTCACTCATGGTGCGATGAAACTTCTCATGGACTACGATTGGCCGGGCAATGTTCGCGAGCTTGAGAACGTCGTCGAGCGCGCCATCGTGCTTTCTACCCAGGAAGCCATGGATACCGACCTTCTCCCCGAAAGTGTACGCACCCGCGAGATCGTCAAAGGCGTCCGCCTGCAACTCGCCGAGTTCTTACCGCCCATGCCAGGCTCGCCGGGCGGAAATGCTGCTTCGCCTTCGCTTTTCGAAATCCTCGAGGAAGTCGAGCGCCGGATAATCGTTGACATGCTCGAGCGCACGAATTGGAACCAGACGGAAGCCGCCGAGCGTTTTCAGGTTCCGCTCTCCACCCTCAATCAAAAAATAAAGCGCCTCGGCATAGAAACTCGCCGCCGCACCACTTCAGTCCGCGGCGCCGCCGCAGGCTTCGGAGAAGATCCCGCCGAATTTCTCGCTGGCAAGTGACGCTTCGGTGGAAGAATCTTTCAGATGAGAAATTCGGTCTGATTGATTTAAGAAACCAGAGCGCGGCCGGCAATATTTCCCAGAATGCGGTAGGGCGCAGACTCCAGCGCAACCAGCGCCTTCGGCGGAATTAAGAATGTCTGCTCGATGGCATACTGGCCGGACATCACTGCGTGCGCGACGCAATCTGTAAAGACAATCCAGGTAGCCTGCGGCGGAAATTCCAGCTGTGTCTTCGGGCAATCTCTCTGAAACGCTGTGTTCTCTTTCAGGAAATCATGGAAGCGAATCATGAACATGTCGTAGGGCGTTCGTCCGATCACTCCAATATTGAGCTTTGAGCCCAAGTCTCGCACCGTGCGGCTCAAGAATGAATTGTCTTCGGCAATATCCTGCAGCCCCGCGCCGCCGGCGTATCGCCGGGCGAGCACTTCAAATCCTTCAGTGGACTGCCAGATGCGCGGTTTCGAGGGATTTAGATTGGTGAACACGCGCAAAATTCGTGCACCGTGCGTTGGCCGGCTGGGAAAGGCGTCGAAATGCAGCAAATCGTTGCGCTTGTGCAGCGGCAAATCGCGGCCTTCCTCTTCCAGCGGCCGAAAACTCGCGAAATCCAGATTCCATTTGCCGGCGTAAGGAGCCAGAAATTTGGCCAGGAACTCCGTCACCTGAGCGCTGTAATTCCGCATGATTGAATGAACGCGGCTCACCGTCTCGCGGTTGCCCGAGACTCCGCGCAACAAATCCTCACTCGGCCTGTACGAAACGTTCTTGTGCATTCGCATCTCAGACCATTGCTGCTCGAGGAGAAATTGCTGATCGGCCGCAGGCAGGTCAAACGGTGGCTCGCGAAAGAAAAGTATTTGGCCGCGCTCCAGTAATTCGCAGTAGGCGCGAGCACGGGCTTCGCACTGTTCGGCTCCCACCCAGCCCTTGCCGCGCTTGTAGTCCTCCACCAGAATCCACGGCATGTTTCGACTGGCGCTCTTCTTCATTTAACTCTTCGTGGAATCTGGAGGTTTGTAGCCGCGAGGCAATAGCGTTGTGCTCAGGTCCAGACCTGAAAGGTTCACTCCGTCGAGATCTGTCTCGCGGAGGACCGTGGTCTTCAGATCCGCTCCCGTGAAATCCGCGCCGCGAATTTCGGCCAGGCGGAAATTCGAAGCCACCAAATTTGCCCCACGCAGTATGGCGCGACGCAAATCCGTGCGGAAAAGTTCCGCGCCGCCGACCTTCGCGTCTGTCAGGTCCGCTTCGCTCAAATCAGCTTCGGTCAAATCAGCTTTGCGCATGTCTGCGCGGCGCAGTTTCGCTTTGCTCAAGTTCGCCGAAGAGAGCCTAGCCTCATGCAAATTCGCGCCTTCCAGGTTCGCCCCATGAAAGTCGACGAGGTCCAGATTCTCGCGCTCCAAATTCACGCGAGAGAGATTCGCGCCGGATAAATCCGCGCGAGTGCCGGTTTCGTCGCCGCGAACGAAGCGGCGGTGCGACTCGAGAATCTCGGACACGAGCCTGCCATTGTGTTTTATGCTTTTCGGGGATCTCATCGTCGCTGTGAATGTGAACAGCTACCGTACGTTCACTGTTTTACAAGTATAGCATGGCGGTCGTAGCCCGGGATTGTCGGCCATTTGAGGATTTGTGGTACCGTCGAAGTGTGAGCCATTGCTTCCGCTTCTCCCTTCTCCCCTCGCGTCGCCGCGGAATTTCATTTATTGCCGTAGCCGTCCTTAGCGCATCGTCTCTCGTTTTCATTTTATTTTGTTCGCCGAATGCCACAGCCCAACAGAGGCAGGACGTACCCGGGGACGAAATAATCGCAAACCTTGCAGCGGGACGCGTGATTATCGCAGTGGTAAAAGATGCCATTCTAATCGCCACCATCGAGAATCCCATCGAACCTCAGACCCGTCTGCCGGCCCCGGTCGAGCTCAACTCGAGGCGCGTGGGAATTTTTCTCGGCGCCGTCGAATGGATTTCTCCATCCTCGCAAGTGGAATTCGCCCGCCTCGACAAAGATCTTCCCCACCTTCACGGTCAAGTTGCTTCGATCGCTCCTCACTTGCAGCAGGCCCAACCGACTGCCGAGGCTGCCGATATTGATTCCATCGGCCACGGTGTCTCCGAGCGCCTGAACGAAATCGCAAGAAATCTTCACGGCAGAATAGATTTGCCCGCGAACGAGCCGGTTGCTGTACTGATTCTCGCGGACTACATGGAAGGGTACGGTCCCGAAATTTGGCAACTAAGTTTTACGCTTCGGCAGTCCATGCAGCGCGAAGATTATTTCGACACGCACGTTTCATTGCCGCAGTACGTTCAATTGTGGCCCCCGGAAAAGGGCCAGCCGCGCACCCTCGTCGAATTTCACTACCCGCCGGAAGGCGTCGTGCCCTCGCTGATCGACCTGATTCGAAATAAGGATGCTGGCATCGAAAAACTCTGTTCTTCGGACGTGAAAATGCGGAACGTTCGGGACCGTTTTCTGCAGGGCGAAAGCAACAAAATTCTGGCGGCGGATGCGATCCAGTTCTTGCGCGCGGCGATCGGCATCGTCGCGCCCCCGAACTCACGCCAAACAATCTCCACGATCGGCGTCGAATCAGGCTTTCAATGGATTCTCCAGCCTCCGCCCGAGCCGAAGAATCCCCGCCTGGAAAAGGAACGTCCTGAGGGCGCCCCGTCGCTGTTGCACCCCAGTTTCTGAATCAACACATAGTTGATGGAAAAACTTTAGCAGTCCGCCGGTCTTTCAGCATATCGCAGAGTAAAACACTGCCATCCGCAGGCCGGCGACTTTAATCGTCGCTCAAGTCTATTTCTTGTCCGCAAGCTGTTGCTTCAGGCGCGCATTCTTCTCACCCACCGAACGCTCAAGATCCTGTTTATGCGCGACCAGTTTCCGCGCGATTTCGGGGTCCGAAAGCCCCAAAATCTCCGCTGCAAAAATCGCGGAGTTTACTGCGCCCGCCTTGTCAATTGCCATGGTTGCGACCGGGATTCCGCCGGGCATCTGCACAGTCGATAGCAGCGCGTCGAGTCCGTTCAACGAGCTTGTTCCCATGGGGACTCCAATCACCGGCAGCGTAGTGTTTGCCGCGATCACTCCCGCCAGATGCGCCGCAGCGCCCGCCGCCGCAATCAAAACTTTCAAGCCACGCTTAGACGCTGTTGTTGCATATTCATGCGCGCGCGCGGGTGTGCGATGCGCAGACACCACTTCCAATTCGTACGGAATCCCAAACTTCTCGAGGGTTTTCGCCGCCTCGCTCATCACCGGGAAATCCGTATCCGAACCCATCAGAATTCCAATCAGAGCCCCAGCTTCCTGCTTGTGTTCCTTAGCCACCGGCTAATCTCCTTGTTCCGAATCTTAAACTTCTTTCATGAGAAACCTATGCGCCATACACATGAATAGACGACCTACCTCATCCTTTCGATACTTCCGCGGCCGCCTCTCGCGGCGCCTTGGAGGTTCCGATATCCTTTCGATAGTGTGCCCCAGCGATTCTGACCTTGCCGGCTGCTTCGTACGCAATCTTGCTTGCCGCTGGCAAATCCGCGGCGATGGCTCCCACGCTGAGCACTCGACCACCAGTGGTGTAATACTTCTCGCCCTCGCGTCGAGTGCCTGCATGGAAGATCAATGCACCTGAAACAGTCGCGGCCGCTTCCAGCCCAGTGATCTCTTTGCCGATTTTGGGGTTCTCAGGATAGCCTTCCGAAGCGACGACCACGCAAACGCTTGCGCCATTCGAAGATTTTGCCTGAACCGACGCAAGCTCCCCGCGCGCTGCACGGGCGCACGCATCGGCGAAGTCAAAATCTGCGCGCAGCAATATCGCTTGCGTCTCGGGATCGCCGAGCCGGCAATTGTATTCGAGAACTTTTGGGCCATCCGAGGTCAGCATCAATCCAAAATAAAGAAACCCACAATAGTTCAGCCCCTCTTTCGCCAGACCAGCTAGAGTTGGCTGCACGATCGTCTCGAGAATTTTCTTCTCCAACTCCGGCGGCAAAATATCTGCGCCCGAAAAGGCGCCCATGCCGCCTGTGTTCGGGCCTTCATCATTGTCGTAAGCCCGCTTGTGGTCGCGTGTCGGCGCAAGAGAAACAAAATCCTTTCCATCCATCAGGATGATGTACGAAAGCTCGCGCCCTGCAAGTCCTTCTTCGAGCAAAACGCGCTTGCCCGCGTCGCCGAACTCATTCTTCTCCATGAGGCGATCGATGAACGCGGCCGCTTCGTCAGGCGACGAAGTCACTAGCACGCCCTTGCCAGCGCACAATCCATCAGCTTTCACCACCAGCGGCCAATCAACCGAACAAAGCGACGTATAAGCGTCAATCGGCGAATCATAAATTCCGTACGTCGACGCTGTAGGAATTTTGAAGCGCTCCATAAATCTCTTGGCAAAAACCTTACTGCCTTCGAGCTGCGCAGCCTTTTGCGAAGGTCCTAGAATCGCAAGACCGCGCTTTGCAAATTCATCCGCAATCCCGCTCGCCAGCGGCACCTCCGGCCCCACAATGGTGAGCTCCGCTCCGAGCTTGCTAGCTAGGTCGGCCGCCGCATTCAAGTCCTTCAAATCCAGTGGAAAGCATTCCGCGTCCTTGGAAATCCCCCCGTTCCCCGGGGCACACCACACCGCCTCAACCGTGGTGCTCTGCCGTAGCTTCCACACCATCGCGTGCTCGCGCCCGCCACTGCCGATCACAAGTATTTTCATGCTTGTCCGCTGAACAGAACCAAGAACGATACGAGGGCGCTCTGCCGGTGTCAACAAGAGTTCGCCTTGCCCACTCGTCCCAAAAATGCTTTCATCTAGTGAGATGCATTGGGACTTCGCACTCATCCTGATTTTTCTCGGCGTCGCGGTCCCTGTCCTGGGACGACGTCGGATTCGCCAATTACTAGACTCTCCCGAAACGTCAAAGATGGACCGCCTCTCGATTTACGCTTCCACGATCACTTTTCAGTGGCTTGCCGCGGTGATTATTCTTTGGCGCACTCGCGCCCACGGAATCACGCTTGCCCAGCTCGGAGTGGCAATTCCCAAGCCCGCTCTCGCCATCACAATTGCAATTGTTCTTGCCACTCTAATTTCGGTCAACCAGATCTACAGCCTCCGTCGTCTCGTAGCAAAACCGTCAGAAATAAAGGGCGTCTTGCCTCAACTTGCTCTAAAACTCTTTCCTCGGGACGCTGTTGAACGCCTGATATTTTTTGCACTGGTCGTCACTGTGGCCATGTGTGAAGAGTTCATTTACCGCGGTTTCGTTCAACGTGCATTTCAGGATTGGGCAGGCGGGTACGTGGTAGCCGGAATTCTCGGCTCGGCAGTCTTTTTCGCTCTGGCACATGTTTATCAAGGACGCAAAGGCTTAACAACTACGCTTATAGTAGGAGGCATATTTTCCGTTGTCCGAGCATGGACAAGTAGCCTATTCCCAACGATCGTGGCTCACTTCATCGCGGATTTCAGCATTGGCATCTTGGCCCCTGCAAAGCTGCGCAGGGCCACAGGAACAGGTCCGGCAAGTGAGTCGCTAAAATAGCATATGTGTGTGACAAGTCTATTACTTACTTATAGATAGGCGTTATGTTCAGATGACAGTTCTCACCGATGGTGTCATTTCTGAGGAACTCCGGACCTATGGTGTTTCGGCGACGGCCGACATTTGCTCTGCAATTCGCACATATATCTCGCTTCTGCTGCACTGGAACCGAACGATCTCGTTAACAGCTGTCACAGATCCTCTCGAAGTTCTGCGATTTCATTTTGGAGAGAGCATGTTTGCCGCATCTAGCATTGCAAATCGAAATGGTCGGCTCGCCGACGTTGGCTCTGGCGCTGGTTTTCCCGGTATCCCGCTAAAGCTCGCCCTTCCTGCTCTAGAGGTGATACTTATCGAATCGAACGCCAAAAAAGCGGCCTTTTTGGCTGAAGCGATCCGTGAGCTCGGCCTCGAGCGCACCGAAATATACCGCGGACGTTTTGAGGATTTCCGCGCAGAAGGTCCGGAGTTCGATTTCGTTACGGCTCGAGCCATCGGTAGACACGACGAACTCATAAAGTGGGCGTTTGGTGCAATCAAATTGGGTGGAAACCTAATTCTTTGGCTGGGGGCCGATGACGCCGCTCAAGTAATGTTGAAAAAGCCTTGGCGGTGGTCCAAGCCCTTGCCTATCCCCTGGTCACATAGCCGAACTATCCTAGTTGGCTTTTCAGACTAGGGAGCCACTAGGCATCGATGTTCCACGTGGAACATTTCGATTCCGCGAAGACTGTTCCACGTGAAACGTCTTGCATGTTCTAAAAGCTTTCTGCTAGATTCGCGGCTGCATACCGGGGGCTATCGCATTGGCTCGCATCATCGCGATCGCAAATCAAAAAGGTGGCGTTGGAAAAACAACTACTGCAGTTAACCTCGGCGCTTCTTTAGCAGCCTCTGAACAGAAAACGCTCGTGATTGACTGCGATCCGCAAGGCAACACAACTAGCGCACTTGGTTTTCCGAAGGATCCGGCTAGAAGGACTCTCTATCAAACGCTAATACTCGATGAGCCAATCGAACGCGTAACGTTGGACGCCCAGGTCGAGGGACTAGATCTAATTCCATCGGACAAGAACCTGGTAGGCGCGTCGGTAGAGCTTGTCCTAATGGAGAATCGGGAATATCGCCTAAGAGCGGCCATCTCCGGCATAAAGGAAAAGTACGATTACATTCTCATAGATTGCCCACCGGCGCTCGATCTACTTACGCTTAACGCCCTAGCCGCAAGCGATTCAGTCCTTGTACCCATCCAATGCGAGTACCTGGCCCTTGAAGGAGTTTCGGAGCTCCTCGATACGCTGATGCGCCTGCGCCGCACGATCAATCCCTCCCTTGCTATCGAGGGTATCCTACTGACGATGTACGATGACCGTACGACTCTCTCAAAGCAGGTAGCGGCAGATCTAAGGAGCTTCTTCGGTGGCCAAGTATTCGATACTGTAATTCCCAGAAACGTACGGCTGGCTGAAGCCCCAAGTCACGGCATGCCCGTAATGTTCTACGACATTCATAGTAAAGGCGCGGAGAGCTATATTCAACTTGCCAAGGAGGTTATCGCTAATGCCCAGAAACGCGTTGGGTCGGGGCCTGAGCGCTCTGATCAGGGATCCGGAGCCCAATCAGCCGCAGCCGCCACCGCAGGGGCCAGCGGCGGCGCTGGAGCACCCGCCAGCTCCAACACGCCCGACGACAGCACCGGGACCAGCGGCAGCGGCGGTGCCGGCACTGGCTCCGATTGACGGACTCCTTCAAGTCGATATCGATCTGATCGACCCAAGCCCGTATCAACCGCGAACCCGCTTCCGCGAAGAAGCGCTCGACGAGCTTGCGCTCTCGATTCGCTCTAGCGGAATTGTTCAACCGCTAGTAGTCCGCAGAATCGGCGCCCGTCACCAGCTCATCGCGGGCGAACGTCGCTGGCGTGCGGCCCAAAGAGCCGGTCTTAGCCGCGTTCCGATTGTGATTCGCAACGTGCCTGACGACATGGCTCTTGAGATGACCTTGGTTGAAAATCTCCAGCGGGAGGACCTCAACCCGATCGAGCAAGCCCATGCATTCCAACGGCTCACCGATGAGTTTCACCTTACACAAGAACAAGTTGCAGAGCGCACCGGCAAGGACCGCGCTACCATCGCCAATGCGCTTCGGCTCCTTAAGCTTGAGCAGCCGATTCTGGATTTACTGGAGGACGGGAGACTAACCGCGGGCCATGGCCGCGCCCTTCTCGCCGTAGCCGACACCAAAGAGCGCGTTGCGCTTGCGCACCGCGTCGCACGCGGGGGCATGACGGTCCGTCAGGTCGAGCGACTTTCCACTCGCGCGCCAAGACCACGTCCTGCGGGGTCGCTGCTTCAACCTGATCCGAACACGAAGGCTGCTCTCGAAGATCTTCAGCGTGAATACGGAACACGCGTCTTGATCCAACCGCGTCGTACCGGAAAACCTGGTCAGTTAATCTTTGAATACTATGACGATAGTGATTTAACCCGCCTCTACGACCAATTAATGCTTAAATAGATTTGCCCTCAAGAACCTCAAACGGCACAGGGATAGGACCACGCATGGCATGGTTTGACCGAAACCGACATGACTCCGGCGAATGGACAGGCTTTCTAGAGCCCGGCGTAAAACTTGAGGGCAGACTTGAGTCTAGCGGCACGTTTCGCATCGACTCGTCGATGAAGGGAACTCTCGTCTCCGAAGAAACGTTGATTCTGGGAGAACATGCTTCGGTGGAGGGTGAGATCGATGGCAACAACGTAATCATCAGTGGGCGGTTCGACGGGGTTATCCGCGCCCGTGGAAGAGTAGAACTGAAAGCCAAAGCCATCGTGACGGGCGAAATCCATTGTCCTTGCCTCATCATCGAGCCTGGAGCTGTATTCGACGGGAGCTGCCAAATGCTTAGTGCGACGGAAACATCGAAACCAGTCACGATCCCGATTCGCTCAGTCGCCGCGCGCGCCTGAGACTTTCCTCTAATCAAGAGTTCTTTCCCCGCCCAAATTCCAAGGCTTCGAAGCGTTATAATCAACAGACGATATTTACTTGGGAGATTCATTGGCCGAGACAATTCGCTTAACCACCACCGCAAAAGCCGCAGGCTGCGCCGCAAAGCTCAGTCCCAGCATTTTGGATTCGATTCTCAAGCGTCTGCCGCCACAAACCGATCCAAATCTTCTCGTCGGTTTCGAAACCAGTGACGATGCCGCCGTGTACCGCCTGACTGACGATCTGGCAATCGTTCAAACCGTGGATTTTTTCACGCCGATCGTCGACGACCCGGCACAGTTTGGCCAAGTCGCCGCAGCCAATTCGTTGAGTGATGTGTATGCCATGGGCGGACGCCCGATTTCCGCTCTGACGATTGTTGCTTTCCCAGCTTCAGGCGCGCCGGAGATTCTCGAAGAAATTCTGCGCGGCGGCCTCGCAAAAATGTCAGAGGCAAATTGCACGGTTGTCGGCGGACATTCCATTCGCGATGACGAGCTGAAGTTTGGCTACGCTGTCACCGGCGTAATCCATCCCCAAAAAGTCTGGAAGAATATCGGCGCACAGCCAGGGGATGTTCTTCTGTTTACCAAGCCAATTGGAACCGGTGTGATCTCTACCGCATTGAAGCAAGGTCTCGCCGAGAAAGCGTGGGTTGCCGCCGCAACGGATTCGATGACGCGGTTGAATCGCGACGCCGCTGACGCATTGCATGAAGTGGAGGCCGCCTCACAAAATGGCCGGCCCGTGCACGCAGTCACCGACGTCACCGGGTTTGGCCTTCTCGGCCACGCACGCGAAATGGCTATCGGAAGCGGCGTTTCCATGAAAATCGATCACAAAAACATTCCCTGCCTTCCGGGAGCGATTGAAGCAGCGCGCGGGCATTTTTTCTCCGGCGGCATGAAAAACAACCGCGATTTTTGCGAAAGCTGCGTCAGCTTCGCCGACAATGTTGCCGATGAATTTCGCGCGCTGCTGTTCGACCCGCAGACTTCAGGCGGCCTGTTCATCGCAATCGCGCCGGCTTCGGCGGATTCCGCACTCGCTGCGTTCGAACGCCACGAGGTTCCTGCGCGCGCAATCGGTGAAATCATTTCCCGGCGTTCGCCTTTAATCGAAATCGCCTGACCCGCCTCAATCGTGTACACTTTTCTTTTTTCGAACCTCCCATGGACCCCATAACTCACGGCATTGCGGGCGCGCTTCTGGGTAAAGGATATTTTGCAGAGCGCAAAGGCCGCGTCGCAATCTTCGCGGCTACGCTTGGCGCCGTTTTTCCCGACATCGACATCGTGGCAGAAATAGCTTCTCGCGATCCGCTGGCTATCGTGAAATATCACCGCGGAATCACGCATTCCTTTGTCGGACTCCCCTTTTTTGCTGCGCTTCTTGCATGGCTCACCCGCTGGATCGCGAGGCGTCGCGGCATCGAAACCCCTTCTTGGGCCACGCTCACCTTAATCTATGGAATCGGAATCGCCAGCCACATACTGCTCGACGGGATGACGTCTTTCGGCACGCGAATGTGGACGCCGATCTCACAGCGACGCGTGTCCTGGGATTTGCTATTCATCATCGACTTCAGCTTCACGGCGATTATTCTATTGCCCCAGATCGCGGCGTGGATTTATCGCGATCGCGCGAAGAGCCGGATGCGCGCCGCCTGGATGTGGGTGCTTTTCACTCTGGGCGCCGTCGCGGCATGGATGGCCGCGGATGCAGCCGGGTTTCCATTTCATCTCTGGATTGTGGCGGTTACAAGTTGCGTCATCGCCGCGTTATTTTTCTTCCCGGCGATCGACGACTGGGGATTCCACGTGAGCCGCGCCACATGGTGTCAGGCGGGAACGTACGCTATGGTCGCGTATCTTTTCGTCTGCAGTTTCGCGCATCACGCCGCGTTGCAGCGTGTAAAAACCTTTGCTTCGGCCAATAACATTTCAATCGATCGCATGGGCGCTCTGCCGTTGCCGCCATCGTTCCTCGATTGGGGTGGAGTAATCCGCTCGGTCGATGGCGTATATCAGGCTCGCTTCGATTTGCGAAGTCCCGTGGCTCTGGAATTTCACTTCATCGCGGATTCTCCGCCGGATGAATTCGTTGCTCGCGCATTGTTGCTTCCCGAAGTCCGATTGTTCTGGCAGTTCTCGCGTTTTCCAGTGATTCGCACCTCGATGGAGGGCGAATATCACGTTGTCGATTTCGGCGAGAATCGTTTCGTCAATACGCGTCACAAGAGTCCGCAACCCTTCACCTATCGCGTGGTTTTCGACAAAGCTGGAAATATAATCGAGGAAGGCTGGCAATCTGACGGCATGCTACTGCGTCGCATGCAAAAGCTTTCGCCGCAGCGCACGGGAGAAACGCCATGAAGGTCCTGATCTTCAGCGATATTCACGGAGACTTACGCGCGCTCGAACGCATCGCTTCCCAGCAAGCGGACGTGTATATTTCTGCTGGGGACCTGTCGAATTTCGGCAAAGGCCTAGAACGCTGCGGAGAAATACTAAAACCGTTGGGCCAGCGCGTCTGGATGTTGCCGGGGAATCACGAAACGCAGGCCGAGAATCGCTCTTTTTGCGAGCATTATGGCTTCCTGGACTTTCACCGCCAGGTGCGCTCGCTTGAATCCGCATCTGGCATCACGCAATGGGCCGGGCTTGGCTACAGCAACATCACACCGTTCGATACGCCCGGGGAATATTCCGAAGAAGAAATAGGCCAGGCCCTCGCGGCATTTGATGGAATGAAATCTCTCCATCTCGTCGTGCATTTCCCCCCGCTCAATACCAGGCTCGACGAATTCGCGCCCGGCAAGCATGGCGGGAGTTCGACGTTGCGCGAATGGGTGACTCGCGCCCAGCCAGCCTATCTTTTCTGCGGCCACATCCACGAAACCGCCGGCCGCTCCGATCGCATTGGCCAAACCCAATGCTTCAATGTGGGCAAGCAGGGATATACGCTGGAAGTTTAAGAAATTGAAATATATCAGAGAGCTTGGACAAAGCGGGCACGGCCGTTCCAAAATCAATAACGCCTTTCCACGACCTCCAGTTACTTCTTATTGGCAGGATAAACGACAAGCTGCCGGCGGTCGCCCGCACCTTCGCTTGCAGTACGCACACCCGGCGCGCCATTTAATTCCAGGTGAATCAGCCGGCGCTCGCGCGGCGACATTGGATTAAAACGAAACGTCTCGCCCGTTTCGCGCACGCGTTGCGCGGCCACCCGCGCCGAGAGTTTCAATTCTGCAAGCCGCGCCGTCCGGTAGTCTCCGCAATCGAAGCGTACGCGATCGTGCAGGCGGGGATCCAACCGCAGCCATCGATGCGCAACATGTTCGAGCGCCAATAGAAGCTCCGCATCGCGTTCGAGCAGAAAATCCTGATCTGCTCCGTGAAACGCGACGACCACATCTTTTTCTCCGGAGCCGCCGGCTACCGAATCAGGATTGACGATTTCGTATTCAATCGCCAGCCCCATTTCGCGGACGGCGAGATCGAGAAAGCGTTTCAGCTCCGTCGCCGCGCGTTCGCGATCCAGCCGTGCTTCACCCTGTGCATGTTCCTTCATGAAAGGCCTCTTCGTGGCCGCCGTTCGTTCGTCACTCATTGAGCGCTTTCTTCTTGAATTTACTCTTGGAAGGGAGCGGCTCGGTCCGGTTCAAATATACTTGCTGGCCGATACCGACGAGGTTGCTCGTGAACATGTACAGATTCAGTCCGCTGGAAAGATTGAAAAAGAAAAACCCGAACATCAACGGCATCAACGCCATCATTTTCTGTTGCGCCGGATCGGTGGTCGTCTGCGGCGTCATTTTGGTCATCAAATACATCATGATGGCCATTCCTATCGGAAGAATGTAAAACGGATCTTTGGCCGAAAGATCGTGAATCCAGAACATCCACGGCGCATGCCGCAGCTCAATCGCCCCATTCAGCACGCGCCACAACGCCCACCATATCGGCATCTGGAAGAGCATCGGCAGGCAGCTTCCCATCGGGTTGATGCCCTCGCGGCTGTAGATGGCCATCACTTCTTCATTCATTTTCTTCTTGCGCGGATCACTCATGGAATACTTCTTGTAGCGATCCTGAATCTGCCGGACTTCCGGCCCTACTTTCTGCATTTTCTGCATCGAACGCCAGCTTTTCATCTTCAGCGGGAACATGGCGAAATTGATCACCAGCGTCAGCAGAATGATGCACCATCCATAATTCGGCACTTTCGTGTGGATGGTCTGCAGAATCCACAGAAGCGGCTTGGCGATCACTCCCGTCCATCCGAAATTAATCAGCTCGGCGAGCGGCGGCTTGGTTTTTTCCAGAATCTTTAGGTCTTTTGGGCCTACAAAAACTCGCACGACCAATGGCGCCGCGATCGTAGTCCCGGCCGCCATCTCGGCGATGGGCTCGCTCGCAGGCTTGCCGTCGTCCACGATGCCGTGGTCCTGCGTCCAGTGCCACAGCGAGAGTTCCGCGCCGTCCGGCAAAAATGCCGCGGTGAAAAATTGGTCTTCGATGCCCAAATACTCCATCGGCCCGTTTTGCAGCGCCGGCTGGCTCTGATTTCCGGACACACCCAGCTTTTTATATTGCAGCAGACTCAGTTTGTCATTGAGCTTGTAATAAACGGTGACGAGTGAGGCGGCCTTGTACACCGCTCTGTCCCCGAATCCCCCGCGCCAGGCAATCCCTGCGGGAATCGCTTTGCCGTCCAGCAAAACGGAAACTTCGGCAGACATCACGTAGTCCAAGTCGAAATTCAGCTTCTTGGTTACGTCCAGATGGCCGTCGCTCCAATGGAATGTAATTTCCGTCGGCGCAGTTAAATTACCCGGCCCAGGCGTCACTTCGTAGAGCGCCGAGTTGGCCTTCGCTTCGAGCTGCGAATCCGAAAGCACCAGAGAGAATGGCCAGCCCAATTGCTGCGCCGCGGAATTGTTTACCAGATCGAGCAAATGCGCCGGCTTTTGATCGTCCGAATATTTCTTCAGCTTCCAACTTCGCACCACGCCGCCGCGATTCGAAAGTTCCACCAGATAGAGCGGACTCTCCACGACGACTGATTTTTCTTCTGCCGCTTGAATCCGGGTGGCGCTGGCGGCGGCCACCGCGGCGGTTCCCTGCCTTATACCTCCGCTCCCGGCCGACGAGTTGCTAGGAACTTGCGGCGTTGTTTCCTGCACTGCCGTCTGCGCGGGTTGAGGTTGCGGCGCCACGGGAGGCTTGTAGAAATGCCCCCAGGCGAAAAGAATCACCAGCGCGATAACCACGAACACTACCGCGCGTATCTGATCGGACATCTCGTTCACAGAAGCAGCTCCTTGTCTTGCTTACGCGGAGCGTTCTCCGTGAAACGCGCTTTTAAAGTTTGGAACGAACTTACCGCGGAAGAGTGCGTAGCGTGGGGAATCTGCATTCCAGAAGTCTTGCCTTCTTCCCTGTCCGGCACAGGATCGAACCCGCCCTTCGTGAAAGGACGGCAGCGCCCCAGCCTTCTCAGCGCAAGCACCACACCGCGCCGCGCCCCGTGACGCGCAATTGCCTCCTGCGCGTACTTCGAGCACGAAGGATCAAACTTGCAAGCGCCTCCGAAAAAATGCGAAAGAAAAACTCTATAGAATTGAACTAGCGCGAGCAGAACCCATGCGCCTGCCGATCGCCGGCTTTCCCCGCCGGAATCAGAATGAACCGCTACGGTGTGCGCGGAATCAATTTCACCAGTTCGGCCGCCAGCGGCAAGAATTCCGCCGTCGCGGCTGTCGTGCGCGGATGAATCACAATATCCCATCCCGTGGCAATCTCCTGTCGATGCAATCTTAGAATTTCGCGTAGGCGCCGCCGGATTCGGTTGCGCCGGACCGCATTACCCAGCGCCTTTTTTATGCTCCAGCCAAACCGGCTGATTTCGAGGCCATTGGGACGTAGAAATATCGTGAACTCGCGGCTCGTCCGGCGGCGCCCTTCGCGATACACCACATCGTATTCCGAGCGGCGCACCAGTCGGCAGTTCCGCGGAAGATTCAGTCGCGGCGTATCAGACGCGCGTGAGACTGTGGCGCCCCTTCTTGCGGCGTTGCGCAAGGACTTTCCTTCCACCCTGACTCTTCATGCGCTTGCGGAAGCCGTGTTTCTTGTGGCGGCGGCGCACATGCGGTTGAAACGTGCGTTTCGGCAACGGTCGTTCTCCTCTGCCTGAGCAATTGTTCTATTTGTGAGCCGGTTGGGCGCCGCAGTCTTGCCGCAGTCCCCGCTTGTCCCGCACGCACAATCCCGCACTGGCGCGGCGCATCTTAATCAAATCCCTCACCCTGGCGAAACGATTAGTGTATTAGACCCGCGCTGTGCGGTCAAGAATTCGCGCGGATGGCCGGAGAACGAAACTTAGAACTTAGTTTCAAGGGGACTATAAGGCTGCGAAGAGACAGTTGCAGGTCCGGACGCAAAAACCGGGCATGCAAGATGCAACCTGTCTTTGACTCTATTTTAGCGCTTCGGTTTCTCTTCGGGCTTGCTCTCTGGTTTCGATTCGGGCTTTGGCGCGGTTTTGGACGCAGCCTTTGGCGCGGCTTCATGTTGAGGCTGAGGCTTTGGTGCAGCTTCATGCTGTAGCGGCTGCGCCTTCGGTGTCGCCTTGGGCTCGGCCTTTGGTGCTGCTTCATGTTCCGGCTCTGCCTTCGGTGCGGCCTCATGCTTTGGCTGTGCTTTCGGTGTCGCCTTGGGCTCAGGCTTTGGTGCTGCTTCATGTTCCGGCTGTGCCTTTGGCGCGGCCTCACGCTTTGGTTGCGCCTTCGGTGCGGCTTCATTCTCGGGTTGAGCTTTTGGTGCCGCTTTGGCCTTTGGTGCAGCTTCGCGTTCAGGCTGCGCTTTCGGTTCAGCCTTGGGCGCGGTCGCAGTCTTAGGAGTGCTTTCCGCGCGTGATGCACTAGAACGCGGAGTAGCCTTATTCGCCGTACTCTCCGTCGGTTTCTCGCGCGATGACGCGGACGATTTCGCTGCGGGGGTCGCGCCCTTATGTTCTGTTGCCGCGCCTTCTGTCTTTGGCGCCGTTTTACCCGTTGCGCCCTTATACGGAGCCGCTGCCTTTGCCGGCACTACTCCCGCGCCCTTGAATTCGCCCGGCTTTGCCGTCGCAGCTACCGCCGGCTTCCCGTGGTTCACGGAAGCAAATTGGCTTCGATCGGATGCTGCAGCGTGCTGGTGCTCGGTTTGCGCCGCTGTCGGCGGTGTGTGTTGCTCGTGCGCATAGGTTTCTTGGGCCGCGGTTGGTTTTGCCGATACTCCACCTGGACCATTGAAACTCGCACGCCCGGTCGATGAGTAGTTGTTGATCACCGTCTTGCTGTAAACGTTGTGAATCACGGTCACATTTACATTGCTCACCGAGCGGTTGTAAAAGAAGTTTCCGCCTTGCCAGTAACCGCCCTCGTAGCCCACGCCGCCGTAACCGAACCCGTAATTTACGCCGCCATAGAAACCAATCTGTGACCCCCAATAACCGCCATTCCAAGCATACGCGCCGTTGTTCCAGCCCCAATAGCCCGGGGTCCACAGAAAGCCAGGAGTCGGCGCCTCCGCCCACGTACCCGGCACGAAATAATAATCAGCGTCGTCGTCGCTGTAGGCCCAATAGCCGGGCGTCCAAATATAATTGTCAGCGGGACAAATCGGCTGCACATACACCGGCAGCGCCGGCGGCGCGACGGTTATCGATATTCCAACGCCTTGACCGTGGGTTCCAGCCGGTATGAAAAGCATCAGCACCGCGAGCAGTAGCCAACGTGTGGAGCGGATTGAACGGAGCGTCCGCATGAGCATCACCTCGTTAGATTTTCGTTAAATCAGCCACGAATGGACGACCCACAATAACCGCAGAGCGCAAGATCTCAGGAGTACACTTTTAGTGGTATTCCGTTGGAAGGCCCATAGGCTAAACCCTGTAAAACTTGCCAACAAGAACCTTAGTCGCGAATAAAGTACCCCAGAGCGGCCCCAAAAGCCTCAAACAGCCCCGCAAACGCTGGGGACAATCAGTCCAATAGTTCGTAAGACCTTTCTTAACTTCTCGGCCGAAATTCGATCACCACATCTTCCTCAGCTCCCAGGGGCTGTCCGTCCAAGAGCGTCACCGTATAGCGCCATTCCCTAACAGCTTGCACCACCACCGGAATCAGCGCCGCCGGACCACTGATCGGTTTTACATCAACAACGTCTCCGCTCTTTCCGATCGTAGCTCGCACTTTCACCGTCCCTGCCATTTCCTTTTGGTTTCCGCCTGATGGCACCTGAGGGTCCACGTGAAATATCAATACTCCCACTTGCAATCTTTCCGGGCGGTGACCCGACGCAGGCCCCGGCTGTGCCGGGACGGCAACGAAACGTTGCGCACTGATCGCGAGCGTTGGCGATGCGCTCACCGCCTGTTCCGCGAGTGCCAGCTTGAATGGACCGCTCGTTTCATCTGGCGCAGTCACAAGTATTGGCCCTTGGGTCTCGCTGAACGGCTGCGTAGTCGCCACCGCTGCTGCGGAATCTTCGCTCGTTTCCGCCTGCTGCGGCTTTGTTACGGACGTGACCGGCACCGGCTGCTGCGCATCCACCGACGGCGGATTCTCGCCGTCTCTGCTGTTCTTCTCCGCCGCTCCTGCCGGAGCAGCCTTCACTGGCGGCTTGCCCTCGGAGGCGGCCGGGGCATCACTAGCCGCCGTGTCCGCCGAACTGCTCGGTCGAGTAGCCGCGGAATTGCCCGACGCAACCTCCGTTGATTTCTGCGCGTTGCTTGCAACAGCACTCGCACCGGCGAAATCGTTTTCTCCAGCAGTGGCTGCGGGCAAGCTAGCCGTTGGTGTTGGCGGCGTCGCGCCGCTGCTTTGTTCCAACTCTTGATCGTGACCAAGCAACTTGTCGAAAAATCCGTTCCCCACGCCGACCCCAACCGCAAAGCACGCTATCCCAATCAGAAGTACCAGTGCCGCGAGAGGCCATCCGCTTCGACGTTCCACCGGAATCTCGCGTGCCCGTTCCACCAATAGATTCGCCGCTTGATTCCTTCTGTGCAACTCAAGCTGTTGGATCAAATCCGCTTCTCGCGAAAAAACGTAAGCGGGCGGTTCCTGCTCCTTCCCGCTCGCGGTTTTCCCTTCAATCTCGGAAGATCCATCCGTCTCGGCGGCGAGAAGCCGATTTTCTTCGAGAAAATCCGGAGGAGGCGTGATCAAGGCATTTTCGACTGAATGATTGTGCGTCGGCTCGGCTACCACGTTTTCTGGTTGCGCCAGCGTGCTATCGTCCGCACGTTGCTCTGGCCCTTCGCAAAAATCATCAACGCGAGGGACAAAATGCAAATTTTCTTCAGGGAAATTAGAAGGTCGAGACGTTTCATCCTCGACTGGATGATCGTCATTCGGCAGGGTTGAAACTGTCTCAGGTTCCGTCCGCTCGTCGTCGGCAGGCTCAACGGTTGCCGGGGCGTCCATGCGCTCGCCACGCTCTGAGTTTCGTTCCAAAAAACTCAGAACGTTTCGCGAATTCTTCTCCGCCACCCGCGGCTCAGTGTCTCGCGCCAGGCCCTCGGGCTCATGATGCGCGTTGGACAGAGTTTTTTCTGACGGAAACATGCCCGCAAATTTAGCTTCGTCAGCTTCGCTGAGAGCCTCCAGCTTCATGGGAAGCTTGCTTGCGCTTCGAATCCCCAGAAACTCTATGTCTCTTCCACGAATGGGTTCGCTGGTTCCTCGTACCGGGCCGTTGGCGAAATCTTTGGTCGCGATCCACTCGCGTATCTTCTCGCGGTCGCTATCCGCGACATCGACAAACTGGATCCCCGCGCCTTTTTTAGAATCGCTCGTCCATGCTACTTGCCCGCTGGTTTCAATCCATACATCGGACTTCGGCAATTGGAACCGTACGCTCGGAAAGTAATCAGACGTCAGCAACCCGGCCGCCGTGATAGCCAGCCCGCCCTCGCTGACGTTCAAAGCGATGCCGCCATTTCCATCGCCCAGCTCCACGTATGTCAGCAGAGCCGAGCTGCTCCGACCGTAGGCTCGACGATCCGGCCTCTCCGGCAGAGCGCCAAATAGACCTTCAAAATGAGTTCGCGTATCCGACATTCCAAACCCCTCTCGAGTTGAACCGGGATTCGCGCGCGGAACATCGTGAGAATGCTTGCGCTCGCTATTGTACTCGCTTGGCAGACCCATGGACCGCCGCAAGTGCCTTATTTTCGCAACAAAAATACCTTAAGTCCGAGGACCCAGCCTTGCCCTCATAAACACTGCTTGCTACGCTAGCCGATTCGCGCGGGACGGTCCGAAGACACCTCGGGACCACTTCTAGCCCATTGGAACGCGCTCCCTACCCAGAACCAACCCCACAGTAACGGATTAGTCGCGTACCTTCGGGGATGTAGGTTATGGCCCTAACAAGGACTGCGCGGCTAACCTGAAATCTCGCAGCGTCCACGACATCCAAGTCCTGGATTTCTTATGTGGCAGTGTGCTAGTGTTTTTTGTGATTAAAATAGAGAAAATTCGAACGCATAACGGAGTCGTAAGTGACTCGCGGCCTGCAAGACACGTCGCGGGCTATGCATCTGAGGCTTTGACCTCAAAAGTGGGAGGCTATGCTCATCAGCTTAGCCTTGGAACCGCTTCCCTTTTCGTCCAAGTCCGCGCATTTCTAACCGGTTCTGGCTCATATTCAGAAATCTCCGTAACTTGTAGAAAACACAGGGCGGCGTACCAGTCTAACCGGGGCCAGAATCACTCAATGCGATCATCTCCTCGACTAACCGTTCCGCCCGAAAGCCGCCATGTTTGAAACACTGACAGACAAGCTCCAGCGCGCCTTCAAGAATCTGCGCGGCCAGGGCAAAATCACCGAGGAACATCTCGATGCGGGCTTGGTGGAAATTCGCGAAGCCCTGCTCGAAGGCGACGTAAACGTCGGCGTTGCGGACGAGTTCATCAAGCACGTCCGTGAAAAGGCGCTGGGTTCCGAAGTCCTCTTGCAACTTTCGCCCGACCAGCAAGTAGTAAAAATTGTTCGTGACGAATTGGGCGAACTTCTCGGCCGCGAAGCAAAACCTCAATACAGTTCCAAGCCGCCTTCTGTCTGGCTTATTGTCGGCCTGCAGGGCTCCGGCAAGACCACTTCCACCGGAAAAATGGGCAAGTGGCTCGCGGAACATGGACATCGCCCGCTGGTCGTCTCCACTGACGTCTATCGCCCCGCGGCCCGCGAACAGCTCGCGCAGGTTGCCAAAGCGACCGGGACCCCGCTGTGGCCCGGAACCGGAACCGACAAGCCGCTGGAAATTGTGCGCGGCGCATTGCGCGAAGCAAAACTATCTGCCTGCGACGTCGTGCTGGTTGACACCGCTGGCCGCCTGCACATCGACGACGACTTGATGAATGAGCTTTCCGATCTCAAGCGCGAGCTGAATCCTTCCGAACTACTCTTCGTCGCTGACGCCATGATCGGTCAGGACGCAGTACGTTCGGCGGGTGAATTCCACAAGCGGCTGGGCATCACCGGCGTTGTACTCACGAAAATGGACGGAGACGCTCGCGGAGGCGCGGCGCTTTCCATCCGCAAAGTTACCGGCGCCCCCGTAAAGTTTGTCGGCATCGGCGAAAAATATGATGCGCTCGAGCCTTTTCTCCCCGACCGCGTCGTGTCCCGCATTCTCGGCATGGGCGACGTTCTCGGCCTGATCGAAAAAGTTGAAAAGAACGTTGACGAGAAAAAAGCGCGAGAACTCGAACGCAAGTTGCGCGAAGACGACTTCACGCTCGAGGATTTCCGCGATCAGTTGCGCCAGATTCGCAAGATGGGCTCCATTGAATCAATCATGGGCATGCTTCCAAAAGTCGGCCCGTTCGCCAATCTGCCGAAAAACACTGAGATTGATGAGAAGCGCCTCGGTTCCGTGGAGGCCATCATTAATTCCATGACCGCCAAGGAGCGCGCAAATTCCAATCTGATAGACGGCAAGCGCCGCAAACGCATCGCTCTAGGCAGCGGCACCTCCGTCCAGGAAGTAAATCAGGTGCTAAAACAGTACGCCGACATGCGCAAAATGATGAAGCAGTACGGCACCTATGCAAAAACAAAAATGCGCGGCATCGGCAAATTCGCCGGCCTGAAATAGGAACGAACGTGCCGATAGTCGTCAACAACACGCTCAACGAAATTCGCTCCCTCGCGATGAGTGGCGGCGATCGTCCTGCACAGGCCAAACGCCTTGCCGAACTGATCCGAAAACTTGGCGAATATCGCTGGGTCGGCATTTACGATGTGCGCCCGGAACTGGTCTCCATCATCGGCTGGAGTGGTCCCAGCGCTCCGGAATACCCCGAGTTTCCCGCGAGTAAGGGACTCACCGGTTCCGCAATTCAAAAAAAGAAAACGGTCATTGCCGGCGACGTCCGAACCGACCCGCGCTATCTCACCGCCTTTGCTAGCACTCTTTCCGAAATCATCGTTCCGGTTCTGGCTCCCGGAGGCGATCGCGTGATTGGAACGGTGGACGTTGAAAGCGAACATGCCAACGCATTTTCAGAGCGCGACCAACAAATGATCGAGCACTGCGCTCAAGCGGCCTTGCCCCTCTGGCTCCTGCGTTAATGCCCGCGCGCCTGAGATAGCGATTGGTGAAAGCAGCCCCCTTCGCTATAATGGTTCGGTTCGGCATAGGAGGATTTTCGCTGTGTTAATGATTCGGCTGGCTCGGATTGGCAAGAAGAAGCGCCCGTTTTATCGCGTGATCGTTACGGAGAAAACCCGTCCGCGAAATGGCCGGTTTGTGGAAATCGTAGGTACCTACGACCCGCTGAAGAAGCCAGCCGCCATCACGCTGGATCATGACCGCGTGACTTACTGGCTTAGCAAGGGCGCACAGCCCAGCGACACGGTACGCAGTTTTCTAAGAAACCGGAAACCTGCCTGAGGCGTCTCACCCCACAGTAAATCTACGCTCGTACATGCTCCAGCGAATTTCTCCGCTGAGCTCACACGCTGTGGAGGTCGCGATGAAGGCTCTTGTTGAAGAGATTGCCAAAGCTCTTGTTGATCATCCGGAAAATGTTGCGGTTAACGCTGTAGAGGGTGAACAAGTCACTGTGCTGGAATTGCGCGTCCATCCCGACGATCTGGGGAAGGTGATCGGGCGGCAGGGACGCACGGCTAAATCCATCCGCACGTTGCTCGGCGCGGCAGGAATGAAATTGAAAAAGCGCTTTACCCTGGAAATCCTCGAGTAGTGACTGTGCAACAATCTCCGCGGTCCGATCGCGTCACGGTAGCGCGCGTTCTGCGTCCGCACGGTCGCCGCGGCGAAGTGGCCGCCGAAATCCTCACCGATTTCCCCGAGCGCCTTACGCGCTTAAAATCTGCGGAGCTGTGGAACGAGAAAACTGCAGCAGCGAAACAGGTAGCCATTCGCAAGTGTTGGCTTTCGCACAGCCGCGGCGGCCAAGCCATTTTCCTCTTCGAGAATTCCGACTCGATCTCTGACGCCGAAAAACTGATCGGCCTGGAAGTCCAAATTCCGCTGGCCGAGCGCATCCCGCTGCCGAACGCAAGTTATTACGTGACGGATTTAATTGGCTGCGAAGTGTGCGAGGAAAATGGCGCTACAGTCGGACTGGTTCGCGACGTGCAATTTACAGGCGAAGGCGCTGCCAAGAATCCCATTCTTGTGGTCGATTCTGCTCGAGGCGAACTCCTGATTCCTTTGGCACAGGAAATTTGTAGGAGTGTGAACATCGAAGCCCGCCGCATCGAAGTGGCTCTCCCCGCAGGCCTTCGCGATTTGAATTGAATCATCCAGTCTTGTTCTGTCTTCAACTCCAAATTATTGAGGAAAAACAGGGTCGATAAGCGACAATCATCTTCGCCACGTCATTTGGGTAGGATAAGCAGCGATGCGTTTTGACATCATCACGATTTTTCCCGGGTTTTTCGGCGGGCCACTCGATTACGGAATCGTGCGGCGTGCGCGCGAAGCGAAGCTCATTGACGTGCACACTCACGACTTGCGCGATTTCACGCATGACCGTCATCGAACGGTGGACGACCGGCCTTTCGGCGGCGGCGAAGGAATGGTGATGAAACCCGAGCCGCTGTTCGAAGCGGTCGAGTCGCTGCTGGGTCAAGATAGCGCTGCTGCGGTGCAGGCCGGCACCGCCACCGTATTGCTTTCCGCCGCGGGAAAACTCTTTACTCAGGAAATGGCGCGCAGTTTTGCGAAGCTCAAGCGAATCGTGCTGATCTGCGGCCGATACGAAGGGGTTGACGAGCGTGTCGCAGAGCATCTCGCTACGGAGGAAATTTCCATCGGCGATTTCGTCCTCTCCGGCGGCGAACTCCCCGCTGCAATGGTTCTGGATGCGGTAACCCGCCTAATCCCGGGCGCCCTCGGCAACGAAGACTCCACGGTGAATGAATCCTTCAGTGCGTCCGACGGCGAGCGGGAGAAGGCGCCCGATAGCCAAGTAGCGACCGGCCACTTGAGCGTTGCAGAGCACGGCGCGCGGACCGGCGGTCGCGGCATTCTCGACTACCCCCACTACACACGCCCACCCTCCTTTCGCGGATGGGACGTCCCAGAGGTGCTTCTCGGCGGAAATCACGAAGAAATTCGCCGTTGGCGCCGTAAGCGCGCGCTGGAAAAGACTCAGCGCAACCGCCCTGATTTGCTCGATGGTGCCTCACTGAACGAAGAAGATTAGCGCCTTTTGCGGGGACCAAAGTCGTGCTACCCAAATTTGTTTAGCCAGGAATGGCGAGTTCGGTTTCTGTCAAGGTGAATGGCGGTGGACATTCTCCGTTGCAGGAAATACAATCCGCGCGTTCATCTCGGCAAGCGGCATTTTCTCCATGAGATTATTCCTACCCAGAGAGCGGCCAAAGCCGTGGACGAATCAGAAATCAAGCATTACTCACAACTGGACGGTTCCTTTCGTGGCTATGGATTGGGTCTGGGAATGGGTAGCGTATGCCTTAAGCAATTGGAAATTCCTGGAAGTGCTGGAATACATGGGAAGCCTAAGCGTTTTGGTTGCGGTTCTTTTCTATTTTTCTGAATCAGGCGATCGCACGAAACAGAAGCACTACCAAGCCTGGCAGGTTATCAACACGGCGCAAGGCAAAGGAGGAAGCGGCGGGAGGCTCGAGGCTCTGCAAGAACTCAATGCCGACCACATCCCGCTGGTAGGAGTGGATATATCAGGCGCTTTCCTGCAAGGAATCCGTCTTGAGGGAGCCAAGTTGATACGGTCCAACTTCAGTGCCGCGGATGCTCGCAACAGCGATTTTCGTTACGCCGACTTCGGCGATGCAGATCTGAGCTCCGCCAATTTTCGCGGAAGCGATTTCTACAAGGCCTCGTTTCAAGGCGCTCAGGCCAACGATGCCGATCTATCGGGTGCCGACCTAACGGAAGCAAACTTTTCCGGCGCGAACTTCGCAAACGCTGATCTAAGACACGCAAACCTCAGTAATATTCGCTGGCGTGAAATTGTGAATCTCAAGATGGCAAATATATATGATGTGAAAAATCCTCCTGACGGATTTGTGCCCTGGGCCGTCCAAAATGGCGCTGTCGCGACCGAGTCCGAGTCAAAATGAAAGGGCCGGATCACCTAAAGCAAAAACCTCCCGGGGATTTGATTTTCGTATAGGCAGGGGGCGGAGGTTTCGTTATAATAGAAAGTTGTTCGTTGTGTGCTGGCCCCACCTGAGCGGGTCTGCCGGAAAATGAGTCATGAAACCCATAATTTCTAAAGTGCAGCAGTCCCAACTCCGCAAGGATCATCCCGTGTTTCGTCCGGGTGACACAGTCCGGGTGAATGTCCGCTTGAAGGAAGGCGAGGAAGCCAAGGAACGCATTCAGCCGTTTGAAGGCGTGGTGATGAGCCGCCGCGGTGAGCTTCTGGGCGAGTCGTTTACCGTGCGTCGCGTTAGCTTCGGTATTGGCGTGGAGCGCATTTTCCCCGTGCATTCGCCGATGATTAGCTCGATCGACGTTGTGCGGCAAGGCCGCGTTCGCCGCGCCAAGCTAAATTATCTTCGCCAGCGCAAAGGCAAAGCTGCGCGTATCAAACGCGTGGAGACGTTCGAAAAAGCGCCTGTTCCCGCAGCCGCAGAGTAACCTTACTATTTTGATTTCGCCCGCTCCGATAAATCGGGGCGGGCTTTTTGTTTAAGGCTGCGCGCCGCCGCGACTTTGACCGTTTGTGGAAAACTGGGGGCTCGCCGTGTGCTAAAATCCGTGGCCGATGGGCAGACTTTGCTGTACGCGGTACGAACGCGACGCACGCCAGCACGGATGGCAGCGCATTGCCGGGCTGGACGAAGCGGGACGCGGGTCTCTCTTTGGCCCGGTAGTGGCCGCAGCCGTCATCTTGAACCCCCGCCGCCGCATTGTGGGCCTGGATGATTCCAAGAAACTGACTCCGGACCGTCGCCAAGAATTAGCGCCGCGCATTCGTGAATACGCGCTGGCCTGGGCGGTGGCGGAAATCGAAGCCAGCCGCATCGACGCCTGGAATATCTACCAAGCCAGCCGCCAGGCAATGATGGCAGCAGTTTCGCAGCTCTTTCCTCTCCCGGATTACCTCCTGCTGGATGCCATTGAAATTGATTTGCCCATTGAACAGAAAGCGTTGATTCATGGCGATGCCCGTTCGGTTTCGATTGCGGCCGCATCCATCCTGGCAAAGGTAGAGCGCGACCAATGCATGCGGGAATATGACCAACTCTATCCCCAATATGGGCTGGCGCAGAATAAAGGCTACGGTACTCCGGACCATCTAGAGGCTTTGCAGCGCCACGGGCCTTCGCCGCTGCATCGCTTTTCGTATTCTCCTGTTCGGGAGGCGGGTTGCTGGGCCGTTGGCGCAAAGCAGGACATGTTACCGCTCACACCTGTCACCGATGCCCTCGGCGCCAACGAAGACCGCGCGACGCTTTCGAAGTCATAGGCCTCTCCACCTGCTTGGCTTTTCCGCCCCCAAACCGGTCCCGATCTTGCCTCTCTGCCGGCACATCCGGGCTAGGCGCTTAAAAGACACTGTTATCGCCTATGGCACCAGGCTTCGCCCGGTTCATTGCCCCTTGTTTTTCGCGCATGCTAACCTTCTGACCTGAGCCGCCACTGTGGCCCAACCACGCCGCCCCGCCGTAGGTGAAGGCGAGGCCGGCGAAATTACCCATGGCCTTTAATAAAAGCAAAGCGCTGGAAAGCGCGCTGAAGTTCCTCAACCAGGGCAAGGTCGCCCAGGCCATCGCCGAATACCAGCAAATTCTGCGTCATGACCCCAAGGACCAAGCTACCTTGATGACCGTGGGCGATCTCTACGCCCGCCAAGCCGACCTGGCGCACGCCATTGAATATTTCGAGCGGCTCGCGCAGGTTTACCTGGATGACGGCTTCAACAGTAAGGCCATCGCTATTTACAAAAAAATTGGCAAACTGGCTCCCAACGAGCTTCCTCCGCTTGAGCGCCTCGCCGATCTTTACGTTCAGCAAGGAATCTTGAGTGAAGCGCGTCCGCTGTATTTGCAAATTGCAGAAGCACATCTGAAAGCCAATCGAGCTCCGAAAGCCGTGGAGGTGCTGCACCGCTTGTTGGAAGTTGAGCCGGAAAATCTCCGCGTGCAAATGCGCCTGGCTGAACTTTACAACGTCATGGGCCTGAAGAAAGACTCGGCTCAAACGTATCTGAATTATGCTCAAAGGTTATTCGATCGGGGCGAAAAGGACGAGACGGAAAAGCTAATCGAGCGCGCCTTGGAAGTGGACCCCACTAACGCGGCTGCGCTTCTTTTGAAAGCGAAAGCGCTTAACGCGAATAATAAAACTGAGCAGGCCATTCCAATCCTGGAGTCCCATCCGGAAGCGAATACGGGCGGCGAAGTCACCAATATGCTGGTGGATTACGAGCTGCGGTCGGGGCAGAGCCAGAAGGCCGCGGAACGTGGCCGCCAGGTGCTGGCCCGGGGCCATGCGCATTATGAAGTGCTTTACAAGGTTGCTGAGACCTTAATCGAAAGCGATCAAGCAAGTGCTGGGCTTCAGCTCTTGCGCGAGCTGCGCGGCGCCATGATCGAGGCGGGCGAGCAGGATAAGTTCTTGAAGTCGCTGACGGCCGTGAGCGAGCGCCTGCCGGGAAATCCCGAACCGTTGGAAATGCTGGTTGATTTCTGCCGCACTACGAGCGATCCGTTCCGGCTGAATGCCGCGCTGGGCCAACTCTCCGATGCCTACGCCGCTGCGGGAAACTTCCCGCGCGCCGAAGCGCTGTTGCAAGAACTCGTCGACCGCAATAAGGACGACGAACGCGTGGTTGCGCGGCTCAATCAACTTCGCGAACGCGCGGGCGGCGCGCCGATGGCGGCGCCTGAACCAACGCCGCTGCCTGAAAACAAAGAGGAAGAGGCCGAACCTCATGTTCCGCAAGCTTCTATCGCGGTGGCGCCGGTTATTGAAGAGACGCTCGATGATGAAACACAGCGGTACATCGCACAGGCCTTGACCGACGTCGATCTCTTTTCGAGCTACGGTCTGACGCAGAAGGCCACGCATCTCCTCGAAAACGTTTTGCAGCGTGCGCCACGACATACGCCCACGCTGGAGAGGCTGTTGGACCTATATCTTGGCGCCGGCAACGAAAGGCGCACCGCCGAATTGGCTGGGCAGCTAGAGCAAATTCATCGCGAGCGCAATGACCAGGTGAATGCCGACCGTTTTGCGGAACTGCGGCAAAGATTCCAGAAGGCGGCGGGAGTATCACCGGAAGAATTACAAGCTGCTCCACCCATGGCCGTGCCAGTTGAAAGCTTGCCTGCTGCCCCTGTAGCGCCAGAAACCCAAGCGCGGGCGAGCGTGGAAACTGCGTCCGAGGGCGCCGTACCCGTGGACCAAACTGCCGAGCTGAGCGCCGCCGAAATAGCCGCCGAATTCGGCATACCGCTGACAGTCGCTCCGTCGGAACCTGCTGTTGAAGAATTTGCAGTTGCTCCCATACCGTTGGAAGAGCCGGCGATATCCGTCGAGGCACTTCCGCCTCAGCAACCCATCGCACAGACTCCGCCCGCTGCGTCCGGGGAAGAGCTGGATCTATCCGACGAATGGGAAGCGATTTCACAGGAAGTAGTGGATGCTGAGAAAACCGCGCTGGAGGAGACTCCTGCCGCAGTTGAGGCGGAAAGCGAACCCGCTATCGCCGAGTCTGAGCAGGAAGCCGCGCCCGCGCCGGAGCCTGAGCCCGAGCCCGTCTTTATCATAGAGGAGACTGAACCAGAGGCCGTTATTGAAGAGATTGCGGTCCAGCCGGAGCCTGTCGAGCTCGAACCCGAAGCGCCGATCGCGCTGGAGATTGAGGCAGAACCAGAGGCAGTCCCAGCATCGGCCAACGATTCTTCCGTGCAACCGGATTCGTTCGAGATCCAGGAAAGCAGCGAAGAAGCAGACGAGATTCCCACGATCGAAATCATTGAGGAGCCGGACTCCGAAACTCTCGCCGCCGAGCCAGTTACTGCAGCCAACGGCGAATTTGAATTGGAGCTGACGCCGGAGCCCAGTTCTATCGCCAGCCATGCCGGCCCGGCGACCACTGAGGATTTCCTCAACGAGCTGGCGGCCGAGGTCGAAGATCTGGAAGCGCCCCCGGCGGATCGTGCCTTTGCGTCCGCTGCAAAGAATATTGATGAGCCGGTCCCCGTTTCCGCGGCGAGTTCAGTGCCTGCGGCTGCAATTTCGGAGAACGGAAGCTCCAAATCATCTGCTGTACCCGAGATAACGACCGAAAGCCTGAACGAGCTTGCCGAAGTTTTTCAGGAATTCCGCAGCGAACTAGGCGAACTTGGCGAGGAAGACGAAGACCTGGAAACACACTACAACCTCGGCATCGCCTACCGCGAAATGGGGCTGCTCGACGAAGCCATCGGGGAATTCCAGAAAGTGGCGAAAGCCGTTCAAAAGGGCAAACCCTTCCGCTACACCATGAATTGCTCGACCATGCTCGGGCTCTCGTTCATGGATAAAGGCGAGCCCAATATCGCGGCGCTGTGGTACCAGCGCGCACTGGAAGTTCCCGGGCTGGAGCACGAGACTATTCTTGCCCTGCGCTACGATCTCGGCTTGGCCCTGGAAGCCGGCGGAGATTCGTCAGCGGCGCTGGATTGCTTCCGTCAGGTCTATGCCGCGAACATCGAATACCGCGACGTCGCGGACCGCATCTCCACCCTTCAGAAACGCTAACTCTCTTCTTGGTTACGCTGATGCTGTGGTTGCTGCGCCTTTAAGGAACGCGAGCAAGTCGGCGTTGATCTGGTCCGCGTTGGTCGTGGGCATGCCATGAGGAAGGCCCTTGTAAACCTTCAGCGTCGCGTTCTTCAGTATTTTCGCGGACTTGGGTCCCGCAGCGGCGAACGGCACAATCTGATCGTCTTCACTGTGCATCACTAGCACGGGGATTTCGATTTTTTTCAGGTCCTCAGTGAAGTCGGTTTCCGAGAAGGCCTTGATGCAGTCGTAGTGGGCCTTCATGCCTCCCAGCATTCCCTGCAACCACCAGTGCTCGCGAATGCCCTCTGAGATCTTGGCGCCTGGACGGTTGTAACCGTAAAACGGCAGAGTAATGTCCCTGTAGAACTGCGGCCGGTTGGCTGCGAGTTGCGCCCGGAGGTCATCGAACACTGAAATAGGAGCCCCTTCGGGGTTGTTCGCGGTCTTCAGCATGAGCGGCGGAACTGCGCTGATGAGTGCGGCCTTCGAGACACGCTTGGAGCCATGGCGGCCCAGGTAGCGCGCTACCTCACCACCGCCCGTCGAATGCCCAACCATAATGGCGTCCTTGAGATCGAGATGTTCAAATAGCCCGGCCAAATCATCCGCGTAGGTATCCATCTCGTTTCCATCCCAAGTTTGGCCGGAGCGGCCGTGCCCGCGGCGGTCGTGAGCGATCACACGAAACCCCTTCTGGCCGAAGAACAGCATTTGTCCGTCCCAGTCGTCCGCAGTCAGCGGCCAACCGTGGCTGAAGACTATTGGCTGCCCCTTTCCCCAATCCTTGTAATAAATCTGTGTTCCGTCTTTGGTCGTAATTGTCGCCATGGATTGCGCTCCTTAGTCCTAGCTTATTTGATGCGTCGTGCTTAGGTTCCCGGGGATTTCCCTGCTGACCTCGAAACGCTGCCATTGTACGCCGAGCTTAACGGTTTGCGGTATTGCAAACTGAATCGCACTACCTGACAGCTCAGTTCCCTCATATAGCCCCGTTCGATGACACGGAGTAGATGTTGCGGCTGCCGGAGTAATCTCCCATAATCCTTATCCTGATGATGAACCGGGTTCTCCGAGTTGTGCTCCTGCTGCTTTGGCTCGAACTGGGGTTAGCGCTGATCTTGGTTCCATGGTCCGAAGTGTGGGATATGAATTATTTTCTTTACCAATACCCCGGGCTGGCATTTTTTGTAAGAAATTCCTTTCTGCGCGGCGCAATCACGGGGCTGGGTCTGATGAACGTACTTTTTGCGCTCGAAGCGTTTCGCCGCCGGACTACGATCGTTGAAACCCGCAGCTAACAGATCGCTCGTTTGCTACGTCACCGACCGGAAGTCTTTGACTGGTACTGGGATGGAAGTCTCCCTCACCTTAACAATACTGCAAAACATTCAGTTAGCCGTCCACGCTGGGGTCGATTGGGTACAGCTACGTGAGAAGGATTTGCCGGCCGGGCAACTGCTCGAACTCGCGCGCGCGACGATCCATCTCAGTAAGGAGCAAGCCGCCGGAACTGATCACCAGCCGCAAACCATAATTAATGACCGCCTGGACGTCGCTCTAGCCGCGCGCGCTGATGGAGTGCATCTCGGACGCGAATCCGCTCCGGTGCGCGACGTGGTGCGGTGGTGCCGCGCCGGAAATGCACCAAATGGGTTTGTGATCGGAGTTTCGTGTCACAGTTTGGAAGAGGCTCGCGAAGCGGAAACCGCCAATGCTGACTACATCTTCTTCGGCCCGGTCTTTGAGACACCGTCGAAGCAGGCGTTTGGCATGCCGCAAGGCACAGAAAGGCTCGCCGAAGTTTGCCGGACTGTACAGTTGCCCATAATTGCGATCGGAGGCGTGGATCAAGAAAATGCCGCGCTTTGCATTCGTGCGGGCGCCGCCGGAATTGCAGCCATTCGGATATTTCAGCAGTCAAGGGATGCGAAAGCTGTCACGGAGTCGGTCGCATCCATGCACAACCTGCGTAGAGAGGAACTGTAGCGGATATTGCAAAAAATTATGCGCTAAGCCAGCGGCCCACCGGTTGCCAGCTTTCCTTATGGTCGCAGATCACTTTGATAACGGCGGTAATCGGAATCGCCAGAATCAAACCCATTGCGCCCCACAAAAATCCCCAGAAGAGAAGCGACACGGTTAGCGCTAATGCATTCAGCCGCACCATGGAGCCGACGAGCGCTGGGACCAACAAATTTGCTGCAACGAGATGCAAAAAAGTAAGTACGGCGAAAATGCCGATGAAAGGCGAAACGGTGTGAAATTGTTTCAGGCCGATTAACATGGGCGGCATCCAGGAAAGGACCACGCCGAGATATGGGATCAGATTGCAGGTACCGGAAATAAGCGCGGTGAGGAACGGAAACTCAAGTCCGATCAACAAGAAAAAAAGCCAACTCAAAACGACAAGAATGACTCCCACCATTGCCGTCCCCACCACATAGCTGCGGAGAACCAGGGAGATATCTGTCAGGGTTTCTTTGACCAAGGTACGTTCGGTGGCCGGAAATAACTGCATGGTCGCGTGCCATACTTGGCGCTTCGCGGCGAGCATAAAAAACAACAGGAAGGGTATGAAAGTAGCTCCCAGCACTACTTCATATAGCCCGCTCAGCCGAGAGAACACCGCCGCGCGAACGGGATGCGATTCGGCGACGGCTACTATATGTTCAGCCTGCTGGCCAACCTGGTCGGGAGAGCCAATCTCCGAAACGTGTTCCTCCACGGACGCCAGCTTTTGTTCTACGGCATTGGCGACCGCGTGCAAGGGTGCGCGGTACTTAGGCCAGTCCCTGCCGAACTGATCCACACGTTCGACCAGCGACCATGCTACGAACAGCAAGACTGCAATTGTAAAGAGAACAATGATGAGCGATCCCAACGCGCGAGGGATATGCCAGTTTTCCATAAACGTTACGACCGGATCCAAAAAGTACGCGAGCAACACCGCCACCAAGACCGTTACGAGAACAGAAGACGCCCAGTAGCAGAAAGCGACCACAATTCCCGCCGCAATGATCTTGGCAGGTGTGGAATTGTCGCTGACGATTTCAGTATGTTCCAGTGGCATTCCCGTACGATAACACAGGCTGCGCCGCGATATCCGCCGATGTGCTTACGCGTACACCCGCGAGCCCCGATTCGTTAAAATGCGCGGCAGGAACCAGATTCGCCGGCAGGACCACGGCCTCGCAATGATAGAATTGCTACCCGTTTTGCGCGGGATAAGAATAGGAGCAAATGGGCAAGGAACTTTTCGGGACGGACGGCATCCGCGGCATCCCCGGTGAATACCCGCTCGACGATGCAACATTGGATCGCGTTGGTCTTGCGCTGGGAAATTATTTGGGTTCGGCGGGGCGGGCCCATGGCGAAAGTCCCAGCGTTCTGATTGGACGCGACACGCGCGAGTCCGGCCCGCACATTGCCGAACGAATTGCCTGCGGGCTGGCTGCGGGCGGTGCGAGTCCGGTTTCCGCCGGAGTACTTACTACACCCGGCGTGGCCTGGCTCGTCAACCGCGAAGGGTTCGCCGCCGGCGTGGTGATTTCCGCCTCACACAATCCGTACCACGACAATGGAGTCAAGCTGATTTCGTCCACGGGAATGAAATTTCCGGATGCGATAGAAACGGCTCTCGAACAGTTTGTCCTTTCCTCGCGCGACGCGGTCTCAGCCGCAAAGACGCTGCGTCTTCACGACAACGAAAAGATTGATGATGATTACCTGGAGGGATTAGCCCAGGCTCTGCTACCAGGCGCGAAACTCGCTGGAATGAAAATAGTGCTGGACTGCGCGAATGGAGCGGCCAGCAATCTGGCGCCCCGCCTCTTTCGTTCGTTGGGCGCGGATGTGATCGCTATGAATTACGCGCCCGACGGAAAAAATATAAATGCGAATTGCGGCTCGCTGCACCCGGAAGGCATGCAAAAGCGCGTCGTGCAATCCGGCGCAGCGCTGGGTGTGGCATTTGACGGAGATGCCGACCGCGCGATTTTTTCCAGCGCCACCGGGAAGCTCGTGGATGGCGACGGAGTTTTGCTCGTCGCGGCGCGTTATCTGAAATCAGCCGGAAGTCTTAAGGGCAACGTAGTAGTTGGCACTACCATGGCCAACCTCGGGCTCGAGCGTGCACTGGAAGATTCCGGGCTGAGGCTCGCGCGCACCGCCGTGGGCGATCGTTACGTGCTGGAAGAAATGCAGCGCATCGGCGCGAATTTCGGCGGCGAACAATCCGGACATATTTTATTTCTCGATGACGCCACCACGGGTGATGGAATGCTCACGGCCCTGAAGCTGGCCTCGATCATTTCAATCGCCGGACCACTGGATTCGCTTGTCGCCGATCTCAAGATTTTTCCGCAGAAAATTGTCAACGTCCGCGTGCGGTCCAAGCCGCCTCTGGATTCCCTGCCCGAAGTTGCCCGCCTGCTTCGCGAAGCCGAACAGGCGCTCGGTAATTCCGGACGAGTGGTGCTGCGCTATTCGGGTACCGAACCGCTCGCCCGCGTGATGGTGGAAGCCGAGCGCGACGAGGACGTCCACCGCTGGACCGAGTCCCTTGCCGGCGCTTTACGCTCTGCAATTGGCGCGTAATCCTCTGCCTCCTTCCCTTTGTTCCTGCTCCTGTTAAAAAAAACTGCAACCCCGGGAACTTTCTGCGTTCTCCGGACATTACAGATATAGAAGCATCTGAATCGGGAGGGCGTGACGCTCGGAAAAGCACGAACCGGGCTCGTGGCGAGCAATGACCAGCGATGAGCAATTGATCCTGGAACTCCAGCAAGGCTCGGACGAAGCCTTCACCGAACTCTTCTTGCGCTACCGCGAGCGGGTCTACGGATTCTTCCGGCGCCGTATGAACGATGCCGCGCAGGCCGAGGAATTAGCCCAGGAAACCTTTCTCGCCGTGCTGCGGGCCGCGCAACGGTATGAACCTCGTGCTACGTTTCGCGCCTATCTGTTTGGCATCGCTTTCAACATTCTCGCGGCGCATAGACGCAAATCAGTTCTGAACCCAACGCAGCCAGATAGAGCGCCGGACGAACCTTCGGATCCATCAGGCACAAATCCGGAGAATGTAATTTGGGTGAGGCAAGCTGTGGAACGGCTCGAGGCCGCGGAGCGGGAAGTTTTATTGTTGCGCGAGTTCGAAGAATTGAGCTACGAGGAAATCGCAAAGATATTGCGTGCGCCGGTAAACACCGTCAGATCGCGATTGTTCCGGGCGCGAATGGCGTTGCGCGAAATCCTGGCGATCGCGCCGAGAAATTTGAGAGGGCGGAAATGACTTCATCCACTCATCCTTTCGAGCAAGAAGAAGTGATGGCCTATCTCGACGGAGAGCTTTCCGCGAATCGCGCGGTGAGCGTTGCAGCGCATTTACGCGAATGCACGGAATGCGCGGCGCTGGCGGAGCAGATGCGTGGCGTCTCGTCTCAGCTTTCAAATTGGAGCGTGGAAGCCGCTCCCGCAAGCTTGACGAAGAACTTGGAGGCCGCGAGGGCCGATCATGCACTGGTGAAAGAAACAAAACGCGCAGGGTTCGCCGGGTGGCTGACAGAGAAAATTCCGTCTTTCAAGAACCGTTGGGTATTGGGAGCGGCTGGCGCTGCGGCTGGCGTCGTGTTGCTGTTCGCTCTCACATTGCCAACTCGACGAAGAGAGCAGCATTCGGAGGGATGGGCGCAATTGGCGTATACCGAACAATTGCGCTCGGCCGAAACCGCGCCGAGTAAGTCTGCCGCGGGCGAGGTTGAAGCATTCATAGCCCAGGCTCGACCGTCTCCTCCGCCCTCGCCTGAACCGACTCAGCCCATGATCGCCCGAACAGCCTCAGTTTCCTTGATCGTGAAAGACTTCGGGCCATTGGAAGCAAGTGTGAAGGCGGTTGCGCAACGTCACAATGGGTACATCGCCAGCCTGAATTCGGCTTCGCCGCAGGACGCTGCGCGTACTTTGTCCGCCACGCTGCGAATACCGTCGGCGCAACTCGAATCAACGATCGCGGAGTTGAAACAACTGGGGCGCGTGGAACAAGAATCCCAGTCAGGCGAAGAAGTGACCAAGGAGTTTACCGATCGCGCCGCCCGGATGAAGAATGCCCGCGCCACCGAGGAAAGATTGCTGGACGTTCTTCGCAATCATACCGGCCAGGTAAAGGACATTCTCGCAACCGAGCAGGAAATCGCACGAGTTCGCGGCGACATCGAGCAAATGGAAGCCGACCAGCGGAGTTTGCAGACCCGAGTTGATTTCGCCACTGTGGAGCTTTCGGTGCAGGAAGAATATAAGGCGAGCTTGCAGGGCGCTCCTACCGCGATAGGCACGCGGCTGCGCAATGCAGCGGTCGAAGGTTATCGAACAGTGGTCGAAAGCGTGATTGGATTCGGGGTCTGGGCGCTACAGTCTTTGCCCACCGTGCTGTTGTGGGGACTTGTTCTCTTCGCACCAGCCCGTTGGATCTGGAAACGGCTGCGTCGTCCTGCGGTATCGCAATCCTAGCTTGCGCGCAGCGTCTGAGTTTCGTCGCCCCCATCTAACTATTCCATTGCGGGGACTTGTATCTTCATGTATTCCTTTCCTTGATCTCAGGTTCCCAAATGCGCAACCGGAGAGTGGTTATGGCTTCGTCAAGAATCGCTCTGATTGTATTGATAACGCTCTTTACGGCCGGGGCTGCCTTCTCTCAAGAAGGGCAAAATGAGGCGCCGACACCACAAAGCCCCGTACCGAACTCGTCCACGCCGAAGCCAAGGCGCATTCGCGTAGGTGGGGCAGTCGCTTCGGCAAACCTTATTCATCAAGTTGCTCCGGTGTACCCAAAGGAGGCGAAGAAGAAGCACATCACGGGGGCTGTCTTGCTCCACGCAATCATTGGAAAGGACGGCACAATCGAAAATCTTGAGTACGTCAGCGGGCCTTCGGAGTTGACGCCTTCGGCCATGGAAGCGGTGAAGCAATGGCGATACAAGCCTACGCTCTTGAACGGTGATCCTGTTCAGGTAGACACCACGATCTCAGTGGTCTATACCCTTGGCAACCACTAGATTGCAGCCTTCCAAAGAACGTAGAAAACCCGCGAGAGCTTTTCAGAAAGCGGAGATGTCCGCGCAATTTGGAAATGCAAACGGGTGTTTCTCAGCGTAAGTCTTGTCGCGCCAAGAGGCGGATGGTTCAGGCGACGGCCAAGGCTCTTGGCAATCCGCGTGCAGTTAGAGTAAACGGCTGTCTCTTATCCCGGGGTGGGCCGGTTTCGCCGCGCCGAAACCGGAACTAGGGGTAGAGCAAAAAAAGGGGACTCGACGGAGTCCCCTTTTTTATTCGCCCTGCTTTAATTCCGCTGTTCTTGCCGGGTTTAGCTGCAGCCCGATGTGCTGCCGCAGTTGGAACACTTGTAACAGCTGCCGTTCGGCGTCATGAGCATGCCGCACTCGGAGCATGATGGCGCATCATCAATCGCAGCTCGCGGACGCGTGGAGGCTTCAGGGTCCGGCACCTTCATCACCGTAACCGGAGCCAGGGCCTTCGCTTCCGCTGTGACTGTTGCGATCGGGGCTGTTGGATCTCCCGTGGCAACTTCACCGTCGAGATAGTCCGGCGAGATAAATTTCCCGCCCAACCAGCGCCCGATGTAATCCACAACCGATTTTGCGTAGCGAATTCTCGGATTGCCGGTGTAGCCAGAGGGCTCGAAGCGCGAGTTCACGAATTTATCGACCAAAGCGCGAAGCGGGACTCCGTACTGCAGCGCGACCGAAACGGACAGCGCGAATGCGTCCATGATGCCGGAGAGCGTGGACCCTTCCTTAGCCATCTTGATGAAGATCTCGCCCGCGGTGCCGTCGTCATACTTGCCTACCGTGAGGTAGCCTTCGTGCCCGCCAATCGAAAACTTATGGGTGATCGAGCTTCGCTCGTTAGGTAGTTTGCGGCGTCTCGTTCGGTCAAAAAGTTCCTGCTGCTCGTGCGGAGGAATCTCGTCCTTGGCAACGGGAACTTCGACGGATGCCGTCGCGGGCTTCTCTTCTTTCTTCTTGCCCGAGACAGATAATGGCTGTGAACCTTTCGAATTGTCGCGATAGATGGCCACGGCCTTGAGTCCGAATTTCCAAGACTCGGTGTAGGCTTCCATGATGTCTTCCACCGAGGACTCTTCCGGCATGTTGATGGTCTTGCTGATCGCGCCGGAAAGAAACGGCTGAGCGGCAGCCATCATGCGTAGGTGGCCTTTCCAGGAAATTGAGCGCCCTCCGGGAGTGGCCAGCGAGCAATCAAATACCGGGAGGTGTTCTGGCTTTAATCCCGGCGCCCCTTCGATAGCGCCATTCGCATCGATAAAATCCACGATCTGCGCAACCTGCTCCGGCGGATAGCCCAGATTCATCAACGACTGCGGAACGGTGTTGTTCACGATTTTGATTACGCCGCCGCCTACCAGCCGCTTCTGCTTCACCAGCGCGAGGTCAGGCTCGATTCCGGTGGTGTCGCAATCCATCATGAAGCCGATGGTCCCGGTGGGAGCCAGAACGGAAACCTGAGAATTCTTGTAACCAAACTTTTCGCCTAGCTCGAGGGCATCGTCCCACGACTTTTGCGCCGCATGAAGCAAGGACGGTTGCACGTGCTCTTCCTTGATCGGCCTCAGAGAATCGCGATGCATGCGAATTACGTCTATCATGGCTTCGCGATTCCGCAGGTAGCCGCCAAAAGGTCCCATGCGCTCGGCGATGCGTGCCGACTGCGCGTAAGCCTCGCCGGTCATCAGAGCTGTAATCGCGCCGCAGAAGTCTCGCCCCCTATCGGAATCGTAGGGCATGGCCAGCGACATCAGCAGCGCGCCCAGATTCGCGTAGCCGATGCCCAGCGGACGAAAATCGTGCGAGTTCCGCGCGATTTTCTCGGTGGGGTAGCTAGCATTGTCCACCAGGATTTCCTGCGCTGTGATGGTTACGTCCACCGCGTGGCTAAATCCTTCCGTATCGAACTGCCCATTCGAACCCAGGAATTTCAAGAGGTTCAGCGACGCCAGATTGCACGCCGTGTCGTCCAGGAACATGTACTCCGAGCACGGATTGGAGGCGTGAATACGATCCGTGGCCTTGCAAGTGTGCCAGCGATTGATCGTCGTATCATATTGCATCCCGGGATCGCCGCACTTCCAAGCGGAATCGGCCATCTCGCGGAGCAAGTCTCGAGCGCGAAATTGTTCCACTGCCTTGCCGTCATTGACGTTGCGCGTCCACCAGTCGCGGTCTTCCTCTACAGCGCGCATGAAGTCGTCGGTGACGCGCACGGAATGGTTGGCGTTCTGGAAGAAGACAGAGGAGTACGCTTCGCCGTCGATCGCAGGATCGTAACCTTGCTCGATCAGAACATGCGCCTTGCGCTCTTCCTTCATCTTGGACTCGATGAATTCCATGATGTCCGGGTGATCCACGTTTAGAATCACCATCTTGGCGGCACGGCGCGTCTTGCCGCCGCTCTTAATCACCCCGGCGAATGCGTCAAAACCCTTCATGAAGCTCACTGGGCCGGAGGCGATCCCACCGCCCGAAAGCGACTCGTGGCTTCCGCGCAACGACGAGAAGTTCGTTCCAGTACCAGAGCCCCACTTGAATAGCATGCCTTCAGTCTTCGCCAGGTTCATGATCGAGTCCATATTGTCCTGGACCGAGTTGATGAAGCACGCGGAGCATTGTGGCTTAGCCTGAACGCCGACGTTGAACCATACCGGCGAATTGAATGCCACTTTTTGTTCCACCAGCAAATGCGCAAGCTCATCGCGAAATATGTTCTTGGATTCCGGTGTGGCGAAATACCCGCCCTCTTCGCCCCAGCGAACGATCGTCTCCACCACGCGGCTGATTAATTGTCGGACCGAAGTTTCGCGCTCGGGCGAGTTCGGCTTTCCGTGAAAATACTTCGAAGCGACAATATTTGTCGCTGTTTGCGACCACGATTTCGGGACTTCTATGTTGTCCTGCCGAAAAATTACTTGGCCCTTATCATTGCCGATGATTGCGGGACGGCGCTCCCACTCAACTTTGTCATATGGAGATATTTTCCCGTCGGTGAAGCGGCGCTGGAATTCCAGGCCGGAAGCTCGCCGGGTAACCTGATCAGTTTCGGATTTGCTTTGCAGGGTCATTCTCGGTTCTGCCATCTCTGCCTCCGCGCTGGGTGTGAAGCCGCCGTACGTTGGCTGGGCTGCAGTGAGGAGTAATCCATTCTACTCCCAAACCACAGGAACCAGGCTGTCGTTGTGCGTATCGAGAAATACACGGAACATCGGGGAAATTGGAGAGCACCGCCGGCCAAACGCTCGCGTGGCGCCTTCCCAGCCGAAAAAATAGAAAAGCCTAGCTAAGCCGCGCTTGAAAATCCGATGCGCGGTGCGAAGTAGGATTCTTCCCCTCTAAATTTTCGGTATTGCCGGGCCCGTTGCTCTGTTGATCGATGCCAGGAAGCGAGTCGTCACCGATTCAATTTTCCCCCGGGTCTGGATGGGCAGTATCGTGGGTTGTGGAAAACTTGTCAAGAAAAAATCGACACGTAACCACAAAATGTTCCGTTCGAGTTGTCGAAAGCGTCTACTGGTGGTGTTATCTGCGCCGACAGCCGCAAATTCCACCCAGAAGTTTTTGCGCTTACTGAAAGTCTTCTGCCGCCCATAAAATCATTTGGTTTCTCTTATTTTCTTTTTTACTCGAAATCTTTCGCTCAAGGTGATTTTTCGATACGTTCGTCCCCTCGTGCGGGAACTTCCTCCACGCTACTCAGGTTATACTTGCTGGCCGCATCGTTATGAGGAGCGATCGCCCGCCGATGGCTGGATCACATGATTCCAAATCTGACGGGCGCATTGCTTTCACTTATCCCGCTTTTGTCTTCTACGAGTTCGCGCGATTTTTTGTTGTCGCTTCCCTGGAAATGCAATCCGTCGCGGTGGGCTGGCAGATTTATGAGCTCACACATAGTACATTTGACCTAGGCCTCGTTGGACTTTGCCAATTCCTGCCGGGAATTCTTTTGTTTCTTGTTTCAGGCCACGTGGCCGACCGTTTCAATCGCCGCAACCTGCTTATTTTGTGTTACGTGGGTTTCGCAACATGCTCTGCCCTGTTGCTCTTTTCTACGCATAGGGGCGAACCGTCGGTGAGGCCGATTTATGCGGTGCTGGTTCTGCTCGGTGTGGTCCGCTCATTTAATGGGCCGGTGAGCCGGGCGTTACTGCCGCAATTGGTTCCAGAAGAACATTTTCCGAATGCGGTGGCCTGGCATTCGACCATATTCCAGGCTGCCACGATCCTAGGGCCGTCGATCGGCGGGCTCGTGTATGCGGCGTTTCGCGGAGCCTCGGCTGTTTACGCCACGGCCGTAGCTTCCGCTGTAGTCGCGGTAATTTGCACGACGATGGTCCGGCTAAATGTAGGAGCGCGAGTGCGGGAACCGATCAATCTCTCATCGGTTCTTGCCGGGCTTCGTTATATCTGGCAGCGAAAAGTGGTGCTTGGCTCGATCTCACTCGATCTTTTTGCAATGTTGTTGGGAGGGGCCGTAGCGCTATTGCCCGTGTACGCGCGAGAGATTCTTCACACTGGCCCGTGGGGACTAGGATTGCTGCGAACTGCTCCGGCGGTTGGTGCGGCGGCTATGGCAGTTTTGTTGGCCTATCGTCCGCTGAAACGTCGCGTCGGTGCGACCATGCTTTGGTGTGTAAGCGGCTTTGGCGTGTTTACTATAGTTTTCGGAATTTCGCGGAGCCTGATTGTGTCGCTGCTGGCTCTCGTGCTCGTGGGTGCGACGGACATGGTCAGCGTGGTGATTCGGGCTACTTTGGTCCAACTGCTGACCCCGGACCAGATGCGCGGACGCGTGAACGCCGTGGACATGATGTTCATTGGAGCATCCAACCAGTTGGGTGAATTTGAGTCGGGGGCGACCGCCCACCTGTTTGGAACAGTTCCCGCCGTTATCCTCGGAGGCGTCGGAACCTTAATCGTCACTGCGATTTGGGCCTGGCGCTTCCCGGAGCTCCGTCGCGCAGACAAGCTGACGCCTTCGGGGAACTAACTCCTTTCAAATCTTTGCAACCACTTTTCACGAAAAACACGCCGCAGCTCGCCTGTGCTCTCCGAAGCAACACCTGGGTATTGACATGAACGGCAGAGTTAAAAAAAAATTAGAATGACAAGGCCATGGGTACGCCCGCAATCGAGATCGAGGGACTCACCAAGGACTACGCCGTTGGGTTCTGGCGTAAGCGGATGCGCCGCTCGCTCGACAATCTGACTCTTCAGGTCGAGGAAGGCGAAGCCTTCGGGTTTCTGGGGCCGAACGGCGCGGGCAAGACCACCACGTTGAAGCTCCTGATGAGTCTGGTATTTCCTAGCGCCGGAACGGCGCGGGTTCGTGGGCGCTCGATTGACGATGTGCGAATGCACCGCGAAATCGGCTACCTGCCGGAGCAGCCTTATTTCTACGATTATCTGACCGCGCGGGAATTGTTGGATTACTATGCACGGTTTTTTGGTTACCCTCTGGCGGAGCGGCGCCAGCGCGTAACTCGCTTCCTTGAACGTGTGGGATTAGCGGATGCCGGCGACGTTCAGTTGCGGAAATTTTCGAAAGGCATGCTCCAGCGCGTGGGCATAGCTCAGGCTATCGTTCACGATCCGCAAGTAATTTTCCTGGACGAACCAATGTCCGGCCTTGATCCAGTCGGACGGCGCGAGGTGCGCGACATCATTCTCGATCTTAAACGTCAGGGACGAACTGTTTTCTTTTCCACCCACATTCTCTCCGATGCGGAAATGTTGTGCGACAGAGTAGCGGTGCTGCTCGGCGGAAAGTTGCAGGGTGTCGGTGCGCCGGGAGAAATTGTTTCGATGGAAGTGTATGGAATGGAACTTTTCTTTGAAATGCGCCCCGGGTTCTTGCTCCCAACCGCGCTCGCCGGATCCGCCACAAAAATCGGGGAACGCTATCGCGTGGAAGTCCCCGAGGTGCAGTTGTATCCCGTCCTGGAGCAACTGCGAAACTGCCAGGCGCGAATTCTTTCGGTTGCGCCGCTGCGGCCAACGCTCGAGGATTATTTCCTCAAGTTGGTCGCCCGCGATAAGGCCGATCCTCATCCAGCCGGGGAGGGCGCGCGATGAGTGCGATACCAGCTGTCGTTGCGATCAACACCTTCCGCGAAGCCGTGCGCGACCGCGTGCTCTACAACTTGATTTTCTTCGCCCTCATGATGATCGGTGCTTCGATCCTCGTCGGTGAAATTTCGATCGGCATCTCGCGGCTCGTGATCATTAATCTGGGTCTTTCAGCCATCTCGATTTTCGGACTGGTGATGGCGATTTTTATCGGCGTCGGACTTGTTTCAAAGGAAATCGAGAAGCGCACCCTATATACCTTGCTCTCAAAACCTGTGCGGCGATGGGAATTTCTGGTTGGAAAATTTGGCGGGCTCCTGCTGACGCTGACGGTAAACACCATCTTGATGACTCTGGGTCTCGCCGCCGCTCTTTACTACGTTAGCCGAAATTTCCTGCGCGCCGACGCCTCGGTCCTGGTGGCCGTTTATTTCATCCTGCTCGAACTGGCGTTGGTGACCGCGCTGGCGCTTTTCTTCTCCTGCTTTTCGAGCCCCATGCTTTCCACGCTGTTCACGCTGGGAGTTTATGTCTCCGGTATTTTCTCCAAAGACATTCGCGATATCGGGATGTTAACCCGGAATCCGGCAATGCAGGCCGCCGCTCAGGTTCTCTATTATGTGCTGCCGAACTTTCACAATTTCAATACCATCACGGCAGCCGCTCATGGCGAATCTATTCCGCTTTCACTGATTTGGCAAAATACGGCTTATGCCGCCTTGTATGTGATGCTGGTGCTGATCGCAGCTTCCGCGGTGTTTTCCGGCCGTGATTTGAAATGAGCGGCCAAAGCCACACTCGCTCGGTACGCCTTGCCCTGCTGGCGGTCCCAGTGCTGTTCCTAGCTATTGCCTCGCTTCAAACACGCATTGATGCCCAGACGCGAACGATCGCGCAACAAAAAGAGGAGCTCTTGCTGCGTTCCGGGCCGCTGCTGAAAAAACTGAGCCTGGGATACGACTCGTTGCTGGCAGATATTTACTGGACGCGTTCCGTCCAGTATTACGGCACCAGGATTGGAAGTCCGGGCGAGAAATTCGAATTGTTATGGCCCCTTCTTGACATCACTACTACGCTCGACCCAAAACTCATGATTGCCTATCGCTTCGGCGCCATCTTTCTTTCGGAGCCCATTCCCACGGGGGCTGACCGCCCCGACCTGGCTGTCGAACTTGTGAAGCGTGGCGTCGCTGCAATTCCCGACGACTGGCGGATGGAATCCGATCTTGGTTTTCTCTACTACTGGCATCTGAAAGATTACGCGCAAGCCTCCGCGACGTATTTGGATGCAAGTAAAAAGCCGGATGCGCCGTTGTGGTTGAAGATAATAGCAGCGCAAGTTGCGGCAAAGGGCGACTCTTTTTCTACGTCGCGGGCGATCTGGACGGAGCTTTTCGACACCGCCCAGAATCCCGCGGTCAAAAAGAACGCGTTTCAGCACCTTCAATCACTGCAGGCACAACAAGACATCCTAGAACTCGATAAATATGCCGGCGATTACCGCAAACGGTATGGTCGCTACCCAGAGACGGTAAAGGAGTTGTATCAGAGCGGGCTCCTATCCGGTATCGCGCGCGACCCCGCTGGAATACCTTATATTTTCGGTCCGGATGGAAAAGCACAACTCGATCCCAAGAGTCCTGTCATTATAGAAAAGCCTTTAGCTCGGTCACCGCGGTAGGCCGCTATTCGTAACGAAGGGCTTCGACCGGATTGAGCCGCGCGGCCTTGGTGGCTGGCCAGACTCCGAAAATCAAGCCGATACTTACAGAAACCGTGAATCCCGTAATTATGGCCCACGGCGGGACAATCGCTTTCAGCGGGCTGACCACCGGGACTAGTAACACGACACCACTGCCCACCAGAATACCGATCAATCCACCGGTGCCGGTTAACGTCATGGCCTCGAAGAGAAATTGCCAGGTGATATCGCGGCTACGCGCGCCGATGGCCTTGCGCACCCCGATTTCGCGCGTCCGCTCCGTAACGGAAACGAGCATGATGTTCATTACGCCCATGCCACCAATCAATAATCCTATAGAGCTTAGAACTATAACGGCCAGCACCACGCCGCCGATAATGTCATTAAACTGACGCACGACTTCCATTTGAGTTTGAATCGAGAAATTGTCCGGAGCGCTGTAGGCTACGTTTCGGCGGCGGCGCAGAACTTCGCGCAACTGGTCCACCGCGGCGTCCAGCTTGCCGGGATAAGCAAGGAATCGATACCCTATTTCGTAGCTCGACGGATACAACTTCATGAACGTGTAGTAGGGAATCACGGTGCGGCGGTCTTCGTCATTTGTGCCGAAGCCGCCCAAGGGCTTTTCAAACACGCCCACAACCAAATAGGTCGAACCGTCCACCAGAATTTCTTTCCCGAGCGCGTCATTTATCGTCGGGAAAAATGCTTTGGCTACGTTTTCGCCGATCACCACGACATTTTCGCGGTGCTCGTTTTCCGCTTCCGTGAAAAAACGGCCCTCCTTCATCGTGGCGTTTGAATAAACTTCCAAATACGCCGGAAATGTTCCGCGGAAGTCTGTCCCTTCCACCTCATTTTTCTGATACCGCGCCGTATGGGTAAGCTGCCACTGGAACGCTGAAACTGCGATCTGTTTGATTGCAGGGCTAAGTTCGCGGATCGCCATGGCGTCTTCCAGTGTCAGCGGCTTCCGAAGTTTCTCGTCTTTCGGCCGATGGCCGTTTTGGGGGCCCTGATCGAACCGCGAGACAAAAGCCGTGTCGATTCCTTCCGCGGTAATTTCGTCCTGAATCGTCTGGCGAAAGCCTTCCACCAGTCCCACCACAAGAATAATGAGAGAGACTCCGATCATCACACCAAGAATGGCAAGAAAACTGCGCAGCTTGTGCGTGCGCACGGTGTCAAACGCGAGTTGAAGGTTTTCTTTGAAATCCTGCTGCATAGCCATTCCCTAGTTTTCCGCGCGCAAAGCTTCGATTGGATCCAGCCGCGCGGCGCGCATCGCGGGATAGATCCCGAAAAACAATCCAACCGCCGTGGAAAGGACCAGTGAGATGGTGATCGCAAAAATCGGAGTCGAAATCGGAATCGGCGTTGCGGCGCGAACCAAGCCCGCAATGGCAAGCGCAAGGCCCACTCCTACAAGGCCCCCCGAAGCGGCGAGCAACGATGACTCCACGAGAAATTGCAGAATAATATGGCCCCGCCGCGCACCCAGCGATTTCCTCAGCCCAATTTCGCGCGTGCGCTCCGTCACGCTTGCCAGCATGATATTCATGATCACGATGCCGCCTACCACCAAAAATACCGACGTGATCCAGATTGCAATTCCGAATGCGTTTCCAGTGATTCTGTTCCACAATCCGGTGATCGATGACGGAGCGATCACCGCGAAATTGTCTTCGTCCTGATATCGCACGTGACGTCGAGCGCGCAGAATCACGCGCGCTTCATCCTCCGCTGCGTCCATCCATTCGGGGCCCCGCGCCGAAACAAACATTCCCACCGAATCCTGGGGTGCCAGCCATTCTTTTCTGTAGGTCCCCAGCGGGATCATTACGAAATTGTCCTCGGACTGGCCCAGCACCGTTCCCTTAGGCGTCGCTACCCCCACAACTTCGTACTGTCCCTGCCCCGCCCGGACGGACTTTCCGATCGGATCCATGCCTGGGAAAAGCTTGTTAGCCACATCGGTCCCAATCACGCAAACCCCGGCTCGATGATCCTCGTCCACTTGCGTGAGAAGCCGTCCGTTGGAAACATCAATGTCTCGTATCGGAGCAAAATTAGGAGTAGCGCCGATAATCGTTACATCCTGGCTCAAAACGTTCCCGTAGCGGACGTCGGCCGCGGTGTCCTGCTCTCCTGCCACCTGATCGGCTAATTTCATGTTGTCGCGCAAAGCTTCAAAGTCGTCCATCTGCAGCGGTGGGCGTTTCCTCGCCTTGTTCCAGTCCTGAAAATTCGTAATGATGCCGATGCGGTCTATTACAAACGCGTTCGCGCCAAGGTTGGCTACCTTCTCGGCCACATAAACGTTCAGCCCATTGAGCACGGAAATCACGGCCACTAGAGTGGTCACCGCCAGAATTACTCCAAGCAGGGTCAAGAAAGTGCGGAGTTTATGCGCGCGCAACGTATCCAGCGCGATCCAGAAGGTTTCCCGCAGGGCCACGAGCGTCCGCCTGACTTGAGCCAGCGTTGAGATGGTTTTCTTCACTTTATCTATATTAGACGAATAAGGAGCCGGAAAAGTTCACGACATTGACTTGCCGGGCAAAGTTCGGCTCGCAAAAGTCACCTTCATTCGTAACGCAGAGCTTCGACGGGGTTTAGGCGCGCCGCCTTGGTAGCTGGCCAGACTCCAAAAATCAGCCCGATGCTGACTGAAACCCCAAATCCGATAAAAACGGCCCACGTCGGGATAACCGCCTTCAGCGAACTAACAATCGGAATCAGCAGCACGACGCCGCAACCTACCATGATGCCCAAAATGCCGCCTGTTCCGGTTAATGTCATGGCCTCGAACAGGAATTGCCAGGTGATGTCTCGGCTGCGCGCCCCAATAGCCTTGCGCACGCCGATTTCGCGCGTCCGCTCGGTAACCGAAACCAGCATGATATTCATCACGCCGATTCCCCCGATCAGAAGTCCGATGGAGCTGAGCACCACAACCACCAGCGCCACGCCCCCGATAATCTGGTTAAATTGTTGCACTGCTTCTGCGTTCGTTTGCATCGAAAAGTCGTCCGGTTTTTCGTACGGCACATTTCTCCGGCGACGCAGCACTTCCCGCGCTTGGTCCACCGCTGTGTCGAGCGTTCCGGGATAAGACAGAATCCCGAGAAAAACTTCGAAGCTCGCGGGATAAATTTTGGTAAACGTATAGTAGGGAATCACCACACGGCGGTCTTGATCGTTTGTTCCAATGCCGCCGATAGGCTTTTCAAACACGCCCACAACCAGAAAGTTTGAACCGTCCACCAGGACTTCCTTTCCCAGCGCATCATCAATGGTGGGAAAAAGTGCTGTTGCTACATCCTCGCCGATCACAACAACGTTCTCTTTATGCTGATTCTCCGCTTCGGTGAAGAAACGCCCCGCTTTCATCGCCTCACTCGAATCCACTTCCGGGTAGGAGGCAAACGTTCCGCGAAATTCTCCGCCTTGCACTTCGTTCTTCTGATAGCGCACGTTATGCGGCGTGGTCCATTCGTAGATTGCAATCGTCGTCTGCTTCACTGCCGGACAAAGCTGCTGCACCGCTTGGCCGTCTTCCAGCGTGAGGGGTTTGCGTTCGCGCTCTTCTTTCGGCCTCCGGCCAACTGTAGGGCCCTGGTTAAAACGCCAAGCCCATGCCGTATTGACGCCGTTGGATGTAATCTCGTCCTGTACCGTAGTTCGAAAACCTTCCACCAGCCCCACTACGAGAATGATCAGCATCACGCCGATCGTCACGCCCAGCACAGCGAGAAAACTCCGGAACTTGTGTTCGCGAACGGTGTCGATCGCCAGACCCAAATTTTCGCGGAAGTCTTGTCGCAACTCCATCGCTTAAGTCTCCGCCCGCAAAGCTTCGATGGGATCGAGCCGCGAAGCCCGAATTGCCGGGTAAATACCAAAGAAAAGCCCCACCCCGGTAGAAAGTAAAAGCGCGATAATCACGGCGAATGCGGGCGTCGAGATCGGAAGCGGAGTTGTAGCGCGAACCAGCCCTGCAATGCCCAGCGCAATGCCGACCCCCACAAGACCACCGGCCGCGGCCAGTAAGGAGGATTCCACCAGAAATTGCATCACGATGTCGCGCCGCCGCGCACCCAGGGACTTCCGCAGACCAATTTCCCGCGTCCGCTCGGTCACGCTCGCCAGCATAATATTCATGATCACGATCCCACCAACCACCAGAAAGACGGAAGTAACCCAAACAGCCACGCCGAAAATACTTGCAGTCAGAGAGTCCCAGATACCCAGCAGTGACGAAGGCTCTACGATTCCAAAATTGTCGTCGTCTTGATACCGCACGTGACGTCTTGATCGAAGAATCACGCGTGCTTCGTCTGCCGCCGATGACATCGACTGCCGGCTCCGCGCTTCCACGAAAATTGTCACAGTATCTTGCGCAACTAGCCACTCCTTCCTATACGTGCCCAGTGGCATCATCACAAAATTGTCTCGCGGCTGTCCAAGCACCGTACCCTTGGGCGTAGCTACGCCCACGATTTCGCACTGTCCCTGTCCCGCACGAATTTCTTTCCCGACCGGATCGATTCCGGAGAAAAGCTTCGTTGCCACGTCGGCACCGATCACGCAAACACCGGCCCGGTGTTCTTCGTCGGTCGAAGTGAGCAGCCGCCCGTTGGCGGCATCGATGTCGCGGATTTCCGCATATTCCGGCGTCGCTCCAATGATCGTCACGTCCGCGCTCAGCGTGTTTCCGTAGCGGACGTCCGCCGTAGCCTGCTGCATGCCGGCTATGCGATCCGCCAATTTCATGCCATCGCGCAACGCTTGCAGGTCATCCATCTGCAGTGGCGGACGCTTTCGCGCCTTGTTCCATTGATCGAGATTGGTGGCAATGCCGATGCGGTCGATCACGAACGCATTGGAGCCCAGGTTCGCCACCTTGTCGGCCACGTAGAGGTTCAGCCCATTCAGCACTGACATCACCGCGACAAGAGTCGTCACCGCAAGCATCACACCTAGAAGAGTCAAAAAAGTGCGCAGTTTGTGCGATCGCAGCGTATCGAGCGCAATCCAGAAGGTCTCCTTCAGCGCCACCAGTGTTTGCCGGAATTCAGTCAGAGATTGCAGGGGCTTGTCCTTCGCTCTATTTATAATAGACGGCTACGGCCACTAAAAATTTCAGTATTTCGTCCGAATGGGCATCTAAACGCAAGCCCGGAGACGCATTATGTCACTGTGAATCCGTTACAATGGACTTGCAAGCGATTGCATGGCCTTGGAGGCTTAGAAGAATCGAATGTCCCGGCTTTTCTCAATTCCGAACATTGTCGCCTCGCTGGTTTTGGCCGGGTTAACGATATGGCCTGGGCCGGTCCAGTTTAAGAGTTACCTCGCCCTGGGGCCTGCTGCAAAAACTTCCGAGCTTGTTGTCCCCAATGGCGCCCTAGCTAGCTCCGGATCTCCCCGGCAAAATAGTCTGCAGTCTCAAGCTCCTTCTGACGCCGAAATCCGCGAGCGCGGCCAGAAGCTGGTTGAAAACCAGCACCGTGACGATGCTGCGATCGATGAATATGAGCGCATCGAGCATCACGTTGACCGTACCGCCGGCGCGAATCCCCGCGTACTCGAAGACAAGCTTTACCGCGTGGTCCCTACCGGCCCCGGTTCCCTGAAAATCTTGCTGAAGGAAGATGGCAAGCTCACGGACCCCGTCCTGTATCGTCAGCAATTGCAGACCTGGAAAGAGCTGCTCGAACTGGCTCTCAAACCGGATGATCCTAGAGCGAAGTTGGCCTATTCCAAATGGCAAAAGAAGAAGACCGACCGCGCGGACTTGGTGGACGCGACGCGAGAAGCGTTCTTGACGAAGTGGCTGGGCCAGGAAACGCTGAACGGAAGGCCTTGCGACGTTTTCGAATTGGACCCCAATCCCAGCTTTCATCCGCATTCGATATTTCAGGATGCCATGACGCACATCACGGCGAAACTTTGGGTAGACCGTGAACAGATACAGCTTGCGCGCGCCGAAGCTCACGTGATGCGGGATATTTCATTCGGCGGGGGCATTCTCGGAAAGTTATATCGAGGCGGAGTTTTTTCTTTCCAGCAAGCGGAGGTGTCGCCGGGCATCTGGCTGCCGACACGTTATCAATACGATTTCATGGGCAGAAAATTTCTTTTCACCTTCGAGGAACACCAGTACATTGAAGCTAGCCAGTATCGCCACGACGGCCTTCCAAAACAAGCGCTCGCGTTGGTCGAAAGCGAGATCGCCAGCGGCAAAGTAGTCAACGGAGATCCCTAGCCCTTCGCTACGCCGCATGTCCACCGAAGCAACGTCGGGCACGTGAGGTAAAAATGAATCGATGGGCGCTTCACTTCTTTGCTATGGTCGCCTTCGTAATCGCCGCCGTCGCATTTGCTGCGACTGCTACGTTCGCACAAAGCGATTCCGCGCCCCCGGCGCAAAGTCCTGGCCAATCGTCTTCGCCCGCTCCGGCACCGTCGGCGAAGAAAGTCTGGACAAACGAGAATATGCCCTCGGCCGCCCCCAGTTCACCTGATTCAAATGTGAAACCGACCAGCACAGTAAACAAACCCAAACCGAATGCCAAGGGCAAGGACGCCGGTTGGTACCGCACCCAAATTTCGAAACTGCAAGCACAGATTCCACCCCTCGATGAAAAAATCTCGCAATTGCAGGCCGCCTTGAACGGACAGACTGTCACTTCAACCAGACAATACGGCGGAACGAAGCCCGACGATTGGCGCGACGAACTTTCGCGGTTCCAGAAGCAGCGCGACGATATCGACACGAAGATCGCTGCTCTGGAAGACCAAGCTCGTCACGATGGAGTCCCCGAAAACGAACTGCCCTGAAAAATCGTGCGAGCGGAATCCGTATTATCTGCGCACAAAAAAGCCCCGAAGTTTGCGCTCCGGGGCTAGCTTGCAATCAGTTTGAGACTTGTAGTTATCGCGCCGCGGCAGCTACTTCCTTTTCGATTGGCGCGCCGACCAGATTGCCCCATTCGGTCCACGAGCCATCGTAGTTTTTCACCTTGTCGTATCCCAGAAGGTATTTCAAAACGAACCAGGAGTGCGAACTGCGCTCGCCGATCCGGCAATACGCGATCACTTCATTCTTTCCTGTTATGCCCTTGCCGTCGTAGAGCGCTTTCAGCGCTTCCGCCGATTTGAATGTGCCATCTTCGTTCGCCGCCTGCGCCCAAGGAATATTTGCCGCTCCGGGAATGTGCCCACCACGCTGCGCAGTCTCTGACATTCCGGGCGGCGCGATAATCTTCCCCGTGAACTCATCGCCCGATCGAACGTCAACCAGCTGGGCCGCCTTCTTCTTCTCCAGTACGCCGAACACATCTTCCTTACGCGCGCGAATCGACTCGTCCGGACCGGTCGCTCGATACTTCGTGGCCGCCACTTTCGTCGCCTCCGTGGTCAGAGGACGCTTTTCTTCCACCCATTTCTTGCGCCCGCCGTTGATCAAACGAACGTCTTTGTGCCCATAATATTTCAATTGCCAAAAGGCATAAGCCGCGAACCAATTATTGTTGTCGCCGTACAGCAGAATCGTTGTGTCGTTGGAAATTCCTGACTGGCCGAGTAGCGCCTCGAGCGCTCCCTGGTCAATTAAATCGCGGCGAATATTATCCTGAAGTTGCGATTGCCAATTCCAACCTACCGCACCGGGAATATGTCCCTGGTCGTAGGCCGTGGTGTCTACGTCAACTTCCACTAGACGGATGTTCGAGTCCTTCAGATGGTCCGCCGCCCACTGCGTGGACACTAAAGTCTCGGGATGCTTGTATTCTGACATGTCTTTTCCCCCTCATATTTAGACTCAATCGCGCCGAAAACGACCCTAAAAATGAAAACCCACCTGCCAGCTTGTTCTGGCGGTGGGTTCGAAGTTGCTAGCTGGAATCTGTTTTTTAGATGGCTAGCCGACCCCTGCCAGATGACAAGCCCATACAACAACAAATGAGCCTGTCTCCGGTGAGGTTCGACATGCCGAAAGGCTACACCGGAACCCTATCCGCTGGCAATAAGTCTTCCCAGGGTTCCCTTGAACGATGTGGAAACATCGCTGCGCAACAGGAGTCATCTTCGGAACTTGTCCTTTAACATTCAGTTATGGGCAGAGGGCACAAAGGCACCCTTCACATTTTGGGACTCATTTTTCTAAGTAATCCGGCCTTCACCTTTGCTCAGGAGGCCCAAAAGCCTGGTCCTCCAGACACTACTATTCGCGTCAGCACGAACCGCGTCTCCGTGGGCGTGACCGTAGAAGGCGCGCACAGCCATTTCATCAGGGATCTTCACCGCGAGGACTTTCGCATCTACGACAATGGCGTCGAACAAGAATTAACGAACTTCCTCCCGATTGAAGAACCAGCCCGCGTTGTTCTCTTAGTGGAATCAGGTCCTGCCGCTCTCTTCCTAAGGCCGAGCCTGTTGCAGGCTGCCGAAACGTTTTTGAGCGGCATTTCCTCTGCCGACAAGGTAGCCATCGTTTCCTATTCAAGATCCCCCATGCTGGAAATGGATTTTACCGCAGACAAAGCTGAGGCAGGTCAAGCCCTCATGGGTTTGAACTTCATGAGTGGCTTCGCTCAACAGAATTTGCTCTCGAGCATAGCTACCACTCTCGACTGGCTTGCCTCGCTGCCCGGAAAGAAAAGCATCGTCATTCTCTCAACCGGCGTTGACGATTCAACTCCCAATGACTGGCAGCTCATACGACCCAAATTGCATGCCTCAGACGTTCACATCCTGGCAGTCTCAACAGCTGGTGCGCTGCGCAAACCCGTCAAACACAAGAAATTGTCGCCAGACGAGCGCGCTGAGCGCAAGCACCTCAAAGAGGGGTTCGTTGAGGCTGACGAATTACTGCGAGAGATCGCTATTGCCGGAGGTGGACATGCCTACTTCCCAAAGAACGCAAAAGAATTCACCGACGCTTATGCTGAAATTGCCCAATTTGTCCGTAACGAGTACCTGCTCGAATTCAATCCGCCTTCAGAGGATGGGAAATTGCACTCTCTTAGAGTGAAGATCAGGGCCTCTTCGTACCACCTCAGCTATAGGCAGGCTTATGTCGCCCCCACTCCGCCATCGCCAGACCTCTCGAGATGAATGCTAAGGCGGAAAAACAAGACAGTCCGTGCTGGTAACCCTAGGAGATAGCGCGAAGCGCGCCGTCCGTCGATTCCAATTCGATACGCAAGAGCCAGTCGAAATGGAATTTCTCCGACCTTAGCCACTTTTCTAGCTCTTCGCGGCTTTGTGCTTCGAATTCAACTAGCATCTTTCCTTCCTGCATATTCACCAGGACGCGTCGCGCCCTCACCGTCTTTGCGCCCTGCAGCCGACGCGTAAGCTCTTCCGCGCCCTGGCGCGTGAGGCACGCCAGTGTGTGTTGCGAGATGTATAAAGCCATTCAGACTCCCGTTCCGCTAGAATAGCCCACCGGTAACCCCGAGAAACTCCATACATCGTCGGAGGAGAAAAATCAATGCCACCCGACATGCGTAAGGCCCACCCCTATTATGTTTACAATGCGATTCAGGCCCAACCTGAATTGATCGAAAAGATTTTGCTGAGACGCGGCGCGATCGAACGCACGGCTGACGCCGTCGCTCAAAAAGAACGCATCACCTTCGTCGGCATCGGAACTTCCTTGCACGCCGCGCGAGTAGCTGAAAGTTGGATGCGCGAGTTTTCTTCCGGGCGTCTTTTAACTCATGCCGAAGAGTCTTTCGAACTCGTGCACCATCCCATTGCGTTCACGGCCAACGATGCCGTAATCGTGATCACTCATACCGGCACCACCACGGCTTCTGTGAAAGCCCTGCGCATGGCTCGCGCGGCGGGAGCGTTGACCGTTGCGATCACGGGCGAGATGAGCGGCGAAGGAGTCCGCAGCGCGGATTTTCAAATCGAGACATGCGAACAGGAAGTCGCCTTCGCTTACACAAAAAGTTATACGACCGCTCTGGCGGCGCTTGCAATCCTCAGCGTGCGCATCGTGGAGCGTCGAAAATTATTGGCTAAGGGATATTCGCACGACGAACTGGCGCAGGTTCCCGCCCTGATCCGCGAAGCGCTCAGGCTCGAACCTCAAGCGCGCGAATTGGCAAAACGAGTTTCTCTGCTCACGCGCATCGAAATCTTCGGCACCGGAGTGGGCTGGGCCACCGCCAGCGAAGCAGCCTTGAAAATCAAAGAAGCCTGCTACATCGCCGCAGAGGGCTTTGAGACGGAAGAAATATTACACGGACCATTTTCAGAAACCGATTCTCGTGCTGCGTTAATCGGATTGCTCACCGGCCGCGAAACGGACAACCGCGCAAAGCAAATCTTGCGCGCGGCCGGAGAACTAAAAATGCTTCGCGCAGCAATCGCGCATTCCTCAGCGAACCACGATATCTCCGCAGAACAAATACTGCTAGTTCCCGAAACACCCGGATGGCTTACCGCTTTTGTACATTTAGTCCCGCTCCAACTTCTCACTTATTTCCTCGCGCTCGAGCGCAGCCTTAATCCCGATACCGGCCGGCAAGATCAACCCGCGCACGCCGCCGCCAGTCGCCACTACAAATACTAGCTGCGCTAAGCCTGTCCTTCCGGCCAGTCTATTACCAAGAACAATTGCCGTCCACGTTCAGGCATCGTCTGCGCCGCACTATAGAATGGTGCCAGGTAGTCCCCGGGGTGATCAATGAGACGAACTCTTTTGATTTTCTGTGTCATTACCGTGCTGGCATTTGCCGCGGCTGCGAACGCTCAATTTGCCAGAGGGTTGGGAACTCTTTCCGGCAGTGTTCTCGACGAACACGGGAAGCCCGTCCCCGATGCAAGTGTAACGATCCAAACCTCCGACGGTCTGAATCCACACGCCTCTCGTACCGATGCGAACGGCCACTTCGAATTCGCGCGTTTTGACGCCGGACAATACGACGTGCGCGCTTATTCGCACAGTCTTTTCTCCGATTGGTCCAAGCGCGTAGTCGTCCGCCCGAAGAAAACTACGGAAATTACACTGCGTTTATCGCCCACAGCAAAGTGACGGCCGTTCCCCTGGACCGGACGAATCGTTCCCCTGCGGTATCTGAATATAATCGAATTTTTTCCTGAAGACAGGCAGTACTAAAACCCGGGTACCCGATAAATGACCCGCCAGGGCCATTGTTGCAACCGCCCTGTATCTCCCACCATGGTGACGCGGGTTGGCAGCTGCGATGCGGGGACGACGGTTCCACAAAAAAAGGAGCCGGGGCACGCTTTCCAACCCGTCCAATTCCTTCCTCTAGACCTGCTTACACCCCCGCGTTCGCCCCCGGCCCCGGGAATTTCACGTTTGTTCTCTTCCTCAGCATCGTTTAGCGGCTGCATTGCGTCTTAATAAATGTGCACTATACTCGCGCCAACCAGCCGGATTCTAGATCGGTAGGCCATACCACCCAACGAAAACGCTGTGCGTTGCGCCTGAAGGCAAGAAACACGGGCCGCATCGCTCGCAAGGCGCTCTCCATGGTTCTCGCCGGACTATTCTCGCTGGCAGTTCCGGCGAATGCTGCGGATCTGAAGCCCGAAACGACTGCTGCCTATAATCGCTACCTGCAGCTAACCGAAGCAAACATTGACGCTGAGCTGGCGCGTGGAAATCCCTACTTGTGGATCGATGCCGCGCCCGAATCACGCCGCGCCGCCGCGTATGCCGAATTGCGCAAGGGTAACCTTGTAATCGAGCGGCTCGAAACGCTGGACCATGGCAAAACAATCGCGGTTCCGGGAGGATTACTTCATCACTGGATAGGGACTGTGTTTATTCCTGGCGCGTCTCTGGCGCAAACTCTGGAATTTATGGAGGATTACAATCACAAACAGGATTATTTTCGCCCGGATATTCAGCGCTCCAAAATTCTGCGCCACGAGGGTGACGACTTTCTAGTCAATCTCCGCTTCTACAAGAAAAAAGTGATCACAACGGTGATCGACACGGACCATCAAGTTCACTACCACGTTGTGGATTCCACCCATGCCTGGAGCCGCTCTCACACCACTCGCATTCAGGAAGTGGAAAATCCAGGCGAGCCTACCGAACGCTTGGAACCCCAGGGGCACGATCGAGGATTCTTATGGAGCATGGACACTTATTGGCGTTTCCAGGAAAAAGACGGTGGCACTTATGTCGAATGCCAGTCGCTTTCGCTCACCCGCGACATTCCCACTGGCCTCGGTTGGATGGTGGGTCCCTTCGTCACCAGCGTTCCGCGGGAATCACTCACGTTTACGCTCGTTACTGTGCGTAGCGCCGAACTTCAGCGGATCCCATCGCGTCTCGCGGAGTGAGCTCAACTGTGGTGGACGCCTGGAAAGACGTCGAACCTAGAAAAATGTCTTCGAGTCCATTGTTGTCCCGCGGCACCAGGTTGTTGGCAAACGAAACGAAGCTCACTGTAGTGCCGTCTGGGCTAATCGACGGCACTAGACTGTTACCGTTGGAAGGCGTCGTCTGTGTGCCGGCCCCTTGAGTTACCAGCACTGTGCTCACCGTACAGTCGGTCACAATAATCGTAGTCGACACGCAGGTGCTGTTCACGAAAATGTTCTCCACACCATTCGTGGTGGTCGCGAAATTCGACGAGAACGAACTAAAAGCGATGTACAGGCCCGTGCTGTTAATGCTCGGATATTCGCTCGTGGAGTTCCCCGGAATACCACTGTTGGTACTGGAAACAAGCGTAGTCGAAGGCGTGCATGTCGTCGTGATATCCAAACACGTATTCCGCAGATAAATCTGCTGCGTCGGTCCCGCCCCGGTCGCCAAATTCGTCGCTGTGGAAGCAAACGCGATGAATTGGCCGGTGTTGGAAATCGACGACTCCGAGCTCGACCCATCGGCGGGTGTTACGCCATCAGGTGTAGACACCAGGGTTGTGTTAGCCGTGCAGGAATTATCCAGGCAGGTGCTGCGCTGGAAGATTTCCTGTGCTCCATTTGGATTCGGAGCAGTTGCGCCCAGATTCGACGCTATCGACGTGAACGAAACGAACAAACCGCTTTCTGCTACCGAAGGATTTGAGCTGAGGCCGTTGCCGGGAGTTATCCCGTCCGGAGTGGATATTAGAAAAGTAGTGGGCGTACACGTCTGCGACGTCAGACCGCTGCACGTATCGCGCAGAAATACTTGCGGCGTAATTCCGTCTAGCGTCACATTCGAAACCAAGTTCGTCGCCAACGAAACGAATGCGACGAATTCCCCATCGGAGCTGATCGCCGGGTTATAGCTGTCGCCATTTCCTGCGGAGAGACCGTCGGCGGAGACAGAGACGATTTGCGTTACAAATGTTGTGGGCGTCACCACGCAGTCCGCCGCAAGGCATGTCGGCCGCCAATAGACTTGGCTGGCGCCCACAGGCACGCCCACGGAAGTCACCAAATTTGTCGCCAGCGAAGTGAACGCGACATCGTCCGCGCTCGCGTCCAGGCTAGGCTCGGAACTTCCCCCATTGGCCGGATTGCCATCGGGATCCGTGCTGACAGCCACGGTAATGGGCGAGCATGACGCGACGGTTGTGCAAGTGTTGCGAATAAAAACGATGCCCCCGTTGTTTGGTTCGTTCGTAAGTAAATTATTTGAAACTGATGCAAAAGCGACGTATTGCCCGGTGGTGCTGGTCGAAGGACCTACGGTCGTGAGTTTCAGACCCAGTGTGCCATTCTCGCAATTCGAAAGGCCGCCGCAAATTCCGGCATTCGCCTGCGAACCATCCGGCGCCAGATCCACAAGTACGGGCAGTCCGATCAGGTGGGTGGGATTCACCGCAAAAGTCAGCGTATTCGATGTGCCGCCGCCGGGCGTCGAGGTCACTACCTGCACTTGGTCCACGCCCGCCACAAGAAGATCCGAACCAGTCAGCGGCGTCGTTAACGACGTAGCGCTCACAAACGTTGTCGCGCGCGACACACCATTTACCGTAATCTGTGAATATTGATTGATGAAGCCGGTACCTGTGACGGTTATCGTACCCGGTGCGCTGCCGGCCTGCACGCTTGTGGGCGAGACTGCGCTGATGGTGGGCGATGGATTCGAAATATTCAGCGGAAACATATTGGACGAACCGCCCCCCGGCGTCGGACTTAAAGGATTCACGACTGTAATCTGCAAAACTCCGGGAGTTATGATATCGGCTGCGGTCAGCGCCGTCTCAACCAACGTGGAATCTACAAACGTCGTAGTGCGACTGCTGCCGTTCACTGCCACGGTCGACAGCGCCACAAAATTTGTACCCATCACCTTCAGCTCGACACCCCCGCCTCCCGTCAGAACCCCCGAAGGGGATAGCGAAGAGATATTCGGCACCGGGCTCGTCGTGGGGCTAATCGTAAAGAGAATTCCCTGCGTCGTACCGCCGCCAGGCTGAGGCGTCTCTACCGTGATCGTCGCGGTACCCGGGGCTTGGTAAAGCGATGGCGGGACGGTCGTGGTCATCTGTCTCGTGTTCACGAATACCGTGGACAGGGGCGTGCTGTTCCACACGATCGTAGATTGCTGCACGAAGTTGTTGCCAATAACGGTTAGCACAAACGGATTGGTCTGGCTTGTGGTGATGCTGGTCGGTGCCACCGATGCAAGAGAGGGTGTAGGGAAGTTTACCTGCTGACCGCACGAGACCGTGACGATCGATACGAACATCAGAAACCAGAAAGACGGTCGAAATTGTCCCCGCAAATTTCTCACCCCTGGGTCTATAGGTTGAAGTCGCCCGGCGCAACGGTAGCAATAGAGACTACTAAAGATGGCCCCATCCGGCAATTGGGATGCCTGCTCTTATTTTGATTGCGGGCGGTTCAAGGGACAATTTAGCCCTTTAATCATCTTTTAATCTGGCTTTTGGACAAGAACATGCTTTACTCTGCCCGGCGTGGAAATGAAGTCACGCGAAACGCCTGTTCCACCTGCCTATGCGCCGCCTTCTCGTCCAATTCGGCTGCCCGCTCCTTTGTCTGCTGCTCGTGTCTCTTTTAGCCCCGCAAACCGCGTGCGCGCAGGATTCAAAACCCGATAATCCCAGCCTGCCGAGCACTCAGGATTCTGCCTCGGTCACCGCTCAGGAAAATTCCGATTCCGGAGATGTATTGACGCTCTTTCCGCATTCGGACACTGCCCCGTTCTGGATTTCGGGCCAAGCCAACGTTATCTTTCAATGGCATCCGTCCTTCCCGGCGAAATACAGCGGCCCAAACAGTTTCCACTCCGAAGCGGAGAACGCCACGTCGAAAGTTTATACGCTTTACCTCGGTTACGAGCTCACGCACACGACAGAAGTCTTCATGGATGTCGAAAGCGCCGGAGGTCATGGCCTCAGCGCAGCCTTTGGATTGGCGGGGTTCACCAATCTTGACGTCGTGCGTAACCCCGAGTTGGGTCTTGTTCCCTATCTTGCACGCGCGATGGTGCGCCAGATCATTCCCCTCAGCGACGACCGTGTTTCCGCCGAGCGCGGACCATTTGGCCTGGCGACCTCGCTTCCCGCCCGCCGCCTCGAGTTTCGCATCGGCAAGTTCGGGCTCGTCGATTTCTTTGACGCAAACTCCTGGGGTACCGACAGCCATTTGCAGTTCCTGAATTGGACTGTGGACAACAATGGCGCGTACGACTACGCCGCGAACACGCGTGGGTACACCGATGGCGCCATCCTGGAGTACGACGATCATTGGTTCACTGTGCGCTTTGGCGTGGCGCTCATGCCCAAAATCGCCAATGGCATCTTTCTCGATGCCGACCTCGCGCGAGCGCGCGCCGAGAATCTTGAATTTGTCGCCGCTGGAAATCGCTTCCTGCATCGCGCCGGCACCGTACGCCTGCTCAGCTATTTGAACCAAGCCAACATGGGAAATTATGAGGAAGCCATCCGTGATTTCAAGAACGGTGAAACGCCCGTGCCAGACATTATTTCCACCCGACAGCAGGGGCGCCACAAATATGGCTTCGGTCTGAACTTCGAGCAGGAACTTACTTCGCAGCTCGGTGTTTTCGGCCGCCTTGGCTGGGGTGACGGCCGAAACGAATCTTTCGCCTACACCGAAGTGGACCGCACGCTCGAACTCGGCGTCTTCACCAAAGGCGAAAAATGGAAGCGGCGTAACGACCGCGCCGGCGCGGCGTTCGTGATGAACGGCATAGTCGCCGCCCACCAGGAATATCTCGCGCTCGGCGGCCGCGGATTTCTTCTCGGCGATGGCGCGCTGAATTACGGTCACGAAAAAATCTTCGAGGGCTTTTACACCACCCATCTCTGGCGCGGCTTCTTTGCTTCCTTCGACCTTCAGCACATCAATAACCCCGGCTACAACAAGGATCGCGGCCCCGTCTTTGTCCCCGCCCTTCGCTTCCACGTCGATTTCTAGGCTCGTCGTCACATGCCAAGAATATTGTGGAATTGTGTGGCTGCCCGGGTTTAAGCTGCGCGCCTGCGGCTTGGGGCTGGAGCGGTGAGTCGCCGGAGGGTTTAATGTCAGGTTCGAAGCTAGCTTCTCTTCTCCTTTTTGCTCTCGTTTTTGCTGTGACGTCCGCTACGGCGCAATCGCAAACGCAATCTCAATCGTCCCAAGCACAATCGCAAGCGCCGCAAGTTTCCGCACCTCCAGCCGCTGCGCCGGCGGCAAAACCGGCAGATGTTGCATCGCCAGACGCGATCCTTGCCGCAACCTACGATGTGATTTCCGGTCCCGCCGGGAAACGCGACTGGGATCGCTTCCGCTCGCTATTTGTTCCCGGAGCGCGGTTGATCGCAGTTCAAAAGGGAAAAGACGGCAATCTCGCAGCACGCGTGTTCACCCCGGACGATTACATCATCCGCGGCGGCCCTTATCTTGAAAAGAACGGCTTCTTCGAGAGAGAAGCATCTCGGCACGCCGACCGCTACGGCAACATCATGCAAGTCTTCAGCACCTACGAATCCCGCCACGACGGCAAAGACGTGGCGCCGTTCGCGCGTGGCATTAATAGTTTTCAATTGTTTTTCGACGGCGCCCGCTGGTGGGTGGTGACAATCTTCTGGCAAGAAGAAACTCCCGATACGCCGTTGCCCAAGGAATTTTTGCCCGCGGCCCACTAGTCCGGCACTTCGGAGGCAGTCCATGTTTCAAAAAGATTTGCTGAAAGGCCGGACAATCTTCATTACCGGAGCCGGCACGGGATTAGGCCGTTCGATGGCGCTCCGATTTGCGGAACTGGGAGCGAACCTCTTTATCGTCGGCCGGCGTGAGGAGCCGCTGAAACAAACCACCGAAGAGATTCGAGCGGCGGGCGCGAGAGCTGCTTACTTCTCGACAGACGTTCGCGATTTCGACGCGGTGGAAAAAGCCATCGAAGCGGCGGAGAAGGAATTCGGCCGCGTAGACACGCTGGTCAATAACGCCGCAGGAAATTTTATCGCGCGCACGGAAAAACTTTCACCGAACGCGTTCAACGCGGTAGTGGGCATCGTGCTGCAAGGCACATTCTTCTGCACGCTGGCCCTGGGGCGAAAATGGATAGCCAAGAAGCAGCCCGGACACGTTCTGAATATCGTCACCACCTACGCCGCGGTGAATTCCGGGTCGGGCTTCGTCGTTCCTTCCGCGTGCGCTAAAGCGGGCGTACTCGCGCTGACGCGTTCGCTCGCGGTGGAATGGGCGCGTTACCACATCCGGCTGAATGCGATTGCGCCGGGACCGTTTCCCACGGAAGGCGCGTTCTCCCGCTTGCTGCCCTCGAAGGAATTCGAAGAGCGCGCGAAAAATCATCATCCGATGAAACGCTTCGGTCGCCATGAGGAGCTGGCCAACCTCGCGGTCTATCTTTTGAGCGAACAGGCCGATTACGTGAATGGCGAATGCGTAGTGATCGACGGCGGCCTGTGGCTGCGCGGGGCGGGCGAATTCAATGACTTCCTGGACTTGCCCGACGCCGCCTGGGACATGCTCGAAGGCGCGCGAAAATCCAAATCCTGACGCCAATACATCACGGCCTTTCCTCCGCGGACATTTGGCGCTACACTCCTCGGCAACCCAGGCCCAATCTCCGCAATCGCAGGAGGCCGCCATGCACGCACGCGTTACCCAATTTGCAGTTCAGCCCGGCAAGCTCGATGATTTCGTGAGTGCCCTGGAGTCCGCGAGACCCCTCATGCAGGAACGCAAAGGATTCCAGGCCCTCCTCGTTTTGCGCGTGGAGGGATCGAATCCTCCGGACCTGCGTGTGATGACGTTCTGGGACTCCCAGCAGGCTCTTCAGGAAAGCGAAAGCAACGTTCTCTTCTACGCGGCGCTGGCACGAATGATGGCGTTTTCGCAAGGGTTCCCGATAATCCGCGAAGAGGAAGTCATGATCAGCGATTTTCCCCGCGCTTCAGCCGCTGGCGCGTGAATTTGCTCCTCGTTAGACGTCGTCGAAAATTGTGCGCGCTCCCATGCCTCGGCTCTCGCCTTGACCGCTTCTGCGCACGCCAGTAAGCTATTGGTTTCCGCTGGAGAATAAACAGCAGCATGGACACCGTTCAAATCACGTTGCCGGATGGCGCCACCCGCGAGGTACCGCGCGGCACCACCTCGGCGCAAATCGCGCACCAGATTTCGCCGCGTTTGGCGAAAGAAGCCCTAGTCGCGCGCGCTGACGGCGAGTTGGTGGACCTCTCGCGCCCGCTGGAGCAGGACGCAAAAATTTCCATCCTGACTGCCAAAGATCCCGACGCAGTGCAGGTCTTCCGCCACTCGGCCGCGCATCTACTGGCCGCGGCAGTGATGGAGCTGTATCCCAACGTAAAGCTCGGCATCGGCCCGCCTATAGATAACGGTTTCTTCTACGAATTCGTGCGCGAAGAGCCTTTCACCAGCGAAGACCTGGAAAAAATCGAAGCCAAGATGCACGAGCTAGCCGCGAAAGATATTCCCAACGAGCGCAAGATGATTCCGAAGCCGGAAGCGCTCGAGCTCTATCGCAAAAGCAACCAGGAATTCAAATGCGAGCTGGTGGAAGAAAAAGCCAGCGAGCCTATGGTGTCTTTTTACACCACCGGGAAATTTCTGGATTTCTGCCGCGGGCCCCATATTCCCTCCACCGGCCGCATCAAGGCATTCAAGCTGATGAACGTGGCCGGCGCGTACTGGAAGGGACAGGAAGGCAATCCGCAGATGCAGCGGATTTACGGCGCCTGTTTCGTGGAGCAAAAAGATCTGGACGAATATCTCCACAAGCTGGAAGAAGCCAAGCGCCGCGATCACCGCAAGCTGGGCCAGGAGCTTGATCTTTTCAGCATTCAGGAGGAAGCCGGCTCGGGCTTGATTTTCTGGCATCCCAAGGGCGGTATCATTCGCCGGGAGATGGAAGACTGGCTGCGCGACGAGTTGACCAACCGCGGCTACGACCTCGTTTTCACCCCCCACATCATGCTGCTTGAATTGTGGAAGACCAGCGGCCACGCGAACTTTTATCGCGAAAATATGTTTGGCCCTATCGAAGTCGAAAAAGCCGACTACCAGCTCAAGCCCATGAACTGTCCGGGCCACATTTTGATTTACAAGTCTCAATTGCGCAGCTACCGCCAGCTTCCCGTGCGGCTGGCCGAGTTGGGCACCGTGTATCGCTACGAGCGTTCGGGTGTACTGCACGGTTTGCTTCGCGTGCGCGGATTCACTCAGGACGACGCGCACATCTTTTGCATGTCGGATCAAATCGAAAAAGAGATTCAGGATTGCGTCGAATTCGCCTGGGAAGTGCTGCGCGTTTTCGGCTTCCAGAGTTACGAAGTGGAGCTTTCCGGCGGCGATCCTTCGCGGCCGCAGGACTATGCCGGCAGCCCCGAAGACTGGCAACGCGCCGAAGCCGCGCTCACCAACACGCTGAAGCGCATGAACGTCCCCTACAAATACATTCCCGGCGAAGCCGCCTTTTACGGCCCGAAGATCGACGTGAAACTTGTGGATGCCATCGGGCGCCCCTGGCAGCTCACCACCGTGCAATTCGATTTCAATTTGCCGGCGCGATTCAAGCTCGAATACGTGGGCGAGGACGGTTCGCGCCACCAGCCGCTGATGGTGCATCGCGCGCTGTTCGGCTCGATCGAGCGATTCTTCGGCGTGCTGATCGAGCACTACGCCGGAGCATTTCCCGCGTGGCTGGCACCCGTGCAAGCCACCGTGCTGCCGGTAAGCGGAAAATTTATCGAGTACGCGCAACAGGTTACTCAAAAACTGAAAGACGCGGGCTTCCGCGCGCATCTGGACGATCGCAACGAAAAGCTGCAAGCCAAAATCCGCGACGCCCAGCTCGAAAAGATTCCCTACATGCTGATCATCG
>Ga0209530_1000067_pt1 | contig 85231 bp, 70 predicted proteins | sample BlaSpr_A8_Ref_O1_FD_187987 | JGI IMG/M metagenome (GOLD analysis project Ga0209530, IMG submission 187987) | Forest soil microbial communities from Thunder Bay, Ontario, Canada - Black Spruce, Ontario site 2_A8_Ref_O1 (SPAdes) (version 2) | ecosystem: Environmental > Terrestrial > Soil > Boreal...
GTCAGGTCGTCACAGTGGGCGAGAAGGTCCAGCGCCCGTGCAAGCCGCAGGCGCAACTGATAGCGATATAAGGGGAGCCCTTCTACCTGTTGAAAGACTTGTGTCAGATAGACGGGAGAACCGCGCACCTCAGCGGCAATTTCGGCCAACGTCCAACGTCGCGCCAGATCGCTCGCCAACACCAGCTTCACTCGGTCCACCAAACGCTGCCGTCCGAAACTAGCTCCCGGAGCGTGAGTGGTGCGCGGGCCCAGAGCCCTTTGTACGAGAGTCAACGATAAGCTCTCTGCTTCCAGGGGTTCCGCGATTTTCTCGCGCAGACTGTGCCGTAACAGCGCCACCAGTGCTTGGGTCCGTGCGTCGATCCGCAGGCGCGGCTGCCGGAACAAAAGGTTCGCCCCATCGCGCATTAGGGTCCTCGGCGCTAACTCACGCAGCATCGCTTCGCTGATAACCAAGGTCAAACTGGCGTCACCACCCGGCACGGGATGAATGATGCGGTAGCCTTCAAAAGCATTGAAAAACAGGACTTGGTTTGCTTCGGCTACGGCTTGGTCAACCCCAGCGTGCCGCACGTATACGCCGCGGTAGGGAAACACCAATTGAGTGGTCGTCGTGCACTCTTCGGCGCTCTGGTGACGGCAGGTACCCCTGCAGTATGTGTCCCGAATGGTAACGACCGGAGAGCTGAGCAATGAGTCAACAACAAACTCGGGGACGGGTCTAGTTTCGTTCCTTAACGCCATACTGTCTACCGAATCGGATGAGCGAATTTCCTTCGAGGATAGAAGCTGGAAGCCAGATCCAAGGGTAGCACGCCGCTTTGACAGTGACTTATATCCCAACGAACCATTCCAACGAACCAGCGAACCACGGGACGGCATCGCGGATCGAGCGGCATCACTGCATCTCGACCGAGAGATGTGCAGGACAAAGCGCTTCCAAGAAATCCCTTGCGTCAAAGATTTCGCCAGCAGCGAACACGCCGGGCTCCTTACCCCGCAGGTTGATGACTCGTTCCATGGCTTCCACGACGATTGGCGCCGTGGTGGCGTAAATATCCTGGCCTCGTGCGGTTGCGCGGCGTTCTGCATTGCCTAGGCGCGCGACTGCCTCGACGAGGAATGTCTGAGAAGATCTGCCGCTTTCGTCGACTGCCGCTGGAGCTGAGGGGTCGGGATCGGACAGGTCCTTGAGCGGGGCCAGGGTCATGTAGGTGAGTAGTTCGGCTGTCTTCAGGTGATGCGGAATTGTGACGCTGTCCGCTGTCGTGAATTCTGCGACGACCGTTTGGGTGCCGACGGGTGCGGAGAATTTCCATTCTACGGTGGGAGCGCTGCTCGAGCGGAACTCCATGCGGTGATTGGAATAGACCAGCCGCTGCCCGGCTCTGCGCTGCTTTGAGGTTTGGATGGTGGCGCGAGTTCCGGCCGTTGGTTTCCAACTGCTGAGCGCATAGGCTAGCGAGATTTCATCGGCTTCCGGCCAGTCTGCCATTGCTGCGGTTGCCAGCAAGTCTCCTAGTCCGCCATAAAAGCCTAGCGCGGGGAGGAGAGCGATTCCGGCTCCGCGGGCGCGATTGCCGTATTTTTCGAACGAAATTGCAGCGACCTCGACTTCGGCAGCAACGTCGAGGTAGGGGATGCGGCAGCGCAATGCGGCTTCGATTACGGGTGCGGCGGTGACGGCAAAGGGTCCGGCGCAATTGATGACAGCCGCAGAGCCAGCCAGCGCGCGATCAAGAGATGCTGCGTCCTCGACGGTCGCGGGCCGGATCAGTTCACCAGCGAAGGTTGCGATGTCGTTCAGCTTGGCTGGGTCGCGACCTGAGAGGATGGGCGTCCACCCACGCTTGCGCAACTCTGCAACCACGAAGCGGCCTGTGTGCCCGTATGCGCCGAAGACGGTTGCGGTCGGATTGGCTGTCATCCTTATTATGTCCTTTGTGGATACGCTCGGGTCAGTTGCCGAAGCGCTAGCGGATGCGGGTTGTGCGATGACAATGCTTCGCGCCGGAAGCGCGCTGCCCGTTGCCACGGGGACGCGGTCGAGAAACGCTCTTGGTTGCATGGCTTGTCTCCTCGATCTCGACACGACACCGCGGAATCCATCCGCGGCGCCGTGTGCCATTCGTTATCGATTGTTCCGCGGAAGCGCTCAGTGCGCTGTCGCCAGCTCCTTTTGCGAGACTTGCTCTTCGACTAGCAGCCAGTGTTCGCGCAGTTCCTTGTCGAATTCCTGCCAACGCTCTTCGGGAAAAAAGATTCTGGCATCTTTGAATTCAACGCGGCGTCGGGTACCCGGGATATTTTCGGCGAGCCAGTGCGACCACTTCACCGGAAAATACACGTCGTCCGTGCCCCAGACGATCAAGGTTGGTGCCTGCAACGTTTTTAGCTGCGGTTCAATGGCGAGAGTGTGCTTGTTGTCGAAAGCGGCGAGGAACCGTTCCAGGTCGTGCGTGCGCTGCGGGCTCCGAACGAAGGGACGCAAGTAGGTCTCAATGTCATCGTCACTAAGCTGCTCGGGATGTTCATAGGCTGGTCCCAAGGCCCGGGACGATCGATAGGCGCTCTTGTCTGCCAGCATCGCATCGAGCGTTCCGCGTAGGCCACCACCGGCGGCCATCGCGAGAAATGGCTTAAAGGCTTCGGGCGGCCAGTTATTGTGGGTGTCGCAGTCGGTGAGTGTGAGGCTCCGCACCCGTTCCGGATACAGGGCTGCAAAAATCTGTGAAATGCCTCCACCGCTGTCGTTGCCTACGAGGTCCACCTGATCGATGTTCAAGGCGTCGAGAAATTCCTTGAGCATCCTCGCATTGGCGGTGACCGACACGTCCTGATTTGGCGCGATTTCGGTGTCGCCGTGCGCCAGCAAGTCTACGGCGATGGAACGCCTGATATCCGACAAATCCGCCAACTGGTGACGCCACAAATGGCTGTTCAGCAAAACTCCGTGAACGAATAACGCAACCGGCCCAGAGCCTTGCTCGACATAGCTGATACGGCCTGACGCGGTCTGCACACTGCGCCGGACTGGCAACGAATTGTTTCCCTGTGCCGCCGTCGCACTCAATTGTTGTTTCGAAGTCATTATGTTTTCCCTTCCATACGCAGGTCCAAACAGCGCTAGGCATAGACAAACGCCCGCTGTTAGAGAGTTTGTTCTTGTTTCTGCGACGAGCGACACTAGCTGCCGTCGCAGGCGGTGACGGCTCGTAATGAGTCGATTCCCATTCATAGCTCAGCCCTCCCTTGACGAAGAACTGGCTTCCTTCAGTTTCTGGGCGCACTCGTCGCAGCACACTTCGACCGTCTTGCCACCGATTTTGACCTTGATGGAACCCTCATCCAACCTGCAGTCGCACGCTGCACAAGTTTTCTCGACCACGATTTTGTCTCCCACTCGAATTCCCGAAGATCGGGTGAATTCAGTAGGCCACCGAAGACGAAAGCGCCGCTATCAGAATCTTTAGCGATTCAGTGGGGACCCGCACTACGGGGATGGAGGGTGCAAAAACGTCGTCCTTAGTCTTCCGTGAGCGGCCAGTAGAGCGTTGCCAAAATCGCACGCTGTCCAAAAACGGGTTGTGGGAGGTCCCGAGGAGGGTTTCGGGCGCGCCATCGTTTCCCCCTGCTTCGACCGAAACTGAAAGCCTCCGCACAAGCAGTATCTGGCAGGTCGAGGGTCGGCTATTGTTCGAAAAGCACGTCAAGCAGTCGCGCCAGTTCAACCTTATCTTGCGCTCCACTTGCATTGCCAGAAGTGTTGTCGGTGAGCTGTGCAAGTTCGTGAGCCAAGAGGCGCTCGGCCGTTTGCCGAGGAAGGTACATTGCGTTCCGCGAAGGGGTCAGCTCCCAACTTTGGTTGTCTCTGCGCCTCAGTGACCATCGTTGTCGTTCCAATCCGTTGTGCAGGACCTCGGCGTTACCGCCCGTGAGAGAAACCAGGTCCTCGATCTGAACCTCGAGCCAGCCCCGGTTCCCACTGATATGCACCTTCTTCACTTCGAACTGGTCGAAGACGACGAGAGATTGAGGCGACTTGATGAGATCACTCCCACGTAGCAACTCCTCTGCATCCTTGCATGCTTGCAAGAAGGCTGCCCTCACTTGGTCGGATTTGGGCCGAGTGGAGCTCAAGACCACAACGCGAAATGCCTCTGCTTTCACTGGGTTATTTTTTCCGAGTCTTGCGGAGGACGCTTCCGATGTCCCAGGTACTCGGCCGTCAGGCGTCGACTCATACGGCTCCGCGTCGTTCAAGACTTTGGGTTGCCAGTTCGCATTCCGGATCGATGTATTGACGCCGGCCGGCGCCGACTTGATGTAACGAAAGAAGCGGGGCTGTCCTCGCTGTTTCCAGTAGGGCGCATCGTAGGAATCGACACCGGGGCCCGAACGCAGCACGCTGAAAAAGGAATGCTGATCGGGATTGACGACAATCCCAGCATGTCCCCGCCAGACGGCCAAGTCGCCCGGTTGCGGACTTGCGACCTGTCGAAACTCATTGCTTCCCCGGTAAAGATCGGAAGAGCTCGCGTACTCATAAGGGAAACCCGCTCGCTCATAGAGTTCATGCACAAAATGGGAACAATCGGAGGAGAAGTCCGTTTGGCTATGGCGCGAATCCAGCGCGGCGTTCAGAATCGCCAAACCTTCATTCGGTGTCAGCAGCCGGGGCGCAAACGGCTTGTGCTGCTGGTCAGCAGTCTCGTGAGTGACGCGGTAAGCCCCATTCGAGCTCGCCCCCTTTTCTTGCCCTAGCGCGACACTGATAGCGGTCACATAGAGTAGGAGGAATCGGAGAGAGCTTTTGGCACAAAACCCCATAGTTCGTCTTATAACGCACACTTATAGGGCAGCACAGGTCACAGGGGTGCTGCCAAGTTCGCGAAAAGTGTCCTGACCACAGATGCACCTTGGGGTGCATGAGGTTTGCAGTTTCTTGGGCCGGGGGGGGCTAAGGTGCATCGGGTTTTGCGGCTTTGTTTTGTAAAGAGCAGGATTGGGAAAATTGGCAAAATCGGAGCTTGCGCCGCCCAGAGTTCGCCGGCGAAGTCGCCATGTCAGTGGGGATGCGCCGTTTCGCCCGTTCTCAGCCACAGTTTCAGGAAGAAACTAGAGAACCATAGCCACAACGGTTCCTCGGCTACTGGCTTACAGCTGCGATGGCCGTGGATATAGCTCCGGTTGGGACTCCGGTCGTCCCCGCGTTGGTCAAGGTACCATCGCTGTTGACGGTGTAGATGGAAGCGGCGCTGCCCTCATTGGTCACGTAGAGGAATTTTCCGGTTGGATCGAAGTCGATGCGGAAGGGCTCCGTTCCGGTGGCGATGGTGGCCGTCGGATTGGTGGCGGTTGAATTCAGCGTGAGGTTGCCGGTGTTGGCATCGATGGTGTACATCGAGACCGTGTTATCCAGGCGGTTGACGACGTAGGCAAACCTGCTGGTTGGATCGACGGCGATCGCCGTGGGCCCGTTGCCGGCCGAGACCCCGTAGGTTGAATTCTGCGTCAGAACGCCGTTGGCGGAGTTGACGGTGTACTGCGAAACCGCAACGGTCTCGTCGCCGCCCGCGAGGTTATTCACCACGTAGGCAAACTTGCCGGAGGGGCTGACGATGACCTGAAACGGGATCCCGGCGGTAATGACCGTGGCCGGCGAGGTCGGGGTCAGAACTCCGGTGGTCTGGTTGATGGTGAACATGGAAACTGTAGCGCCGTCGCTATCGAGAGCGGATACGTAGAGGAACCCGCCTGTAGGATCGACGGTCAAGAAGCTTGGCTGCGAAAGGAGTTCGCCGGGGATCATCGTTGACACTGAGGCCGGCGTCGTCGGGGTCAGAACGCCTGTGGTCTGGTTGATGGTGAACATAGATACCGAACTGTCGTCGGAGTTGGCCGTGTAGACGAATCGTCCCAGCGGGTCGATTGCGAGTTCCTGGGGAAACCATCCGGTCGGGACAGTGGCGGGTGTGGTCGGGGTGAGCACTCCGGTTGTGGAGTTGATTGTGTACATCGAGATGGTGGACAGGTCGGAAGCATTGGAAACCAGGTTGGCCACATAGGCAAACCTTCCGCGAGGATCGACGACCATTTGTTCTGCGCCCTGTTGCGGCAACGCATACCCGGTTGCGACGGAGGCCGGCCTGGAGGCCGTGAAAGCGCCTGTGCAGGAGTCTACGGTATACATTGAGACCGCGAAGCCCGTCAGCGCGTAGGCAAACTCTGGCTTAGAGGAAGGTACACAGGAAGCCGCGGGGGGTGGCGTCGAAGTAGAGCCGCCGCCACAACCGGAAGCAAAAACAACCAGAAGACTTAGGATTGCAGACCCAGAATAATTGTCCTTCACGCCGAAATCTCCCTGCTGACTTCCAAGCTGCCATGAGCATACACCAACTCTATTAATCGAGTAGTAATGATGCAAAAACCCGCTATCAGGGTTAAGTCAGGAGGTCTCAGAGGTGACCCAGACTGGGTGCAACTGGACCACAGCGTGTTGGCGCTGCGTGCTGGCGCCCGCACTATGTCAATCGCCACAACGCCATCAGGGAGTGTTCATGGGAACGGGAGAGCAGGCATGCAAGGGCGAGTTCTCATAGGCCGGTATATAAGCTTTGGCAACATCATGCTGATCGCACACCAGAGAGCAGTGACATACCCCACCCCGCTGCAGTCGATGAATATAGGAGGCTGCGCGCCGTTGGAGACGCGAGATGGAAGGCTTGTGCCAGTTCGCACCAATTTGATCGGCCTCGTGGATCGTAAACAGAGCACGCGTGATTGAATCCAACGGCAACATTCAAGGTGGAGCAACATGCCACAGCACTTGTTGCAGTCTCCGCTTTGGATCCGGTCCGAGCTTTGGAAGCCGGACGCGGCAGATCACTTGAGTTCGTTCACAGAGAGCGCCCGAAATCCATTTGGAAGCGGAAAACCGTTTGCTGTGCGACAGACAACGGCAGCGGCGGTTACCCGTGATTTGCCCACCACGTTGCGCACGAAGTCGAGATTTACCGTGTCGCCGACATCTGGCAGCTCCGTCCACTTCGCTTCAAATAGTTCCAGACGTCCGCCCGTATCCGCTACAAAGTCCACTTCCCGGGTCCGGTCGCGCCAGAAGAAGAGACTGCCTGTGCGTCTTCCGCGTTGTTCGCGGCCCCGGAGCTGGGCGAACACAAACGTCTCCCAGACTGCGCCTACCGCCGGTGATTGCCGAAGAGCCTCTTCGGACCGAATATTCAGCAGTGCGCAAAGCAGGCCAGTGTCAGCGAGATAAAGTTTTGGGCTCTTGACGATGGACTTGGTTCGATTCGAGAACCACGGCTCAAGCAAGACAATCTGACCGGAAGCTTCCAGCATGGATAGCCAATGGTTAGCCGTTGAAGGGGCAATACCGATGTCGCGTGCCAGGTCTGCTTTGTTCAACAGGTTTGCAGAACGAAGAGCGCAGGCCCGCAGAAATCGCTCAAAATCCCGCAAGCTGCCGACATTCGTTAAAGAGCGCACGTCGCGTTCGAGGTAGGTAGCCAGATAGGAGTTGTAGAAAGCCGTAGAATCAATGTCTGGGTTTGCATACAGCTCCGGGAAGCCACCACGGACGACGGCCGTGTCGATCGCGGTTTGCGGCAATGCCTCTTGAATCTCGGCAAAGGAAAGGGTTTCCAGTTCTGCGATATCGGCCCTGCCGGCCAGCGATTCGGAAACCTTCTTCATCAGAGTGAACTTCTGCGAACCAGTCAACAGGAATTGTCCGTTGCGTGTACGGTGTGCATCCACGGCTACCTTGAGGTGCCGAAACAAGCCAGGTGCATATTGAACCTCATCAATAAGGACGGGCGGCGGATGACGTTGGAGAAAGGTGCCCGGTTCCTTTTCAGCCTGCTCAGCTTCGGCAGGGAGGTCGAGGGAGACGAACGCATGTTTCGGGAATAAGCGGAGAAATGTGGAGGTTTTACCGGTCTGTCGGGCTCCAGTCAGCACGACTACTGGCCGCGTCTTCACAGAGCGTTGCAGTCGTGATTCAATCGTGCGTGGGATCCACATATGCAAAATATACGATAGGATCGCATATTTTGCGCGTCCTTGCCTGCACGATATAACACATCAACTGTTATCGTGCACGAAAATGGTTATAGTGCCGAGGATGAGCTTTAATCGCTGTGGAGACTTCGGGTGGAAGTGGGGCACTCAGGGCGGGATTCCAACGACCGTTGCATGAGTTTTCAAACGCATAAATCGACTCCCAATAGACTCGCAAAGGGGTGTCGAGAGGATACTTTCACGTACTTCCGGGTCGCCATAAGTGCCCAAGAGTCTGTTAGATACCTGAGCTCCCCCCGTCGCTCGACTCAGCCATGAGTTACATAAGATGAAAGGACCACCGATTGTCGGCGCGCGGTTGTTGTTGCTGTAATAGGGGCCGCCGGGGCCATGACGGACGGCGATGGCCGGACTCCGCTCACGTAGGAATACCGAATTCCGGCAAAGCCGTCGACACGCTTGGTGAAGAGACCCCTCGTTGAGCTTGCCGGCGCAGGAACCGCGGAAACCGACTGAGGGCGAGCAGGTCAATCCGCCAGGCCATTTTTTGCTACATTATCTACAGGGCTCTTGGGAAAGGAGGAGACAGATGCTAAAGCGACCTCAAATTGCTGGTACGTACGCATTCAAGTGCGCTCTCCTCCTTTTGGCCTCTGCCGTATTCAGTTGGGGATTGCAGGCAAAACTCTCCCTTTACAAGCCCCCGCAATCTCCATCTACCGTCATAGTTGCCAAGCTCTTGACGGACAAGCGTTCCGCCCAAGCCATGGCCTTGCTTGAAAATGCCCTCAAACCGGATACGGCTTGGGAGGCGTTGAACCTGCTTCCGCTATTGGTTTTGGCCCAGGCGACTTTGATGCTTGCATTCGAATTTTACCAAGTTGAAACGAACCTCTCCAGGTTTCGCAGATGGGACGTTCGCGATCCGCACCTGACGCAACGTCCTCCTCCCAGCCTTCTGTTAATCCCTCCACGGCGATATATTTACGATAAACCCGGCCTATTCTCAAATATCGAATAGGACCGTTGGGTGATCGCCAATCCCTTTTCAGGAGATGTACTGTCGTCGATTCCAATTCCGAACTTGCGGGATTGAAAGTAAGGTGGCTCCATGCATCGTAGGCGAATCCTTTGGATTGCGGGGCTTCTCTGCCTTTTGTTGGCAGCTCTGTTCTTGATCGCTCGAAACCACTATGGCAAGGCCCTTGCCGAGCAGCCGAGGGCGGCCGCCGTCGTCGCGGTCACGCGTGGCAATCTGGCCAGTTCACTTTCGGTTGCCGGTCAATTTCAGCCCTATCAACAGGTGGATCTTCACGCCAAAGTCTCGGGATATATTCGCTGGATCAAAGTCGATATAGGCGACCGCGTTCGTCTGGGCGAAGTCCTGGCTCTGCTCGAAGTTCCTGAGTTGCAGGACCAAGTGGAGGGCGCGCAGGCCGAGGTCCGCCACAGCCAATCTGATATCACTCGCGCACAAAGCGAGGTCGTCAGCACCGAGTCGACGTATTCCGCATTGCACGCTGAATATACCCGTCTGGAAGAAGCTTCCAAAGAAAGACCAGGCCTGATCGCCCAGCAGGAGTTGGATGACGCGCGAGCCAAAGACCAGCAAGCGGCGGCACAGGTCGGCGTCGCCAAAGCCTCGCTCAACGCCATGCAGGAGCAACTCGGCGTTTCTCGCGCGAGCCGCAGCCGGCTCGAAACAATGTCCAGATACGAGCAGATCATCGCCCCCTTTACAGGTGTAGTGACGAAGCGCTACGCCGATACTGGCACGCTGATTCAAGCGGGACAGGACAATAACACGGCTACACTTCCCGTAGTACAAGTGGCCCAGAGCGACCTGCTCCGTCTCCGCATGCCCGTGCCGGAGAGCGACGTGCCGTACATTCAGGTCGGCGGCGATGTGCAGGTGAAAGTCAACGCGACCGGGCGCACATTTACAGGCAAGATCATCCGTTTCTCGCGTGCACTGGATACCAACACCCGAACCATGTTGACCGAGGTCGATGTCCCAAACCGTGATCTGAGTCTCAGTCCAGGGATGTACGCGGAGACGACAATTCAACTCCTGCAAAAGAATGACGCTCTTATTTTGCCGGCACAGGCCGTGGTGCAGAGCGGCGATCAATCTTATGTGCTGGTAGTGGATGCGACGAACCATGTCGAGAAGCGGACTGTGACTCTCGGAATTCAAACCTCGAACCGCGTGGAGATTACCAGCGGTCTGCAGGTTGGGGACAACGTGATCGCCGCTGGGCAGACTGGCTATCAGCCCGGGGAAGTTGTATCCCCGCATGTGGCGTTTATTCCAACGGCGGCGCAGGAGGTGAGCGAGTAATGTCCTCTTTTGCCATCAAGCACCCGTTCTTCATCCTGATGCTTTGTCTCATGGTGATCGTCGTGGGCGTTACAACAGTCGCGCGCATGCCCGTCGATCTGTTTCCGGAAATTAATATCCCGGTTGTCGTGGTCGCGACCTTCTACGCCGGCATGCCGCCGCTTCAGATCGAGGCGGATATCACAGATAGCTACGAGCGTTTCTTTACGCTAGGAAGCGGAATCAACCACATCGAGTCGCGATCGCTGCCTGGTGTGAGCCTGATCAAGATCTACTTTCAGCCGGGCACGGACGCAAACGCCGCTGTCAGCAATATCTCGAATCTCGCCATGGCGAATTTGCGGCGACTTCCGCCGGGAACCCTGCCTCCGGTTGTGCTGAAGTTCGACGCTTCGAATCTTCCAGTGTGTCTGGTCACGCTCGAAGGCCAGGGTCTCGACCAGACGCGGCTCAAAGATCTGGCGCAGTTTGAGGTACGGAATCAAATCGCCAACGTTCCCGGCGCTTCCGTACCGCAGCCTTACGGCGGCAAGTACCGGCAAATCCAGATTTATGTCGATCCGGTCAAACTCGAAGCTCACCAACTCTCGGTGATGGACGTGGTGCGCTCGGTGAATGAATCGAATTTGATTCTGCCCGCCGGCGACGTGCGCATCGGACCGAAAGATTACAACGTCTATGCCAATAGCCAGATTCCGGTGGTTGAGGAAATCAATGCCATGCCGATCAAGACGGACAAACAGGACCACATCGGTGAGTCCGTATTCGTTGGCGATGTTGGGAAAGCGGTCGACTCAGGCCAGTTGCAATACAACATCGTCCGGGTCGACGGTCAGCATTCCGTATACATTCCGATCTTAAAGCAGGGTGGGGGATCGAACACGATCAGTATTGTGAACGGCATTCGAGAGGCCGTGAAACATCTGCTTGATATTCCGAAGACACTGAAAACAGCGGTCGTATTTGATCAATCGGTTTTTGTGAAGATTGCGGTGAAGAACGTGATCAACGAGGGCAGCATTGGCTTGTGCCTCACTGCATTAATGATACTTCTGTTTCTCGGCAACCTCCGCGCGACGGTTTCGGTATTACTCTCTATCCCCATTTCTTGTCTTGCCGCCTTTATTGCGTTGAACCTGGGCGCGAGCACCATCAACACCATGGTACTCGGCGGAATCGCACTCGCTCTTTCCCGCTTGATCGACAACTCGGTCGTCGTTCTTGAGAACATCTTTCGCCATATGGAATTGGGCGAACCGGCGGTTGAAGCCGCTATCAACGGAGGCAAAGAGGTCCAGCTTGCGGTGCTGGCCGCGACGTGCAGCACAAGCATTGTGTTCTTTCCTGTCATCCTGCTCTCGGGTGTCAGCAAATATATCTTTAGCGCTCTGGCCCTCGCGGTCGTGCTGGCGCTCTTTGCGTCTTATGCCGTCGCCATGACTGTCGTGCCACTGTTCTGTGCGAAGTTCATCCGTTTGGAGCTTGAACACAGCAGCGCTCCGTACAGTACCCAAGGCGGCGCCAGAGAAGCGGTGCAGGAAGTCGAACGGGAACAAAGAATAAATCGCGCGAACATCTTTCGACGCACCGTAGACGGTTTCAATCAGCAATTCGAGCGGCTGCAACAAGTCTACGAAAAAGCCATCGCGGTTTGTTTGGATCGCCCCGTATTGGTCGTATGCGGTTTTGCTGGTTTCGTGGTGCTGAGCTTCGCGCTGTTTCCATTCCTCGGCGTCGCGTTCTTTCCGCGCACCGATCCCGGGCAATTTGTGGTCAATGTCAAAGTCCCGCCCGGAACTCGTCTTGAGGTGACGGATGAATATGTCGGGAAGATGGAGCAGGATATCCGCGCTGTAGTATCACCGCACGACATGAATATGATCGTGTCGAACATAGGCATTACGCCAGATCTTTCGGCCATCTATACCAGCAATTCCGGAATGCATACTGCCTTCATTCAGGTCAGTCTCAAGGAGGACCACAAGACCAGCAGTTTCGCTTACATGCAGCGCCTGCGCGAAAGGTTCGCCAACGACTTTCCAGAAGTGAGCACTTATTTTCAAACGGGTGGGTTGGTTGATTCCGTCGTGAACCAGGGGCAACCCGCTCCGATCGACATTCGAATCGGGGGCAGTGATCTGGATGAACCGTTTGCTTTCGCCAGGTCCGTGGCTGCGAGGGTGAAAGCATTGAGTTCGGTTAACGATGTGCTGATTCCGCAGGACCTCGACTATCCGGGGCTGGAACTGAATATCGATCGCGAACATGCGGCGCTGCTCGGCATATCGCCCGAGGCGGCGCTTGATAATGTCATCACTGCGCTTACCTCGGACACGATGATTGCCCCGAGTTTCTGGGTCGATCCGAAGACTGGCAATAACTACTTTCTCAGCGTGCAATATCCCGACAATCAAATAAAAACCCTGACCGACTTGAAGCAGATTCCATTGCGCGCCCCCGGGGCCACCAACACAACACCTCTTGAGTCGCTAGCATCGATCAAGCAGATCGATACTCCGACCGAGGTCGATCACTACCAGCTGCGTCGCAGTTTCGACATCTACGTCATGCCGAAGAAGGAAGATCTCGGCCGCGTAAGCGGTCAGATCAAACATGTCCTTGATGGCATGCACCACTCTTCCCAGATCACGGTGTCGATGGGCGGAGCGATCTCTGACATGGACAGTTCGTTCCAGAGCTTCGGAATCGGTCTCATCCTCGCGATCGTGCTGGTTTATCTCATCCTGATGGCGCAGTTCGCCTCGTTCTCCGATCCCTTCATCATCTTGCTGGCGATTCCTCCGGGGCTTTCGGGCGTGATCCTATTCCTGATGGGCACGGGTACGACGCTCAACGTCATGTCGCTCATGGGAGTCATCATGATGACTGGAATCGCCGTTTCCGACAGCATCCTTATCGTGGAATTCGTCGGCACGCTCCGCGCCCATGGTCGTCCCCTCAAGCAAGCCCTTGCCGAAGCCTGCAAAGTGCGTTTGCGTCCCATTCTGATGACCACGCTGGCCACTATCCTTGGCCTCATTCCAATGGCGCTCGCTCTGGAACCGGGCAGCGAACAGTACGCGCCGCTAGCGCGAGCAATTCTGGGAGGGTTGACCGTTTCCGGCATGGTAACGGTTTTTTTGGTGCCGACCGCATACCTGCTGATTCATCGCAAAGAAATTCGTGATGACGAAATCGAGCCCCGATCCGGTGAGGTGACCCATGCATAACCGAAGTCTATTTTTGCCGCTCTGGCTTCTTCTGTGCCCTCTCACCATGCGCGCGCAGAGCGTCGCGCAGCTTCCAGATGCGCCGCAGCTCCAGACTCAGGCGCAGCAGCCAACTCCGGCGTTACATTCCGCGACCACGAATTCTCCGGGATCTCTCCCGCCAGACTCAACCGGAGAAACGCTTACGCGTCAACAGGCGGAGCAGTTCGCGCTCAAAAACAACCCGCGAATCAGCGTCGCGGCGCTGCTTGCCTTGGCACAAAAGCAGGTCGTCCGCGAGACTCGTTCGGCGTTGCTTCCGACGCTGACTGGCAATGTGACTGCGGTTGACGCGGTGGAAGCAAGCCGCAACGCGGCTGGGTCTTTGTACGCCTCGCGGCTTCTCTATCACGTGGGCGCAGGAGTTGACCTCAATCAGTTGATCACGGATTTTGGTCACACGCGCAATTTGGTCGCTTCCTCATCCTTTGAGGCAAAGGCCTCCGAGCAACAATCAATGGCGACACGGGAGGACATCGTCCTGGCGGCGGACATTGCCTTCTACACTGCTCTGGAGGCGCAGGCCACGCTACAGGTTGCGAAAAGCACTGTCAAGGCCCGGCAGGCGGTCGGCGATCAGGTCAATGCACTCACTGCGAGCAAGCTCAAGTCCACGCTCGACCAGAGTTTCGCGCAAGTCAATCTATCGCAAGCCGAGTTGCTCGCTCTCGATTCGCAAAATCAATTCGATGCCGCGATGGCGAATCTCGATGAGGTGCTTGGAACCGCAAGCAATCAACAGTACCAACTCGTCGACGACCCGTCGCCTCCGTCGCCAGTTGCGCCTTCCGTGGATGCAATCATCGCTCTCGCCTTGCAACAGCGTCCCGATCTTCTTGCTCTCAAACTCAATCACGACGCGGATGTGCGCTTCAGCCGGGCGCAACACGAACAACTACTCCCTACGATCTCCGGGTTGGGCACAGTCGGCATCACCCCCGTCGGATCGAGCACCTACTTCACCCCCGATTGGTATGGAGCAGCAGGGATCAATATCGGAGTCCCGATCTTTGAGGGTTTCAAATTCCATGCCCAGGCTGCGGAGGCCGACCTGCGCGCCCAGGCGTCCGACGAGCAGAGCCGAGTGCTCATCAATCGCATCGTACGGGATGTCCGCACCGCGTGGCTCAGAGCGAACACTGCACAACAGAAAATGAGTGTGACCGCGGAGTTCCTGCAAGAGGCCAACACCGCACTGGATCTTGCCGATACAAGGTATCGCCTGGGGCTCAGCTCGATTGTTGAGTTAAGTCAGGCCCAGTTACAACAGACACAGGCGCAGATCGCCGAGGCCAATGCCCGATTTGACTATGAAGCCGACCTTGCCGCATTGCGCTTTCAAAGTGGATCGCAGCCATAGGTTGACCTTAGCGGCCAAGTCGGCTGAGTAGTAAAATATCGCAGTCGGCTCGAAACGCGACGACCCACACTGGTTCGGCGCACGCATCCCAGACGTCCCCTTATCCGTTGAGTTCGTGCAGGTCGCAGCGGCAGCGCAAATGACGAGCTATCGACGGTTTGCAGGGAGGGATTTTGCGGAAGATTCCGTACCGGGCAGCGTAGCGGCACTGCGCACGAACTTCTTGATGAGTCCTCGCTCCAGCGCGACTACCGTAGTTCGCTGTAGCCTCGCACATCATGGAGCCGCTGGCGCTCTCGGGCTTTTTCGCTGACTTCGGCCGCTACCAGACTCTCGCGAAGAAAACAGATCATTAAAGAGTACTTCGACACCCCTCAGGCAATGAAGGCTGGAGTCCCCGATACAACATCATTCCGACCCGGCCGATCCCAGTCATCCCCCAGCATCCGAAGGAAGTCCTCGAAAGTTCGTTGTTGTTACTACGAAGATTTGCTTTGTCCCGACAGGTTGGGAACAAACGGCGTCTGGCTGAACTCGTCTTCACGGGGAAGAAGAAGAGCATGATCGACGGCTTGCAGCAAAATGTCTAAGTCCTCCAAGTTTGATTTCTGCAGATAGCTTACCGCGCCATCTCTCCTCAGTCTCGCGTCGTTGCTGCAGGGCAAACCGCTCAGGGCAATCACTGGAATTTTCTTTGTCGCATTATTTCTTTTCAAGGTGAGAAGGACATCCAAACCACTAACCTTTGGCAGCATCATATCGAGCAGGATGACATCCGGCCTTGCGCTGCCCGCCAGTTCCAGACCCTCCTCACCGTCACTGGCAAGTTCAACTCTATATCCAGCGGAAGTCAGAATCTTTTTGAACGCGATTTGAAGTTGAACGTTATCGTCGATTACAAGAATCGTCAACATAGGAGTAAGTTTCCTCGTTTGAGCAAAGATCTCTGTGTTCGGTGCCCCATATTAGCTAATCGTCAAATCGTAGTGTGCCACGGGAAACATCAAGCGCCTTGCGAATGGCAAAGAGCAGAGTGGCATCGTCCACGGGCTTTTGAAAGAAGGCCGCCGCTCCCGCCTGCAGAGCTCGGTCCCGGTTACCGTCCAATTCACGGCCTGTCAGCACAATCACTGGGATGTTCGCCAGACGGTCATTTCTCTGCAATCGCTCCATCACGACGAATCCATCTCCGGCAGGAAGTCCCAGATCAAGAATCATCAGGTTGGGCCTCTCCGTCACCAGAGCAGCGGTAGCTGAAATGGCATCCTCGGCAAACAAAACCTCGTAGCCGTTCGCCTGCAGCCGGACGCTTAATCCTTTTCTTATCGTGGGGTTGTCGTCGACAACCAATATTTTCGTCCTGTCCATTAGGTCTCCAGTTTAGAAACACTTCCGATTTTGTTGGTAGATTCCTTAAGCGGGTCTGGAGTCCCCTCCAGCGCGCTGTCTAACACCGTGCGAATTCTCGAAGCGTTCTGCAGCATGATGCGGACGTACTCGCGTTGTTCGCCAGACAATTCACCCGCCAGCCCATCGACCAGGATGTTTCCAAATTGTTGGATGCAGGCAAGCGCGTTCCGCAATTCGTGAGACAAATGAGCCGTGAGTTCTGATTTGCGCCCGGTGGGTTCCGTCATACCGATCCCTGGTCATGAAGAGTAGGGCTCTTCGTCCGAGCGGGTTCTCCCAGTGCCTGCCGGATGACCGCCAACAATTCGGCATCATTCACCGGCTTCTGAAGAAACGCTTTCGCCCCTGCCTCATACGCTCGCTTTTGGTTTCCGAGACCGTCGCGCGCGGAAACGACGATGACCGGAATCACGGCGAGAAAGGGAATCTGTTTGAGCCGTTCCATTACGGTGAAGCCGTCGCCCGCGGGGAGACCGAGATCGAGGATAATTAAATCCGGCCGGTGCTTCCGTGCCTCAGCCACCCCGGCGAACGCATCGGCGGCAAAGAACGTCTCGTATTGGTTGGCCTTTAGGCGCAAGTGCATGCCTAGGCGTATATCCGCATTATCATCCACAATGAGAATCTTCCTGCTAGCCATTTCTAACCTGCCTCGACGAAATTTCATTGTTCATCAGTTCCTGAATTTGGGTAGCCACTGTCTCCAGCCAATCTTGCATGGATTGGTTCGGGTTTCTTAGGATCGGATCAAGTGACCGATACGATGTTGTATGGGTTAAACCTGCTTGCCGGAGACTTTCGGAACTGTCCAACTGTTTCCGGATTCGCTTACAAATCGCTGCGCCGCCAACTCCGTCGGTAATCGCCACAATGATGTAGAGTTCTGCCGGTCCGGCGGAGTCCATCTTGGGGAAGAGAATGTCCTGATCGGAATACAAACTCCCGCGCAGGAGCTCGCGGACGCCGCGACACTGGTCCGCGCGCACCTCATTCGAAAGCCAGCCGGTTTGTGAACCTATTTCTGTCACTACGAGTGTGATGGGGCGCTCGATTTGTCTTTCCTCGCTGAAGGCCGGCGCCAGCAGCTTGGGTAGAGAAAAGATGGGAAATGTAACGGAGAAGATGGAACCTTGTCCGGGTGCGCTATGGGCCCAAATTTTTCCGCCCTGTCGCGTAACCAAATCTTTGCAGATGAACAAACCCAGGCCGAGGCCGTTATGATCTGCCGCAGCCGGATTGGATGCTTGAAATAGGCGTTCAAAAATCCGCTCGGTCATGTCCGGATCGATCCCGCATCCCGAGTCTGCGACCTCCAACAGCAGAAAATCCGGATCCTCTTCGAATGTACGAGCTTGAATCGTCACCGTGCCGTTTTGCGGAGTGAACTTGATGGCGTTATCAACCAGAATGACGAGGATTTGTCGAAGGCGTGCTGGGTCAGCGCAAACTGATGGCAATATTCGTTCGATATTGGAAGAGAGGCTGATCCCTTTGGCTGCAGCGGCCCCCTGGAGTGTATTGACGGCGTAGCCGATGGCATCAGAAACCGAAGTACAATGCAGCTCGATCTTCAATTTACCCGCTTGCACGCCAGAAACTTCGAATAAGTCGTTAATCATCGAGTGCAGCTGCTTAACATTCCTCAGAACGATTTCCAGGTACTCACGCTGGTCCGGTTTCAGTTCGCCTGCCAATCCGTCCAGGAGAATCGTCACGAACTGGCGGACAGCGGTCAGCGGTGAACGAAGCTCGTGCGACACGTGGGAGAGGAACTCATCCTTAAACTGCATCTGATTTGTCCGGATGAGATCGGTTTCGGTCTGCATGCGGTGGCGCTCGACGGCATAGCGAAGAGCTCGAGGTAGGGCCCGATTTTCGATCTGGCCCTTGATCAGGTAGTCCTGCGCCCCAGCATTCATTGCCTCGGCGGCCAGAGCCTCATCGTCCAGGCCGGTCAACACGATTACTGGGACTTCTGGGGCCGCAGCATGTGCCCGGCGCACGGTATCAAGACCATGTCCGTCCGGCAATCCCAGATCCAACAGGACGATATCTACTCCACCCTTCGCAAGATGGGTCTCGGCTTCACTCATACGCAAAAGGTGCGTCAACTGGAAAGAGTCGCGTCTCTCTTTGCTGAACATTTCGCGGAGCAAGCGGACATCTCCCGCGTTATCCTCAACCAGCAGAACCTGGAGCGGCGTTTCCTTCATGAGCGTGCTTCGCGTGGCAACTTGACCACGGACAGCCAGAAACTGTCGATGCTTTTTACGACTTTGAGGAACCCATCGAGGCCCACAGGCTTCGTGATGTAACAGTTGGCATGTAGCAGGTAACTCCCCAGGATATCTGCCTCTGAGGAAGAAGTAGTCAGGATCACTACAGGAATGCTTTTCAGCGTGGGACTTTCCTTGATCTCCTCCAAGACCTCCCGGCCATCTTTCTTGGGCAGGTTCAGGTCGAGCAAGACAAGGTCCGGGCGCGGCACATTGGCGTACTCGCCCTCGTGCCTCAGGAAAGCCATAGCTTTTGCCCCATCCGAAGCGACGTGCAAGTTGATGTGCACCTTGGCGTCCTTAAACGCTTCCCGCGTTAGCCGGACATCGCCGGGACTGTCTTCAACCAGAAGGACTTCGATAGCTGTCGCGTTCATTCCAATCGACTCCATCATTTCTCCATTGTTTCCGGCAGGGCAAAGTAAAAGGTTGAGCCCTTTTCCGGTTGCGACTCGACCCAGATCCTGCCGCCGAGTCGCTCCAAGATTTTCTTGCAAATTGCCAATCCGATTCCAGTGCCCTCGAACTCATCACGCCCGTGCAGCCGTTGGAAAAGAATGAAGATCCTGTCAAAGTACTGAGGGTCAATTCCCAGGCCGTTGTCGCGCACGGAAAAGGTCCACTCACTGCCACCGTTTTTCGTGGCGGAGACGTGTACGTGAGGGACTTCGGTACCGTGATATTTGATCGCATTCCCGACAAGGTTCTGAAATACCTGAGTCAACTGCGTTTCATCGGTCCTGATGTCTGGTAGTGCATCGTGAGTCACAACCGCACTGCTTTGGTCGATCGTTGCGCGCAAGTTCGCAAGCGCTTCTTTCAAAGCATTCTCCGCGGAAACCTCGCGCAGCACCTTTCCATTTGTTCCCGCGCGCGAGTAGGCCAGCAGATCCTTGATCAATCCCTGCATCCGGTTGCACCCGTCTACCGCAAAGGCGATGAACTCATCGGCATCCGAGTCCAAACGCCCTTTGTAGCGCCCGGCTAGGAGTTGCGTGTAACTGGTTACCATGCGTAACGGCTCCTGCAGATCGTGCGACGAGACGTAGGCAAATTGCTGTAGTTCGTCATTGGAACGCTTCAATTCCCCCACCGTCTTTACAAGGTGTTCTTCGGATATCTTGCGTTCGGTGATGTTGCGGATAGCCGCCGTCACCAGAACTCCCTCGGCGTTTTCAAGCGGGCTGAGCATGATCTCAATCGGAAACTCGCTCCCATTCTTCCGCCGCCCGTTGAGTTCAATCCCGGTTCCGATCTGCTGCGCCAGCGCTTCCGCCGCGCTCCGCGTACCGTCCGCGATCAGCCGTTCCGCGAAACCCTCGGGAATGATGTTCTTCACCTTTTGTCCCAACAGTTCATCACGGTGGTAGCCGAACTGCTTCTCAGCCTGGACATTCAGCAGAACGATTTCCCCGGCCGGGTTCACCACTACCATCGCATCCGGAGCCGCTTCCAATAGCCCGCGGTATCTGCTTTCCATCTGGGCCAAGTGCGTTTCCGCATCCCTGCGGGTTGTGATGTTGCGGATCGCCGCTGTCACCAGAACTCCCTCGGCGCTTTCAAGCGGGCTGAGCATGATCTCAATCGGAAACTCAGATCCATCTCTCCGCCGCCCGTTGAGTTCGATCCCCGTTCCGATCTGTTGCGCCAGCGCTTCCGCCGCGCTCCGCGTACCGTCCGCGATCAGCCGTTCCGCGAAGCCCTCGGGAATGATGTTCTTTACTTGCTGCCCTACCAGTTCATCGCGGTTATATCCAAACTGCTTCTCCGCCTGGACGTTCAGCAGAACGATTTCCCCTGCCGGGTTCACCACTACCATCGCATCCGGAGCCGCTTCCAATAGCCCACGGTATCTGCCCTCCATCTGTGCCAAGTGCGTTTCCGCATCCTTGCGCATGCTGATGTCGCGGATCGCAGCCGTCACTAGAATTCCCTCTGCGTTTCCGAGCGGGCTTAGCATGATTTCGATGGGGAACTCGCTTCCATCCTTCCGCCTTGCAATGAGTTCAATCCCTGTTCCGATCTGCTGCGCCAGCGCCTCGGCTGCGCTCCGGGTACCATCCGCGATTAGCCGTTCCGCGAAGCCCTCGGGGATGATGTTCTTTACTTGTTGTCCTATGAGTTCATCGCGGCTATATCCGAACTGTTTTTCCGCCCGAACGTTCAGCAGCACGATCTCTCCAGCCTGGTTCACCACCACCATTGCATCCGGGGCCGCCTCTAACAGCCCGCGGTACTTCGCCCCCGACTCTTTGCTCTCACTGAGATCATGGCTAAACTCAGAAAATCCGCGCAGATTTCCGGCCGGGTCGCGCAGCGCAGTGAAGGTGACACTGGCTAAAAATCGTGAGCCGTCTTTCCGCATGCGCATGCCTTGTTCTTCGTGCCGTCCACTGGCAGCGGTGATTCGGAGTACCTCCTCCGGCCTTCCCCGCTTGACGTCTTCCGGCGGAAAGAAGCAGGAAAAGTTCTGACCGATAATCTCATCGGATGAGTAACCTTTGATTCGTTCGGCCCCGGCATTCCAACTGAGAATCCGGCCCTGGGTGTCCATCATAAAAATGGCATAGTACTGGATTCCATCGAGGAGCAGCTGATATCGTTCTTCGCTCTCTCGGAGCGCCTCGGCCAGTTCGCGTCCGGAGCTGTCACGCTGGGGTGCAGCAGCGGAAGCAGCAGTCGAGGAAACCGAACTTAGAACCGCGAACAGTTTTTCAGTCGTATGGGCCTCTTTCGTTTGAATCTTGGAGACATTTCAAGGAGCCGAAACCCCAATCAGCGGGTCCCTAAGAACGGTTAGCAGCGCGTCACTATGCGGTTGGCGCCGGCGTCCTCAAACGCAAAAAAGGCGGGGTGTTGATTTATCACTGCTGCCGCTTGCGTGCGGCAGTCACCATTCGTGCTGTTAAAAATCAACGGCGGCGACACGATGTTCGTAAGAGGTGCATTTGAATGCGGGGGCAGTCATACACCGGAGTGGATGTGTCATATCTCACACCTTCACTGTAGCCCCTTTTGTCTGTCGAAGTTTGGGGCAATAGGTGCGCAACCTTAGAGCAGAAAGCGCGTTTGATGGCAGAATGCGTCGCTGGTCCCGGCTTGACTTGTGGGGGCCGCGCACGACGAAAGGGGCAATGCGAATGCAGCGCAAGGAGTAAACCAGGACCTACCCGTAGATCGCTCGACACTTGACCATCAGGACGTTTCGCGCCGTCCGGCTTTAAGCTGCTATCATTCCGGCCATGTCCACAGCACAAACTTGGGACCCCGCATCTTATGCGCGAAACGCGAGATTCGTATCCGACTTGGGTTCGCCCGTCGTGGATTTGCTCGCGCCTAAGGCCGGCGAAAGGATCCTCGATCTTGGTTGCGGAGACGGCGTACTAACGAAAAAGCTGGCGGATCTGGGTTGTGAAGTGGTCGCGGTCGATTCGAGCGTTCCGCAGATCGAAGCCGCTAGGAAGCTTGGCTTGAACGCATCGGCGATCAGCGCCGAAGACCTGCCCTATAGGGAGGAATTCGATGCCGTGTTTAGTAATGCCGTGCTGCACTGGATTAAGCGTGCAGATGTGATGCTTGCTGGAGTGTATCGTTCTTTGAAACCAGGCGGGCGATTTGTTGCCGAATGCGGAGGTCACGGTTGCGTTCGCAAGATCCGGACTGCTCTGGTTCAAGCATTGGACCGCCGTGGGCTTGACGGCGAGGCTCGCGTTCCGTGGTATTTCCCCACACCCGGCGACTATGCCACCAGGCTGGAACGCACAGGGTTTCGCGTCGACAGCATTGCGCTGATCCCGCGTCCAACTCCCTTGCCTGGCGACATCGTAGGTTGGCTGGAAACTTTTGCTCTCAATTTTTTTCAAGGCTTCTCCGACGAAGCGCGTAGCGACTATCTGCAGGAGGTTCGGATGGTCTTGGAACCGCAACTTCGCGATGCCGATGGATACTGGGTGGCGGACTACGTACGACTGCGGTTCGCGGCAACCAAAGCTCGCGACTGATACGGTGCGGAACAAGACTGCAAGGCATTGCTCCTGTCTAACGATGAAAGGCAGAGTACTGCGTCTAACTCCTCAGTCGTCGACTACCCTTCCCTTGGGACTGTATGGTTTTCTGCGAGTCGACAATTTTCGCCGCCGTCGACGGTCAACTGTAGGTCAGACTCGGATACCAGTCTGAGCCCCGACCTTCGGGGATGAAATCCAGCAAGTTCCAAAGCGGCCAAATCATGTCGACGTGGCGCTGGTTCTGTCCGGGCTCGGGTGGCACCAAGAGAAGCTCGGAATGGAAAAAGTGGTGAATCTTCGCGTTACGGCGAACAAAGACATTCAGCGACGGCTGTTGGCCGCCCTCCGCATTCTCGCCGTAGTAGTCGCGATTGTAGTTGTTGCCGGCGGAGGAAAGAAGACGCAGGCGGTTCCATCCGCGCTCATGTGCGAAGGTTCTGAGTCTCTCCAGCGGAGACTTGGCTACTACCACGAGGTTCATGCGCTGAGCGGCCTGCACTGCCGTGGCGTTCAGAGCGTCGATGATTGAACTGCACATCGGACATGCCGCTTTCATCTTCGGTCCAAACATAAAACTGTAGATGGCGAGAGTGTTTTTGCCGGGTTGAAACAGCTCAGAGAGCGGCACCTGCCGGATTGTTGTTTGGTCGTCGTTGAGGTCGCCGGAGCCCTCCACGAAGATATAGTCTTCTGGTATCTCGCCCCCTAGAGGAAGCTCGCGACGCAGAGCGGCAACTTCTTCAACGCGCCGTCTCAAGTCGACTTCCGCTTGCAACAATTGGTTCCGGGTGTGGCGGTAGGATTCAGTTTCACCCGGGAATCGAAACGAGTGAGTGGCCATCTATTCCTCCTGGGCGCATGGGTGCCGCTCGACTTCAGACAGAATTCGCGCCCGACGATTGTGTCAGCTTTCCTGAGAGATTGGAAATGGCAGCGATTACATTTGACCGGATTCGTGAGCGAAACGCCCCGGTTACAACAGTAACGCTTTACAACATTGACGCTTTACGACAGTAAGTTCTGCTGCACAATCATTAAGATTATGAATCTTGAACCCGGCAAGCGGCGGCTGAATTCAATGCGAATCATACTGCTGTCTGTCATTGCGGCGTCCGCAACGGTTACCGCCGCTTCCGCCCAACAAACCTCGGCGTTTAGTGCGAGCCGGGAGAAGTTGCTCGTCGAACTCCGTTCGGATGATTCACAGGTGAGGAGTCGTGCGTTCGGCCAGTTGCGCTCGGATCCGTCCGCACTTCGCGATCCCGACGTCAAGGCTGCACTCGTCCACCTCTTGGATCGGGAGAATCAAGAGCCAATCCACGCCGAAGAGGAGGACTTTGCGGATTACGCGAGTTGGCTTGCTGAGGTTGTTGCAAAGATTGTTGATTGGAGCGACCCGCGTCAGGTGTGCGTTCTCGCAAATAGCATCGTCGTTCCGGACGAACTTGCGGATCATGCGAAAGTCGCCGTTCCTTGTCTGTTGCGACGGTTGAGGAACGGCCTGAACCGGTATGCCCCAGGCGCGGACACATCACGAGGGTCGGTCGTGGCCATGCTAGTGCAAGCGTCGGCGAAAGGGAGAAGACAGCTCGACGCTAGCACGATACAGCGGGTGCGACGGATCATTCTGAACGCACTTCACGATTCTGATGCAGGCGTCAGGATCGACACCGTGCGTGTCCTGGGCAGATTCGGCGACGAGGATATGATTCCCGCGCTCAAGGTGGTCGCTGAGAAAGATCCCGATCCGTCCGAGAGCTACGCAGTAAGAAAAGAGGCTGCCGAAGCCATTGTTGGGATTCAAGAACGAGTACACCGTGACGCTATTCGCGGTATGCATTGACCCGCTCGAAAGCCGGTCGGAGCAAGAGGGCTCCACTGGCCCAACCTGCTGGCAATTCCGGGCTTACGGTAGCAGTTCCTGTGTCAGTACGGCTCCGCCCATGGACGCCAGCACCGCGGATTCCCTGACCGCTTTGTGGGAATCCCGGGCTACCCAAAGCGTTTCTTTGTCGGCGCCGCCATCGGCCGAAGTGATTTCCACTATGTAAGATTCAAAAGTGCCGGCTGGTACCGTCACTTTGTCGACGCCGGAAACCTTTAACTGCATCACTTTCACTTTTTGTCTTTGGATATCAAAGTTCCGGAACGTGGTGCTGTAGCCCTCGGCCAGCGGCAGACACGAGATGGACTGTTTCGCGCCGGCAGCATCTGCGAACAGAGATCCACCCAGATCGACTGAGATGGGCCGATCCTGTCCGTTCATATTCATGTTGCCGACCGCCTTGTCGCCGGTGAAGTTGAGGTCGATCGCTACCGGCCCTTGTTTCAAGTTGAGCTTACGCGCGATCAACGTGCCTTTTTCCAGGGTTGATATTTCGGTCACGGTTCCGTTGGGTGTATCCATCACATCGGTGGCGGTCCAGGCGCTGCCATCCTCTGTGATCGTGGTCGAGACCGTGAATGAGGTTTTCTGGCCGCCGGCCTCAATGTTGGCTTGATACTTGTACGTGCCCAGTTGCAGGTCCATGGCAAGCTTGGGGACCCCGACTGAACTCGCGTCCACTTTCTTCGCCAGTACCACGGTCTTAGGATCGACCGTGATCTCCCGCAGGCGTGCCATTACTTCCGGCGTTCCCCCTTCCTGGTAGCGGCCGCCCAGATACTGGGCGAAGAATTTCTCGGTGGCCATGACCGTGGCCATATTGTTGACCGGACGGGCAAAGCCGTGGCCCTCGTCGGGAATCAGCAGGTATTCCACAGGGAAGCCACGGTCGCGCAACGCTATGACGATCTGCTCCGACTCAGCATGGTTGACGCGGGCATCGTTGGCGCCTTGCGCAATCATGAGCGGCGTCTTGATCTTGCCCGCAGAGGTGAGCGGAGAACGTTCTACCAGCATGGCCTTGCCTTCTGGCGTCGCGGGATTCCCCATGCGCTGGTAGAACATCTGGCGAATGGATTCCCAGTAGGGCGGGATAGACTCCAAGAGCGTGATTAGGTTCGACGGGCCGAACATTTCCACTGCCGCGGCATATAGATCCGGTGTGAAGGTTACGCCAGCCAGCGTGGCATAGCCACCGTAAGAACCGCCGAAGATGCCCACGCGCTTAGGATCGGCAATACCTTCGTCGACCAGGTATTTCACTCCCCAGGTGACGTCGTCTTGCATCTTGCGACCCCATTCCCTATTGCCGGCATCGAGGAATTTCTTGCCGTATCCAGTGGAGCCGCGGAAGTTCATGCTCAGCACTGCGTAACCGCGGTTGGCAAAGAACTGGGCATATCCGTTGTAGCCCCACACGTCACGGCCCCAGGGTCCGCCGTGGGGGAAAATGATGACAGGTAAGTTCTTGCCGGGAATGCCTTTGGGCAACGTTAGGTAGGCGGGGATTTCCAACCCATCCGAGGACTTGTAGCGGACCGGCTTCATCTCTGCTAGGGCCCCGCGCGGCAGCTTTTCCCGCACCTTGTACTGAAGCGTGAGCTTGTGGGTCTTGCGCTCAAAGAGGTAGGTCTCACCTGGCTCGGTGTCGCTAAAGGCCGACACCAGCCAGAGCCGCTCGTCCAGCGTGGACGAGGTCCGGCTGATTTCCATTCCGGGCAACTTGCCCGTGAGCCATTTGAAGTCGGCCTCAAAGCCTTTGTCCTTGTAATAGCGGCGCAAATGGTCGTCCTGGTAATAGGAATACGCCAACTCGTCGGTCGCCTCCGAAAAGACGACGCCGCCGAAATCCACCTTCTTGAGTGGATCGGATTCCGCCATCTCCGTTTTTCCGGTTTCCGGATCGAACAGCACAAGGGCGCTTAGGTCCATATCGGCGCCCTTGTTGGTTTCCATATATGCCAGCTTGCCGCCTTTCTCGAAGCGGATTGTGTAGCAAGACTCAAAGACGTTACAGGAATAAATCTTGGTGAACTTGTCGGAATCGACGCGAAGAATTTCCGTGTCGCCGTTTTCTGCTGACCGGGTGGCCAGGCGGAGGCTGCCCTGAAGATCGAACTTCCAGTCGGTAATGCGATCGGTGTTCTTGCGCACCAGCGTCTTCTCGCCGGTGGACAACTTCAGCTTGTAGAGGTCATGCCATGCCTTGTCGCGGTCATTCAAGCCGATATAGATCGTGTCGGGATCGTTCTTGGGTACATCCACCAGTTCCACGCGGATACCTTTGAGTCCGGTCAGGTCTCGCGCGGCGGGAGCATCCGCGCCTGCCAACGGCTTGGCCCCCGGATCGACGGCGTAAACGTTGTAGTTTTCATCACCGTCGTTATCTTTCACGTAAAGAATGTATTTGCTGTCGCGGCTCCAGAAATAGCCGGGGATCGGGCGCTTGAATTCAGCGGTCAGTAGCCGCGCCGCGCTGAAAGGCTCGTCCACGCCCTTGACATAGATGTTGCGCGTGTCTTTCCAAGGTTTTTGAAACGCCAGATATTTCCCGTCGGGCGACAATTGCGCACCTGAGATCTCGGGATTCCCGAAGATCAGCTCGCGGTCGATCAGCGGTGGTAAGCCGCCGGGGGAGGTCTTCTTGTCTTGGGTATTCTGCGCTCCGAGCGATGACACGGAGAGCGCCAGACACAATAGGCCCTTAAACACTTTTTTCATGACGACAAAATTTCCTTTCGGCCGTGCGAGAAGTGCTCCTCCGAAACAGAGAACACATCGTCGGCAAATTCTAACAGGATGTCGTTGGCAATACATCGCGTCCCACACGACCAGGCTCTGAGCGCGAGCGCCCGACTGCAGCAATGATGGCCGTCAAATGAGTGGCTGTCATACAAGCGTGTGACTGCGCGTACCGCAGTCCGTGACGGGTTCATGTTTTCTTCATAACGGGTCATATCCCACCGATTCAAAGGTGATTAGCGCTTCATAAACACTTCAGCGATTCTCCAGTTGACGGAGCTTGATAGGGCTGGCACAGTGTTGGCGGCAATTTCCGTGCGCTTGGCTCGTACTTCGTTACTCAGGACAAAATCATGTCGTTCGCAAAGTTCGCACAATCATTACTTCTCTTATTCGTGGGTATGGCAACGCTCATTGCAGGTTCACCAGCTCAGGCCCAAACAGAGACGGTGCTCTACAACTTCAACAGCACCGATGGCGACAATCCCACCGCCGGCCTCACCTCTGACGGCAAGGGCAACTTCTATGGGGCGACTCCCCTTGGCGGGGATTTTGGAAATGGGACCGTATTTGAGCTTTCGCCGAACGGCGGCGGAGGCTGGAACGAGACAGTGCTCCACAGCTTCGCCGGTGCGGATGGGTCGTATGCATACGCTAACGTGATATTCGACAACTTGGGAAATCTTTATGGAACAACGCTCGGCGGCGGCGTGAGTGGACGCGGTGTTGTGTTCGAGCTGAGTCCCAGGGGAGGGAGTTGGACGGAAACCGTCTTGTACAGCCCTACTAAAGGCCAGGTTGGTTCCTATCCGCAAACCGGTCTGATCATGGACCCGGCAGGCAATCTCTACGGCGCGACCCTCCGCGACGTATTCGAGCTGAGCCCGTCCGGTGGCGACTGGACAGCAAGAAAGATCTGCTCCGTTGCTGCTCTCGACGCTATCGTTGCCGGGTTGACGATAGATGCCGCCGGAAACATCTTCGGCAACTCAATAGCGACCGTATTCGAGCTGACACCGAACGGTAAAGGGGGGTGGCTTAAGCATGTGATTCACAAGTTTGCCGGCAGCCCGAACGATGGCGCTGTTGCAGAGGGCATTCCCGTACTCGACCAGGCCGGGAACCTTTACGGCACGACCTACGCTGGTGGCTTAGTTGGCTACGGAACGGTATATGAGATGAGTCCCGAAAAGCACGAAAAATGGACAGAGAGGATTCTCTACTCCTTTGTAGGAGGCAGCAGTGGCTACTCTCCTTCCGGGGGGATTGTGTTCGATGCGGCTGGGAACATCTATGGCACTACAAACCAGGGTGGCACGTCCAGCGCGGGGACCGTTTTCGAGCTGGCCCCAGTGGGCGCCGGCAGCTACAGCGAGCAGGTTCTCTGGAGTTTCAACGGCACGGACGGAGAGTATCCGTATGGAACCATGATTCTGGATGCAGGTAACCTCTATGGCACAACCTACTTCGGCGGATCAACCTTGCAGGGCGGATGCTTAGGAGACGGATGCGGCGTTGTGTTCGAAGTGACTCCGTAGCACGGATGATTCTTTGTCCTAGAAAACTTCCGTACGGATGGAATTTCGACGGCGACACTGGCACTGACGGAGCGAATCCGTACACGTTCAAAAACGGTGCGACGGGAATTGGCTCTGCGACCTTGAGCGGAGGTGTGGCAACGATTTCCAAGTCCAATCTTGCAGTCGGGACCCACTCGATCACGGCGTCCTATCACGGGGATAGCGAATCTGGCGAGAGCACCTCTCCCGTCTTGGACCAGGTGGTGCAATAGCCCGCGACGGCTTGTGCGCGATCGTTCGTCGATCCGAGAATTGCGGTATAGCGCTAAGTGGGTTGACCGTTCGATCCCTGGCGATAAAATCTCAATTTGATTTGTAAGCCAACAGTTATCGTGTTCGGATTTCACTTGCGGGCACGCGGAACTACGATCTTGCCTTATTGCTTCCCAGTCAAGTCGCTCAGTTTTCTTAACGTAACTGTCGCGTCATTGGCGATGTCCTGCTGTAGCCATCCGAGGTGACCGGCCCCATAGATCACGAGAATCCTGTCGTTCGGAGATTCGACGAGTTTCACGATGTTGTGATAGATGCGAATATTTCTCTGATACCACGCTGCCAGCAGGTCAGGTCCTGCATAGTCGCCGGGTTCTCCGTAGGGCACGAAGGCATAATAGAAATTCACGTCTTTCGCCACCCTCGAATCTGAATTCATGAACTCTAATGTCTCAAGCACCGTGTGCGACCGTAGGAACTCGCCCTGCTCCTTCACCAGCGTGCCCATGCTTGCCGCCAGCGCGTCAAACTTCTCTTTCTGGCCAATGCCCTTCGCGTAATTGACCAGCCGTTGCCAGGGGAAATCACCCTCTTCGTCGACCGAGTAAACCGCGTGCTGGCCAAGTTCCTTGGCTAGCCGGTACGCGATTTGATTGGTCTCGTTGCGCGTCAGCGTGTACTTTTCCGCCAAGTAATCGGAATACTCTCGCTCCACCCGCTCGCTCCCCACATCCGCTTCAATCGCAATTTTGGTCGGATGAAATTTCTTCAAAACTTCGATCAGCTGCGCGATTTCTTGCTGTCGTTTCGGCGATTGGACATCGTCCGCTTGCATGTTATAGACATCGCGCCCCGGGTTCGACATGTGATACGTCCCGAGCACCAGAATCTCCGGGCGCGCGTCCGATTGAGCCCGAGAAGCCATCGATATTGACAGGGCCCCCAGAAGCAGAAGGATCTTCCTCATATATCTCTCCGCCTCTACATTACGAACCTCTGCTCGGCAAAGTTCCACGTAGGATCGCAGTGCAGAAGGGGCGGACCGCCTACCTGGAGACCAAGAGAGCCGAAGTCCGGCCTCCCGCCACCTGCGGATGCTTCCAGCGACATCCTCGCCACCTGAACCTGTCGGGCGTAGGCATGGGCAAGAATTGCAGGCAAACTAAGAAGCAACCTGTGTTTCACCGTCCAACATGCGAAGGCGCACGCAAGGCAAGCCTGAATGTTGCTCGATGCTTTCAGCCAAGTGACGCGAATGAGTTGTGATCCAAAGCTGAGTGTTTTTTGATGCCCGAACCATCAAGCGACCCAATGAATTGACGAGATCAGGATGCAAGCTGGTTTCCGGTTCATTGAGCGCCAGCAGCGACGGTGGACGTGGGCTTAGCAACGCGGCGCAGAGGCACAGGAATCGCAACTGTCCGTCCGACAGTTCCCGGGCCTGGAGTGGCCGCAACAGTCCGGGCATTTGCAGTTTGATGCTGAATAACGTGTCAGTGGCTTCGATAACAAGAGTTCCACCACCGAAAACCTCCGAGATCGTCTGGCGCAGGAAAGTGTCGTCGCCAATTTCTAGAATCGTTTGGAGAGCGGCCGCTAAGTCGGAACCGTCACGACTCAAGACGGTCGTTTGCACGCCGATTTGGGGCTGGCGAAGTGGAGATTCTAGATCGGTCCGGAACTGGTGATAAAAGCGCCAGCACAAGATTTCGTTCCGCAGTGCGCTAATCTCTGGATAAAGATGAGGGTCAATAATCTGAGAGAGGACAGATTCGTGTTTCGAGATTTTGAAGGGATACGTAATCATGCTCCCTTCCGAATTTCGCAACCACGCGGAAGGCTGGTCCCGCTTCAACATCAGAACTCTGCGTTTTGTTTCTGACGGCCAGATGTATTCTTCCTTTACTCGTGGATCGAGGGTAAACATCGTTCCCAGTGCGTGCTCGTTGAAAGCGGGCAGTCCCAACTGTAGCTCGTAACCGAACTCTTCTCCCTCGAACCCGAGCACGACTCTCTTGGGAGGCTTCTTCCGTTGATAGCGAACCCGCTCCCCTCCGGCCCAGAACAAACTGGGGGTTCCTCCTTCTTCTGCTACGGCACGTGCTAGTTGCCCCTGAACGGCTCTGCCGAGGAGCACAAGGGAATTGTAGAGGTTTGATTTCCCGCAGCCGTTAGGGCCGGTCAGGACATTGATAGGTTGCAGTTCAAGGCTGAGATCGCGAACGGACCGATAGCCCGATATATGGATCCGTTTAATCATTGCTTCGTTGGAACAATAGCAGAACGAGGGATCAGTCGAGAGGCACTATGTTTGGAGCATCGTGCGCGTAGCGGGCGGATTGGTCCATTGTCGTAACACTTCTACGAACCGGTACCCAAACGGTTACAAGTGAAATCCTGGTTACGTCGACGACCTTGAGTGAAGGTCTCGCCAAGGATGGAGTAATCCGCGATTTCAATTTCCTACGTGGTGCCAAACACCTCATTCGCGCCCGACGGTTCTTTTTGCGGCTGCCTATTGATCTCGCGCCGCAGTTCGGCGGAGCGGCGGTAGACCTCCCGTCTCGCCGCCATGATTTCGCCCAGGGGAATATGGCTCTCCCGCGTTCTCCATGGGGTAATGGAAGTCCGGTCGGCGATCTCCAAGTTTGTCGCCGAGGAAATATCCTGCTTCGGAATACGAATGGTCGCAATCTTCGTAAACGCGGAAAGCTTCTCTGACCAGTCGATCGAAGTATTCTCAACCGGCATGCGGGGAGGGTCGACACACAACTGCGCCTCCAGGTCGAAACTGTAATCGTGCGCACCGATCTCCGCCACGAGTGAATCCCGTACAGCTTCCGGACTCGTCAGCGGATTCAAATCGCGCACCTTCACCCGTGCGGCGGCAGATGCCACTATTGTTCGCGCATTGTTCGCGTAACCTCCCGGTTACCCAAGGCAATGAGAACAAGGCGCCTCGCGCCTTTTCTCTATTTCTTGTCGAAAGGCCGGGCATCAAAGAAGATCTCGTTGCGGACGATCAGGCCGTCTTGGAACGTCATCAAGGCTGCCGCGCGGCAGACCCCGATCGGTGGGACAAAGTCCATATCATAAGTCAACATCGCCTGCTCCTCGGAACCGAACTTCGCGTGTACTTCAATGCTATCGATGAGGGGCAGGAGGCGCTTGGCAGCTTCAAGAACCGCCTTTTGCCCGGCTAGTTCCTCCATCGGCGTGACAACCCGAATGTCAGGGTGCAAGTGCCGCGCCATACCCGTGAGGTCTTTGTCGGCCATTGCTTTGTAGTAGGCAACCGCGGAAACCACGTTCTTTTCAGTCATAGTTGTTCTCCGTCGTTTGAATTTCTGGAACAACACCTGTTGCGTTCATGTTGTCGAGTCAGTGTGCCAACCCGGATTGGTCCCTTGTCCGTGGCGCCGAACGAACACCTCCGTGACCCTTCCAGAAGCCAGCGTTCGGCGTCCGTTCGTTTCCGTTTCGACCAGATATTTGCTCCAAACAATGACGACCTCCCCAAAGCGCTGAATCTCAGTCCGCGGGAACTCAAGTCGAGTCAGCTTTCCACCTTCCTTTTGAAAGTCCGCGGCCGATTGAAACACTTCGGCCTGGGTTTTCCATCGATCCTCCCCCGCTGTTATGACAATGGTGTCTGGTGGCACCAATTTCCGGAGAGTCTTCGTGTCATTGGCAAACCAGGCACGCCAGACCGATTCCCGCACCCTGAGGATCTCGCTGCGGTCGTCAGCACTTGCCGCGTAGCTCGACTCCATCAGCATAGCCATCCCGACCAACGCTACCGATACGATCCGAATTGCACGATGCATGCTTCCTCCTCTGATCAAGGTCATGGATCACCTCACAATCGCCCAGAGCGATCCACGCGACGAATGATTTTTCTGCTCTCGCCTACGCTTCTTTTTCCAGCTGGTGGGTCTCGGCGGGACGGTAAATTCCGGGAACGGTACGGGACGCGATCGCCAGGCGGTTCCACACGTTGATGGCGGCCACGGCGAGAGTCAGGTCCGCCAATTCTTTTTCGCTGAAGTGCGCCTGCGCTTCTTTATACACGGTGTCGGGCACATGCCCGTCGGTGATGAGCGTGACGGCCTCCGTCCAAGCCAGAGCGGCGCGTTCGCGTTCGGTATAGTAAGGGCATTCTCGCCACGCGTCCAACGAGTACAGGCGCTGCTCCCGTTCTCCGATAGCGCGCAGATCTTTCCAATGCATATCCAGACAGTAAGCGCAGCCGTTGATCTGAGAGGCGCGCAGCCTGATCAGATGAAGCAGAGACTCTTCCAGTTCGCAGTTTTCCAGGTATTGCTCCACGCCGATCATGACTTTGTAGACACCTGGGGCGGCTTTGTCATAGCTGAAACGAGCTTCCATAAATCCTCCTAGAAATTGGTCAAGCAAAAAAGTTGGACGACGAAGTTCATGACCCATGTTCGTGTTTGCGGTTCTCGTACAGAGCAAGTAACCCGGCTGCCGCCGAGGCCGAGAACACCGAATAGTCCAGCGGAGACTCGATCCCAAAAGAGATGGCCATAGCGATGCCGAACAGCGCCAGAAGCACGGCACTTCCAAGCGCTACCCAGCGCGGCCACATGCCGAGAATCAAGGCTATTCCCAAGACCGATTCGGCGGCCGTGGCCGACCAAGCCAGAAATGGGATACTGAAGGCCGGCATGAACGAGTTCACTTCCGCCGTATACTCCACGAAGTTGGCAAAGTTCCCGTAACCAACATTCTTGCCGTAAAGGCCGAAGCGTGAGGCGATTCCGGAAAGAAAAGCGGCTCCGAGTGCGAAGCGCGCGTATCGTAGGCCCGACCGCTCCCAGGTGAGCGTGACCGATGTTGTCCTTCCCCGTCCCTGCGAAGTCTCTACTGTGGCTAGCTGTGTCTTGTCCATGATCACTTTCCTCGTGGCGTTGCGATCTTCGACACGTCGCTGCTGAGTGGCGCGTCGTGATCGCAGACGAAATACGCAATGAACGTCGCCGCCTCGGTCTGGCTGGCATTTGCGGAAACGAGGTGAATGCCGTTGGGCGCTTCGTAAAAGCCGTCGCCTGTCTTGTAGATCGCTTCGGCTTCGCCTTTCACCTGCGTTCGGAGCGCTCCTTCGACAACGTAACCGATGACGGCGCAAGCATGGCTGTGCGGCGGCGAGGACTCGCCGGGCCCGTAGTGGACCTCAACCACCGTTGCCTGCAGATGTGCACCGTTCAACTTGGGCAACGCGTGCGACAGCGCGATGCGCGCTCGTTCGTGGGTCTCAGGGTGCTTTGTAGGGCCGGGTCCCTGGGTCGATGCCAGCGGACTTCCCAGCACCAATGCATAGAGAATCAGCTCGACTCCAACCCGCATGCTGGAAGCATTCATTCGTTGCGTCCTCATGGCTGAACCCTAAGCTCATAGTGGATCATCAGCAAGATCCATTTATGGTATATCCTATGTACCATTATCATGGTGAAGCGAGCGACTGTCTTCGAGCTGGCGCTTCCGCCGCGGGATTCGGGAATCTCCGTCAACCGCTGGCTGTATGGAGCCTTGCGCGCGGAAATTCTGGAAGGCCACCTGCGTCCGGGGACGCGGCTTCCGGCCACACGCGATCTAGCCCGCCAATACGAACTTGCGCGAGGAACGATAGTCAACGTTTTCGAGCAGCTCAAGTCCGAGGGCTACGTGGACGGCAGCATAGGATCGGGAACCTATGTGAGCAAGGTCTTGCCCGACCAACTGCTCCAGGTCCCACAGGAAGACGGGCCGGGACTGCTGGCCCCACGCAAACGGCGAATAAAACTTTCCGACTACGCAGGACGGGTGCATCCGTTTCCGAATCTTGAAGTCCGTCCCAGCCGCGCTTTCCGGGCCAATATACCCGCATTGGATTTGTTTCCCACGACTTTATGGGCGAAGGTTGCGGCTCGGCGCTTGAGGCGTGTCTCCACGAACCTTCTGCTGGGCTGCGGTGCTATGGGATATCGGCCACTGCGCGAGGCCGTGGCCACCTATCTGACCACTTCACGCGGAGTGAAGTGCGTTCCCGAGCAGGTTGCGATCATCTCCGGTGTGCAGGAAGCGCTCGATCTGGCGGCACGGCTGTTTCTGAATCCCGGAGATCGAGTGTGCATGGAAAATCCGGGGTATCCGGGTGCGGCGATCGCATTCAAAGCTGGGGGCGCGAAGGTCTCTGCCATACGCCTGGATGACGAGGGCATGCAGGTGCAGGATGGGAGCATGCGCGGAGCGCGATTGGTCTACGTCACTCCGGGACACCAGTTTCCGGTCGGAGTCACGATGAGTCTCGCCCGGCGTCTGCGGTTGCTGGAATGGGCTGGGAAGTCAGGCGCGCTGATCCTCGAAGACGACTATGACAGCGAGTATCGGTATGCGGGACGGCCAGTGCCAGCGCTGCAGGGACTCGATCGGCATGGGCTGGTGCTGTTTACGGGAAGTTTCAGCAAAGTTCTCTTTCCGTCGCTGAGGCTGGGATACCTAGTGGTCCCCTCCGACCTTGTGGACTTCGTATCCGCGACTCTCTCGGTTACCAGCCGCCACGCGCCGCTGCTTGAACAGGCAGTGCTTTCGGATTTCATCACGGAAGGCCATTTCGGGCGACATCTCCGGCGAATGCGAAAAGTGTATGCGGAGCGACTCACCGTGCTCCTAGAATGCGCGGGGCGGAGTCTCGCCGGACTGCTCGAGATTTCAGGCGTGGAGGCCGGATTACAGACTGCGGGTTGGTTGAGCGGTGGAATCGACGGCGAATTAGCAGCGGCTGCCGCAGCCAAGCGGGGTGTGGAGGTGACTCCGCTGAGCGATTACAGCCGCGGCAAAGTAGCGCGCGAAGGACTGCAGCTGGGATTTGCCGCGATGGACGCGAAGGAGATCCAACGCGGGGTTCGAGAGCTCGCGATCGCTCTCGAGAACGAGTTGCGTACCTTTCACCGCAGTGGCAGCAGAGCTCTTCTGAGATGAGGGTGTTCGACGCAAGGATGAAAAGATACGGTATGCCGCCAAAGAAAGACGCGGCTTTTCCGAAACCCCAGTTCCACAGAGAAGAAAGCGCAATCGTGGGTAGCACTTTTTATGGTTGCACTGGCTAAAAATAGCGTTGCATTGTTACATGCAATTTCGACATATTGCGCTGGGATGTCCGGTTAGCCGGTCATCGATTGTCGATGCCGTCATCGGGACTGCAGGGTGCCGACGAATGAGACGGCACCCTCCAGTAAGCCAGGATCTGCGGAGTTTCCTTACGCGACTGCTTCGTTCTGCGAAGCTGATGTCGATAGGGCTACTCCTTTGCCCAAGAAGTTGACGAGCTCAGAATTTACTTCTTCTGCGTGCGTCCAGCCTACGGCGTGGGGCCCATCCTTTATTTCTATCAAACGAGCTCCCTTGACTAACTTCGCTGTTCGACGTCCCGAGGCGGCAATCGGCACAATCCGATCCGCGTCCCCATGAATTACCAACGTTGGGACGTCTATACGCGCGACGTCGTTGCGGAAGTCTTCATGCCAGGTCGAAACGCAAGCCAGACTGGCGGTCGGTGAGGCGCTTGCTGCGACGTTCGAGTTCGCCTGGACCGCCTGCTCGCTAATGCGTTTCCCAAGGAGGACATCGGTGTTGTAGAAGTTCTTGAAAAACTCACTGAAAAACGCGTAACGATCTGTAGCGACGGCCCTCTCAATACCTTCAAAGACGCTGCCGTCGACACCTTCCGGATTGTCCGTGGTCTTCAGGAGGAAAGGCGGAACTCCACCGATGAGGACAGCCTGGGTTACACCTTTGGATCCGTACTTTCCGATATACCGCGCGACTTCCCCACCACCCATAGAGAAGCCGACCAACGCAAATTTGTCCAATTTCAGATGCGTGATCAGCTTGCGCAGATCCGCGGCGAACGTGTCGTAGTTGTAGCCGATCGTTGGCTGGCTGGACTTACCGAAGCCCCTGCGGTCATAAGTAATGACGCGATGCCCAGCGGCCAGGAGCACTGGAATCTGCTTCTCCCAGGATGCTCCGTCGAGTGGGTATCCGTGGATTAGGATTACTGCGCTTCCTGCTCCATGGTCTTCATAGTAGAGGTCGATGTTGGTTGAGTTTTCCTTGCCGACAGTAACGTAGGACATGCCATTCTCCTTTTCAGTTGTTCACACTTGCGGTTGTCAATTCTAGGATTGTGGTCATCGGAGCGGTTTCCCGCCCGATGTTATGAACCTGGTCGTCGCTTTCGACCAATCGTTCATTGTCACAACCCCTCAGTTTCCATCTTCATGGCTGAATCGAATATGCATTTCGGACATAAATGAGAATTCTAGGTTCACGGAGCTACGTCACCCGCCTTCTCCGCGATCGGCCGTGCGTAGCGCACAAGTGAGAGGAGGAACTTTCCGGGTTCCTCGGTCATCGGAATGTGCGCCGAATGCTCAAACCAAACCAGCTGTTTTTCCGGCGCCTTCACCGTGTCGAACCAGGCGGCGGCGACTTCTGCATTCACGTTCCGGTCGTGACGGCCCAGAAAGAGGATCAGCGGAACTGCAAGCGTGTTCGTCTTTGTGAGATCTAGTGCGACCACCTCAGGGAGCAGGTACGGCGTTGCGAACTTGTTGCCATCCCAGATATGGCCGATCTCCTGGTCGCTATAGTCGGGCGAAAGTTCGGAGAGATCGCCATCGGCGGAATTGTCCCGGCGGTAGGCCATCACGCCGCCGTAATAGCCAATCCATTTGCGCTCGACATAAATGTCCTTGATGGGAATGGTCTGGCCGGGAGCCCCGTAGGGAGCGATCGCCTCGAGCTCGCGCACCGCTTCGGCATTTCCCTCGCGGTGCGCGGCATCCAGGGCGAAGCGCCAGCCTCGACGCTCGCTCTCGGGTCCGTCGATCAACTGGCAGACGCCAATATAGGCGTACAGCCATTCCGGGTGATGCTCTGCTAGCTGCAAGCCTAGAAAGCTGCCCCAGCTGTGGCCAAGGACGAATATCTTGTCCTTTCCGAACTCCTGGCGCGCCCAGGCGGCCATTTCCTCCGTGTCGGCCATCATGCGTTCGGGCGTGAGTGTCGGCGCGATCTTCGCAGGATCAGTCAAGAGATAAGTCTTGCCCGTGGCGCGCTGGTCCCACTGGACAACCGTGAAATATTCCTCCATGCCGCGGCTAAACCACCAGCTCATCGGAATCGAAACGTATCCGGGGCCACCGTGGATATAGAGCAGCACCGGATTTCTGTGGTCGGCGCCGCGAATCGACACCCATTGATCGATCCCGCCGATCCGCACCTTTTCCAGCCGCTCGACTCCATTGGGCGCGACGATCTTGCGCGCATTTGCGATGATGGCGGTCGCCTCAGAACGGCTGGCGGGTTTCGCCGGCTCCTGCGCCCAAACTGGCGCGGTGGAGAGTATCGCGAGAAATGCGAGCACGTTCGAGATGGGCCTTCCGAGGGTCTTGATCGGGTAAGGATGATTACTCTTGCGAATTTGTGACACGAGTCTCTCCTCCCAACAGCCTTTGGGGGCTCGGTTAGCCGCCGCTCCCAGATTTTACAAGGCTACGATTCGAGAGCACTCCATTCACGGCAAAGAATCTCCCGCGCTGACACTTTGAGGCACTGATATCGACTCAATCAAATCGCATTGTTCGGTCCGGTAAGCATATCTGCGTGAAACTTTAGTAACCCGGACGTACCCACCACGCTTCCGCAAATTCACAGTCGGGAATTGTAAAGGAGACCGACGACGGCGGACATTACATAAGACCAGAATAAGCCCTCGTAAGAATTTTCGGCTTGCCTTAACCACAGAAACGACCAATAATCGTACTGAGCACTCTCCCGCCCTTTTCAGTGAGTCAGCATTGATCCCATTTTCTTTTGGTGGTGACGCGGAGAGACACATGCAGGCGGCGAGGGATATTCGATCGGTCCCGGAGCAGATCTCAGAGTTACGAGACGCCTGTCCTCACTCGATTGCCCTGCGATATGGCAATCAACAGCTGAGCTATGAAGAGTTTGATCGCAGGGTGGATCGGTTTGCCGGACATCTAACGCAGCTTGGCGTCGCCTCCGGCGGCACCGTGGCCATCTGTATAGAGCGATCATTCGATTGGATCGTCGCTGCCCTTGGCATTATGCGGGCGGGTGCGGCATATGTTCCGTTGGATTCCGCTTGGCCCGATTCGCGTTTGCGCTTTGCCGTGAACGATTCGGGCGCAGCCGTTCTCGTGGCCCGAGCAGCGCTTCTCGATCGTCTGCAAGTCAAAGCGCGCGGCATAGATCCCTGCCGGGACGCTGCGCTCATCGCTGCCGCTCCCACGCCGGCACCGAGGCCGATCCAGTCCGAGAGCCTTGCCTATGTGATCTACACCTCGGGGTCGACCGGAGTCCCCAAGGGCGTGGAGATCACCCACGCCAACCTGTCTCACCTCGTCCGATGGCACCGAGATGCCTTTCGTGTCACGCGGGATGATCGCACGAGCCATCTCGCAGGTCTTGGATTTGACGCGGCGGTTTGGGAAATTTGGCCAAATCTGGCTGCCGGGGCAACTGTTTGCCTCGCCGATGACGCCGTGCGCTCATCGCCGGAGTTGATGCAGCAGTGGATCATCCGCGAGCGCGTGACGATTGCCTTCGTTCCTACCGTTCACGCCCTGCCCTTGATGGCGATGGAATGGCCGTCTGCGACTGACCTGCGCCTTCTACTCACTGGTGGCGATCTACTGCGCCGCGGTCCAGCCGTCCAACTCCCCTTCGACGTCGTCAATAACTATGGACCGACGGAATGCACTGTGGTTGCCACTTCCTCTGTGCTCAAACCGGGCGCCGATGGGGCGCCACCGATCGGTCGTCCGATAGCCGGCGCAAGCATCTATCTGATGAACGAGCGAGGTGAGCAGGTTCCCGATGGCAGTGTGGGAGAGATCTACATCGGCGGCGGCGGTGTCGGACGTGGGTATCGCAACCTCCCCCAGTCGACCAAGCAAAGCTTTCTGCCCGATCCTTTCACAGGAGCGCCCGGTGACCACATGTATCGCACCGGTGATCGCGGAGTCCGACGACCGGGTGGGGAGATCGAATTTAAGGGACGCCTGGACCGGCAGTCGAAGATCCGCGGACAACGCGTCGAACTGGATGAGATTAGTAGTGTTCTCACTCACTATCCGAGCATTGATTTTGCCACCGCGATCACCAAAATTTCGGGGAGTGGAGAAACCGAGCTTGTGGCATACGTTCTCCCCAAGGGGAAGGAGCGTGTTCCCACCGCGCGCGAGCTCCAGAAGCATTTGCTGCACACTTTGCCGGACTACATGATCCCAGCCATCTTTGTCCGATTGCATGCGCTCCCGTTATCGCCGAACGGGAAACTGGATCTGGCGATGCTGCCACTGCCAACGGCCGAGAATCTGCTGCAAAGAGCGGCTGCGACGGCGCCTGCTACGCCGATTGAGGAAAAGCTGTTGACCATGATACGGGAACTTCTCAAAAACGATGCGGTTGCGCCGGAGGACAATTTTTTCTTGGCGGGAGGACACTCGCTCTTGGGTATGCAGCTCGTGATGCGCGTGCGCGACGCATTCGGTGTGGACCTAACATTACAACAGCTCTTTGAATCGCCCACGGTTCAGCGCCTGGCTTTGGTGGTCGAGACAATGCTCATCGATGCCATTGACTCAATGAGTGAGGAAGAAGCCCAAACGCACTTGACGGAGTAAACAGTGATGCAGGTTCCCCGAGCGAGTGCGGTCGAAGAGACAAACGACGCGAACCTAAGTCTGCTTCGCCTGCTCAATCCAGAGGTGCTAGCCGACCCGTATGCGCTTTATCGCGCGTTGCGCGAGTACGATCCCGTGCATTGGGATCCGTACATGCACGCTTGGGTGGTGACCGGCTACCCGGAAGCCATTACAGTGCTGAAGAATTATTCGGCTGACCGTACTCCACCACCAGCTTACCTGGAACAGCTTGGACTCTCCTTCATGAAGCCGTTCGCCGAAGTCATGCTGCAGCAGATGATGTTTATGGATGGTGCCATGCACTCTCGCCTGCGCAACATTTGCGCAGCGGCATTCACGCCGCGACGGGTGGAGGAGTTGCGTACCGTCATCGAGGGTATCGCCGACGAACTTATCGACAAGGTGATCGCCTCGGGGCATATGAATATCATCGCCGACTTTGCGAACCCTTTACCGGCGATTGTTACGGCAAAGCTGCTGGGCGTGCCAATCGAAGATCATGAACAGCTGCATGCTTGGGTCATTGATCTGGCCGAAGTGCTCGGCAATTTTCAGCACCATCCGAATCGAGTGGCTGAGATCGTGCAGAGTCTCGAAGATCTGAAGAGCTACGTGGCTGAAAGAATGGAAGAGCAGCGCAAACACCCGACGAGCGGCCTGATTTACTCGCTGATGACGGCGGAGGTCGACGGCCAGCGGCTCTCGGATGAAGAGGTGATTGCCAATACCATCATTACCTTGATCGGTGGTCATGAGACCACGACAAATCTGATCGCGAGTGGATTTCTGACGCTGCTTCGCGACCCCGAGTCTCTGCAACTGCTGCGTAGTCGTCCCGAAATTGTGGGCTCCGCAGTCGAGGAACTGCTCCGCTTCGAATCGCCTGTTCAACATACCGCCCGAATTGCGTCCGCTGACATGCAGCTTGGCGGAAAGACTATTGCAAAGGGTTCGAGGGTCGTGGCGGTTCTAGCGGGTGCGAACCGCGATCCAAATCGCTTCACCGATCCCGACCGCCTGGATTTACTGCGACCCGACAACCGGCATCTTGCGTTTGGCTGGGCGGCACATTTCTGTTTCGGCGCGCCGTTGGCGCGTATGGAGGGCCAAATTGCTTTCAATGCGCTTCTGCGCCGACTCTCAAGCCCTGTTGTGCTGGATCAGACCTTGGATTGGCGGGCTAACGCCGGCCTTCGCGGCTTGACCATGCTGAACATCAGCTTCGTTCCGGGAGAATCGACAACAACCGCGTAGGTATGGAATCCAACCACAATCAAGGAATGAAGACAGAAGAGCGGAAGGAAGGTCTCTCCGAGGCGAAGCGCCGACTGCTGCAGCGGCGTATGCGCGGGACGCCGAACGGGAACGAGAGCAAACACATTCGTCCCCGGGCCGAAGATGCTACGGTTCCTCTTTCCGCGGAACAGCGTCGTGTCTGGCTGCATGCCTCACAGCAGCCGGACTTGCCCATTTATAACGAACCCTTCACCATCCACCGGTATGGCAGTTTCGATCTCGGAATCCTTGAAGCTAGCCTGAATGAGGTACTGCGGCGCCATGAGGCCTGGCGTACCAGTTTCTCGCCGCAGGGCGCAGAAGTGATTCACCACACCGTGCGCGTGACTTTACCGTTCGTCGATCTTGGCGGCTTACAACCTGCAGAACGCGAAGCCGAGGCTCTCCGGATTGCTACCGAAGACGCGCAACAGCCGATTCCACTCCATGTTGTGCCTCTGTTCCGGGCGCGCGTGGTGCGAATGAAGGCCGATGAACATCGTCTGTATCTCACCGTGCACCACATCATTTTCGATGCGATCTCGATCTCCCGCATTTTGCTGCCGGAACTAACCGCGATCTACGCCTCCTTGGAGCAAGGGAGGCCCTCTCCTCTCTCTGCTCCCGTACTCCAGTACGGCGACTATGCCATCTGGCGAGAAGGACATGTGGACTCGCCGGTCGTTCAGCAACATCTCGCGTATTGGCTCGAGCACCTCTCCGGCGAACTGCCGGTTCTCCGTCTTCCTCAGGACCGTCCAGTCCCAGCCATCACAAGCCATCGCGGTTCGATGGAATGCTTCGAGATTCCGACCGGGTTGCTGGAGAATCTACGCCAGTTGAGCCAGGTACAAGGCGTGACACTCTATATGACGCTGCTCGCCGCCTTCAAAGCCTTGCTCTTTCGATATGGCGGCCAGAACGATATCGTGGTTGGGAGCGCCACCGACGCCCGGAGACGTCCCGAACTCGAAGGCGTGATGGGCTACTTCGTCGACACCTTCGCGATACGGACACGGCCCACGGCCGGGATGCGCTTCTCGGATTATTTGACTCAGACGCGAGACTCGGTCCTTGGAGGGCTTGCTGCGGCGGATGTTCCGTTCGATCGCGTGGTCCTTGAGGTCAATCCCAAGCGTGACACCAGCCATCATCCGATCTTTCAGGCGTTCTTTTCTGTCCGGCCGCCGATGCCGCCTTTTTCAGAGGGATGGGATCTCACGCAGATGGATGTCACCGTCGGCGCGAGCAAGTTCGTCCTCCACCTGGAATTGTGCGAGCGGTCCGACCGGGTGGAAGCACGCTTTCTCTACAACACCGACATTTGGGATGCCACAACCATCAAGAGAATGGCGGCGCACTGGCTAGTGCTGATCCAGTCTGTAGGCCAGAATCCAGAAAGCACGCTTGGCGCCGTCGCCCTCCTCACACCCGAAGAGACTGCCGCTGTTCTCGGAGTCGGTGGCTGGAACGATACCGCTCGCGTCTTCCCGCAGGCAACGCTAAACTCGCTCTTCCATGACCAAGTCCGTCGAACGCCGCACGCCGTTGCCGCCGTTTTTGGAAAAGAACGCTGGACCTACGAGGAGCTGAACTCTCGCGCTAACGTGCTGGCTTCGTTACTGAGAGATGCTGGGGTGACCCGCGGCTCGATCGTAGCCATTGCGCTGGACCGTTCGCTGGACCTGCTTGCGGGACTCCTTGCGGTTCTAAAGACAGGAGCGGCCTACCTGCCGGTCGATATACAAATGCCGCGCGAGCGCATCGTACTTTGCTTTGAAGATGCAAAACCGCTGGCGATTCTGACGCAGCGTTCATTGCTACAGCGCTTCGCATCCACTGCGAGCGCCATGGTGCTCGTTGACGAGAATCGCGAATACCAAGAATCGATAGCGGGGGACGCGTCGGCACACGAGCCGGTGCATATAGCGAATGATCTTGAAGATACCGCCTATTTGATCTACACCTCGGGAACTACGGGTGAGCCTAAGGCCGTAGAGATCTCGCAGCGCAGTCTTGTGAACCTGCTGGCGGCAATGCAGTCGGCTCCGGGCTTTAGACCGGACGACGTGTTTTTGGCGGTGACACCCATCTCCTTTGATATTGCGGCGCTGGAACTGTTCCTGCCTATCATCTGCGGTGGAACGGTAGCGATCGCCAGTCGTGAACAGGTGCAGGACCCGTATCTCCTGGCGAAGGCCATCAGCGGGTCCGGTTGCACCGTCATGCAGGCGACCCCTGCAACATGGCGAACATTACTTTTCTCCGGGTGGGATGGTGCTCGGCAAAGTTCAACTGCGAGCTCATCGCGAATGCTGCGCGTCCTGTGCGGAGGAGAGGCGTTACCCCGCGAACTTGCCAACCGCCTGCTCGCTACAGGAGCGGAGGTTTGGAATATGTATGGGCCAACGGAGACCACGATCTGGTCGCTGATACATCGCGTTCGTCAAGGAATCGAGAATGAAGTAGGTCCGGTCTCTATAGGGCGTCCCGTTGCGAACACCAAAGCTTTCGTCTTAGATGAGCAGCGGCAACTGCTACCGGTCGGTGCTCCCGGGGAATTGTTCCTGGGCGGGGTCGGCCTCGCAAAGGGATATCGAGGCCAACCGCAACAGACAACGGATCGCTTCGTCACGGTAGAGTCGGTAGGAGGTGTTCGCTTGTTTCGCACAGGAGATGTTGCGGTGCAGAGGGCCGATGGAACGATTGAGGTTCTCGGTCGGGGTGACAATCAGGTGAAGGTGCGCGGCTATCGCGTGGAACTCGAAGCAGTCGAAGCTGCGGTTTTACGGCATCCTCGCGTTGCTGCTGCGGCTGCGCGCGTCTGGCCTGAGCCTACGGGCGACTTTCGGCTTAGCGTATACGTCGTTGCCAATAATAATGATGGGGTGTCTGCCCCAAGTCTCGCCGAGATGCGAGCCTTTCTCGCGAGCAGTCTTCCAGCGAGCATGATCCCCTCGGATGTGATTTCGCTTCCTGCGATTCCGTTGACGCCGCACGCGAAAGTTGATCGCGCTCGGCTGCCCGCCCCCACCGCGAACGAAACCGCACCCCCCGAGACGACGCCATGCTCCGACCAGGAACTGCGCCTCTCTGCAATTTGGGCCAATCTGCTTGGACGGAGGCACGTCGGACTGGATGACAACTTCTTCGACCTGGGCGGTCACTCGTTGCTGGTTGCCGTGCTGCAAGAGCGCATTGCGGCAGAGTTCGGCCAGCGCGTTCCGATGGTCGAACTGTTTCATAGTCCGACGGTTCGCCTGCAGGCAGAGCTCATGCACAGACTCTTGCAAGACGAGCCTGGTCTGCCACCGGGTGTACTGGCGCTGCAGCCCCATGGAACTCGCAACAGCATCTTCTGGATCCAGACTTCCAACACCGAATTGGCGAAAGCGATCGGAGACGATCGTCCGTCCCTGATTGTGGCGCTGACGCCAGAGGATGTCGCTTCACTTGGCGAAGCACCCTCTCTGCAAAGCATCGCCCGGTGTCACGTGCGTAAGATTCTGGCGACCCAATCGAAGGGCCCCTACACCGTCGGCGGTGTATGTGCTTTGGGGATCCTCGCCTACGAAATCGCGTCCCAACTTCAGATTGCAGGGCGCGAGGTAGCTCTGCTTGTTTTGCTGGACGCGCCGAACCCCGCTTGCGTGAAGTCATGGGACTCGCTGGCACCCAGGTTGAGCTACCTACGCTACCACTGGAACAGAGCAGACCGTTTGGGTTGGAGGACAAGCTTCCGCTACCTTCGTAAGCGGCTACTCAAACGTTGGGCACGCATGCTAAAGACAAAATCCGCCAGAACAGAGATGAGAGTAGCGCAAGAGATGATCGTAGCGGCGGTCCTCGCGTATCAACCCGGGAAGTACGAAGGAAAAGTGCTGCTGCTATTGGCTTCTGACCACCCTCTCGACCTGCTTCCGGGATGGCGTACAGTCGTTCCCCGTAACTTGCACACACAATATGTGGATGGGTACCACCGTGATTTATTAGATAAAACAAATGTACAGACTGTCGCAGAGGCCATTCTCCTTCAACTCTCAAGCGACGAAAGTCCGTTCATTGGAGGACAGTTGAGTCCCCAATGACAAATAGGATGCCTCGAAATCGCCTCCCAGTTTTTGCCTTGTTGTGTATCGTGTCTGTCGGGTTCTGGTGGCAGCCGCTGGCCACGACGGCAAAGTTGGCATTGTCGAACGATGCCTATACGCACATTCTTTTGATCCTCCCGTTGAGCGCCGCGCTTATTTACCTCGATCTGAAACAACAGGATGTGAAATCCATAAGCTCCAATAAGTCTCCGGTCAACGCTCAGCCGAGCCCTCTCACGGGTGCGGTCCTGTTGAGTCTCGCCCTGGCAATGAACTTTTACGGGCGCTGGGCAATGCGCGCCACGCCGGACGATGTCCGGCTGTCGCTCGGTATGTTTTCCCTTGTGACCTGGTGGATTGCGAGCGTCGTCTTGTGTTTTGGAGCAAGGACTGTTCGATCATTTCTTTTTCCCCTCTGCTTTCTATTTTTGATCATTCCCATTCCCAGCCTGGCACTGAATTGGATCGTCGAATTCTTGCAACAACAGTCGGCGTCCGCGGCGCGAATCCTGTTCCACGCGATTGGGGTGCCTGTAACGCAAGATGGGATCATGTTGTCCATCCCGAACCTCGATATCGAGGTTGCGCGCGAATGCAGCAGTATTCGCTCCAGTCTGATGTTGGTCGTCACCACCATGTTTTTGGCTCATCTGTTTTTAAGCTCATGGTGGCGACAGGCTCTGCTGGTGGTGGCGGCAATTCCGCTGTCGGTGGCAAAAAACGGGCTTCGCATCGTCACCATCGGCGCCCTTGGAACTCGAGTCGACCCTGGTTTCCTCACCGGGAAGCTCCATCACAACGGCGGGATACTGTTCTTTGGTGTCGCGGTGGCGGCGGTGGCCACGTTGCTTTGGATGTTGTGGAGGACTGAGCACCCCATTGCCGGCACAGCGCGTGTATGGGCAAAGTCGGGGAGCTAAACAAACATTCTGTTTATTCGCTATCCTCGAATAGCCTATTCTGGATCTTCGCAACAGGAGAATCTGTGAACATATTTCACATCGTTGGGGCACGACCCAACTTTATGAAGGTCGCACCAGTGTTGAACGCTCTCCGGGCGCACGAGAACGTGGTGCAGACGCTCATCCACACCGGCCAGCATTACGACGTCAATATGTCCGATGTGTTTTTCCAGCAACTCGGCATACCGGTTCCCGATGTGAACCTGGCGGTCGGTTCGGGCTCGCATGCCACGCAGACTGCTGAGATCATGATCCGGCTCGAACCGGTTATTCTCGATCGCCAGCCGGACATTGTCCTGGTGTATGGAGATGTGAACTCAACGGTGGCAACGGTGCTGGTCTGCGCCAAGCTTGGGGTTCGGGTCGGGCACGTCGAGGCCGGGCTGCGCTCTTTCGATCGAACCATGCCCGAGGAAATCAATCGCCTCGTGACCGATCAGCTTGCCGATTTGTTGTTCACGCCCTCGGAGGATGGAGACCAGAATCTGCGGCGAGAGGGAATTTCTGAGGAGAAAATCTTCTTCGTCGGCAACGTCATGATTGACTCGCTCGTGCGGCTGTTGCCGGAGGCGCAGACGGCGTGGACCGAAAAAAGTAGGTCGAACGGTCTGCCCGAGCACTATGCCTTGGTAACACTGCATCGTCCGGCGAACGTCGATGATAGTCTGAGGCTGAAAGGGATTCTGGAGTCCCTGCTGGAAGTGAACCGAGATTTGTCGGTGGTGTTCCCAGCCCATCCTCGAACTCGTAAACGAATCGAAGATTTTGGGTTGAATGCCGGGCAACTGCGCGTGCTCGACCCGTTGCCTTACATCGACTTTCTGGCACTACAGTCCCGAGCCACTGTCGTGATCACCGATTCGGGAGGCATTCAGGAAGAGACTACCTACCTTGGCGTCCCTTGTCTTACGGTGCGCGAAAACACCGAGCGTCCGATTACGGTTTCCATGGGGACGAATGTGTTGGTCGGCCGTGATCGCGAGAAACTTCGGACCGAGTTGTCTCGAGTACTCGCTGGCAAAGCGAAGAAGGGAACTGTCCCGCCTCTTTGGGATGGACACGCGGGCGAACGGATCGCCGAAATTCTGACCCAGCAACCGTTACGAGTGTGTGAATCGATCTGAACAGTTTGTTGCAATCTGTCATCGCTCGCCTGTCTACAGACTCGTGCGTACAGAGGAACTGCTCAACTTAGGCGAAGCGCGAGCGGCGGAAGCTCCAGCCCCTCGACCTCAACCGTCCACAGATCTCCTCTGTCGGTCGGATGTCCCGCCGTGAGCGTTCCGGAACTGACGACTTCACCCGCGCTCAGCGGTTCGGTCGGGGATCGCCGCAGGATGGCTGCACCAAGTTCCGCCAGGCACAAGGCGGGACTCCTCAAGCAGTTTCTCCCTGATCCTTCTTCAACAAATTCGCCGTTCTTCAAGACGCGTACCTTGAATCGCGCTAGCTCGTCCGCCAGGGCAGCAATGTAGTCGGGCCGCACCGGCACGCGCTCCCCGATTACGAGTGCAGTATGAAGCCCGAAAGATGCTACAAAATCAGAAGGCTGAAACTGCCATTGCGGGAAAGGACAGTCGATCATTTCGAACCCCACTGCCAACCAATCGGCGGATGCGAGCGCAGTGGCGGCATCGAGGTTGTCATTTACCGCAGCAATCGGTTGCTTCAAACCGAAAACAATTTCAGGTTCGATCTTCAGTGAACGGGGATGTGCAAGCGTCAGCGTTGCTGAGTTGCCCTTGCTGTAATGTACCGTGTCGTCGTATATGTGGGCCCAAACCAGGGTTTCAAGTTTGAGCACGCGCCACATGGCTTTATTCGCGTAGCCAACTTTGCGGCCGACAGCTTTGTGTCCGCGAGCTTCGCGGGCTTGCTTAAGAGTATTTTCGACGGCGTAGGCGGTGTTCAGGTTGAAACCAGGACGCGAAGAGGGAAGAACAGCCACTGCTTCGCCCCTCTCATACGCGGACAACAGTTCTCGTGCGAAGGATTCAACCTCGATTTGAGAAACTACAGGCTGCGAAATAAGATTCTGAGACATAAAAGAATATTTGGCGCCGCGGCCGTCTCTCGTGCGGCAGCATCCGCGCCTGGTGTGACCGGAATTCGCCTAAAAGCAATGGTAACTTACAATGCTCAGAACACCGTGAGGGAATCATGAAAGTTAGTTTTACCTTCGTTTGCATGGCGAGCTTGGCAATGTTGGCGCTGGCGCAATCGCCCACCCCCCCGTCCGCCGATTCGTCGAACAACGGCGGGAGTCCGGCTTTGAACAGTGTCTCCACCGACTCGGGCTTGAAAGATATGTTCGAATCGAAGGTCAAAGTCGAATGGGAGGCACTGAAGAATAAGGACAAGAAAAGTTACGCCGAGTTGTTGGCAGACGATTATCAGGGCGTCGAAGTCGACGGCCGAGGGGAGCGAACTAAAATTCAAGCTCTAAACGAACTGGCAGACACGAATGTTTTCAACTACACGTTGTGGGGGCTCAAACTGATTCCGCTGGGACCAGATGCCGCTTTCGTCATCTACGAAAGCACCATGCAGTTTCCGCCCAGGTCGCAAATACGCTTCTCCAGGGTCTATATCACCGAACTGTGGGTAAAGCGCGCCGGTCAATGGAAGGAATTGCACTATCAGGAAACTCACGTCAAATAGACGCCTTGCCACAGTTAATTTTGCAACCGGCTCAACAGTGTTACCATCTCAAAGTTGTGAAGGTTGGAGAACGGGGAGGAGCCTCTATGAGAAACTTGTTGTTTGCATTGCTCGTTTCAAGCAGCTTTCTGCTGGCGCAAGACAATAACACCACGAGCGCGGATACATCGAAAGCTTCGAACGGACAGGAAACCATCCGAGGTTGCGTCAGTCGATCCAGGGGCGATTACGTACTGATCAAGCAAGATCCAGGCATCACTTACGAACTGCAGTCTACCGGCAAGATAAAACTTCGCCACTACCTGGGACAAAGCGTGGAAGTCATTGGGAAAGAGTCACCGTCCATGAGCACCAGCTCGGACGCCTCGGGCAGAAATCCGGCTCCAGTGACATTGACCATAACCTCGATCAAGACCCTCGACAAAGAGTGTCCATTAAAGTAGGGCTCGCGCGAATGGACTTCCGACGAGGCAGCAGGTCTTGGTTCGGACCTGGCCGCCCTTAGTCGCAGTCTGGCGGCATGGCCATGATCTCAGATTCAGAGTCACAGGGCGGCTTCTTTTTGGCTGGCTCGAGTGTAGCCGGCCGATCGTAGCGGAGAATCCATAGACCATCATTATTGGTAAGGTAGATTAAGCCGTGGCCGCCGTCTGGAAGGACGCTAGTCACTTTGTTAAATGTCTCTAACGTCTTGGGATTACGTGGGTCCGTCAAATCAAGCACACGCACGGTTTCGGTGTGATGGGCACTGCTCGTCACTGTTGTCGGTGTTTTTTCGGGGGCTTCTGCGATCGCGACATCCGGGCTAACCATTTCTAGATTCCCCGCTGTCGACTGATTCGATTCAGCCGTGCGTTTCAACAGGTTCGGCCTTTCTGGTTTGCTTACATCCACGATCATGAAACCTTGTTTTGTTGCCTGTTGAACGTAAAGGTATTGTTTCCCGGATTCCCGTTGCAGCAACATCTGACTCCCTGTCGCCTGCGGCAACGACAAGTGTGCGATTACGGTTGCAGGCACGTCGGTCGGTTTTGCGTCGGAGTGTTCGCTTGCGGCTGCGAAGGGCACAGACAAAAGCAGGAGCGACCCGATGAGTGCATTGATTCCCAGGTATAGGCGAGAAGAAATCTCCATAAGTCACTCCACAATTCACGGACATGAAGCTCGATTTCGGCTTCGCGTCCAGGCCAACTATATCACCGGAACGTTGCCGTTCCTCACTGTTCCGCTATGACATCGATACATCCGTTGGAAGTCTGTGTCCCACAGATGGCACCGGCCTGCTGCGGCATGAAAACATGGTTGGTTTTGGGATCGACGGCGATGCTATGCGCGTTGGTGTTGACAGGAAAATTAAACAGGAACTGGTTCGTTCCGGCATCGATGACGCCCATTTGCGGCGGCGACATGTCGCGCCCTGCGAGATAGTACTTGTTGTCGGTCGGGTTGTACCAAGTCTCGTCTACGGAGCCGGTATTGAAGATTTGGACGCAATTGACGACCGGCGGTGGGCTCGCAATTCCGCTATTCGACGGCGTGCAGCTTACATTGTTGCTTGTTGTGTTCGTGATGACAAACTCATTCGGTGGAAACGCTTGGCCGTCGTGGTCGGCACAGCCCACCAAGAAGTTATCGCCAGGCCCCTGAACGATGCTTGTCGGCATGCAATCGTAAACTGGGTAACTGGCAATGACAATCGGACCGGTCGGGCTCTTAGGATCGATCACATCTACGTTTCCGACGGGCAGAATTCCAGTCGAGTTCGAGTTTGTAAGGAGAAAGTTGCCCGTGTTTGGGTCCCAGGTATGTGCGCCCAAGCCTGCGGGAGAAATCGCGCCGACGCAGTTCGCAGTTGGCTGCGGTGTGGGATTGCACAGCGTATAGCTGCCGGTGCCATTGTCGATGACCGGGCCGTGATGGCAGGGAATGGTGGCGCCAGCGGCGAGATAGCCGTTATCTCCGGAGACGCCGGAGTTCACCTGGGGATTGGAAGGATCAGGACAGGGGAACCCATTTCCGTTGTCCACTAGGACGCTATTGTTGATGGGGCTTGCGCCGTCGTAGTAAATCTGGCCGAGGATGCAGGATGGAGCATTGATCGGACCAAGCGCGTTACCCGGTGGAGGACCATAGTAGTACAGCGACGGGGCACCGACCGGCTGGCAATTTGACGTACGGGCGACGATCCCGGAAACGTCGATGAAGGTGATGTAGGGCAGTCCCGGGTCACCATTGATCACGGCGAGAATCTGGTCCTTCGGATCATAAGATATTTCGTCACCGCGGAGATCACCGCAGGTTGGATCGGAGAACGCGCGTCCGTTCGCGGATGCGGCGCAACCCGCGATGCCGGTAGTGTTTCCGAGCGTGCCAGCGGCTTGCCCGGGCCAAGGGGCAGAGTTGCCAAGCTGCCCATCGAAATCTGGTGACAATCCCGTCGGGATTACGGCGAGGACGTTCGGAGGAGCGCCCGTCGCCAGATTCATTGACGTCAGGTCGAAGACGATGATTGAGCTGCTACCGTTGCCGGTGAACAGAGTACCGCCGTCGGGAGTGACGACCTCACCGTTCGGGCCGGAAAGTGGGTTGATCTGATTGGCGCGGGCCGCGCAGCATTGCGCGCCCGTGAAGCCGCCGAAGTTGCCGTTCGCGCCAAAACCCGGAATGGAAAAGCCCCCGGTTCTGCAGCCAAATCGGGTCCAGTTGCCTAATACAGAAACGATGGGAGGAGATGGAACCGATCCTGTCGGACCGAGCGGCGGGGCAACACACGGGCTCGCGTTGTCGCCTGCGCCCGAGATGCCATTCATGCCGGCGATGGAATACACACCGAGATTGGTGGCTGTGTCGATAACCTGGACGGCAATACCGATGCGGTCGGAAACATAATCGAGATTGTCCGTGCCCGCTAATCCGCTGGAAGGCGGAGTCGATATCCAGCTAATGTCGAAGGAGTTGAAGGGCCCGCCGGGTTCACCCGTAGGATTGTGTTCGGGCACGGCAATGACGTCGATGACGGCATAACTGCCGCCAGACGTGGTGCCGCAAACCGGACAGTTAGCCACTCCTCCGCAGCCGCTCAGGATTACAAACAGCACGGTGAGAAAAGCAGTTAATAGAATCCTCGATCTCATCGAATCTCCTCCTGCGATTTCTTCAGGACCGGTCGCAACCAGCCCTCCCGACTACCAACCTGTTAACGCTCGATTCGCAACCGGCAGTCGAGCGGATGATTCTAGAATCTGAACTGTAAGCGCTGCTCCACCACAAAATAATTCTGCGGCAGCGCGCCAGTGAGGCTAGGGTCTTTCAACTGATCGACGTTGAAATTGAGTTGATACTTGGTCCAATAATTGGGATACCAGTTAACTCCAACGGTGTATTCGTTGGTGTGGTAATCAAAAGTGGGCACATAGCCCGGCACGTAATAGTCCAGGAGATTCGCACCCGGTTCGTTGGCATGGATGCCAGTGGCTCGTACAGCGACTTCCCATGCTCCCCACCCCCGTCCGCCGCTGCCTGGGGTGTCAGGGCCAAATAACGGACGATTGACCCGGGGAGTGCCATTCTCTGGGCGTTTTTCCCCTGTCAGCAGGTAAGTTGCTCCGATATCCCAAGCCTTGGCAATAATTGACGGAAGACTCAGGAAACCAAGCCCTCCTGACTGCAGGGAGCCGACATTGTTACGCGACATATTGAGCTGATCGTATTCTCCGCGCAGACCGAAAGGGCCCTTGATGTACGTAAACTCACCGTTGTAACGCTGGACGGGACCGTTAATCGCAAATTGCGGGAAGAAAGTGTAAGCGCCGTCGGGTAGCAGGGCGCTGAAGCTTTGATCCCCGGAGAGACCTCGTGAGCGCCCACGTTCGATCGACCCGCCAAAGGCAAGTTGCTTGAACCAGCCACTATTGGATTTGCGCCACGGGTAGAATCGGAGCCGGCCAACAACGTCCGGCTGGTTCGTGGTGTTGGCGAGCGCATATCCCTTGCCGTTGAATGCCCCCACCCAGTACTGCACGACACCACCGTCAATGTCTCCATGAAGGGCGACGCCAGGGCTACGATAGGCAGAAGCGGCTGAGGGATACAACATCGACTGAAACCCGCGCTCGATGAAATCCAGGTTAGTGTCGCCGATTCCGGTTTCCTGCGCGAAGGGAGCTTTGAACTGCCCCGCCTGGAATTGCAACTCGGGCCTGATTCTTACGTTGAGGTAAACGTCGCGCACGACCGAACCCGTGGTCGAGGCGGCATCGATGAGCAGCGCAAAATCAAAGTGATTACCGTAATTGCCTTGAAAGCCGAAACGCGCATTGCGCAACAGAAATGTGTTGGGGGGCACTCCATCGCCGTTATAAACGCGATAATCTGTGTTCACATAACCATAAGGGCTGATACTGAATTGTCCATCCGCACTCCGGATGAAAAAGTGTTCTCCATTCCAGCCCGCGGTAAGTGGAGGCTCTTTCCTCGGCGCAGCCGCCCCCGGCTGATCTAACATCGCCGCCTCGATCACGGGGTCGGGTTGCACGAGAACCGTTTTCACCAGATGAGCCGTACCGCCGTCGGGAGCGCTAACCGGTAACGCATTGATCTCCTCCGCTGGGATCTCTGCCGTCGCAGGGGCTGCCGCTGGCCGAATCGCGACTGGGTTATAGCCAGTTGCCTCCGTCTTCGCGTCTACCAGCTTTTCGACCAGAGTCTTCAGTTCTTCGATCGTCTTGCGCTGGGCAGTGACTTCAATGCGAAGTTGATTGACTTCTTCCTCCGAGGCCGATCCGCCGGTCTTGCTCGTCGGTTCCGTGCTTTGAGCATGGCCGAGCGAACCTGCCGCAATAGAAGCGGCCAGGAGCGCGGAAAACATTGTTAGCGAGCGCATGTGTTGTACTCTCCGGGATGATTTCTAAAACGAGCCCGTCGTCAAGACACACGCGCACCTGCAGGCCGCGCTGCCTGATTTGTTCTGGCTTCGAACCGAAAGATCTATAAAATTACGGAGAACCCTGTGCTACTCGTTATAATTTTCGCCGGTATGAAAAGCGGACCACTTTGTGACTTCGGCGGTTTACCACACTAAATTATCAAATGTCAAGGAAAAGTTTTTTTGGATCGCTCGCGGAACCAACCAACTCTCGCAATTTTTCCAGCGAGCAAAGCTTTATCCGGGAAACGCTAGCAGAGTGAGCGACATTGCGGGAGTACATAAGCAGGTGCAGGGGAGAAAAAATCGCCAACCTACAAAATGAAACTCTTCTTTTACCGGTACAAAAGTATTAATAAAGACGCAGGTCGGAAGTTCCCTGACAAAATCTTGATACACTTGGCGCCCGGGTTTGTACCACTGTCCCGGGAGTCTTGTTTCGTGGCACCTTAGTTCTTCTGGTAGGTATGGGTCTACATTTCGGCCAGGCCATCTGCTTGCTCTTCGTCGCCGGGATCGCTGGCGTTCTGAATGCGTTGGCGGGTGGTGGCAGTTTCATTTCTTTTCCCGCGCTGTTGTTCCTACGCATTCCAGCCGTCGCCGCCAATGCCACGAATACGGTTGCACTGTGGCCCGGCTTGGCGGCCAGCGCCCTCGCTTACTTAAAACGGCTGAACGCGCCGCTTCGGGTATTGCTCCCTTTACTGGTGACGAGCGTTCTCGGGGGTTGGGCGGGAGCGCTGCTCCTGCTCAAAACCCCGCAGCACACTTTTCTACAGCTCGTTCCCTGGTTGTTGCTCAGTGGCACGTTGCTGTTCGCCTTCGGCAACTCGCTCCGCGGCATCTTCGGCAGGACTGCGGACTCTGGGATCGATGACAATTTGCAGAACGCATCATGGCAGGCGATCGTGATCGGTTCGATCGCCGAATTGTTCGTTGCCGTCTACGGCGGATACTTCGGCGCGGGAATCGGATTTATGACCCTTGGAATGCTGGCCATGCTCGGGATGCACGATATTCATGCCATGGGGGCGATCCGGACACTCCTGGCCGCCGCCATCAATGCCGCTGCCGTAGTCACCTTTATCGTCGCGCATGCGGTATTGTGGCCGCAATGCACGGTGATGATCGCCGGTTCTCTGGCCGGGGGTTGGTTCGGCGCGCATTACGCGCAAAAATTGGACCCCCGGAAAGTCCGCGGCATCGTAATCGGCATCGGCTTCGTGATGACCGCATACTTCTTCGTCACTATGTACTGACTGTTGCCGGGCGGCCCCTACCCTCGCGACAGCGAACCCGGTTGATATACTCGAAGTTAGAAATGGAGTTGAAAATAAAGAGCCCTAGGTGTGTCGCGAATAAGACAAACTAATAGAAATGATAATAGAATTAATTTGACTACATTTGTGATCTCGAGGCTTACTGGCAGGTATCCTCCTCACGGCCAGGACGTCGGACCTCAGGGTGTGGTCCCGGAGATGGTCCGCTGCGTCCCGTATATCTGACAGGTCCAGGAAGGGTGTTTGCAAATACGATCCGCGAAAGAAATGAGGGTTATGAGCGCCATCGAACAGGGAACTCCTGCACATTTTTCCACCCAGCAACCACCGCGCCGCTATCTGTTCGGTCCCGGACCCACGATGGTCGACCCGCGAGTCTATGAGGCATTGTCCAAGCCCATCGTCGGCCACCTCGATCCCTATTTCATTCAGGTAATGGGAGACGTTCAACAATTGCTCAAAGAGGCTTTCGGCACCAAAGACGCCGCCACGCTGGTTATTTCCGGCACCGGCAGCGCAGGCATGGAAGCCTCCATCGCTAATTTTGTTGAGCCCGGAGCCAGGATAGCGATCTTCGCCAACGGATATTTCTCCGATCGACTCACCGAGATGGCAAAGCGCCAAGGCGCCGACGTGGTACGTTTTGAAAAGCTTTGGGGCGAGACCTTCACCGATGCTGAGGCTGCGGAGTTCATCGCTCGCGAGAAGCCGAAAGTTGTCGCTTATGTGAACGCCGAGACATCGACTGGCGCGTTGCAATCTGGTCAAGCCATCTGTGCTGCCGCGCATGATGTCGGCGCCTTGACAATCGCCGATTGTGTCACCTCGCTCGGCGGAGTTCCGGTGGAGTTCGACCAGACCGGCATCGATGTCGCCTACAGTTGCACGCAAAAGGGCTTGAGTTGTCCTCCGGGCTTGTCTCCGATGGCGATATCAGCGCGTGCCCTGGACTGGCTGCGCGCTCGAACTTCTCCGGTACGCAGTTGGTATCTCGACCTAAAACTGATTCACGATTACTCCACCGTGTCGCACCGCTATCATCACACGGCACCGATTTCCATGTTCTACGCACTGCGTGAAGCGCTCACGGTCATCGCCGACGAGGGAATCAAGAATCGCTGGGAGCGCCATCGTCGTTCCCATCAGTCATTTGTCCAAGGTGTCGAAGCGATCGGCCTGCGTCTCCATGTTCCGAAAGAGCATCGCATTGCGACCCTAAACACAGTGTCCGTGCCCCAGGGCGTTGACGAGGCCAAGGTCCGCCAGCGCCTCATCGATGAAGCGGGAATAGAAATCGCCGGCGGTTTTGGTCCGCTCGCGGGCAAGATTTTTCGCATCGGCGTAATGGGCCCAATGGCCACCGAAGCTAACGTGCAGTTTTTTCTGAAGGAATTCAAAAAAGCCTTAACTGCAGAGGGTTATGCAACCTAGAACCACATCTCGAAACCTGCGGCGCAAGCTGAGATTGTCATCGTGCGTGAGACGAAAGACCTCATCGCCGCAAATGTATTCGGATGATGGGAACGGATAGCCCCCGGTCCTCAGAGGCAATAACGAATGACACTGAAGTCGGTAGACACTCTTCTCGACGTCCTACATTTTGCGGACAGTCACACAGCGATCATTATTCCCGAGCTTGGAATTCGTATTACCTACGATTCACTCCGGCAGCAAGTCTTGGCCATGGCGAACGCTCTCGCCTCCGCCGGTATTCGCCGTGGTGATGCGGTCGCGATCGCATTGCCCAATGGATTGCCTGCCATTGTGAGTTTTCTGGCCGCCTCCATTGCCGGAACCGCGGCCCCTTTGAATCCGGCATATCCTTACGAAGAATTTCTTTTCTTTCTCGGCGACACCGATGCCCGCATCCTGCTCTGCCCTCCCGTCGGAGCAGAATTCGCGCGCAGCGCCGCCCTCGACCGCAAGATTCCTGTCTTCCCGGTGGAAATGAGCGCCGAAGGCAATGTTCATTTGGCCGGCGCGCCCGCCGGAGTTTCCGCAACTGAGCCCAAGGCTGACGATATTGCTTTGATCCTGCACACGAGCGGAAGCACGGGTCGTCCCAAGCGCGTGCCTTTGCGGCATTTCAACCTGGCGGTTTCCTCGGCAAATATCGCGAACACCTATGCTCTTTCTCCAGAGGATGTTTCGCTCTGCATCATGCCGCTGTTTCACATTCATGGTCTGATCGGCTCCACCATGGCGACGCTACTCTCTGGGGGCACGGTCGTGATTCCCGCAAAGTTCAATGCGCTTTCTTTCTGGCGCACGGTTCGAGATCATCGCGTAACCTGGTATTCAGGAGTGCCCACCATGCATCAGCTCCTGCTGGCTCGCACTCATGAAAAGCCGGCCGAAGCTGCCTCTCTGCGTTTTATTCGTTCCTGCAGTGCTCCCTTCGCGGCAGAACTCATTCACAAAATTGAAGAGTTATTCGGCGTGCCCTTCGTCGAAGCCTATGGAATGACCGAAGCTGCCCACCAGATGACTTCGAATCCTTTACCCCCGCGCCACCGCAAGCCGGGTTCTGTCGGAGTCGGTGCCGGTCTGCGCATCAGCATCATGGACAAGGAGGGCCATCAACTTGGCACCAATCAGCGGGGCGAGGTCGCCATTCAGGGAGCGAACGTGTTTCGCGGGTACGAAAATAATCCCGAGGCGAACGCCCGCGCCTTTGTGGATGGATGGTTTCGCACTGGCGACGAAGGATTTCTCGATGCCGACTGCTATCTGCATTTAACCGGACGGATCAAGGACATCATCATCCGCGGAGGGGAAAATATCGCGCCGCACGAAATCGATGAAATTCTGCTAAGACATCCCGCCGTCGCCGCCGCGGTCACGTTTGGCTGCGCGCATCCGGTCCTCGGAGAAGAGGTCGCTGCCGCCGTGGTCTTGCACGAACCCAATAGCGCAACCGAAGCTGCACTCATCAAGCACTGCCGCGAGTTGCTGGCGGAATACAAATGTCCAACCAAAATTTATCTGGTAGAAAGTATTCCGACTACCGCGACCGGAAAAATTCGCCGCCGAGCCGTTGCGGCCGCGCTCGCCGATGATCAGCGTGCATGAGCAACGCGGAGGACCAATGTTAATGGTGATGGGCAGCTGCAATGAGGATCAGCAGGGATAAAAATCATGAAATTTCTGATCGCGGGAGCCGGTGCCATCGGAGCCTATATCGGTGCGCGCATGGCGCAGGCCAAGTTCGATGTCACGCTCTTTGCCCGCGGACCGCATCTACGCGCTATGCAGGAGCACGGCGTGCAGGTAAAAAGTCCCGAGGGAGATTTCATCGCTCGACCCACCATCGCCAGCTCCCTCGAAGAAGTGGGACCGGTCGACGTCGTCTTTCTTGGCGTCAAGGCGCACGGACTTCCCCAACTTGCGCCCAACTTAAGGCCGGTGCTCGGCCCGGACACCACCGTCGTCAGCACGCAAAATGGAATTCCCTGGTGGTACTTCCAGGGATTCGGCGGCGAATGGGAGGGGCTGCGTCTCGAGCGCGTCGATCCCGGCGGCGTGATTTCCTCTGCCATCGAGGCGCGTCGCGTGATCGGATCCATCGTTTATTTTTCCACCGAGATTCCGGCGTCCGGAGTCGTCCAACACATCGAGGGCAGCCGCATTTCTCTCGGCGAACCTGACGGCTCTCGCTCGGATCGCTGCCGCAGCATCGCCGAAGCACTCATCGCCTCCGGATTGCGCTGTCCCCTCACCACCCGGATCCGCCACGAGATTTGGGTAAAAGTTCTGGGCAATGCGTCGCTCAACCCGGTGAGCGCGCTGACGCGTGCCACGCTGGTTCAAATGGTACGCGATCCGGGAGTTGCCGCGATCGTTCGAAACATCATGCAAGAAGTGGAAGCGGTCTCGGCCAAGTTGGGCATGGAGTTGCCGATTTCGATCGATCAGCGAATGGCCGGAGCGGAAAAAGTGGGAGAGCACAAAACTTCCATGCTGCAAGATCTCGAAGGCGGCCGTCCGCTGGAATTGGAAGCACTGGTAGGCGCAGTCGTCGAGTTGGGAGAGCGCGTAGGACTCCCCATGCCCTACACGCGGACGGTATACAACTGCACAAAGCTATTGGCAAAAACGACAGTAAAATCAGGTTGAGAGGCCGCTCAAGCCCGACCCGCAAATTCCCGATTCTCTGTCGATACTTTCACCTTTTCCCCCTCTTTGATGAACAGAGGAACGCGGATCTCCAGACCCGTCTCCAGCTTCGCTGACTTGGTTACGCTGCCGCTCGACGAGTCGCCGCGTACCCCGGGCTCGGTGTAGGCAACGTGCAACTCAACAAATATTGGCAGTTCTAAACCGATGGGATTGCCGTTGAACTTACGCAACTCAATCAGTGCGCCTTCGATCAGGAAATCCAACGCATTCCCAATCATCTCTTCGGTAAGGGTGAGGGTTTCGTAGCTTTCTTGGTCGAGAAAGTGGGAACCATTGCTGTCGCTGTAGAGATACGAGGCCGGAACCGATTGCAGGTCCGGCTCCTTGAATTTGTCGCTCGCTTTAAATGTTTTGTCAAAGACCGCGTTCGTGAGAAGGTTGCGCATCTTCAGCCGCACCAGGGTCTGCCCGCCGCGAGCGGTGGGCGTGTTCACCTCTGCTTCCAGACAGCAGAATGGAGTGTTCTCAAGCTCAAATAGCGTCTTGCGTCGGATGTCAATCGCATCGATTAGGGCGGCCATGAGTTCCTCGAAGGCAGGTCGGCAGCAAAAGCGAATGCCATCCTGATGTCAATTTCTTCCTCAAGTATAAGGTGCGCGTTCGACAACGGATGAGCGGTTTTTGACCGCATTCCCCCGGGTTGCAGGGTGATCGTATCCGCCGGGGAGCGCGGGGTTTCCGGCACCGCTCGAAGCACCCGAGCCGGGCGCCCATCGGTCGGTCGGTGACGTTGCCAGGGCTTTTCGCCGTAAGCTTGCTGGCTACAAAAATATTTGTTCAACGCTCGACAACGGGAGTATACTGCCCTCGACATCTGGTCCACTTATCGGACCACTTGGAGGCCCGATGCCTGCTTCCGCAAAATCCGACTTTGAGGTTGTCCGAAGGAACAAGGTCTATGAAGAGGTCGCCAAGCAGATCGAACGTCTGATTCTGAAAAAACTCAAGCCTGGTGACAAACTGCCTTCCGAACGCGACCTGGCAGAGATGCTGAGAGTAAGCCGCAGCTCCATTCGAGACGCGATTCGCGGCCTGGAACTGATGGGCTTGGTTGAACCGCGCCAGGGAGCGGGAACAATCGTTCGCGAGACTTCCGCCGAGTCATTGATCAATCCTTTTGCCAACGCCTTGAAGCGCCGGCGGGAAATGGTGACGGAGCTTCTGGACTTTCGCAAAATGCTCGAGCCGCCCCTAGCTGCGCGCGCCGCCACCCACGCCTCAGCCGACGAAATTTCTGAAATGGAAGAGATTCTGCAGCGGCAAGAAAAAAGACAGTCTCAGGGAGACGCCGCCATCGCCGAGGATGCGGAATTTCACTACAGCATTGCTCTCGCTTCCGGCAACAGCGTTGTGCTGAAGGTGATCGACACGATCATGGACCTGCTGCGCGATACGCGGGAACGTTCTTTGCAAGTCGAAGGGCGTTCGCAAAAATCGCTCGCCGGTCACCGCCGGATTCTGGCCGCCATCAAGCGTCACGATACGGAATCGGCAAAGGCTGCCATGCGGCGGCATATTGAAGACGTCGAAGAGATCGTACTGAATAAGTTTTGATTCGCCATGAAAGAAATTTCCCCATCGTCGCCAACTCGAACCCTCACCTTCAGAGTCGCCGAGGCGCGGGTTGAGGACGTCGGTCACGCCGTTGCGCGACTGGCGCCATCGGATCTGCGGCGCATCGGTGCCAACGCAGGCGATGTGCTGAAAATTACCGGTGGCACGATCGGGGTTGCGCGCGCTGAACTTTCTGACGACGGATACGAAGGTATGATCCAGATCGACGGTACCTGCCGCAGTAATTGCAGCGCGGGCTTGCAGGAACCAGTGACGGTCGCACCAATCGAGCACGAGCAGGCCGTGGCCGTCCGTTTCGCGCCGCTATGGGTAGGAGCTGCGCCGGCAACCATTGCTCCCGACCGGATGCTCGAAGACCTGGTGGGGGTTCCGCTCATCACGGGCAGCGTAGTGCGAGTGCCGACATTTGCCAAGGCGGTAAATTTTCAGGTTGTTCGCACCATTCCCTCGGGACCGGTCGTCATCGGCAAGCGCACGGACATTCGCGTCGTCGAAGGCGAGCAGACGGCGGCTCGTGCTCCGTCAGTCTCCTATGAAGATATCGGGGGGCTCGAACGCGAGGTAGCGCGGGTGCGTGAAATGGTCGAGTTGCCGCTGAAATATCCGCGCATCTTCGAGCGTCTCGGCATTCTTGCGCCCAAGGGTGTGCTCTTGTACGGTCCGCCGGGAACGGGCAAGACTCTGCTAGCTCGTGCCGTGGCCGCCGAAAGCCGTGTGCACTTCATTCACCTGAACGGTCCTGAGATTATGCGGAAGTTCTATGGCGAGAGCGAGGCCAAACTTCGCGAGGTCTTCGAGGAAGCGGCGCGACGCGCGCCCGCGATCCTTTTTATCGACGAGATCGATGCGGTCGCCCCCAAACGCACCGAGGTGGTAGGGGAGGTCGAAAAGCGCGTGGTGGCGCAGCTTCTCAGCTTGATGGATGGTTTTGTGGCGCGCGGCCAGGTCATCGTCATCGGCGCCACGAACATTCCTGAGGTGCTTGATCCGGCGCTGCGGCGCCCCGGTCGCTTCGATCGTGAAATCGAAATCGGAGTTCCCAACACGCAAGCCCGGTTGCAAATTCTCCGGATCCACACTCGTGCCATGCCGCTTGCGGCGGATGTCGATCTCCGGGAAATCGCCGAGCATTCCCACGGCTTTGTTGGTGCCGATCTCGAAGCTTTGGGGCAGGAGGTTGGCATGATCGCCCTGCGCGGTTTCCTCTCCGCCGTACCACTTGAGTCGGACGGCGCGGCAGCGGACCTCGAAGGCCTGCAGGTGACCCGCAATGATTTTCTCGCCGGCTTGAAAGAAGTCGAGCCGAGCGCGACTCGCGAATTCTTTATTGAGAAGAGCGCGTCGACGTTTGCCTCTCTAGGAGGTCTCAATGAAGTAAAGCGCCTGCTCAATGCTGTCGTCGAGCATTCCCACATGCGCGACGAAATCTACGAGCAGGTTGGACTCGAGCCGCCGCGCGGCATCCTTCTCACCGGACCGTCAGGAACAGGAAAGACTGCCATGGCGCGCGCACTCTCCGGCGAAAAGCAGATCCCGCTGATTGCTATCGATGGCCCGCAACTGTATTCGAAGTGGTTAGGCGAATCGGAGAGGGCATTACGCGAAGTTTTCAAAAAGGCTAGACGGGCGGCACCCTGCATTCTGTTCTTCGACACCCTGGATGCTGTCGCGCCCAAGTTCGGCGCCGATCAGTCCGGCACTGACATCTACCAAAGAATTCTCAGCCAACTTTTGCGGGAGATCGACAACTTGCGCGACGTGAAGGGTGTGATCCTGCTAGCAGCCACCAATCGGCCCGAGCGAATCGAGCCCGCGCTCTTAAGGAGCGGACGCTTCGACTACATTCTGCCGTTCGCGAAACCCGACGCGGCGGATCGCGCCGCTATCATGCGCCTTTGCTGCCGGCGTGTACCGATCGCGCCCGATGTTGATTTCGAGGAGTTCGCTGGTCGAGCCGACGGTCTCACTGGCGCAGACATCGAAAGTCTGTGCAAGAAGGCGACGCTACGGGCAATCGCGGAATTTCAGGATGGCACTCGTGTCCCTCCGTTCGTAGTTTCGCAGAGCGATTTTCTGGCAGTTCATGAATGCGACCGTGGCGGGACAAAGCAAGGAAAAGAAACGAATCTAGGTTGAAAAATGCGAGGTTATCCATGAGTTACACGGAACTTACGGTCTGGACGCGCGGCATCATTATGGACAAAGAAGGCCGCGATATTGTCAACTCGGTCTCCGCCTCCGCCCGCATCGAGGGTAAGTACGCCCAGGCGATGGAAAACTATGTTGACAACCCCGATCGTACAAATGCCCCGACCCGCAAGTACTGTCGCGTGAGCGACAGTATATTGGAGAACGAATTGACCTACGAAAACGAGCAACCGAACATCGTCGTCTTAGTCGAAGGGACGATGGTGAAAGGCTGGGATTACATGCGTGGTATGCCGCCAGGCGGAACGCTCGTCATCAACACGCACTACACGCCGGAGTACATGATTCGTTTTGTGCCCGGCGCCGATCGGCTAGCGCAACTCGTCTGTGTTGACGCGGCGAAAATCGCCGACCATAAGTGGCTCTATTACCGACTGGGCGAACTTGGCCTCGACCGCCTTTCGACCGAGGGTGCAGCCGAACGCAACAAATCAATCGCACCCGATATCGCCGCTCCACTGATTGCGGCCGTAGTCAAGACTACCGGCATCGTCAAGATGACGACGATTGAGCCAATGATCGCTAACAAAAAGGCATTCGAAATCGCACTCGACGAGTTGCACATCATGAAGCTAAACCCAGTGGCTGCGTAGGAAGGATCCCATGTCGACCAAAGGCACAAAAATTCCCGACCGGCTCCAGATCCCGTTTGCCGGCATCACCCCTGCGCCGTCGCAGGAAAAAGGCCAGGACCTTTTCCCCACCGGCAACTGGCGTTCGATCCGACCCGTGTACCGCGACAAACTGCCACCTTGTAACAATGCCTGCGGCACCAACGAAAAGATCCAGGGCTATCTCGACCTGGTGAAGCGTGGCAAGTATCTGGATGCCTACGCGCTCATCAAGGAGGATATGCCCTTCCCGTCCGTCACCGGTCGCGTGTGCTACCACCCGTGTGAGCAAGCCTGCAACCGTGGGAAATACGATGAAGCCATCTCGATTCGCGCCGTCGAGCGTTTTCTCGGCGATCTCGGACAGGCACTGACACGCGACGTGGTCACGGCCGGGAAACCAAACGGCAAGAAAGTTGCAGTCGTCGGCTCGGGCCCTGCCGGGCATAGCGCTGCGTATCAGCTTGCGCGCCTCGGTTACCAGGTGACGATTCTTGAGAAATCGCCGAAGGCGGGCGGACTGAATCGCGGCGGGATCCCGGACTGGGTTCTCCCGCAGGACGTCCTGGATCGCGAGATTGAGCGACTGGTCGAGCTTGGGATCACGATCAAGACCAGCGTCGAAGTCGGCAAGGATGTGTCGTGGGACGACCTGAAAAAAGACTACGACGCCGTGGTGCTGGCCGTCGGACTCACCGAACCGAATAGCGTGCGCGCCGAGGGCGAAAACAAAGAAGGAGTGTTTTACGGGCTTCCCTTCCTGCGCGACGTCGGCATGGGCGCCTCCAAAGTCAAACTGGGTGCGCGCGTCGCCGTGGTCGGCGGCGGAAATACAGCGATTGACTGTGCTCGGGAAGCCTTACGCCAGGGCGCCATTGAAGTAACGATGATTACGGTGGAGTCGAACGCGGCAGAGATGCCGGCCTCTCCGGAAGATCTGCACGACATGCTGGAAGAAGGCGTCGAACTGCAGCATGGGTACGCGGTAACCGAGGTTCTGGGCAACGGCCGGGTCGAGGCCTTGCAACTGCATCCCGCGCGCTTCTCCGGCGCCATCAACGCCTCCCCGATCAATGTCGATCGAGAAGCCAAACCCGAGCGTTTTCACGTCGACAACGTGATCATCGCCGTCGGCCAGCGGGCAGCGATCGGCTGGTTGCCGAACGAGTTCAAGACCGAGCGCGGCACGATCAAGATCGACCGCTTTGGGCGTCTCGGCAATACCAACTTTTTTGCCGCGGGCGACATTGTGCAAGTCGGTTCCGGTCAGCCGTTAATGGTGGTCAATGCGGTGGGCGATGGCAAGCGCGTTGCTTTCAATCTGGATAAAGTCATGCGCGGCGAATCGTTGGAGCCGCGAACGATTCCAGTCGACGTCATCTTCGACTTGAATCGCATGAACATGACCTACTTCCCGCACTTTCCCCGTGTTCAACAAGAAATGCTGCCGCCGAACAGCCGACGCAAGACGCAACAAGAAGTGATTCAGCCGTTCTCCGAGGAGCAGGCAGTCGAGGAGGCGAACCGCTGTTTCAGTTGTGGCACCTGTAACGCCTGCGACAACTGTTATCTGGTCTGTCCCGAGCCGTGTATCGCCCGTCCGGCGCGTTCGAACGGTCTCTACAAGATTCTGGTCGACTACTGCAAGGGTTGCCGTGTGTGCATCGAGGAATGTCCGACCGGCTGCCTCGAGGGTGTTCCCGAACTCGACTTTGATACCGGTGTGGTGCGAATGGATACGGCTTTTGCCATCTCACCGGGGCTGCACGGGCGGCAAGCGGAAGAGTTGAAAAAACTGGGTGAGCGCGCTGCCAAGAACATTTAGGACAGCAATCGAGAAGCGGAGTCAACCATGGCAACAGTTAGCGCAGCAAAAAAGAAAACCGTTCGGATCAACGGTTGCGTCGCGGCGGCGCAGGCCGCGAAATATGCCGACGTCGATGTAATTGCCGCCTACCCGATTCGCCCCTATACGGCGACGATGATGGCGCTGGCGCAGATGGTGGCGAACGGGGAACTCGACGCCGAGTACATTGTGGCCGATAGTGAACACTCGCAATTGAGCATCTCACACGGCGCTTCGTCGAGCGGCGCTCGCGTGTTCACCGGCAGTTCGGGGGTGGGTGTGCAGTTCGCCTACGAACTGTATTCTCCGATTTCTGGCAGTCGCATGCCGGTGCAGATGATGATCGCCGATCGTACGCTCGATCCGCCCGGCGATTTCGGCTCCGAGCATACCGATGCGCTATCGACACGCGATATGGGATGGCTGATGGGCTGGTCGTGCGACGCTCAGGAGGCGTTTGATAATCACCTGATGGCCTATCGTATCGGGGAAGACCCACGCGTCCTTTTGCCCCAGATGGTCTGCCAGGATGGATTCTTTGTCTCCCACATTACTGGCGACGTGGAACTGCCCGACTCAGGTCAGGTGAAGGAATTCCTGCCGCCCTATAAGCATCCCTACCCACTTGATCCGCGGCATCCGGTGTCGCACGGGCCGCAGATCATGCCCGAGCAGGGTCCGCCGCTGCAGTTGGAGCGCGCGCGTGCGATGGAAGATTCGATGGCGGTGATCGAAGAGGTCCACGACGAATTCGCGAAAATCTTCGGCCGACGCTACGACCCCTGGGTCGAAGAGTTCATGACCGATGACGCGGAGGTCGTCTTTTTTCTCCAGGGCGCCCACGGGGTGACCGCTCGCTTCGCGATTCAGCACATGCGCGAGAAGGGCCTAAAGGTCGGCCTCGTGCGTCTGCGGACGATCAGACCCTACCCGACCGACCGTGTGAAGGAGGTCCTCAGCAAATTCAAAGTGGTTGGCGTGATCGAGACGAATATGGGTCTCGGCAGCGTGAGCAGCGGTGGCGTACTCTACGGTGAGGTCTGCGCGGCCCTTTACGAAAGCGATCGGCGCCCGCTTGTCCTTTCGTTCATGGCAGGCATGGGCGGCGAGGCGATCGTGCTGAAGGAATTTTACTGGATGACCGAGAAAATGATGGAAGTTCAGAAGCGTGGGAAGATTGAAAAGCGCACGCATTGGGTCGGATTCGAAGACTAGAAGACTAGTGGACAGGAAGACTTTTGTGCTGGAGGAATTGACATGGCAACCATAGAAGTTCAGCGGCAACTGCTGCCGATTCTTGATAACCCAAATCAGGGTGCGCGTTTCTACAATCCTGAGTTGCCCTCGAGCGAGCCGTTCGTTCCTGGCCACCGCACCTGTGCCGGCTGCGGGCCGTCGATCCAGTACCGAATGACGAGCAAAGCCGCGGGCGACAACACGATCCTGGTCGGCCCGACCGGCTGCATGTATGTCGCGAACAGTTCGTATCTGTGCACCCCCTACAATGTGCCGTGGGCGCACACGCAGATTGGCAGTGCGGGCAGCTTTACGGCAGGTGTGGCCGCGGCCTATGAAGCCATGATTCGAAAAGGAAAGTGGAAGGGTGCGTTCCCGAATATCATCTGCGAGGCCGGCGACGGCAGCGCGTCCGACATCGGTCTCGCTTCGATTTCCGGCGCGCTTTATCGCAATCACGACTGCCTGATTATCTGTTATGACAATGAGCAGTATGCGAACACCGGTATCCAGGCGTCGTCGCGGACGCCTTACGGGGGCATGACGACCTTCTCTCCTCCCGGTCCGGAAGTTCCGGAAGGCAAGAAACTGTTTCCCAAGGACCTCGCCCGCATGATGGCTGCTGGCCATCCGCATTGCTACGTAGCGACCGCCAGCGTAGGCTACCCCATCGACTTGATGAACAAAGTCCGCAAGGGGCTCAACCATAAGGGTGCGGCGTATCTGATGGTTTACACCCCCTGCCAGAAAGGCTTCGTCTACGAGACGCCGCGCTCGATCGATCTTGGCCGGCTGGTTGTCGAATGCGGGCTCTACCCCATGTGGGAGTGGAATCCGGAGAAGCGAGCCTACGATTACAGCTTCCGGCCAGCCAGCATGAGGCCGGTATCCGAGTATTTGAAATTGCAAGGACGCTTCGGGCATCTTCATGCCGAGCACATTGCCACCCTGCAGAAGTTTGCAAACGAGCAATGGCGAATGATGGGTGTAACGCTGCCGGAAGCATTGATCCAGGCGGCGGACGCGAAAAATCTTGTCAATATGGCATCAGCGGCAGAGGCTGCGGCCGTGGCGGAGACTGTATGACGACGAATGCGAAAACAACTCCTACATCGGCGCCTGCGGCTCCAGAACCGCAGGAAAGCTACATCGTCGCAGAGGGCAAGAAGCGCGGATCGACCCGTGATGTGCGGAGCGAAGCTGCGTTCGACCGCTATTACACCGTGCTGCGAGTCCACGCGGGGGACGCGATCCTAACCGACAACTGGCACACGAACGAAGTGCTGGATCATGCCCGCAATAACTTTGAGGGAACCACATTTGCGATGCGTACGCTGGAGGCATGGGGCGCAATGATCGAGAACGACCATCGCGCCTACTACACAGCCGGCGGGCGCGTGTGGGTCATGGATCTGGAGCCATCCGCAACCAAAAAGCCGAGGCTGCCGGGCGCCGGAGCCGGAAAGAACTAGGATACGGTTGCGTCGCATCCTGCTCATCGACGACACGCCGGAGATTGCCGAGCTTCTGAGCTTTGCGCTGCGGGACCGGGGCTATGAGGTCTTTGCCGAAGGCTATAACACCGCGATCAACGACCTCATTCTGGAGCAGGCTGCCGACGCGCTCGTGCTTGACTGTTCGGCCTATGACATGAGCGAGGCGCTCTTCGACAGTGTGCGCCATCATGCGAGTCACGCCGAGTTTCCCGTCGTTGTCATCAGCGATACGCCGGAAAAGGCTGACGCGAGTCTGCGCTCCCGGAATGCGCGAAGAGTCTTGCTGATTCCGAAACCGTTTACGGGCTCGCAGGTTGCCAACGCGCTCGACCAGTTACTTGAATCATGATGCCGTTATGGAGCATGGACGAGTGGCAATACCTTGAGCGCGAGGTCGTCAGCGACCCGAAGGGCAGGCAGTGGACTGTGGCGCTGATGGATGTGCTCGGTCAGGAAGGTGATCCTGACATGCCGAACAAGTTGCTCGAGCTTCAGTATTCATCCGGTAGATATTTCACGCTTGTCTACGCGGACGGTGGAGCGCTGCAGCGAGAACGCGGCTACACCGCACTGTCAGAAGCGGAGAACGCATACCGAAACCTGCTCGTGGCCGTCATCGACGGGAGCCTCGATCCTTCGCAACCGGTATTCAGACAAGACCTGGAAGATTGACCGGAGCCTGACGAAAAGGCAGCGCGTTTGGCGTTTACACTCTCTCTAACGGCCGGGATCCAGATCTCTCATGATGACATGAAGCACCTGTCCGGCCTTTCTCGCATCGTGCTCTGAAACCATCGTCCGCGACCCCTTCTCGCCGTCATCGCGATATGTCCTCGCTATTGTCGGCAGCCGCGCGCACCCGCTGCGAATGAGTCCGGCCCGCTCGGCGACGGTGAGACGGGTCTCGAACGACCATTCGGATATCTTTTCCGCAGGCGCACCCGAGGCAACCAGCGCACGGAGCCCCTTGTGTTCTAGCGCATCGGTCACGATAGCCTCCAGGATTCCGCAAGATGTGCGCAGCGCCAAGTCATAGTCTGCCTGCTCGAAAGCGCGTCGACTGTCGACATAGGCTTGCTCCACCACGGGCCGCAGTTCGCGATTGTGCACGAACTCGAACCGGTGCGGTGATGGCGGTTCGGGGGATGCAGACGAGCGTTCGTTGGAGCCGTCGTTCAATTTGGAGAGCGACGCTACGGCTTGTTCAAGGACGTCAAGCAGTCGGGTAACAAGCTCTGCCGGCGTTGCTCCTTCGACGGCACGTCCCGCCGCTGAACGCATCAGGAAGGCTTCGCTAAACGAGCGAGCAAGCCAGTGGGCCTTGCTGCCTCCCGACAACTGATTGACTGTAACGCCACAGTCTTCCTGCCATTTGCGAGTGGTTGCGATCGCCGAGTTGCTGGAGGGATCGTTCGCCAAGGCTTCGCGCACCTGACGCCCGCGGCGGATCAAGTCCTGGAGATGGGACAGGTAAATTTCGATCTGCGCGGGCAGGCTATCATCCATGGGTCGCTTCTCAGACTTGGCACCGCACGCGACGACCACTCGCGACGCGGCCAGAACACGCCGTGTTTGACAGTGGCACGAGGCGCATGGTATCTTGCGTGCCGCAAGTGGTTCGATAACTGGACCAGTATATCTCACGGTACGCGATGGGCAAGGAGATTCGCAAGTTCACAACCATATCGTCGAGCTGGAAGAATTCTGCCGAGCAAAGTGGTTCTTGCAGGCGCAGTTGACGTGTAACGCGCTGTCATTGGAGACATACCCATGGCTGTATCTCCGGATTCTCTGATTCACCCCTCGCGCATTCCCAATCGTTGGGTTCAGTTAATGGCTGGCATCGTTGCCATGATGGCGATCGCCAACCTGCAATATGCGTGGACTCTGTTCACCAAGCCCATACAGGCCCATCTGCACGTTAGTCTGGTTGCTGTTCAGTGGACCTTTACCTTGTTTGTCGCCTTGGAGACCTGGCTCGTACCTTTCGAAGGATACCTGGTCGATATCATCGGTCCCCGATTCATGCTGGGCCTCGGTTCAATCATGGTCGGACTGGGCTGGATCGGATCCGGTTATGCGGAGACGATCAATGGTCTTTATTTCTGGTACGGAGTGGGTGGCATCGGCGCCGGGATCGTCTACGGGGGTGCGATTGGGAACGCCCTGAAATGGTTTCCGGACCATCGCGGTCTCTGTGTTGGCCTTACCGCCGGGGCTTTCGGTGTGGGCACCGCGACGACCATTGCTCCCATCGCTGCCATGCTGAAGGCTTCCGGTTACCAGCATACGTTCATCGTTTGGGGAATCATCCAAGGAGTGGTTGTACTGGCTTGTTCTCTGTTTCTGGCCAGGCCTCCGGTTGGGTGGATGCCGGCAAACTGGAAGGACAAAGAAGCGAAGATCAAGGCCAAGGTGAACACCTCGGCTGTCGACATGACCCCGTTAGAGATGCTCCGGCAGCCGTCTTTCTATGTCATCTATCTGATGATGACGATGTTAGCCTTCGGTGGTTTGGTGGTCACGGCACAACTCAATCCCATGGCTTCCTCCTATCATGTGGATAACGTAGTCGTGGCCTTCGGTATGACCGCCTTGGTACTGGCCATCACCGTCGACCGGGTACTGAACGGGTTCACACGTCCCTTCTGGGGATGGGTGTCGGACCATATCGGCCGCGAGAATTCAATTTTCATCGCTTTTGTATTGGAAGCCCTGGCGGTCTATGCATTACTCCAACTGATCAACCGTCCAGTCTATTTCGTTGTCCTATCAGGACTATGTTTCTTCGCGTGGGGCAATATTTTCTCGTTGTTCCCTTCGCTTACCGGCGACCTGTACGGAAGAAAGTGGGCTACCACCAACTATGGCATCGTGTATACCGCCAAGGGAGTGGCCGCAGCCTTTGCCGGACCCGGTGCTGCGTGGCTTTTTGCCAAGACTGGTTCCTGGACAAAGGTCTTCTGGGCCATGATTGTGTGCGATCTCCTGGCCGCGTTCATGGCATTGTTCTGGTTGAAGCCGATGGCGGCTCGCGCCGTGAGAGGCGCGGAACAGTCGGCTTCGGTTGCCGATCTCACGACGCCGGCAAAAACCCGGGGAGTGGCATAGCGAAACCTGGCCACCTGGTTCACTTCGAGTCCGTCGTCACTGGTCGAGCTTGAGCCTGTCGTCGGTGAAATGATCGGGTAGGCCGAGAGCGAGCGCGCCAGTGCATCGACCAGCAAACCCTGCCTCAGCGCAGTCTCCGCGCGTGGGACAGGTGTTTTGGTCTTTTGCTCAAACGCTCACTGTCCATCCGACTGAGATGTTGCGGACTCGAAGGCCTTAAAGGAAATCAAAACACCTAACAGCGAAGGCGACCACGGTACGCACAGCTTGCAGGATCAGACCTGTGCGCACCGCAGCCGGATCGTCTATTTCGTTCTTCCGCCTTCGACCTTCAATTTATCGCTCGCGCCGGCTTGTGCTGCGGCGAGCCGTGCGGTCAAGACACGAAATGGCGAGCAGGCAACATAATCCATTCCTACCGAGTGGCAGAACTCAACCGACGATGGATCGCCGCCGTGCTCGCCGCAAATTCCCACCTCCAGATTCGGCCGGGTCTTGCGCCCGCGTTCGATTCCGATGCGAACCAGTTCTCCGACGCCGTCGCGGTCTATCACCGCAAAGGGATCCTGTTTGATGATGCCCTCCGCGAGATAGGTCGGCAGCACCTTGTTCACGTCGTCGCGCGAGAAGCCGAACGTGGTTTGGGTGAGGTCGTTGGTGCCGAAGCTGAAGAATTCGGCTTCCTTGGCGATCTCGTCCGCGATCAGAGCCGCGCGCGGCAACTCGATCATCGTTCCCACCATGTAATGTACTTTCGCTCCCTTTTCCTTAAACACTTCCTCCGCGACTCGTCGAACGATGCCACCCTGGTGGGCCATCTCTTTCAAAGTGGCCGTTAACGGGATCATCACCTCGGCGTGTGGCTTGCCGCCTTCTTTAGCGACCGCCACGGCCGCTTCAAAAATTGCGCGTGATTGCATCTCGGTGATCTCGGGATAGGTGATGCCGAGCCGGCAACCGCGGTGTCCGAGCATGGGATTAAACTCGTGCAGTTCCTCGACCCGGCGAAGCAAGGCTGTGAGGCCCTTCAACTTCGGCGAGCGCGGCTTGGTTGCTTCTAGCACCGCGATCTCGACCATCAGTTCTTCGCGCTTGGGCAGAAACTCGTGCAGCGGCGGGTCCAGCAGGCGGATGGTCACCGGCAGGCCATCCATTACGCGAAACAGACCAATGAAATCGGCGCGCTGCATGGGCAGCAGTTTTTTCAGTGCCGCGCGGCGATCCTTCTCGTTGTCCGCCAGAATCATCGCCCGCACGTGGGGAAGACGATCTTCGGCGAAGAACATGTGTTCGGTGCGGCATAAGCCGATGCCCTCGGCTCCGAACGCGCGTGCTTGTTTTGCGTCACGCGGAATATCCGCGTTGGCTCGCACCCCTAGTTTGCGGAAGGGCTCAGCCCAGCCCAGGAACTTCATCAGCTCAGGATCGTCGGGCTTGGCGTCGAGCGTATTGAGCTTGCCTTTGATCACGCGGCCCGTGGTTCCGTCGAGCGAAATCCAGTCACCCTGCTTGAAGACCTGGCCTTTCACCCTCATCTCGCCAGCTTTTTCGTTTACGCCAATGTCGCCAGCCCCCGCGACACAACATTTCCCCATGCCGCGCGTGACTACGGCCGCGTGACTGGTCATGCCGCCACGCGAGGTCAGAATTCCGGCCGCCACTTCCATGCCGTGAATATCTTCGGGAGTCGTTTCCGCTCTCACCAGGATGACCGGATTTCTTTTGCTGCCATGTCCTGCCTTTTCTACCGCTTCATCCGCCGTGAACACAATCTGCCCTACGGCAGCTCCCGGGGAGGCAGGCAAACCCGTCGCCAGAACTTCAATCTTCGCTTTCTTCTCGTCCAGACGCGGAACCAGGAAGTCATAAAGCTGGTTGGGTTCGACACGGAAAATCGCTTCTTCTTTTGTGATCAGTCCTTCTTCCACCATCTGGATAGCGACGCGCACAGCCGCAAGCCCGGTGCGCTTGCCATTGCGCGTCTGCAACATGTAGAGCTTGCCTTCCTGGATGGTGAATTCGAAATCCTGCATGTCACGATAATGTTTTTCCAGCCGCGTGGTGATTTCACGGAGCTGCCGGTAGACATCCGGCATGACTTTCTCCAGTTCCAGGATTGGAACAGGAGTGCGAATGCCCGCCACCACGTCTTCGCCCTGCGCGTTCATCAAAAATTCGCCATAGAACTCTTTGTCGCCAATCGCCGGATTGCGGGTGAAGCCCACGCCCGTGCCACTGGTGTCACCGAGATTCCCGAAGACCATCGCCTGTACGTTCACGGCAGTGCCCAGTTCGTCCGAAATATTGTTGATGCGGCGATAGTGCTTGGCGCGCTCGTTCTGCCACGAACGGAACACGGCGTCGCGAGCCATGACGAGCTGCTCGTGCGAATCCTGCGGGAAGTCGCGCTTGGTGTGTTTCTTGACGATCTTCTTGTACTCTTCGATGACCTCCTGCAATGCTTTGGCGTCGAGGTCGGTATCGAGTTTGGCCTTTTTCTTCTTTTTCTTGGCATCGAAGATTTCATCAAACGCAGGCTTCGGAATCTCGAGCACCACGCCGCCGAACATCTGGATCAGGCGGCGGTAGGAATCGTAGGCAAAGCGCGGGTTGTTGCTGCGCTTCGCCAGCGCCTCCACGCTCTGATCGTTCAAGCCGAGATTGAGAATCGTGTCCATCATTCCCGGCATCGAGAACTTCGCGCCCGAGCGGACGCTGACCAGCAGCGGGTTTTCACCCTTGCCGAGTTTCTGGCCTTGCAATTGTTCCAGATGGGCCAGTGCTTCTTCCATTTCCCGGTCCACCTGTTTCGAGACGCTTCCGCGCCGCATGTATTCGCGGCAAGCTTCGGTTTGGATCGTGAATCCAGGGGGCACAGGCAGCCCCGCGTTGGTCATCTCAGCCAGGCCGGCGCCTTTTCCACCGAGATCGTCTTTCATCTTGCCGTTGCCATCGGCTTTTCCACCGCCGAAAAAGTAGACGTATTTGACCGGGCTCACGCGGGCTTGCTGCTTGTCGGTTTCAGGAAGTGTGTAGGTGCTCACGAATTATCCTCTTTCGAATACTAGGCTATGAATTTAAACCCCGTGTTTTGAGGCTTTTTTCCCCACAACGATGTTTTGACCAACGGTCTTCGACCGGTGATCCTCCAGCAACGATCCTCCGCCGACAATGTTCCACCAACGGTCTTCCACCAACAGTCTTTCACCAACAGTCTTTCACGACGTCGGGAGACATAAGGCCCTCTTGCGAGGTATCGAGGAGACTCACCAGTTTACCTGATAACTGCGATGGTGATCACAGCTACGGAAAGGCGGTTGGGATATTTGCTCAACTCTATTTCTCGGAACTAGCGAGCAGGACGCAGAGGGCCACGCCTTCCGCGGCCAGCGCAACTTCGGCGAGCTCAGGAAAAGTTGGCGCAATGCGGATGTTGCGGTCGTCGGGGTCTTTCCCGTGCGGGTGCGTTGCTCCGGCGGGTGTAAGCTCGATGCCTGCCTCTTTGGCAAGAGCGATGACCCGCTCGGCGCAGCCTTTCGGAACATCGAGGCTAATAAAATAACCGCCCTTGGGCTTGGTCCAGGTCACGTGAGGGATACGACCGAGTCTCGCGTCGAAGATGTCGAGGACCTTCTGGAATTTGGGCGCGATGATGGCCCTGTGCCGATCCATCAACTGCGTGATTCCAGCCTCATTCTTTAGAAAACGAACGTGACGCAACTGATTGATCTTGTCCGGACCAATCGTCCGCGGCGTTAGTCTTGCAAGGAGCCACTTTACGTTGTCCTTCGAAGCGGCAAATATGGACAAACCCGAGCCCGCCAGCGTGATCTTTGAGGTGGAGGCAAAGACAAACGGACGATTCGGATGCCCGTGGCGCGCGCACAGTTCGATGACGTTTGCGATCTCGATGCGTTCATCTGTCAGATGATGGACAGTGTAGGCGTTGTCCCAGTAGAGCCGGAAGTCTGGAGCTGCGGTCTTCAGTGCCGCCAGGCGCTCGATGACCGTATCCGAATAGACAGTGCCCGTTGGATTGCTGTATTTGGGAACGCACCACATCGCCTTGATGGACGCATCCTGTGCCACGAGACGTTCGACCTGATCCATGTCGGGGCCATCTTCTTTGAGCTGGACGGGGATCATCCTGATACCGTAGTCGGCGCAGATTTTGAAATGCCGGTCATAGCCGGGGATCGGACACAGAAATGCAATCTCCCTCTGCTTTGACCAAGGGGCGTCGCTGTCGCACGTCCCCTTGAGTAACGAATAGACAACAACGTCGTGCATCAGAGCGAGACTGGAGTTGTTGGCGACAACGACCTGCTCCGGCACTGCACCCATCATTCCAGAGAACAATCTGCGTGCTTCCGAGAGGCCCTGCAGAGCGCCGTAATTGCGGCAATCAGTTTTGTCTTCGGCAACATAGTCGGCCGAGCCGGGAAGTGACAGCAACTCAGCGCTTAAATCGAGCTGCGCCGACGACGGTTTGCCTCGTGTCAGGTTGAGCTTGAGGCCTTTCGCCTTGAGAGCATCATAGCTGTGCTGGGTTTGTTGTCGAACGCGGGCGATGTCCTCTGAACTGAGCTGAGCGAAGTCAATCATGCTGAATAATGAACATCCTCTTCAAGGTTGTTTGGCGAGCGGACTCTGTAGCGATCACAATGTCCGGCGTATCACTATTATCACAGGATTTGTTCTTGATGGAGACCGACGGCCGCCGCCGGGCAGAAGAAGGCCATTTGTCCGGCCCGTCGACGGGAGCGTTGGAACCGGATCGGGCTCGCCGGCAGAGTGGTCAGGAAGTAGAGCTAGAAAGCCGCGTCCTCGGTTGCAGGACAGTGCTTACTGATGCCAGCCGAGGTGATCTTCGTGTCCGGCAAAAATCTCATGAAGCAGACGCTTGATACGCTGCCGTAACGTACCAGGCTGCGGCTTGGGCGTTTCCGGGGTGCCGCCTTTGGCATCCACCTTTGGTTCGCGGGCGGTGACTGCACCAGTTGCCATGAAGATCGCTTCCTTCCGAGAAGCCAGCTTTTATAGGGTTTGCCGCTTTGTCAGTTGCGACAAACTTCTCGCCCGTCATCGGCCCAGAGGTCGAGCCGAGAAGAGCTCGGGAGAGTTCCAAATTGAACTCTCATTCTAAAACGTTGTTTTCCCCTGCGAGGAGATCACTAACGTTGTAGTACCTGAGATTACGCGCGCCACGGCGCGCGCCGGCAGGGATGTCGGGGTCCGCCGGAACGCGTTATTGGGCCGTAGCCGATTCCTCGAGGCCACGGTATTTCAGCATCGCTTTTGTGTTGGGCGGCGCCCCGCGCCAGGCTTCGTACATCTTGGCAAGGTCTTCGGTGTTGCCACGGGAAAGGACCATCTGGCGAAAACGATCGCCATTGGCTCGTGTGAGTTCACCGTTTTCGACAAACCATTGATAGGCATCGTCGGCGAGCATCTCGGTCCAGAGATAGGCGTAGTAGCCGGCGCTGTAGCCGCCTCCCCAGATGTGGCTGAAATAGGTCGAGCGATAGCGCGGTGGAACGTAGCTGACGTTGAGATGCGTCTTATCGAGCGCTTGTTTCTCAAACTCGTCAGGTTTCTGGAGCGGCGCGGTGGGAGGAAGGAAGTGCCACTGCATATCGAGTTCAGCCGCGGCCAGCAGTTCCGTCATAGCGTAGCCCTTGTTGAAGGTCTCGGCTTTCCTGATCCGCGCGGCCAGTTCTTCCGGCATGGGAGCGCCCGTTTTGTAGTGTTTCGCATAGTGATTGAAAACCGCCGGATAGATGGCCCAGTGCTCATTGAACTGCGAGGGAAATTCGACGAAGTCGCGCGCCGTTGAAGTGCCGGCGAGAGTCGGGTACCGGGCGTTGGAGAACATGCCGTGCAGGGCATGTCCAAACTCGTGGAACATGGTAACGACGTCGGTGAAGCTGATCAGGGCGGGCTCGCCTTCGGCTGGCTTCGGCAAATTGGCGACGTTGTAGACGACAGGGGAGGTTCCGAGCAGCCGCGCTTGGCCGACGAATTCAGACATCCAGGCTCCGCCATTCTTATTGTCGCGCTTGAAATAGTCGCAGTAGAAAAGAGCCAGGTGCTTACCATCGGCGTCGAAAACCTCAAACACCCGCACATCGGGTTGGTAGACGGGAAGGTCATGCCGCTCTTTGAAGGTGATGCCATAGAGCTGATTGGCGGCGTAAAAGACGCCGTTCTCCAATACACTGTTGAGTTCGAAGTAGGGCTTTACCTGCGCATCATCGATGTCGTAGCGGGCTTTGCGGACCTGCTCGGCGTAGAAGTTCCAGTCATAGGCCTGAACCTCGAAGCCACCCTTTTGGGCATCGATGACGGCCTGGATGTCTTTCGCTTCGCGAGCGGCCTTTGCAGTGGCGGCGGGGACGATGGCATCCATGAACTGCAACGCGGCTTCCGGTGTTTTGGCCATCTGATCTTCGAGCTTCCACGCGGCAAAGGTCGAATAGCCGAGGAGTTTCGCTTTCTGCGCGCGGAGCTGCGCCAGGCGAGCGATGGTGTCACGGGTGTCATTGGCGTCGCCACGTTCGGCGCGGTTCCAGGAGTGTTCGAAGATGGCTTGACGCGTCTCGCGATTGCTAAGTGAAACCAGGTCAGGCTGTTGGGTCGTGTTCTGGAGCGGAATTACGAACCCTTCGACGTTGCGGGTTTTGGCAGCCTGCGCCGCAGCGGCGATGCGAGCGTCGGAGAGGCCAGCGAGCGCAGTTTTGTCAGTGGTGACAAATGCGCCCTGCTTCGTTGCGTCGAGGATTTTGTTGGTGAAGGTATCGGAAAGAGAAGAGGCCTCTTCGTTGAGTTTTTTCAGTTCTGTCTTATCGGCTTCCGAAAGATTGGCGCCCGCGTGTACGAACTCGTCGTAAATGTGCTCGACCAGGCGAACCGACTCGGGGTCAAGCTTGAGCGTGGCGCGCTCCTGGTAAATGACCGCGATCCGCGCGAACAGTTTCGTGTTTAGGTGAATGAAATCTTCGTGGGCGGCGAGTTTGGGAGCCTCGATGGTCTTGACCTGCTGCAGGACCGGATCAGTATTGGCACCGGTGACTCCATAGAAGGCTGCCATGGCGCGGTCGAGTAACCGTCCGCCCTTCTCCATGGCGACGATGGTGTTGTCGAAGGTGGGAGCAGCGGCATTGTTGGCGATGGCCTCGATTTCGGCCTGTGCCTGCGCGATGCCAGCCTCAATTGCGGGCTGAAAGTCCTCGTCCTTGATCTTGTCGAAGGGCGGCGCTTGAAACGGCAGGGAACTGGGCGCGTAGAACGGATTGGAGGGGCCAAAGTCAGAGGCCGCGGCAAGGGCGGGGTTGGTGGCGATGGTTCCGGCAGTGATTACGGTGCTCATGAATACCAGCATAACCTTTGTCTTTACTTCTGCGGTTGCGATTCGGAGTCGAGTCGAGTTCATCATGATTGATTGTGGTTTCCCGGTTTTTTGATTGTAACTGGCGAATGGGTTCCGGGAAACACTTCCGCTATCACAGCGTTTTTGGAACTACTGAAATTTCTCGCAATCGCGAAACCGGATCCCGCGCTGATCTTTGCCGGAAATAGTTGGTTCGCCGTCAAGTTGCCAGTCAATGGCGAGATCGGGGTCATTCCACGAAACCGTCCGCTCGTGCTCGGGAGCATAGAAGTCGGTGGTCTTGTAAGTGACGTGAGCGCTTTCGGAGACGACTCGGAATCCATGAGCCAATCCGACCGGTACCCACAGCATGCGTTTGTTTTCGCCCGACAGACGGAACGGCTCCCATTTTCCCAGCTTCGGGGAACCCTGCCGCAAGTCAAGCACCACGTCCAGAATTTCACCTGTGATGGCACATACAAGTTTTCCCTGCGGTTGCTGAATCTGGTAGTGGAGTCCGCGCAGCACATTCCGGCTGGAATAGGAATGATTGTCCTGAACGAATTTGTCGCGAATTCCTAGTTCCGCAAACATTCGCTCGTTATAACTCTCCAGGAAAAATCCTCGATCATCACCGAAGACTCGAGGTTCGAGCAGCAATACTCCGGGCAGACTGGTTTCTATTTTCTTCATGGAGGATGTCTCGTGGCTCAAGCGTTTAGAAAACCTGCTCCTGCAAGAGCTGCAACAAGTATGCACCGTAAGAATTTTTCCGCATCGGTTGCGCGATGGCTTCCAGTTGTTGTGCCGTGATGTAGCCGGAGCGATACGCGATCTCTTCTGGACAGGCTACCATCAGGCCCTGGCGCTTCTCGAGAGTCTGGATAAACAGAGCCGCTTCCATAAGAGCTTCATGCGTTCCCGTATCCAACCATGCCATACCACGTCCCATCACACACACATGCAATTGGCGGCGGCGCAGGTATTCGCGATTCACATCGGTGATTTCAAGTTCCCCACGGCCCGACGGTTTTAGGTTGGCTGCGATTTCTACGACCTGATTATCATAAAAGTAGAGACCGGTCACCGCATAGCGGGACTTCGGTTGCTTTGGCTTTTCTTCGATGCTGAGAGCCTTGCCTTTGTCATCGAATTCAACGACGCCATAACGCTCGGGATCGTGGACCGGGTAGGCGAATACCCGGGCGCCGTTTGATTGCTGGGTAGCGGCGCGCAATTCTTTGGCGAGATCGTGTCCGTGGAAAATGTTGTCGCCAAGAACCAGGGCGCAGCAGTCAGCGCCAATGAATTGTTTTCCAATCAGGAAAGCTTGCGCGATACCTTCCGGCCTGGGCTGCGGCGCGTATTGCATGCGTATGCCGTAGCCGCTGCCATCGCCCAGCAAATGTTGGAATTTTGGCAAATCCTCGGGAGTTGAAATGACTAGGATGTCGCGAATGCCCGCCAGCATGAGTATGGACAGCGGATAGTAAACCATCGGCTTGTCGTACACCGGAAGCAGACTCTTGCACACGGCGTGCGTGATGGGATAAAGCCGGGTGCCGGAGCCGCCCGCAAGAATAATGCCTTTATAGGTTGGTTGCGATGCAGTGGTCATGAGGAGTTCTATTTTCGTTCAAGCTGAAAATTGTTCAAACCGAATATTGCTTCGCGATCCACTGGCGATAGCCGCCGGTGGTTACGTCCTGAACCCAGTCTTGATGCTGCAAGTACCAGTCGACGGTCTTGCGGATTCCAGTCTCAAACGTCTCCTGGGGATGCCAATGCAGTTCGCGCTCGATTTTACGCGTGTCCATGGCATAGCGGCGATCATGACCCGGGCGATCTTTGACGAACGTAATCAAGCTGCGATGTGGCACCACCGGATCATTCGGGCGCAGTTCGTCGAGCAATTCGCAGACCGTGTTTACGATCTCCAGATTCTTCTTTTCGTTGCATCCGCCGATATTGTAGGTGTCGCCCACACGTCCGTCGGACAGCACTGTGCGGATCGCGCTGCAGTGATCTTCCACATACAACCAGTCGCGCACGTTCCGACCATCTCCGTAGACGGGGAGAGGTTTTCCGTTACATGCGTTCAGGATGATCAGCGGAATCAGCTTTTCCGGGAACTGATAGGGGCCGTAATTGTTGGAACAGTTTGTAGTCAGGGTAGGCAATCCGTAGGTGTGATGATAGGCGCGCACCAGATGGTCAGAAGCGGCCTTGGACGCCGAGTACACACTATTAGGACGATACGGCGTCGTTTCGCTGAAGGCCGCCTCGTCCGAACCGAGCGAACCGAAGACTTCGTCGGTTGAAACGTGCAGGAAGCGAAAGGTCTTGCGCTCGTCTTCCGGTAGCGACGACCAGTAGGCGCGCGCTTCTTGCAAGAGGCTGAAAGTGCCGTTGACGTTGGTACGCACGAAATCGTCCGGACCGTGAATGGAGCGGTCTACATGGCTTTCGGCCGCAAAGTGAACGATGGCGCAAGGGCGCTCGCGTTCGAGGAGGCTTCGCACCAGATCGCGGTCGACGATGTCTCCCTGTTGAAACTGGTACGCCGGATCTGTCGCAAGGGATTCCAGATTATGCGGGTTCCCAGCATAGGTCAGCTTGTCCAGATTCAGGACGCGCGATGATCCCTGCTTGATCCACTGCACTATGAAATTTGATCCGATGAATCCAGCTCCGCCGGTGACCAGAATCAGATTTTGCATATCTTGCTTGCGTCCAGGAAGTAACGTTGGGGGAAGCTCCTCATTTCGACAATTTGATTAGAGAATATTGACCTGTTTCAAATGTGAGTCGTAATCGGTAAATTGCGGCTTCGAAGAATCCATCACATTCTACTAGAAAGGTGCTTCGAAACTCCCGCAACCGGAAGGGCGTGGCCATTCGGCACACACCTTGGGGCGAGTCAAAATCTTAGAGATTCAAAACTCCGGTATAGTGAAATGAGGTTCGGCGGAAAAACGCCAGGGCGCGCATTTCGCCGTCGAATTGGATGTTGCGAGCACTGGTTGCCAAGCACTGCGGGTGAAGTAGGCGATGGACCCGACCAGGGTCACAGCGGCGGTGCCGACTCCGTCCCACCCGCTCCAGATTCCAAGGTTGCTCCTCGATTTTGCAAGCGGTCAACGACCCGCAATGCCCTAGGTCTAAATTCCGAGCCTATTAGAATCACAGGTTTGAGAAACCGCTATTAACTCATTGAGTTGAAAAGGACTTACTGGCAGTCCATGACTGAGTCGGGACTTAGAACCAAAAATTCAGATTCCCAGCTAAGATTGGTAATCATGAATATCGATGAAAGGCTCGAAGCACTCACGCAATCTGTTGAACTGCTGGCCTCGTCGCACAAGGATAAAGATAACGAGAAACGCATGGATCAGTTGACTGCTTCCGCCGAAAAGTTGGTGCGGGTGACGACTCGCCTCAACGAATGCCACACGCAGCTCGAAGAAGCTCTCCAGAGCCTCACCGACGGCACCACGCGGTTGCTTCACGTCGCCGAAGCACGAGCAAAGAATCAGCAATCTTGAAGCGAGGCGCCCACACTAACCGCAAAAATCACGATTGCGTTGGCTTAGCAACTCTGGACCGCAAGAACATGGCTGCGAAACAGGTGAACCCTGCTCCCAGAAGGTAAATGGCGGTCGAACCACCCTCGGGAACTTGCTGAAACTGCTGGTGGTGGCATCCCTCTCGTGGATGGGGATCGCATCCGCGATCAGGGCCCCATTCAGCAAATGCCGCAGGGGTCAGACAACATACGATGAGAGCCGACAGCCACCATTTACCGCGACTAGTACTCATGGAAATACTCCCTTTTACATTCGGCAAATTCGCAGACCGCCTGGAAGGAGGGAGTTTCGGAGGACATCCAACGCGACGCTAATACGCCACATTCAGTTAACGACCTTCGCCAATGACTGTCAAGATGATACTTTTTGCGATAGTTGCAAGGAAATGCAACTATTCGATAAGGGGCGAATTACAGGCGGAAGAATGTTCGTACAATTGATGTTCGGAGAATCAGCCTTTGCACCATCAACCTCGGCGTAATCAATGAGCTCCAAACGATATCGGCTCTTGCCGTTAGTATGCGGCCTGCTTTGCCTCATTCTCGGGTGCTCTCACAAGGCCTCGCCGAATTCCCTGCCGCACTCCGTTACGCTGCAGTGGCAGGCGCCGAGCACGGTCCAGGGAGTTTCAATTGTCGGATACAACGTGTATAGGAGTCCGGCTACCGGCAAGGAGTTTGTAAGGATTGCCTCCCGCGTGCCCCGGCCTCCTTATGAAGATCATCTGGTGGTCAGTGGTTGTACCTACACTTACGCCGTGACGTCGGTAGATCAGGCCGGCCGCGAGAGCCGATTCTCCAAAGAGGTACAAGCGAAGATCCCTTGACCGCACGAGCCTGTTACGGGTTTGGGATGATCGCTTGCGCCTGATTCGAATACCCGCTTTCTTGCGAGTCGCTATTCACGGCCGTGGTTACGTAATAGTAAGTCTGGCCGGAGACGACCGTGCTGTCGGTGTAGGTTGTGGTGGCGTCGAGTGAAGAATTGATGATTGCGTAAGGCCCGCCAGAAACGGTGCCGCGGTATATGTTATAGCCCACCGCACTAGCCGACGCGTTCCAGGACAGGTCTACAGTGTGCTGAGTCTGCGCCGTACCCGTGCCAGTCATCGATTGCACGGCCGGCGAATTGGACGCGTTGCTGGCGAACGACAACGACGCCGAGGTAGCTCCACTTGCCTGCGGGGTGAAAGTGACTGTGAAGGAAACAGATTGACCAGCCGCGATGGTTACTCCGGGTGAAAATCCGGAGAGCACAAACTCGCTGTTGTTGAGACTCGCTGAGTTAACCGTGACCGACGCGCCGCTGGCGGTCAGGCTGCCGTTGAGTGAGGAACTCGCTCCGACGACGACGCTGCCAAAGCTGAGACTGGTTGGAGACACCGCTAAAGTTCCGGCGGCTGTCCCGGTTCCGGAGAGCGCAATATTGAGCGGCGAGTTCGATGCGTTTGAAACTATAGACAAGCTCCCGCTCGCCGCGCCGGCACTGCTCGGCGTGAATGTCGCGGTAAAGGTAACACTTTGGCCGGACGTGAGGTTGATGGGGAAGCCGCTCAATCCACTGATCGAGAAGGCAGCTCCGGTCACATTCGCGGCCGAGATGGCAACGGTCGATCCGCCAGTGTTCGTAAGGGTTTCAGACAAGTTTGTGCTGCTGCCGAGCTGAGTGCTGCTAAAGGCAAGACTGCTTGGATTCGCGGCGAGAGTTCCCGCCGTAACGCCGGTTCCAGAAAGTGGAATCGTCAAGTTGGAATCGGATCCGGTCGATGTGATACTCACGCTGCCGCTCGCCGCGCCGCTTGCACTCGGATCAAACGTCACCGTGAACGATGTGCTCTGGCCCGCGGCCAAGGTCGCACCGGCGACGATCCCACTCAAACTGAATCCCGCGCCGCTGGCGGAGATAGCGGAAATTGTGAGGCTCGTTCCGCCCGTGTTGGTTAGAGTTTCCGACA
>Ga0209530_1000068_pt1 | contig 84962 bp, 74 predicted proteins | sample BlaSpr_A8_Ref_O1_FD_187987 | JGI IMG/M metagenome (GOLD analysis project Ga0209530, IMG submission 187987) | Forest soil microbial communities from Thunder Bay, Ontario, Canada - Black Spruce, Ontario site 2_A8_Ref_O1 (SPAdes) (version 2) | ecosystem: Environmental > Terrestrial > Soil > Boreal...
GCACAGCATCCCAATCCGCGCGCTTCATCCGCAGGACGAGTTGGTCGCGCGTAATGCCGGCGTTGTTTACTAGGATGTCAACTTTGCCAAATTGGGCGACGGTGGACTTGATCGCAGTCTTCACCTGCTCTTCGTCGGCAACATCGAGCACGCAGGCTACGGCTTTTCCTCCGCCAGAAACGATCTCTTTCACCAGTTCGTCCAGCTTTTCCTGATTGCGTGCGGCTACGGCAACCGCCGCACCCGCCGTGGCGAGCTTCAGCGCACAGGCCCGTCCAATACCTTGCGATGCGCCGGTGACGAACGCCACCCGTTCTGAAAGGGACATGAAATTCTCCTGAACTTCTCCGAGCTCGTCGTTCCAGTCTCGTTTAGAAATTCTCTGTTGTGGAACGTGAAATTATACGCGTTTGCCAAGTTGTCATTTTTCTAACGGATTGCGCAATGTCCGTCCTCCGATTAACATTCGAACACTCCCATGACTCCAACTGCGACGAACGAAGTGATTGCCATGCCTGAGCCCTCAGATCAGAAATCGTCAACCGTGAATGCAGAGCCGGCCGTCTCCGGTCACCGGTCGCCGCAACGGGCGTCCTCTTTTACTGACGAGTCTTCAGTTTCTAAGAAGGCGGACGTCGGAGGGCATGACAACGCCGGGCAAGAAGCCCCTTCCACCGAAGTCTTCGCGGTCTATGGCGTCGAGCCGGAGATTCAGGCCTACGCTATGGCGAAGTACTCGCGGTCGTCGCTTTCGATGAAGGAATCACTGCGTGAGATCAGCACGCAAAAAGCGGAGAAGTTTCTCAATACATTTTATTTTCAGTACGGGCATCGCTCGATCGCCGATCTGGCGCACATCGCCCTGGCAGTGGAGAGGCTATCGATTCTGGCGGCCATCGAGTTGGCCGACGAGCAGCGCTGGGACGGCCAGGAGCGCTCGACCCGATATCAGGACTTCAAGAAAAGTGGATACTACGTCCCGGAATTTGGCGTCGATGACGAAGCCCGCAAGCTTTATTGCGAGACGCTGGATTTTCTGTTCGCCGAGTATGAAAAACTCTCGGCGCACATGACCAATTACCTAATTAGCATCACTCCCAAGCCCGATGAGATGAAGCAGGAGGCCTATGAGCGGACATTGAAGGCGCGCGCTTTCGACATCACGCGCTATTTGCTGCCTCTGGCCACGAACACTTCTTTGGGCGAGATTGTAAATGCGCGCACACTGGAAACTCAGGTTGCCCATCTTCTTTCCCACACCCATAAAGAAGTTCGAATCCTGGGCGAGCGCCTGAAGCTGGCGGCAACTTCGGCTGCTTATAACGTGAATGCCGAATCCTTGCGCGATTTGGTGGAGGAGATTCGCAAGCTGAGCCCGGCGCTGGGCGTGCGAGCCGAACAGGAATTGCTGCATGAGGTGCGCGTGTCTCCCACGCTGGTGAAGTATGCGGACCCGAATCCCTACGAAATGGAAACGCGCCGCGAAATGCGGCAGGCAGCCCGCGAGCTGATGAAGAGCGAGCAGCTCGCCCCTTCCAAGGCGATAGTTGATCTGCTGGACGAAGAGCCGCTGGAAGTTGAGATCGCGACCACTTTGCTCTATGAGCATTGCCATTTTTCATACCGCCAGGTGCGGCAGGCTGTACAGGTTTCCGGTGAAAGGTATCGGCGGGAGATTATCGATCTCGGCCTGCGGCATCGTGGCAAGTACGATGAGATGGCGCGCTCGTTCCGTGCCGGACAGCAGTTTCGCTTTGACATCCTGATGGATACTGGCGGCTTCCGCGACATGCACCGGCACCGCCGCTGCATTCAGGTCATGCAGGGATTTACCACGCAACATGGCTATGAGATGCTCCTGGACATTGAAGACGCGGGCATGCGCCTGCGCTTCGAGGCGGCCATGCGACGCGTGCAGACGGCGGTGCAGAAGCTGGCGGCGCGCAATACGCCCGAGGCAGAAGAAAATTCACAGTATGCGATTCCGCTGGCCTTCCGCAAACGCGCTCTGTTCAAGATGGACTTTGCCGAAGCGGTCTACATCTCCGAACTACGCACCACCCCTGCCGGACATGTGTCTTACCGCAACGTTGCCTATGCGATGTATGAGGCGGTCGCGCGAAAGTTTCCGGCGCTGGCCAAGTATTTTCGGGTGCACGACGTAACCGCACCCGTGGATTTGCTCCAGCGCTAGGCGCAGCCATGTCAGAATGCGAATATTGGCATCCCAGCGGATCCCGTCCGAGAGGATAGCCAAATTCCTTAAGGCTCGTTGTCGAATCTTCTTCCATTCCGCGGCCCGCTGTGATAACAGGAAGTGAGGGGCAAAATGTGATTTTGACCCTTGCGGAGCGCACCAAACCTCGTGCTATAATCGCGCGCCGTTGAGCTAAAGTTTCTAGTGGACTTTTAACTTAGTGCCGGCAGTCTTGCGCCTCTGATGTCGCGCCAGGCCGCCAAATCAGATCAGGAGGAGCAATGACGTACGACCCCACTCTTTACGCACGTGATGAAGAAGAGGACTTCGGCGATAGCGGCGCTTACAACGAGTCGCTCGAAGAGGATTTTGAAGAGGAAGAAGAAGAGGAAGAGGAATCCGGCACGCCCGAATCCGATATGAGCGAACCGGCTGCCCCCGCTCCTCTGCCCGCAGCGCCATCCCGGCCTGCCGCTGCAAGCGGTGGCGGTTCCAGGAAGCCACCCGCAAAGAAAAAAGCGCCAGCCAAAAAGGCTCCCGCTAAGAAAAAAGCGCCCGCTAAGAAAAAGTCGGCGCCCGCTAAAAAGAAAGCTGCCAAGAAAAAAGCTCCTGCAAAAAAGAAAGGCGCGAAGAAGGCTCCCAAGAAAACGGCAAAAAAGAAGGCCAAGAAAGGCCGCCGCTAAAAATTGACTAATTTAGATGCGAACAAGACCGCGGCCTCTCTGGGCCGCGGTTCATTTTGCTGCTAAGCAGACCTTCAGTGGTCCGATCAAATGAAGCGGCTGTAAAAACGCATACTAGGTACTCGCAACTCAGTACTACATACAGCGAGGGCTACTTCTTCCCCTCTACCGCCGCCCGGCATTTGCCATACAATTCCAACAGTTGCGCCGCATATTCCTCCGGCTTCGATGCCGACCCGGTCCCCTGAAATCCAACTCCAGTCGAGGTCGTGCGCCCGTATCCCGTGGTCATTGCGACAAATTTCATCAAATCGAGCGCGATATCTTCATTGCGGCGCGCGCTCCCGTGTGAAGTTGCTGCCTCTTCCATAATTCCTTCTCCTGAACCGGAAATATAAGGGATATGTTCTTCTTCGTATTCTTCTTCTTCCATACTGCACCACCATTACTCGATTATCGATGATAGCAGGGTCACTAAGCTGCCGCGCGCCGTATGAATGGCCAGATTACCGCCCCAAAGCGAGCTTCTCCGCAAGTTGCCGGGTACGTTTTCCGAAGATTTCCCCGTGGATCCAGAGCAACGGTCCAATCAGTACGTAGATCCACCCAGCCCATCCTGGACTCCTCAGCGCCACGAGAAACGAGCCCGTACCGATGAACGCTAGAACGGCATTTTCTTGAATCGAAAGCCGCGTCTCCAACACTTCCAATGGATTCAATTGCAACTGCCGGCGAAGCCGGTAAGCATGAACATATAGCAGCGCAAACAGCAGAAATACGGACGCGAATCCCGCGGCATAGATTCGCATGAGCATCGAACTCTCATGCCATCCTAAATCATTGGGAACAGCCACTCCCGTGAGCTCGGCAAACAGCAACGTGAAAACGAATTTCAACGGATACACAAAGAACAGCACCAGAAAAAGCAAAACTACATTTAGAAAGACCGTGTAAGGATCTTCCAATCCATAGCGTCGCGAGAACCGGTAATGCGTGCGCCAGATCATCGCTAGTTGGGCAAAGCACGCGGCGAAAGGAAGAAATCCACGCATGTCACCCATCAACTCGGCATAGGTGTGAGGAACTTCCAGGGACACCACAAGCAGCGTTATGGCAAAGCCAAAGACGACATCGCAAAACGCTTCCAGCCGCGTAATCTCGCCCGCGCGCCAGCGAAAATTTTTCTCAGGGGCAATGCCGGGCCGATGCAGCGCGGTTAGGGGAACTGCTTCGATAGGGACGCCAGTCGAGACGGGTGAAGGCGCTTCCCCGGATTCTGCGCCAGCCGCTGTCTTTGTCGTCGTCATGCCGATGATTTTGACCGTTTCATAACCGCTTGGCAATCGAAAATGCATGCGAGATTGCGGGAAGCGACATAGCTGGCGGAAAATCCGGTTGCACTCCCTATTGTGACCTCATAAGATTCGTCGCGCATCGTTCCCCGGATTACGGTTTAGAATAGTGGACCGTGCCCCGGCATTAAGAATAAGAGTTTGTTCGCGCATTCTTCCGAGGAGTTGCAGCCTACTTTGTCGATGACTCGCCGCCAGTTTGCCCACTCCGCTCTCGGCGCGGGCATCGCCGCCGCTGTGCCAGCCGGACTGTTTTCCGCGTGTACTGTCTCTAATGCAGCGCGTACGGCAACTCCCTCGCCGCTGCCAAGCTCGCCTGCGCGACAGTTTGATTCTTCTTCGGAGATCGCGTTCCCCAAGAACTTCTTCTGGGGCGCAGCCACCTCTGCTTACCAGATCGAGGGCGGTTGGAACACGGATGGCAAAGGCGAATCGATTTGGGACCGCTTCGCGCACACTCCCGGCAGAATTAAGAATGGGGATACAGGGGACATTGCTTGCGATTCTCATCACCGTTGGCCGGAAGACATTTTACTTGCGCAGGCGATGAATTTGAACAGTTACCGCTTTTCGATTTCCTGGCCGCGCGTTCAGCCTACGGGAACGGGGACACCGAATGCAAAGGGAGTCGATTATTACAGCCGGCTCGTCGATGGGCTGCTGGAAGCGAGAATTCGTCCGCTGGTCACGATCTACCACTGGGACCTGCCGCAGGCTTTGGAAGATTCCGGAGGATGGCCCAATCGTGATACGGCCTCGCGCTTCGCCGATTACGCGCAGACGGTGGCTCGAGCGCTGGGCGATCGCGTTTCTGATTGGATCCTGTTCAACGAACCCGCCGCATTTACCTACAGAGGTTATCTTCAGGGTCAACTCGCGCCTGGCCGCCAAAGCATCATCGACTTCCTTCGCGCCACGCATACCGTAAACCTGGCGCAGGGTGAGGGCTTCCGGGCGCTGAAGACCGCGCGTCCGGCAGCGCGTGTGGGAACTGCCTTCAGCATGTCTCCTTGTGAGCCAGCCGCGAATTCCGAGGAAGACAAACTGGCGGCCGAACGCGCCCATGCCATCACCAACTTGTGGTTCCTGGAGCCTGCCCTGAAGGGCCGCTATCCCGAAGCCTTCACATTCCTTCCGGAAACTATCATGCAAATCAGAACCGGCGACCTGGTGAAGATGCGGGCGCCCTTGGATTTCATTGGCATCAATCTTTACTACCGCACCATCGCGCGAGCGCCAGGCGCTCTGGAGCGGCTTTCCAACGCGCAGAATTGGTTGTTTCCGGTAAAGATGACCGGCGGAACCCAAGGGCCCAAAACGAGCATGGGGTGGGAAGTCTGGCCGAAGGCGCTATACGACATGGTCACGCGTATCAGTCGCGATTACAACCGTCCCGTGATCGAGATCAGTGAGAGCGGATGCGCTTACGATGACAGCCCGGACTCGCACGGTGATATTAACGATGCGAATCGCATCGAATATCACCGGCAATACCTCCAGGCGCTGGCCCGGGCCATAGCTGACGGTGCGGATGTGCGCAGCTATCACGCCTGGAGCCTCATGGATAACTTCGAATGGTCGGAGGGCTTCAGCCAGCGATTCGGCCTGGCCTACGTCGATTTCAAAACCCGGCAGCGGACCATCAAAGAATCGGGACGCTGGTACTCGAAGGTGGCGGAGAACAATACGTTACCGGCCTCCGCTGATAATGCAAGCTAAAGCTACTTAGCGCCCGCTGCGGGATCGGCGACCTTGAGGCGGTCGCGTTCTTCCGCCAGCTTCCGCTGCAACGCTGGATTCACCAGTGCAACTGGCACTTCTACATCTCCAACTTTAAACTCAGTGGGATCGAACGTGGCATAGCCATCCTTCTGTCCCATGTGGCCGGCGATGGTGACCCAAACATCCTTCCCGGCGATCTCCGTAAGAAACTGGCCGTGGACCGTGTCTCCTTCGACGTCGACCTTCTGATCCTTGATGTTTGGTGTTCCGGCGCCGACCTCAGAATCCGGAGACAGTGGCGCTGCTCCACCTGCGCTGTTGCCGAGGAGCTGGCTGACCGCAGCGCTAACCGCCGCAGAGTTGATGTTAGCGGCGGGTTTCGAACTTTGCCCGGCGGATGAACCCATACCCGGTTGCGATATCGCCGTATTAGAAGCTGTAATTTGCGATGGCTGGGTAGTTTGCGTCGACTGCGTTGGCGACACAAACGGGTCCGGCTTCTGGCTGAATTGTTGAGGGTTGTACGATTGGACGGAGGATGGTTGCGTGCTGGCCGCCACTTGCGACGCCTGCGGCAACTGTGCCACCGGCGCAGGCTTCTTCAATGCAAGAACAATCGCCACGACCGCAGCTAAAAGGGTCGCTATGCTGATGACGCGGTCCAGCTTGATTTTTTCCATGAGAACTCTCGAATGATCAGCCCGGAACAGAACGATGCAACATCATCGTATCGGCAAGAGCCGCAGGAAATCAGATTGCGGAAGTCACTTCCCGGCATGGTACTTCGGTCATATGGCCGAGCGATCAATCCCGGAAATCAATCCCCACCATCAGTCCAACTTCTTGTTCAGCAGCTCGTTCACTAGATGGGGATTGGCTTGACCTTTAGAAGCTTTCATTACCTGACCGACAAAAAATCCAAGCATTGTCTTCTTGCCCGTACGATATTGCTCAAGCTGCTTCGGGCTCGCGGCAATCACTTCATCGACGATCTTCTCCAGCGCCGAGGTGTCGCTGGATTGATGTGGCCGGCCCTCTTCGTCATAAACCTCGGGAAAATCTTTGTTGCGCTCGAAGGAAAGATCGTAAAGATCCTTGAGCATTTTGCCGGAGATGGCGCCGCTTTCGACCAGATCGGCGGATGCGGCTACGCCTTGCATCGAGATCGGGGACTGCTCGATTTCCAAGTTCTTGGCCTTTAAACGCCCCAACAGTTCCCCCTGCACCAGGTTTGCAACCCGCTTAGGATTTTTCGCGGCCTTTGCCGCCAATTCGAATTGATCTGCGAGAAATTTAGAAGCTGTCAAAACTTGTGCATCGTATTCGGTGACGGCGTAATCCCTCACCAGCCGCGCCCGACGTGCTTCGGGGAGTTCGGGTAAGGTCTTTGCGATTTCTGTTTTCCACTTCTCATCGACGACTAACGGAAGTAGATCCGGCTCTGGAAAGTAGCGATAGTCGTGCGCCTGTTCTTTGGAGCGCATGGTGTAGGTCTTGCCCTCGTTGGAATTGTAAAGGCGCGTCTCCTGGATAATCTTGGCGCCGGACTCGAGAATCTCGATCTGGCGGGCGATTTCGTAGACCAGCGCATCACGGATGAAACGGAACGAGTTCACGTTCTTGATCTCGGCCTTAGTGCCCAATTCTTTCTGGCCGCGCGGGCGCACGCTGACGTTAGCATCGCATCGCAGTGAACCCTCCTCCATGTTGCAATCGCTGACGCCGGTATAAAGGATGATTTCTTTTAGTCGCGTGAGATATTCGTAAGCCTCATCAGGCGTCGCAATGTCGGGCTCGCTGACGATCTCGATGAGCGGCACACCGGTGCGGTTGAGGTCAATGGCGGTTTTTTCGTCTGAGTCGGGAAAACCCTCGTGCAGGCTCTTACCGGCATCTTCTTCGAGATGAACACGGGTGATGCCGATGCGCTTGCCGGTCGCAAGTTCGATGAATCCAAGCTCGGCTAAGGGCTTGTCGTACTGGGAGATCTGGTATCCCTTAGGCAGGTCGGGATAGAAATAATTTTTGCGCGCAAAAGTTGATGTCTGATTAATGCGGCAGTTCAGCGCCATCGCGGCCAGCGTGGCGAATTCGACGGCTTTGCGATTCAGGACGGGCAAGGCTCCGGGCAGGCCCAGGCAGACGGGGCAAACGTTAGAGTTGGGCGGCGCGCCAAAGCGGGTGGAGCAGGAACAGAAAAGCTTTGAGGCGGTGAGAAGCTGCACGTGCACTTCGAGTCCGATGACGGGCTCGTAGGCGGTGGGGGCTTGGGTCGGCATGCTCGGGTGATTATATCGGGTGATTATAAGGGATGGTCGGACGTCGCTGGTCGTCGGCGGTCGCAGGTCGATCGAGGAATACGCCGGGTCTATTTCCCCGACTAAATTATTTCTCCAACGCAATCTCGAAGTACATCAATTCCTTCCCACCCGCGTCATTGACGCCCTCGACGTAGAGGTGTGCGCCTTCCAGAGGGGCGGGGACGTCGGAAGTGTCAAAGAAAAGGAATCCGGATTGGGTGGTGTGGGGCTCGACGGCTTTGGCGGCGAATTGGGAAGTGGCGATTTCGTCGCGGTCTTTTTGGCTGAGGCCGCCTTTCACTTTTTTCTGCGGGATGGGAATGGGGATGGGAGTGGTTTCGTGGGGATTGGTAAGGCGGCGGAAGATGTCGTCGGTGGAGACGGGTGTGAGTTTGGCGCGTCCGGCGGTGGTGAGAGTGACTTGCAGGTTGGCGATAGCGACAGGGCGGTCCCCGTCATTGGTGATGATGAAGAAGACTGGCAGGAAACCATGTTCGGCGAAATTTATGGAGAAGATTTTCGCTTTGGGAGGAGTGTTGTAGGGATCGGCGGCGATAGCGACTTTATCGGAGGTGTGGTCGTCATGGAACGGGTAGGTTTTAGCGGGTTGGGCGAGGGGTTTGATGAACTCTTTGTCTTTACCAGTGGCGGCGAGTGAGAGCGCGAAGATGATTACGAGCAAGGGCAGAAGAACAAGTCGGCATGACCGCATGCCCCGATTATAGAACCGCTCCAGGACCGGCTTGCTGCACAAGGGAACCGGTTGCCCAGATTGGTAAGGGCTCTCGCGGATACCTGAGGGAGTTGAAGAATAACAAAAGTACAAGACTCGCTAGATGCCGTAGTTCAGGTTGCGAAGGGCGTCTTTGTAGGCTTCGCGCGCTTGTGTGGCTTTGGTGTGCGCATCTTCCTCGCGAAAGTGAGCGTCATCCCATTTTTCCCAGGCAAGCATGGAGTGGTCGGGGGTGGCCAGGGCTTCTTCAGCGCGAATGGTGGCGACCCACAAGTCAGTAGCCTGCTTATAGGCTAGGCGCAGTTGATCGAGGTCGGGTGTGGTCATGAATTGGAGAGTAGCGTTCGGCGGCGCGGGGGTCAATTCGGCGCGGAGCAATTCATGGAAAATTCACATTGCGGGATCGCCTGCTTTCCTTTTGCGCGGTCCGGTGTCATTGTCAGTCTCGTTCTCGGGTATCGGGTCAGGTATCATGGGCGAACGCGAGCCGGTTGAGAAGTGATATTCGACTCGCGGCCTCGCCTATGATCGTCGAAGCCCTTCATCGCATTGCGAGCCATGATCAGTCACGGCACGGCCAGTCAGATCACGGCCAGTCACTGGGGCGCGCGGAAGCGCGCGGAGTGATGACCGAGGTGCTGGCGGGAAATTGCACCGACGCGCAGATCTCAGCGCTGCTGATGGCGCTGCACATGAAGGGCGAAACGGTGGAAGAGATTGTTGGATTCGCCGAAGCTATTCGGGCGGCGGCAACTCCATTTCCTGGTTTTATCGCCGGCGGCGACGCTTCCAATTCTGATTCCTCCCGAACGAATGCTCTTTCTGATGCGGATGTGGCCGAAATTGGTGCGCTCGACTTGAGCGGCACGGGCCGCGACGCGCTGATGGAACCTCCATCCTCATTGGTGGATACCAGCGGCACCGGCGGCGATGCTGGCGGAACTTTCAACATTTCGACGGCGACGGCGTTCGTGACCGCCGGTGCGGGTGTCCGGGTGGCGAAGCATGGAAATCGCAGCATTAGCTCCAAGTGCGGCTCCGCGGATGTGATGGAGGCGCTGGGAGTGAAGATCCAGATTTCACCGGAACGCGCGGCGCAATGCTTACGCGAGGTGGGAATTTGTTTTCTCTATGCGCCTGACCTGCATGCTTCCATGAAACAGGTGCAGAAGATTCGGCGCGAGTTGCGGCTGCGGACCATGTTCAATCTGCTGGGGCCGTTGACCAATCCGGCGCACGCTTCTGGGCAGGTGGTAGGCGTATATGCACTGGATTTGGTGGAAAAATTGGCCGAGGCTCTGAGTATGCTGGGTCTGCGGCGCGCTTTGGTGGTTTATGGACTGGACGGGTTGGACGAGATTACGATCACAGGGCCAACGCGAGTGGCGGAGGCGCGGGAAGGATCGGTGCGAAGCTATGAGGTCGATCCGGAACAGTTTGGAATGAAACGAAGCACGCTTGCGGAAATATCTGGCGGAGATGTAGTGGAAAACGCTAGGATTATCCGGGATGTTCTGAGCGGGAAGAAATCTCCCTGCCGCGACGTGGTGTTGCTGAATTCCGCTGCCGCGCTCGTGGCGGCAGGGCGCGCCAATCATCTTGCAGAAGCAATTCCCGCGGCGGCAGGTTCAATCGATTCGGGTGCTGCGGCGGCCAAGCTGAATGCACTGGCAAGCTTTACAAATGAAGAAGGAATGTAGGTTGCGATGTCTTGCATCCTCAAAGCGAGCGGCACCTGCTTCGATGTGGATGAATTCCTGAAAGTCTCCTCCCTCGATGCGCTGAACGCATTTCACTGCGGAGAGACGCAATTGCCAATTTCCAGCGTCTCGCGCACGAGCCAAAGCGCTGGAGTGAGCGTCAGCGTGGGTGCGGCGGAATTCTCCGATCTCAACAGCCAGATCGAGGATGCGGTTGAATTTTTAACTGCGAATGAAAAAGAGTTGACGCGTCTTCGCAACTTCCCAGGTTTAGAACGAATAAGTCTCGACTTTGCGGTTGAGAACCGCGATATGGTTTTTCAATCGGATGCGTTTCCTCCTCACCTACTCTTGCTTTTGGCGCGTCTGAATATTGGGTTGGTGGTGTCGCGATATCCTGCGTTCGACAGAGGCGAGAATCAAGAGGCTACGGAACAATAATTAGTGGGAGCCGTAAGCAGTCGCTACTTTGCGGGATCGCCTGGCTCGGGTGTCCAAGTGTTGTTGGTGAGGTCGTTTTCCGGTACGCTGCCATCGTTTACCGTGATTTCTTCGGGCGCTGACGGAATCTCTACGCGCGTGATCCCCTTGCCATTGGCGCGTACTTCGACGCGCTTGATTACTTCGCCGCTGGCGAACTTTACGGTGACCGGGACTTCGCCCCCAGCACGGCCTAGATTCGTCACTGTAACCGTAACCAGGTACGAGTCGTTCATGGCTTTACGCGGAAATGCCGCCTCGATTTTGAAATCCGGCAAACCACGATCGCGATAGACCCAATCGTCGAAGAACCATTCCAGATCGCGCTGGGTTTGCGCCTGAATCAGCCGCGGCATATAGGAAGGATCTTTGTCTTGCTCCGGACGGTAAGAAGCAAGAGCTTTCTTGAGTGGAGCGTCACCGATCATATCGCGCAGCATCCACCACACGTACATTGCCTTGCTGCGGTAGAGTTCTTCGTCCGACGTATTGATGAGCGATCCGCTGGTATCCGCTTCAGCCTTGGCGGATGCCTGTTTTTCAGCCGCGGTGAAGGCTGAGCGGTGGGTTGCCATGTAGTCGAGCGCAGTCTGACGGCCCTTCTGGTTTTCCAGGTAAAGCGCCTGAGCGAAGTGGGCGAGGCCTTCGTTGATCCATTGGCGCGAGGAGGGAAATGCGGCGTGGGTGAGTTGGTGAGTTGCTACTAATCCGGCGATTCTTGCATCCACGCTGCTCAGCGAGGTGAGCAGAAGAGGGCCGCTCTCGAACGGCGTGGCATCGGGGTCGGGCAAATCGGCGGTTTGCGCTTTACTTTTTGTCGCACCGAACCACTCGGTAACCAAAGGGAGAACTTTATCGGCAGCGTCGGCGTAACCGGCTGCAGATGCGTCGTGGCCACGAAGGAAATGAACCGCTACGGACGGACGGTCGAGGGTTTCAAAGTCGGCGACGACGAAGGTCGGGGGAACCTCGCCTAAGGAACGATAAGTACACTCGGCCACGAACTGGTGAGCTTCTTCGTGAGACGTGGGGCAGTTTGTGGCGTTGACAAGAAGTTCCGGCGCCTGATCTTCGTCTTTCTGAATCTGCATTTGCAGGTGCATCTTCGCGTCCGATTCACGTAATTTCCAGGAGCCGAGAACGTCGAACAGGCTTGCTTCGGCAAGACTTGCATCGTCCGTTGCTATGGGATACCAGGTGACGTATCCCGCGCCGCGAACGGCGGTGAAGGCTGAGGTGATCTGGTCCCAATCGGAGCTATTGGCTTGGGCCTCGGGAGCGTCGATGCGCGCAAGGCGTGTGGCATCAAGTACGATGACGCCTTCATAGCCGACTTCGAGGTCGATGCTGGCATGCGGCGAGACTACTGCGGGGAGGGTGACGATCGCTTCAGACAGTCTGCCAGTGTGATCGATATCGGAGGTAAAGGGCTGCATGATGAACGGCAAGGGCTTGCCGCCGAATGTGATCGAACGCCAGTCGAGCGAAGATGAGATCTGCAAAACTGTTATTTTCTGCGGGGTCGCAGAGTCGTTGCGGAGGGTAATCTTGCCGCGAACACCGATGCGTTGCTGCGCGGGATCGACGCGAACATTCAGATCGTAGCTGGTGAAGGTGAAGGCCTGGCGGTCGATGGAGAAAGCATTGGGGACGCCGACAAATAAAAAACAAAAACAAAAAAAGAAGATCAGGCCACGCAACTTCATTTCCCTCCCAGAGAGGGTGACGGCTGATTACTCTTGCTCCTACCGTTTTTACTTTCATCCAGCTTGCTTTCGTCTCGCGCCCTCCTTTGGCGCACAATTTCGTACATCACAACAGCTCCGGCCACCGACACGTTCAGTGACGGTACCTTGCCGAGCATGGGGATCGAGACCAGAAAGTCGCATTTTTTCTTCACCAGATCGTGCAGGCCTTTGCCTTCGGCGCCGAGAACCAGGGCGCAATCCATGTTGTAATCCAGAGCATCGTAGGTCTGCTTGCCCCGTTCGTCCAAGCCCACGGTCCAGATGTTGCGCTCCTTCAATTCTTCCACGGTGCGGGCGATGTTAGTGACTTTGGCAATGGGCAGATACTCGCTGGCGCCAGCCGAAGCTTTGGTCACGGTCCCAGTCACTGGAGCGGCGCGGCGTTCCGGGATCACGACTCCGTCTGCGCCTGCAGCGTCCGCCGTGCGGAGGACGGCTCCCAGATTGTGAGGATCCTCCACGCCATCGAGCACCACAAGCAAGGAATAGCGGCCCCGTTTGGCGCCGATTAAGTCATCGAGATCGCTGTATTGCTTGGCGGAGGTAACGGCTACTACGCCCTGGTGGGCGGCATTGCCGGCCATGTGGTCGAGTTCAGTGCGGGTTAAAAATCGAACCGGCACGGCGAGGCGGCGGCAGTCTTCGATCATCCGTTGCAAACGGATATCGTGCCGTTCTTTGGCCATGCCAACCCACTGAAAGGCGCGTCCGCGGGCCTTGAGCGCCTCAGTGACAGCGTTGATGCCGTAAATATAGTTCATGAAGGATTTAGTGTACCGGAAGCAGGAGGGTTCGGGGCGGAACGTGGGATCGTTTCAGCATTGAGGATGAGGAAGAAAAATTTTAAACACAGGGGACACGGAGCTACCGACGGAGGTAGACGGGGTAGAGCTAGAGGGTCTTTATTGGGCTGGAGGGGCGAGCTGAGGGTCGGCTGAGGCGCGCAGGCCTGAGGGGTCGAAGGTATAGGTGCGGGATTCGCCCAAGTTGCCGTCGGCGGGAATTTCTTTTCCGTTGAGCAGGAAGCTGAGTCCGGCGGCGTTGCGCGTTCTCACCACGATCTCTCGGGTGGCGCGAACGGAGGTATTGGCGGGGGCGATTAAGGTTTCACTGGCGACGGGCTGGCCGTCGGCGGTGATCGAAATCCAGGAGTTTTGCGTGGCTCGGATTACCAGCGTGAATCTCGATGGGGAGTTTATTTTCGTGGCCAGCGGAACTAATTCCGCGACGGGTAGCTTGTTTTCCAGATTGTTCGGGGTTGCGAGATGGTGCGCAATGGAGGCTGCGGCCGGACGCAGAGGTGGTACGGGTTCCGGTGCAACCGAGATTGCTGCGGTCGGCGCAGAACCGGGGGCTGGGGCGATTGCGGGCGAGACGGCGGCGGACTGGCCGTGGCGATGATGGCTCCAGAATGCAAAAACTAACGCGATGAGCAAGAGCGGTGCGGCCAGTTTTATCCAGGAAGTCCTGTGTGCTTCATCGCTCAGGTCGGAGGGAAAGATGGTCGCGGGATTGGGAGTATCACGATGGCTTTGCCTCTCTTCACTATTAGTTTGCGCCTCTGCATAGCGGCGCTCTTGCGCACGGCGATCCGCAATCCTTCGCTCTTCGATTCTTCGATCTTTGACTAGGCGATCTTCGACTCTGCGATTTTCGATCTGGCGATTCGCTACCCGGCTATCTTCTCCTCCCTGATGATCTGTTTGATAATTTTCAGCATCTTCGATCTGTGGCTCCTCTGCAACGCGATCTTCTGTCTCGTCATATTCGGAAGTCCGACTTTCCACAGTCTGGCTGGTTTTCGAGTGTACGGCTAAATTGCCGAGCCGCGGGCTTGGCCGAAGCTGGCCGCTGGCATGAATAGTGCCGGGAAGATCGGAGACTCCGGCGAGTTTTGTGACATGTGGCGTTGGCGAGGGGGGCTGCCGAAAGTCCGGCTGAATGGCATGGATCTGACCTTCACGGAGGGCGGCGAGGTAATCGGCTACTGCCTCATCTTCGTCCAGGCCAACCTGGCGGGCGTAGGCGCGGACGAATCCCTTATTGAAGACGCCTCCGGGAAGTTGATCGAAATGCTCATCTTCAATCGCGCGCAGCATGCGGGTGCTGATTTTTGTCGTGGTGGAAATGGCTTCGAGCGAGATGCCGCGCAGCTCGCGCTGCCTGCGAAGATTGTCCCCAAACGAACCCAAGGTGGACTCCGGCGGGCAGAGTGAAGAATTAGGCCCGCACCCAGATGGCATCCATCATAGGCGAAGGCGGGTGCGGACGCTAGAGTAGAAGGTGAGATGGGATGCGGGACGGCTTCGGCTTACTCAGGGGGCTTTGGCCGCAGGACGATGGTGAATTGGGCTTTGCAGGTCTTCGAGGGATCGTCGAAGGCAGAACCTTCGCGGTTGCCCTCCGAAGCACGGAAGAAAAATCCCTGCTTGGAGTTCTGGGGTAGGCCGATAAAACGGGCTTTTCCTTCTGAGTTAGTACCAACTTCGAGATCGAACTTGTGAAGGTTCATGAATCCGTAGGTAATGTGAACCCGAACAGAGGCGGCGTATACCGGCTTGCTGGCATCGTTGGTGACAATGAAATCGGCCGTGCAAGGGCCTAGTCCGGCGTCAACTTCGGAAACGGTCTTCGCCTCCCTCGGGGGTGGGTCGGTTTGGGCCATGCACACCGAGGCTAAGATAGACCCAAGAACCACGAGGATCGTGAGTGGGCGAAGGAGTTCCGGCATTCTGTGCATACCTGTACAGAGTACGACAATGAGTAAAGTACGAGATGGAATTTCGAGTTAATAGCCTACTCAACGGATAAACTCAGGCGAATCAGCCCATTGTCGTTACCGATTCTGGTTACCAAGGTTCGTTGCCGCGGATGGATCGGGAATCTATAATTTCGAGAACTGTCACCTCGTTCATGCAAACGGGTTGTTCCGCTAATTACTTGAGCAGCGACTCGCGTAGAAAGCTGTAGGTCGACCCGCGGGCTAGGCGCCCGCACTCCAGGGGATGAAGGAAGTTGGCATGTCCGAGGCCGCCGGCACTCAACTAACCCGTCAGAGCCAGGAACTCAACATCTTCCACGACGTGGCCAAGGCGCTGACGTCGTCGCTGGATCTCGACTCGATTCTGCAAACCATCATGGAGAAAATGGCGGAATATTTCCGCCCAGATACGTGGTCGTTGCTGATGGTGGATGAGCCGAATGACGAACTTTATTTTGCGATTGCAGTGGGAGAAAAGTCGGAAGCTTTGAAAGATGTGCGCTTGAAAGTGGGGGAGGGAATTGCCGGGTGGGTTGCGAAGCATGGTGAGCCCGTGATTTCGGACGATGTAGATCACGATCCGCGATTTTCCAGGCGCGCGGATGAAGCAACGAAAATGGAAACGAGGTCTCTGATTGCGGTGCCACTCAGGTCCAGGCTGCGTGTGCTGGGAGTGATCCAGTTGGTCAACGTGGATCGCGCCCAATTCCGCGACCAGGAAATATTCTTTTTACGGGCGCTGTGTGACTACGCCGCCATCGCGATTGAAAATGCGCGATGGGTCGAGAAGATCCAGGAATTGACGATCACGGACGATTGCACCGGATTGTTTAACGCGCGCCACCTTTATAAGACTCTGGAGACGGAAGTCTACCGGTCCGCGCGATTTGCCTACGAGTTTAGCGTGCTGTTCATCGATCTTGATCACTTCAAGCAAGTCAACGATACGCACGGGCATTTGATTGGCAGCAAGCTGCTGGCTGAAATTGGCTATCTAGTGAAGGCTCAGCTTCGGCTGATTGATTTCGCGTTTCGCTACGGCGGAGACGAATTCGTGGTGCTATTGCCGCAGACCGGGAAAGATCAGGCGCTTGTAGTCGCCAAGCGGTTACAGGAAGCGATGCGAGCGAGCACCTTTTGCCGGGATGAAGGCCTGAATTTGAACGTGAGAGCTTCGATTGGGCTGGCCACTTATCCGCACGATGCGCGCGACGCGCATGACGTCATCCGTCAGGCTGACGAGATGATGTATCTGGTTAAGAATACAACGCGAGACAATATTGGGATCGCGCAGCGGGGAGTGATGAAGTAGCGATTTTTAGTTTAGGGACGATCTTCTCAGTAATGAGCCTCTCGGGCTGGTCTCCCCATTCGCTCCGGTTTATTTCTTCTCGTCTGCGGCGGTGCTCCTCTTTTCGGAATTTGCGTCGGGTGTCCAGGGATTGGTATTCGCGGGACCGTTTGGATTGAACGAAAAGGGCCAGATGTAGAGATTCAGCGCGTCGGGATCCCGAGTTTCGACGATGGCGTATTCGCCGGGCGCAAGGTCTTCAATGGGACTGAGTTTTAGCCAACCGGAGCCGACACGGTTAATCGTCGTCTTGACCGAATCTTCGGCCACGGTGACGCTGCCGTTGGCAGCACGTTTTACATTTCCCACCATGCGTTTGCCGCTCTTCACCTTGACTCGCACAATGCGGTAGCGATCAAAGGGGACACTTGCCCGCTGAGGCTGCTCTGGTTGCTCGCGTTGCTGACGTGGAGCGTCGAGGCTGGGCTGGGACGGCGCGGCGGACGCAGTTTCACCGGATGGAGGCGCTTGCTCGTCCTCATCTTCGAGATTGATATTAATGTAGATCGAAGGGACGGCGACGTGGGAGTAAACTTTGGCGTGGTCCCCCTCGAGCTCGATGGACTGTTTTGCGCCGCCTCCGGGAATGAGGGCCCCGCGAATCATACTGGCTTTTGAGGCCTCGTTGATACCGCCTTCGTCCTGCTGCACCTCCACAAGTTGCGGCTGGCCTTTGAAATTATCGAGCATAAACAGGCCGGAGGACTCCGGCAGATGCAGTCCGGGCGCTACTTCGGGGAGACGCTTCTGTTCAGCTTCGCGGTCTTCGGCGCTTTCTTTATCGATGAGAGCGGCTTCTGGAAGCGCGGGAGCGGCAGCCCGCTCTTTTTCATACTTCTCGGTTGCCGGCCAATCCACCATTGAGGTAGGGAGTTCCTCCCACTCTTCACGCTCGGCGCTGAGATAGCGGACGCGGTCACCCTTGATCTCATATTTCGTGACGGACTGATAGGAGCCGTCTTTCAGAATGAGGCGGCGGGAAAGCTGCTGCGTCTGGGAGTAGGACGGCTGGGCGCAGAACGCAGCCAGCGTCAATACAACAATAAAGGTTCCGGAAATGAGCCCGCCCCGAGTAATCATAAGAGCTCGTCTGATTGAATCGTACATCTGTCCAATTATCGCTGATCGCGTTGTCAATTTCCCGGCAAACGGTGGTGGCATCTTTCGCCGCCTTTCGCTGGGTGGTACGGTGCGGTAAAGTGGGAGCAATGAAGCGCATGGTGCGAGAGATCGGCGAAGCGGTGGGGGCGCGTCCGCTGGGCAACGGGGACGTGCGGATTGGCGGAGTCGCCAGCATTACGGCGGCTGGGGCGGATGATCTGGTATTTGTGGAAGACGAGAAATATCTTTCGCGGGCGCTACAGTCTGGCGCAGGCGCGGTGATTGCGGGGGATTTTGCGGTAGGGTCGGTAGGAAAGCCGGTGCTGATTTGCCGTCATCCTAAACTTGCGTTTGCGCTGGCGGCGCGACTGCTTCAGGACAAACCCGGTGGTGGGGGCGAGCTGCAGGTCGATGTCAGTGCGATTGTGCATTCTTCCGCGCACCTTGCGAAAGGCGTGGTTCTGGAGGAAGGTGCCGTGGTGGGCGCCGGCGTAGAGATCGGGGAAGCAACGTGGATCGGCGCGGGCTGTGTGATTGGACGAGGCGTGAAGATTGGCAGCGACTGCAAGATCTATCCGCAGGTCACGATTTACGCATCGACTACGCTGGGCAATCGCGTGATTGTTCACGCCGGGGCCGTGCTGGGCAGCGATGGCTTTGGATATGTGCGCGATCCGAAGAGCGGCCGTTACGAAAAATTTCCGCAGGTGGGCCGCCTCGCGATTGAGGATGACGTGGAGATTGGCGCCAACACCACCATTGACCGGGGAGCGCTCGATGAGACGCGCATTGGGCGAGGAACGAAGATCGATAATCTGGTGCATATCGGACACAATTGCCGGTTGGGCGAGAATGTAGTAATTGCCGCGCAAACTGGCCTTTCTGGCAGTATTGTCATCGAGAATGATGTGGTGCTCGGCGGGCAGGTAGGGATTGGGGAGCACGCGCGCATCGAAGAAGGCGTGATGCTGGGCGGGCAAGGGGGCGTGCTGCCGAACAAGGTTTTGCGCGGCAAGGGAATAGCGTTCTGGGGAACGCCGGCGCAGCCAGTGCGGCAGTATTTGAAGCAGCTTGCGGCGCTGGCGAAATTAGGCAAGAAGAAATAGGGAATCGGTTTCCGGCTTCTGTCGTTCGTCAAATAGTCTGGTCACTGGAAAGCGGAAATCGGTACGAGCTCGGGACTCGGCAGCTATGGCGGTCGTTGTGATTGGTGGGCATTCGCGGAGTGTAGGGAAGACCAGCGTGGTCGCGGGTTTGATCTCAGGCTTGCGCGAGTACGACTGGACCGCGGTGAAGATCACGCAATATGGGCACGGAGTTTGTTCGGCCAATGGCGAGGCTTGCGATTGCGCAACGGCCGATCACGCGTGGGCAATCTCGGAGGAGAAAGAGCGCGGCGCAGAGTCTGACACTTCGCGTTTTCTACGGGCGGGCGCGGCGCGGTCGCTGTGGGTGCGCACAGAACAGGGAAGACTGGCGGAGGCTATGCCCGCCTTGCGGCGGCGGATTGATTCTGGGCGAAATGTGATTATCGAGTCCAACAGTGTAATGAAGTTCATCAGGCCGGATTTGTATCTGACCCTGCTGGATCCAAGCACGGAAGATTTCAAGAAGTCGGCGCTGGAATTTCTTGACCGTGCCGACGCGGTAATTCTGCACCAGGACGCGAGGAGCGGCGCGGCGTGGCACGGTGTTTCCTTGAAACCAGTCGCGGGGCGGCCGGTGTTCCGGATCACGCCTCCGCCCTATGTGACGACGGAGATTGTCGAGTTCGTGCGTGGCAGGATTGCAGCAGTATCCCTGCTGAGAACTGATCTTCTCAAAAACTGAGAACTGAGAACTTTTTGCTATCCTTGCCAGTGCGACAAATTCATAACAGCGCCTGGTTGCTGGTAGGGCTCTCGTCTCTGTTGCAGGTGCTGATTTTTCCTCTGCCTGGATTGTATGTGTTGTCCTGGGTCGCATTCGCCCCGCTGATCGTGGCTTTGTTGCGGGCGCGCCCTGCGGGGGCGCTGCAAGTGAGTGGAGGAACCAAGCTGCAGGCTGCGACTCCGGGGCAGGCCTTTCTGCTGGGATACATTTCAGGAATTCTTTGGTTTGCGGGTACATGCTACTGGATTTATGACACCATGCATGAACATGGCGGGCTAAGTGTGGCCGCAGCCGCGGTAGCCTTGTTTTTATTTTGCCTCTACCTTGGTCTTTATAGCGGCTTCTTCGGTTTGCTGGTTGGCCTGGCGGCGGGGCCGGGTCGCGACAATCGGCGCGCTCTGATTACGGTTCCTTTCTTTTGGGTAGCAGTGGAGCTGGCGCGGACGCGAGTGACAGGTTTTCCCTGGGATTTGCTGGGCACGGCGCAGGTGGACAATATCTCACTGAGCCGCATCACTACCTGGACGGGAGTCTACGGAGTCTCGTTCGAAATCATGCTGGTGAACGTTGCGGTTGCCGCGGCTTTCCTGGTTCCGAGAAAAAAGAGGGGTACGCTTTTGCTGGCTTCACTGGCGGCAGGGGTCGTGCTGCAAGCGGGAAGGCTGGTGGACGCTCCGCCGAGCCGGACGGATCACGCGGCGCTGTTGGTCCAGGAAAATGTTCCCGTGGACGAAAACTGGACGCGCGAAACATTCCAGCAAACGCTACACGAGTTAATCGACCTGAGCGAGAACGGCGAAGCAGTGAGTTCGTCTCCTGCACATGCCACCGAATCGGAGCACGGCAAAGTGGATCTGATCGTGTGGCCTGAGTCTCCAGCGCCTTTTTTTGCTGACGATCCGCTGTTTCGCAACCCGGTCAGCGAGATGGCGCGTGCGACGCATACCTGGGTAGTGACGGGATCGATCGGCAACACCAGCGCGAATCCGAACGGCACATCCTCCGAAGTTTTCAATTCGGCTGCCCTGGTCAGTCCTACAGGCGATTGGACGGCCCGCTACGACAAAGTACATTTGGTGCCATTCGGAGAATACTTGCCGTTTCCGAGGTTGTTCGGGTTTGCCGGAGGCCTGACCAAAGAAGTTGGGGAGTTCACCGCTGGAACATCGCGGTCGCCGCTCATGGCGGGGAGTATTCCGCTGGGCGTATTTATCTGCTATGAGTCGGTGTTCCCGGATGAAGTGCGGCAGTTTGCGAATAATGGCGCGCAGGTGTTCGTGAACTTATCGAACGATGGCTGGTATGGCGATAGCGGAGCCTACGCACAGCACCTGAACCAGACTCGTATGCGGGCAATCGAGAACGATCGCTGGGTTTTGAGTTCGACCGACACTGGCGTAACCGCTTCGATCGATCCCTATGGAAGGGTGGTAGTACGACGGCCGCGAAAAGAACGCGGTGCGCTGGTCGCGCCTTATGCCCTCACCTCGGTAACCAGCTTCTACACGCGTCACGGGGATTGGTTTGCTTGGCTGTGTGCGATAATTTCCGCAGGGGCGCTGCTCACGCGCTTCAGGCCTGGCCAGAGCGCAGGCGAGAAAGTGGAATCATCCTCATGAATCAAGAGTTCGAACAGGAATACGGCGCGCTGAGCAAAAAGGTGCGCGAACTCCGGGAGTATCTTTGACGCGGACAAGCTCCGTCCGCAACTAACCGAAATTGAGAAGCAGTCCTCCGACCCGAATTTGTGGTCGAATCCGCAGCGCTCGCAACAAGTGATGCGGGAGAAAAAGCGGCTGGAACATATGCTGGCCACTGACGCCGATCTGGCGCACCGCAGCGAAGATATTTCCGCCTACTTCGATCTGGCAAAAGAAGGCGAAAGTGTAGACGCCGAATTGCGCCGCGAGATTGATTCTCTGCGCGAGCTTGTCGACAAGCTGGAAACCGAGACGCTGCTCTCCGGCCAGAACGATTCGCTGAACGCGATCGTTACGATTCACCCTGGCGCGGGCGGCACCGAGTCGCAGGATTGGGCCGACATGCTGCTGCGCATGTATTTGCGCTGGGCTGAGCGCCAGGGATTTGAGACTGTTCTCTACGATTACCAGCCGGGAGAAGAAGCCGGGCTGAAATCGGCGACGTTCGCGGTGAACGGCGAGTATGCGTTTGGATTGTTGAGCAGCGAAATCGGCGTGCACCGGCTGGTGCGAATTTCTCCTTTCGATCAGGCCAAGCGGCGGCACACCTCTTTCGCCAGCGTTTTCGTCTCGCCTGAAATCGATGACAGCATCGAAGTCATCATCAAGCCCGAGGATATTCGTACCGACACGTATCGATCCAGTGGCAAGGGCGGCCAGCACGTGAATACCACGGATTCGGCGGTGCGCATCACGCACATCGCGACCGGCCTGGTGGCGAGTTGCCAGAATGAACGTTCCCAGCATAAAAACCGGGAGCGCGCCATGAGCATGTTGCGCTCCAAGCTCTACGAATTTGAAATGGAGAAAAAGCGCGCCGCAACGAAGAAGATTGAGGATTCGAAATTGGATAATGATTTCGGATCGCAGATCCGGTCGTATGTTCTGCAACCCTACCGCATGATCAAGGATCATCGCACAAAAACGGAAGTAGGCGATGTGGATCGTGTGCTGGATGGCGATTTGCAGCCGTTTATCCGTGCCTATCTGCTGGCGCGCCGCGGCGAGAAACAGGAGAAATAGGAGTGAGTTCGAAGCGGAAATCGTCTCCGGCGAAGAGGCAGAAGGCGGTGAAGCTTGGTCCGCGGTTTTTGCTGGCGTTTCGTTTCGCCGCAGAGAAGCACGCGGGGCAAACACGGAAGGCTTCGACTACGCCTTACATCGCTCACTTAATGGGCGTTGCTTCGCTGGCTCTCGAGTTTGGCGGAGATGAAGATATTGCCATCGCCGCCTTGCTGCATGACGTAGTGGAAGATTGCGGTGGCGCGCCCATGCTCAAAGAAGTACGCCGTCGCTTTGGATCACGCGTGGCAATCATTGTGGATGGATGCACCGACTCCGATACTGACCCGAAGCCGCCATGGCGGGAGCGGAAGGAAACTTACCTGCGGCATTTGAAGAAAGCCAATGCGGATACCCGGCTGGTTTCCGCAGCGGACAAGCTAAGTAATGTGCGCTCCATCCTGGCGGATTATCGCAATGTTGGCGAATCGGTGTGGGCACGGTTCAATGGTGGGCGCGAAGGAACGCTTTGGTACTATCGGGCATTGCTCAAGGAATTCCAGCGCGGTCAACCGAACCGGTTGATTGGTGAACTCGAACTCTCCGTGCGCGAACTTGAAAGCAAAGCCGGGAAGAAAAACTCTCATCGCTCTCGTCCTCCTATTGCTAAAGAGAATGTTGCTCAAGAGGTGAATTGATGGCTCGGATGATCGATCAAGTGCGGGCATCGAAACTACCGTCGAACATGATGCAGTTCGCGGCGCGCGGGGCGCTCTCCGTGCCGCCTGACGAAAACCTAGAAATTCTGGTTTATCTGGCAAGGCACAACAAGGTGTTCGGCGACCTGGCGCGCATGACTTTGGCGGGGTGGGACGAAAAGGCATCCCTGGCCGCGGCATCCGATTCGAAGACCGCCAAAGAAGTTCTGGACTATCTGGTTTCACCGGATAATGTTCGCCCCGCGTTGCTGCCTGCGCTGTTGGAAAATCCTTCTGTACCTGAGAGCGAATTGGCCAAGTTCGCAATCTCCGCTTCGGCAGCAAACATCGCGATTATGTTGGAGAGCGCGCGTGTGCGCGGTGCGAAGCCGATTCTGGAAGCTTTGCGTTCAAATCCGTATTTGAAACAGAACGACGCCGCGACCGTTCGCGAATTGTTGGGCGGCCCAAAGCCCGCTGCTTCTGCCCCGGCGGCTGCGGTGACTCCGACGATGAGTGCGGCCAGCGCTGTTCCGGTTAGCGGTGCTCCGGTACTTCAGCAGACTGTGGCCACGGTTCATGGGGCGGCCAATCTCAGCGAACCGGCTGGCAGCCAAGAGGCTGAAGTTCCGGAAGAAACCGTTACGGCTTATCTGGCAGAGCACGCGGCGGAAATCAGCGAAGAAAGCGGCAAGCCGTTTCAGCCAATCGGCGGAATCATCGATTTGCTGGGAGAGGATTATTTTCCGGTTTCAGCCGTGCAGGATATTGCAGGCGATGTGGAAGCAGACATCCCGGCGCCGGGAGTCGTAGCGGTCGCTGCTGCGGCTGCTGCCAAGCCGGGCCACGCCGCGCCCAAGCCGGCCAGACGTGAAAATACCATGCAGAAGATTAATAGTCTGGATGTGAAAGGCCGCATCCAGTTGGCACTAAAGGGCAATAAGGAAGAGCGTTCGATTCTGATTCGCGACGGCACCAAGGTTGTTGCGCTGGCCGTGCTCGAAGCGCCCAAGCTTTCCGATGGCGAGGTAGAAAAGTTTGCGCTGCAAAAGAATGTCCTGGAAGCGGTGCTGCGGCAGATTCCACTCAAGCGCCGGTTCATGAAAAACTACATCGTGGTTCGGAACCTGGTGGCGAATCCTCGTACCCCGCTGGATCTTGGATTAGGACTGATGAAACATCTGCTGCTTCAGGATTTAAAGAATATTTCCGCCAACAAGGAAGTTTCTGAGACGGTTCGTAAGCTGGCGTTGAAGATGTATAAACAAAAACTGGATGCAGCGGAGAAGAAATAGGATTTAGGACGCATGGCAACTTCCCAGCAGGCGGACGCAGTCTCTGATTTGTTAAAGAGCGCCAGAACGATTGCGGTTGTTGGGCTTTCCAATAATCCAATGCGGCCCAGCCACGGGGTTTCGGCCTACATGCAAAGCCAGGGGTACCGCGTGATTCCGGTCAATCCGCAGATTGCGTGTTGCCTCGGCGAAAAATCTTACGATACGTTGTTGGAGGTGCCGGAGAAGATCGACATTGTGAATATCTTCCGGCGCTCTGAATTCGTTCCAGAAATTGTGGATCAGGCTATCCAACTGAAAGTGCCGGTGATCTGGATGCAGGAAGAAGTGATTCACGAGCAGGCGGCCGAGAAAGCGCGCCAAGCGGGAATCCTTGTTGTGATGGACCGCTGCATATTGAAGGAGCACCGGGTGCGCTTCCGATAGGCGCACAAGGACTATGATGGATTCTTTGCAGACGAGGGCACACTTTGAATGATGACCCAGTCCTAACGCCTAGCGAAGCGATTCCACCCGCTTCAGTTCCGCCTGCTCCAGCCACGCCTGCACAATCAACTTTGCACAATATTTTCGTTGGCAAAGACGGACTCCGTGCAGGATGGAGCCTTCTCATCTTCGCCGCAATCTTCGCGGCGCTCGCCTTTTGCGTAAACGTCATCGGCCACAAGCTGTGGCCCTCGTCCGGAAAGGCACTCAAGGCGGGCTCAGAGGTTTCCCCGCGGTTCCTGTACATTGCTGAGTCCATTCCTTTGCTCATAACTGTGATCGCTACCTGGATCATGTCGAAGATCGAGCGCCGGCGGAACTCTGTTTATGGCCTTGGCGGCAGCCGGAAGTTCGTGAATTTCCTGACCGGCCTTGGGTGGGGAGTTTTATGTATCTCGCTGCTTGTGCTCACGCTGTCGAAGTCTGGGCTGCTGGTTATCGACAGACGCTTGCTGTTCGGGGGTGACACTCTTCGCTACGGAACGATCTGGCTGTTCGGTTTTCTATTGGTCGGATTGCTCGAAGAGTACCTCACGCGCGGCTATGTGCAATACACGCTCACGCGCGGTTTGGCCGGTATATACGCATGGGCTTTCAAGACTCGCCACAGTCAAGTCCTCGGTTTTTGGACCGCAGCGGTGATCTTTTCGGTTCTCTTTGGACTTGGCCACGGCAAAAATGTCGGCGAATCGCCCATTGGATTGCTTTCTGCCGGTCTGGCCGCAATGATCTTCTGCCTAAGTTTGTGGCGAACCGGTTCGCTTTGGTGGGCTGTCGGCTTCCACACCACTTGGGACTGGGGCCAGTCTTTTCTATATGGCGTGGCCGATAGCGGCATGATGGCGCAGCATCATCTTCTGGCTACGCACCCGGTTGGCGCACCCATTCTCAGCGGAGGAACTACAGGACCGGAGGGCAGCATTTACGTCATCGCGATTCTGGCTTTCGCCAGCTGTGTGATCGTGTTCACGGTGCCACGTGGTCAATATGGCGACGCACGGAGCGCTCCGCAACTCCAGGGGTAGATGCAAGCATCCTTGTCAATTGCGTGATGCGGAAAAAGACCAAATTCGCTTCGTCATCGTGAGTGAAGATTGTGCTTCGCGACAGCGAAGCACAACCACTGCCGAAGATCCCTGCCCTGAGTTTAAGAGCTGGCTTTCACAAACACTACGCTGGCGTCATCGCGGAGGACCACTCCATTGGCGAAGGAGCGCACGTCATCGAGAATGCTGATGGCAGAGGCATTCGGGCACATTACATCTTGCACCAGGCGGTCCAAACCGTATTCTTCTTCCGCCTGGTTCACAGCTTCGCTGATGCCGTCGCTATAAAAAACCAGCCTCGACCCAGGGTGTAAGGCAACAACGCTTTGTGAATAATCCCCACTGCTCAGGCCCAGCGGCAGGCCGCGTTCGGTGTCGAGAAAACGCGCACCGCTATGGTCAACCAGGAGTGGTTGCAGGTGTCCGGCACTCGCGAAGGTGACGGTGCGGGATGCGGGATCCAATACCGCGTAGACGAGAGTGACAAATCTTCCTGCCGGAAAATCCTCCACCAGCAGGCTGTTCAATTTCGTCAATACCTCGGCCGGAGTGGAGCAGGCCTCGGCCAATGATCGAAGCATTCCGCGCGTGGCCGACATGAGCAAAGCGGCGGCGGTGCCCTTTCCCGAAACGTCAGCCAGAACCAATCCCCAGCGGCCATCGGGAAATGGGATGAAGTCGTACCAATCTCCGCCGACGGCATGGGCAGCTATGCTGAGGCCGGAAATGGCGAAGCCTGGCACCAGTGGCGAAGCCTTGGGCAAAAGAGCCTGCTGAATGGCGCGAGCCTCCTGAGCTTCGTGGCTCATGGCTTCTCGCTCGGCTCGCTCCGACTGAAAACGGTGAGCGTTATGGATAGCGACGGCCATGTGATCGCACAGGGCCTGCAGCAGTCTGAGTTGCTGGCGCGGAAAGGCGTCGAGATCGGGATGAGACGCGGTGAAGACGCCTACCAGGCGCTCGCCCACGTGAAGGGGAATCGCCACTTCAGACTGGGTCGTTTCCTCGCACCCGATGTAATACTCATCCTTGCGGACATCCGGGGCATAGCGCATTTGCCCAGTGGAAGCCACATATCCGACCATGCCTTCTTTGCCGACCTTCAGGCGAAAACCCTTGCTGTGGATGGAACAGCCGTGGACGCCGCCCATAACCATTTCTCCGCGGGCTTCGTCATGCAAATACACGCTGGTCTCCAGAAGGCCGAAGGAGTGCGCTACATCGTTCACGATATTCTCGATGAGCTGATCGAGGTCAAGAATGGAACTGATCTTCTGCGCAGCCTTCTGTAGCTTTTGCAGGCTCTCGATCTGATTGTCGAACTGGGTTTCGACCTGATTTCGAGACGGCGAAAGTTCGTCGAATAGGTTAGCTGGTGTGGTCGCCATGCTGTAAGCCCCCAATTCGTGATCAACTAAATTCGATGCCGCGGAAGAACCCTAAGACTCGGAACTTTGGCACTCGGCCGCATGGGCTTGCAGGACCTGCGATGATTACCTCAGTGCTCGCAAAAAAGACAGCCTAGGTAGGACGCAATGACTGAGTCGCTTCGCTCATCGCCTCCGATGATTTCTTAGAGAAGCGAAGATGTCTAATGACTCAAGTGCTATGGACGTCTTGCATCAGAGACTGGAAAAGGCAGCCAAGCTACATCCGGATAGCCGCACGCTCGCAGAATATCGCGCGCCAGATTGGATCGTCTCTCGGAACGGGAGGCGCTGTCGGCGGCACGGAAAATAGTAAATCCGCATTCCGACATTCAAAATCAGTTTTCCAGCAAAGTCGTGCGCTTGCACTGGCATTTGCCCTCGGGAAGCGTACCGGACAAGACCCGAAGAGGGATTGCGTTTCCCGGGCCAACGGCCGCCCGTAAAGGCGCTCACGAGTTGCGCAGCGTAGCGCGAAAGCTCGACTTGCAGTTGCTCCTCATTGGAAGCGACTTGGAGGGGAACGAATTCTGGCACGGTATAAGAGCAACCAAAGGCGAAAGGAGAGATATGCAAGGGGCGGCAGCCGTTGCGCAACCCGCCCTACTATGAAGATAATCCTCGGCTACTGCTGAATGCGATCGCTATGGATGTACCCGTGATCGCCACCCCGGCTTGTGGTCTCGCCGAATTCTCGCGCGTAATTCAAGTTCCTTACGGGGATGAAAATACACTCGCAGAAGCTATTAGTGAGCAGTTGCGCTTGCACGCGAGTGCCTCGGAAGGGAAGTCGAACTCCGTACTAGCTTGATCCCCCGTCCGTTTTCCCGTCTCGCACACGCTTGATCACTTCCATACGCTCACGGATGCGCTTCTCAATGCCTTCGTTGGTCGGATGGTAGTAGGTTCGGTCGCGCAGATTTTCCGGGAGGCATTGCATGCTGGCCACCTTGCCTTCGACGTCATGAGCGTATTGATAATCCTTGCCGTAGCCCAGGCCTTTCATCAATCGGGTGGGTGCGTTGCGCAAGTGGAGCGGAACAGGTTCCGCGGCCGTTTGTTCAATATCATGTTGTACATCGCCGTAAGCGGTGTAGAGTGCGTTCGATTTGGGCGCGACAGAGAGATAAACCACCGCTTGCGCCAGCGCGAGATTTCCCTCGGGCATACCAATAAAATCAACTGCATCGCGCGCAGCCATGCATAGAGAAAGCGCATTGGGATCGGCAAGGCCGATATCTTCCACGGCCATGCGCACGACGCGACGTGCAATATAGAGCGGATCTTCGCCAGCTTCGACCATACGGCCAAGCCAGTAGAGGGCGGCGTCGGGGTCGCTGTTGCGTACTGATTTGTGCAGGGCAGAAATTAAATTGTAATGTTCCTCACCGGCTTTGTCGTAGAGCAGGGTTCGTTTCTGGAGGGCGTCGCGAACAATGTCGTCGGTAATTTCGGGCGGCTGGCTTCCGGATTGCTCCGCCAGGCTGGCGGCCACCTCGAGAACGTTATAGGCACTACGTGCGTCGCCGCTGGTGTAACTGGCAATCTTCTTCAAAACCTCGTCGGATACCCGCAACTTCATCGCTCCGAGTCCGCGTTCCTGGTCTTCGAGCGCCCGCTTGAGTAATTCGACGATCTGATCTTCAGTGAGCGGCTGTAACACATAGACGCGAGTGCGGGAGAGCAAAGCGCCATTGATTTCAAAGGAAGGATTCTCGGTAGTGGCGCCGATCAGGCGAATGTTGCCTTTTTCCACGTGAGGCAAAAACGCGTCCTGCTGAGCTTTATTGAAGCGATGAATCTCATCGATAAAAACAATCGTGCGCGTGCCGTATTGACGGGCACGTTCCGCATCAGCCATGACCTGTTTAATTTCTTTGATCCCAGCGAGCACGGCGGAAAATTCAATAAACTCCGCTTTCGTCATGCTGGCGATGATCTTGGCCAGCGTGGTTTTGCCTGTGCCCGGCGGTCCCCAGAAGATGATCGAACCGGTGTCGTCTCGGTCGATCTGCGCGCGGAGTGGTTTTCCCGGACCGATCAGATGTTCCTGACCCGCATATTCGTTGAGCGTGCGCGGCCGCATGCGATCGGCCAGCGGACGGGTGCGATCGGTGCTGCCGGCGGCGTTCGGAGTGGGGTCGAAGAGTCCCATCAAAATCTATTTCACTACAGAGTCACAGAGACACAGAGAAAACCAGAGCTAGAGAACTGTTCGAGCTTGTACGGAATCTTTCTTGCCTTCGCTTCCTCTGTGTCTCTGTGGTGAGCCCTTCTTATTTCTTCTGCCTTGCGGCTTCGTACAATACGATGCTGGCGGCCACACCAGCGTTCAGGGATTCTACTTGCGCGGAATGTGGAATGGCCACAACCTCATCCAACTGGGCTACCACGTCCCGTGGCAGTCCGGCGCCTTCGTTGCCGAAGAAGATCGCCACTGGCCTTTTCAAGTCTGCCTGATCAAGCGGATTTCCCTTGTGCGAAGAGGTTGCCATCAGGCGCACGCCGTCAGCACGCAACTTTTCTGAAACATCCTTAAGCTTTTCCGATGCCGACTTCTCATGCGCGTGAATGACGGGCAGCCGGAACACCGACCCCGCCGAACCGCGGACAACTTTCGAGTTGTAGATGCTGACGGTTCCTTCTCCCAGGATCAAGCCGGCGCTCCCAAAAGCTTCAGCAGAGCGGAGAATCGTTCCCAGATTGCCCGGATCCTGAAGGCTGGCAAGAGCGATGATGGGGCCTACGTGCGTGCGCTCGATCAGATCGTCGAGAGAAAAAGTTTTCAGGCGAACCAGTGCGGCGACGCCTTGCGGCGATTCGCTGGGCACAAGACTGTCAAATAATTTATCGGGCAAAAGCAGCGTTTCCACTTGCGCGCCGATCTGCGGAAGCAGGCGTTCGGCGCGGTCTTGCGCAGACTCGCGGAAGAATACTGCGCTGATGCGCAGCCCGCTGCGAATGGCCTCTTCCACGATGCGAAAGCCTTCAATGGCGCAATCACCCGAGTCGGTTAGCTCGCTGCGGGAAAATGCCTGGCGAAGTTGTTTAATCAACGGATTGTGCCGGCCTTCGATGCGGCGGAGGCGCTCCTGGGCGCTGGGCGCGTGTTCAGATCTTTTTTTCATTTGGATATGCAGCATGATACGCCGTTCCCCCAGTTGCAGCCCTTTGCCGTATTATTGTAAGTTCCACAAGGGAAAACACTTCAACTGGAGAGCAGGCAGGAAAGGGAGTGCTGTGCGCGCGGAAATCGTAAAAATAAATAGTGAGTCACCGGAGGTTTCGCTGGTGAAGTATGCCGCGGAGCAGATTCGGGCGGGCGAAGTGCTGGGTATGCCGACCGATACATTTTATGGGCTGGCAGCCGATCCCTTTAATTTGCGTGCAGTCGATCGCGTGTATGAAATCAAAACGCGCTCACGGCATAAACCGCTGTCCCTTTTAATCGAAAATGTAGATCAAGCGGAAGAGTTGGCTAAGGCTTTGCCGGAAGAGTTTTACGCACTGGCACGCAAATACTGGCCAGGGCCGCTAACGATTATCGTGAAAGCGGGATCGCGGTTGCCCCTGAAGGTAACGGCAAACACCGGGAATGTGGCGTTGCGCGTGCCCAATGCGAAGATTCCGCTGGCGGTAGTGACGGCGGCAGCCATTCCGATTACTGCGACTTCGGCCAACCTGAGTGGCGCGTCGGAGTGTACCAGCGCGGAGCAGGTTCACGAACAACTGCATGGGCGCATCAGCATCATCGTGGACGGCGGAACTTCGCCGCGCGACATCCCCTCGACCATCATCGACCTGACTGACGAGGGAGCCCGGTGGCGGGTCATGCGCGAAGGCGCAATCTCCGCGGACGATATTTCCACTTTCTTCGCCAAAGGATGAGCATCGTTCCGGCTTCGCGGCATTCCCCGGCCCGCTGGGTTATCGGCCTGGAGTTGCTGGGGTTGTTCGCGCTCACGGGATGGCTCACTCTAACCGCGGTTCGAATTGTGCACGAGGGGTCGCGCCAGGAGTTGCATCCGGCGGATGCGATTGTGGTGTTTGGCGCGGCTGAGTACTCCGGGCATCCTTCGCCGGTGTTGCGTGCGCGACTTGATCACGCATTCTATCTATTTCAAAAAGGCTTAGCCCCGGTCGTGATCACGACGGGAGGAGCTGCCGCCGATCCCAGCTTCAGCGAAGGAGGCGTGGCACGCGACTACCTCGAGCATCGTGGAATTCCCGAGCGAAATCTGATCGCTGAGACGCAAGGCTCCGATACGGCCCAATCGGCGAAGCGCGTAGCCGTAATCATGCGCGCCAACGGGCTGCGCAGTTGCATCGCGGTGAGCGACGCTTATCACGTATTTCGAATCAAGAAATTGCTGGAAAATGAGGGTGTCGCCCCGGTCTATCTCGCCCCTCGTCCGGACTCGCTTCCGCGTGGTGCAGTGCAGCGGGCGTATGCGGTGTTCCGGGAGGCTTGCAGCTATCTGGTCTGGAAGCTGGGATTTTCCTGATCGGGTTGAAGAACTGTGATTAGCAGGAAGTCAGACGATCAAAATCTATCGATGCCATTTGTGGTGCGGATCTTGAACCAACTGTAATGCAGGTTGTACCGCATCATGCCGTTGCGGACGTTCATGAATGCGTGTTGAATCCGTACTTCGAGCATTGCGTTTTTGTTGATGGTCGCCTGATCGTGCCGTATACCAATATATTCAGCTCGTTGGCGGCCCTGGCAGTCCTGATAATTGCCGCTTTCACGGCATAGTTCCCAGCCGTTGCTGTTATTCTCCTCGCGCAGGACGCTGACCGTCTTATTCTGCCGAATCGCGGCGGCGAGTTCTTCGTCATATTTGTCATACCACGCCCGCACGACTTCTTCGGTCTCCTCCGGGGTGTGATTGCGTTTGTACTCGCCAATGGCGGCTATTACATCGTCGCTGTTATCGGCATCGTCCATTACAAGGGAGGGCAGAATATTGCCCGGCGCGTCCATGTTATCTTCCGTGAAGACTTTCTGGGCATGCAATTTACTCTGTTTTTTGGAGTTCTGCGCCGCGGCCGCGAGAGACTGTGCTGTGCCCGTGGAAGTGGGTTCAGGCATGTCCGGGGGCGCAACCGGAGCCGGACTTTGGCCCGCAGCGGTCCCGAGCAACAGGGCGAAGATGAGCGCAGACAAACGGCCGCGCCAAATGTATGAAAACCTTAAAGATGAAGACACATCTCATCCTAGGCGGGCGCTCGGGACCATCAAAAGATAACCAAAGTTGGCGGGGCTCAAGTCTTTCGTGCTACCAGCCGTTCTTTTGCCGCAAGGACGTGACATGGGCCACATGATGGCGTCCGTGCCAGGAGTAAAGCGCCAGGGTCTTCTCCAGACTCATCTGGCCCATTTCAGGATGGCGGAAAGTACGCTTCCAATCTTCCGGCCCCAACGAGCGCAGAATATTGACCCAGCGGGTGTGCAGAGACTCAAGTAATACTAAGGAAACTTCCACGGGTGTGGTGCGGGTATCGGCGAGTTGGGCCCAACGGTCTTCGGCATAAGGCTTGATCGTGGGGTTCTCTTCGGTGAGGGCGAGTTTGAAGCGGGTGTAGGCGTTGAGATGGCTGTCCGGCACATGGTGCGCGACTTCGCGGAGAGTCCAGCCACCTTCCCGGTAGGGCGTGTCGAGCTGCGAATCTGAAAGGCCTTTCAATGCCGTACGCAGGTTAGCGGGAGTTTCCGCGATATCGCCCAGATATCTCTTCTTTTGCTCCTCTGTTAGCGGACCTTCGTAGGTGAACTTGCCGATGGGGTAGCGTGAATCTGTCATCGTCCCTCCTAGCTGGTTCTCCTACAGATGGCGGGGCTCTGGCTCACGCTTCACAATGATTCCTGATGGTGTCGGACAGGTAATCGGGGAACCTCTTCAGCAACTACAGCCGGTTGGGCATTCAAATATCTGACCACATTCCCTCTGGCTTCGCATTTCGGTTCCTCAGCCTGCAAGATTTGTGCATCCAAACTTCTTTTTTGGGCTAAACTCCCACATCTGGGCAATTTAGTGGGGGCTTTTCAAAGATTTTCGGCAGCCGGAGGCAAACTCCGGCGCTGAAGCGCGAACGGTTTTGGGGACTTAGCGGCACGACTGAATTCGTGCCCTTCCCGGAATCCCCGCGGAGAGGAAAATCATGGCAGCTTCAGTCTGGTCTGGACATTTGACTTTCGGGCTTATCTCGATGCCGGTACGCTTGTTTTCCGGCGCGCGTAGTTCGGGGATTTCTTTCAACATGCTGCACCGCCCGGATAAGGTTCGAGTAAAACAGCAATATATTTGTCCTGCCGAAAACATCGTGGTAGACCGCAGCGAAATTGTGAAGGGGTATGAATTTCGCAAGGATGAGTACATTGTGATCGAGCCGGAGGAAATCAAGAAGATCGAGCCGCAGACGGCGAAGACGATGGAGATTTTGGAATTTGTAAAGACGAGCGAGGTCGATCCGGTTTATTTTGAGTCGTCCTATTACATGATGCCGGAGGAGGCCGGTCGGCGCCCGTATGCGCTGCTGACAAAGGCCCTGGAAGAGAGCGAGTATGTGGCGATTGCGAAGATCACCATGCACAACCGTGAATACACGGTCTTCCTGAGGCCGCATGAGGGCGGCATCATGCTGCATACGATGTATTACGAGGAGGAAGTGAAGAAGGTGGAAGGATTTGGTGCGCCCGACGTGGAGTTGAAAGAAGCGGAGATTAAGGTGGCGCACCAGTTAATTGAGGCGCTGGCCGACAAGTGGGATCCGGAAAAATACAAAGATACCTTCCAGGAAAATCTTAAGAAACTGATCGAAGCCAAACTCGAGGGTGGAGAAGTGGTGGAGGTTGAAAAGCCGAAGAAGCTGGCGCCCGTCGTCGATCTGATGGCCGCGCTGAAGCAGAGTCTGGCCCAAATGGAAGGCCGGAAAAAGCCAGCGGCTGCGGCCAAGGATGAGGCCCCGGCAGCGGCGGCCGTTGGTAAAGGTCGGCGGCATAAGTAGAGGCCAGGTTAATTTATTTCTCCGGTTTAAAGAAGGCTGCTCTCCATCCAACTCGCGTCATGGTCGACGCATCCCAGAAGCAAGCAAAAGCAAAATCTTTAACACAGAAAACACTAAGGATCACAGGGTAAACTTCTTTGGCTGAGCCCGGCCACTGGCGGATATTGCGGCCAGCCGTTAGAATGTTGAATTCTCCTCACCTTATGATTACAACTTTTCCTGAGTGGCGCACGACGGAGTGCCGATGAGTGTGCGGCGTGCGGGCCTTTTGGCCGCGATGGTGCTTCCGATCCTGATTTGTATCGCTTGCGGCCAGGTGTATCGTCCGGTGGTAATTCCGTGCTCGACCGGTGGAGTGCCGGGATGTCCGGTGGAATCGGCTCCTCAGCCGAGCAATTTCCACAGTATCTTTGGCATTACCACGAACTCGCCAAATTTTCCGGGTGGCGCGTTGCAGATTGATGTGGCCGGAGACAGCATTGTTGGGGAAACCCCCACTTCCGAGCCGTCGCAGGCAAATTTAGGTGACCTGCCTACGCATGCAGCGATTTCGGCGACCGATTCGCAGGTATTTGTTGCAAGCGCGGGCAGCGTCTTCCCCGGCGGAGTGGATGTGGTGTCGTATTTTACTCCGGTGTTTCAGTCCACTCAGGCCACCGGTTTAGGCGCGGTGGGCACGATTGCGTTGCCAACGGGATCGCAGCCAGTCTTTCTAAGCAGCACAGAAAGCCCCGAGATGTATGTGGCGAATTACAACTCCAATTCGGTTTCGAAAATCAGTACGACTTCGGACGTGGTGACTCAAACGGCCACAGTGGGAACGAATCCGGTTGCCATGGCTGAGATTCCTACTGTTACGCAACAGCCGCTGAAGCTTTATGTGGCGAACCAGGGGAGCAACACGATCAGTAGTTTGAATACCGCGGATCTTACTCCGAATTTCGTTACGGGATTTACTGGCGTGACTCCGGTGTGGGTTGTAGCGCGCGGTGACGCGCAGAAGGTTTACGTTTTGAGTCAGGGCGGCGGTGGAACTCTGGAAACCATCGATGTCGCGACCGACACCGTTACCAGCAGTCTGCCTGTAGGCACGGGAGCGAACTTTATTTTCTATGATCCGTATTTGAACCGGTTGTATGTGACGAATCCGGTGACCAGCACAGTTTATGTTTTTTCTGATACCAGTTCGACGAGCGACGTTCCGACGCTGCTGGCGACCATCCCGTTTACGACTGGCTCGCTGTCGTGCCCTGGGGGCTGTTCTCCGGTTTCGGTGACCGCTTTGCCGGATGGCACGCGATTTTACGTGGCCAGCTATGCGACCGCTCCATCGTGTCCAGACTCGAATGTAGCGGGCGCTTGTGTGATTCCGTATCTCAGCATTTTTAATGCGAATACGTTTACGGCGGAATATCCCAGCGCGCCGACCATGAAGTTGCTGAGCCCCACGTCTACCTCATTTATAGCGGGTCAGTACGCGGTGCCTCCAGTGGCCTCTTGCGCCACGGCCCCCTTATATCCTGCTCTGTATACCCCTGGCGTCACGCGGTTCCGGATGTTCACCGTAGCATCCGTGGATTCCACCAAGGTATTCGTGGCGATGTGCGACGCCGGAGGGGTTGCCGTCGTCAACACGAGCGGCGCGAATACGAATAATCCAGGGACCGGTACTCCAGCGGACTCGCTGGTATTGGATTTGCTTGCGGGCTATTTGGGGAGTGGGGCGCTACAGTCAGATGGGGAGCCCGCGCCGCAGAATCCAATATTTCTCTTTACCGGGCAGTAAGTCAAAACCTTGCCACCGTGGGCGCGGGGATCACAGGGTAGGCGAATGATTCTGGTTAGGTTCTGATGGACACTTCTTCTTTATCTTTCTCTGTTTCCCGTGCGGCGTAATGGGAGTCGACGTACTCATCGAGGATGTCGATGAATTCCGGCACGATTCTATCGCCCTTTAGCGTGGTAAAGAGGCGTCCATCCACATAGACGGGAGCCTTGGGTTCTTCAAAGGTTCCGGGTAGCGAGATGCCAATATTGGCGTGCTTGGACTCGCCGGGGCCGTTGACCACGCAACCCATTACGGCCAGCTTCATCTCTTCTACTCCGACGTAACGGCCTTTCCAAGTCGGCATTTGCTCGCGGAGGTAGGTTTGGATCTGCTCGGCCATTTCCTGAAAGAAGGTGCTGGTCGTGCGGCCGCAGCCAGGGCAGGCGGTGACTTGCGGGGTGAAGCTCCGGATACCGAGCGATTGCAGAAGTTGTTGCGCCACGCGGACTTCTTCGGTGCGGTCGCCACCGGGCGCGGGCGTGAGCGAGACGCGAATAGTGTCGCCAATGCCTTCCTGCAAAACCACGCCCATGGCGGCACTGGAGGCGACCACGCCCTTGGCGCCCATGCCGGCTTCGGTAAGGCCGAGATGCAGTGGGTAATTGCAGCGCGCGGCGAGAGCGCGGTAGACGTCGATAAGATCCTGCACTCCGCTGACTTTCGCGCTGAGAATAATTTGATCGGGCCGCAGGCCGAACTTTTCCGCGAGTGCGGCCGAATTTAATGCGCTTACCACCATGGCTTCCATAGTGACTTCGCGGGCGTCTTTCGGCTCAGCCAAGGCGGAGTTCTCATCCATCATCTGGGTGAGCAGGTTCTGGTCGAGCGACCCCCAGTTCACGCCGATGCGAACCGGTTTTTCGTTCTTCACCGCGACTTCGATCATGGTGCGGAAGTTGGAGTCGCCGGTCTTGCCAATGCTCGAGTTGCCGGGATTGATGCGGTACTTGGCGAGGTCCCGGGCGCACTCGGGATATTTGGTAAGCAGGACGTGGCCGTTGTAATGGAAGTCCCCGATGATGGGCACGTGGATTCCCTGGCGATCGAGCAAATCCACGATGCGGGGAACCGCGGCCGCGGCCTCTTCATTGTTGACCGTAACGCGAACCAGTTCGGAACCGGCGCGAGCAAGGGCGGCGCATTGCTGGACGGTGGCGAGAATGTCGGCGGTATCGGTGTTGGTCATCGACTGCACCACTATCGGGGCATCGGACCCGACGCGCACGCCGCCGACTAAGACGGTCATGGTCTTTCTGCGGGTAATCGTAGCCATGGAAACTTCATTTTATCACGTGGGGAATGGGTTTTCGGAGTTGTTACCGAGTTTGAAATGCCAGGTTTACCCCGCAAAGCACAGGATTTCGCTAAATGGATCTCGCTTCCCGCGCCGCAGTAGACCCGCCCAGGATGCAAAATAGATCACCCTATATAATTGCGCACACATGGCACTTACCTCCGGCACAAAAATCGGGCCGTATGAAATCGTTTCGTCTCTTGGCGCCGGTGGCATGGGAGAAGTTTACCGGGCAACCGATATCAGGCTCGGGCGCGATGTGGCGATTAAAGTTCTGCCGGAAGCCATGGCGCGCGACGTTGAACGCTTGCGGCGGTTCGAAACTGAAGCGCGTGCGGTTGCCGCTCTGAACCATCCTAATATTCTTTCCATTCATGATATCGGCACCCAGGACGGAGTCCCTTATCTGGTTTCGGAATGTCTGGAAGGCCAATCGCTACGGCAGGAATTAAGCGGAGGCGCTCTGCCGCTGCGGCGCGCAATTGAGTACGGCACGGAAATCGCACAGGGGCTGGCGGCGGCGCATGACAAAGGCATCATTCATCGCGACCTGAAGCCGGAAAATATTTTTGTCACTCGGGACGGCAGAGTGAAGATTCTCGATTTCGGTTTGGCGAAGCTGGCGAGACCGGAAGCGGCTCCTGAAGATGGCGCAACCCTCGAAGCAGTGCCAACCTCCGCGGGAGTGGTTCTCGGAACGGTAGGGTACATGTCTCCCGAGCAGGTGAGGGGTGAGCCGGCGGATGCTCGCTCGGACATTTTTGCGCTGGGAACGATTCTGTACGAGATGCTTAGCGGCCAGCGCGCTTTCCGGCGGGACACCTCGGCCGAGACCATGACCGCGATCCTGAAAGAAGAGCCCGCGGAACTAAGCCTGACGGGAAAGCCGATTTCGCCGGCGCTGGAGCGGATTGTCCGGCGGTGCCTGGAGAAAAAACCGCTGCAGCGATTTCAATCGGCGCGGGACCTCGCATTTAATCTGGAAGGACTTTCGGGAGTCTCTTCATCGAGCGTTGCAACCGGGACTGCTGTCGCGGTGGCGACCGAACAGAAACGCTCATCTCGTGCGCGGGTGATGCAAGTGGCGACGGGCCTGCTTCTGCTTGTACTCGTGGCCGCCGGAAGCTGGATGCTGGGCCGCCGTACCGGCGCTGTTGCTCCACTTTCGTATCATCAACTGACCTTCGATCGGGGCTTGGTCTATGCCGCGCGTTTTGCGCATGACGGACGCTCGATTTATTACAGCGCCAGTTGGAATGGGCAGCCGGTCCAACTGTATTCCACCTTGCCGGACAGTCCGGAATCACGGCCATTGAATTTGATCAACTCCACGTTATTTGCGGTTTCCTCTTCGGAGCTTGCCATTTCCGTCGGCTGCAACGACCGATACATCGGAATTTGCCAGGGAACGCTGGGGCTGTTGCCGGTATCCGGCGGATCGCCTCGGGAAGTTGAGGAGGATGTGCTGGCCGCCGACTGGACGGCTGACGGAAGCGCGATGGCGGTGATCCGCCAGGCGGGGGGCAAATACCGCGTGGAATTTCCTCGCGGAAAAGTGCTCTACGAGAGTTACCACGCCCTCGGATATCTCCGGATTGCGCCGGATCGTAAATCCGTGGCGTTCGCGGAATTTGTGGCTGCTGACGGCGATGCGGGATGGGTGATCGCAGTGGACCGAAGCGCAAAGGAAGTGATCCACTCGGAGGTTTATGTCAGCGTGGAAGGCCTGGCTTGGCCTCCGTCGGGTGATGAGGTGTGGGTTGCCGCAACCACGACGGAAGGATGGGCAGACGCGATCCATGCTCTTGCTTTCAATGGCAAGGAGCGGATTGTTCTGCGGCTGCCGGGCATTCTGCGGCTTCACGATATATCGCGAGACGGGCGAATTCTTTTGTCAAAAGAATCATGGAGAAGCGGGCTGCAATTTCGCGGCCCCAGCGATAACAAAGAACGTGATCTTTCTTGGCTCGACTACGCAACCTTGAGGGATCTCTCGCCCGACGGCACGCTGGTTTCATTCGATGATTGGGGATCGGCGGCGGGCGCATCTGGCCTTGGTTATCTTCGAAAAACCGACGGATCTTCCGCTATCAAACTTGGCCAATGGGGCGAACCGGTGCTCTCCCCAGACGGGACGAAAGTATTGGCGTCTGACTCTTCGACGGTAGGGAACGTTAGTTTTGCTTTGTTGCCGACAGGTGTGGGAGAAGTGCAGAAGTTGACCCCGGGTGGAGATCAGGAAGCGATTTCAACGGGATGGATGCCGGATGGGAAAGCCATCTATTTTGCAGGCGACGATGGAAAGGGATGGCGAATGTATATCCAGGACGTCGCAGGCGGGACGGCACGCAGCGTTACTCCGTTGATTTCTGTAAAGAGGAATCACCAGGAGTCCCACGTTGTTTCACCGGATGGCACGCAGATGTTTGCTCGCGATGTGAACGGGCAGGGCCTGCTCTTCCGCATAGTCGGCGGGGATCCGCGAATTATTCCTGGCTGGTCGCCAGAAGATATTTGGATCACATGGTCCGCGGACGGTCGTTCTGCTTTTGTTTATCACGATCAGAAGACGTCGGCGCCGGTCTATCGCCTCGATCTGACTACGGGGAAAAGAGAACTGGTGACAACCGTTGCCCCCGGCGACCCGGCTGGCGTGACCTCGGTATTGAATGTCCGCATGACAGCAGACGGGAAAACTTACGCATATTCCTTCCTGCGAGAAATGTCGGACTTGTTTTTGATAGAAGGCGCCCGATAAAGAACAGGGTTTTCTTGAAGCTGCGATCTATTGAGATTGCTGCTGGACGACGAGGATCATTCCGGGGCGGAGTGTGGCGACGTTCTGGTTACTACGCTTCAACGCGGCCACGGTAGTTCTGTAGGTTGAGGCGATGGAATAGAACGTTTCGCCTGACTTCACCTTGTGGTGGACGACGCTGGCTGGTTCGGAACTCTGGCTCACTTCGGCTACCGATTTGTGGGCGGCTGGCAGGCGGGACCGTGCAGCGGAGCTTCTGGACGATGCAGCCGAGGCGGATTCTCCACTCGGCGCGACTGGCAAATGCAGGGCAAGCACGGTGCGTCCGTGCAGGCTGTCGCTGCGCAGGCCGTTCCAGCGGCGCAACATCTGCACGGGGATGCCAAAATTTTCAGCAACTGTCTGAACCGTGTCTCCGCGGCGAACTTTATAGCGAGTGATGCGGCGCGCGTATGTGCCATTGTCTGCCGAGGCGTGTTGGCTGGGAGCAAGGGGAATCACGACCTTGGCGTTGCCTTCAAGAGCGCCGCTCTGCAATTGGTTGGCTTCCACAATCGACTTCTCTGTAACGCGGTAGCGCCGCGCCAGCGAAGCCAGGGTGTCACCAGAGTGCACAGCAGGATAACGCCACCACAGCCGCATTCCGGCCGGGATGGAGGCCATGGCGGTTTCGTATTGCTGCTTGCTTCCGGCAGGCAGATGTAGTTCGAAGGCCCCGTCCTTGGGCGTGCTCAAGCGAAGCAGGCTGGGATTCAACTGCTGCAGTTGTTGGGAAGTCGCATCCACGCAATCGGCCACCAGGCGCAAGTCGACGGGATAATTAATCTTCACCGTATCGAAGGCTGCAGGTCGATCCATCGATACGTCATCAAACCCGTAGTGCGACAGATTCTTCGTCATGAGGGTCACAGCCAAGATGATCGGGACGTAGTTGCGAGTTTCCTTGGGAAGAACGTTGCGCCGGTAAAGCTCCCAGAAATCGGCATAGCCGGTGCGCTTCACCGCAGCTTGCACAGTTCCCGGGCCGGAATTGTAAGCGGCCATGGCCAAATACCAGTCGCCAAATTGGCCGTAGAGATCTCTAAGGTGGCGGGCAGCGGCCCGAGTGGATTTTTCGGGATCCTGGCGGTCGTCGACCCAAGGGCTGCGCTGCAGACCGTATCCCTTGGCGCGGCTGCCCATGAACTGCCAGATGCCGCGGGCGCCTGCGCGGGAAACGGCGGTCGGCTGAAATCCAGATTCCGCCTGGGCCAGATAGATCAAATCCTGCGGCACGCCCTCTTCCCTGAGGATTCGCACCATCATATCGTGGTAGCGGCCGGAGCGGGCATAGGCGCGCTCGAACGTTCCGCGTCCGTGATTAGAAAAATAGGTTATGTACCCGGCAACCTGGTCCGTCATCATCAACGGAAGATCGGAGTGGGTCGATTTGATTTCCGCCTGAGCTTTAGCCTTTATATCGGCTGAAGCCGCAGGCGTTATGCCATTGGTCTCGTCGATCGGTGCGGGCTCGGAAGTTTGAGCCTCGGTTTCGGTGGCTGCATCACTCAGATTCAGGTGATTCACTCCGTCCACGATGCGGTCGAACTCTTTTTCCAGGCGATCGTCGGAGCGGATTTCGAGATTGCTCTCAAGCAAGGCATTGAATGCCTGGTCAAAATCTTCTTTGGCGGCATCGGTATTGCCGGCCTGGAACTTGGCTAACCCCGACTGGTATTGCTGCTCCACCCGAGCAACCAGGTCGCCCACTGGATCAGGAGTGGGACTGGATGACGGTGGCTGGCTGTTGGCGCCGGTTGGCTCGGTTTGCTGCGGTTGACTGTTCTTTTGCGGCTGCTGGACCGGCGCTTGCGGCGAGCCAGAGACAAGTGCTTTGGCAGCTAAAGGTGGCGGAGCTGCGGGAGTTGCGGTAACAATCGGTTTCTTCGCGCTCTGGCACGCACAGCCCGCCGCCACAAGGGCCGCCAACACCATAATCCGCATTTGGAGTTTTGTAACTCGCATGTTTTTCAAGAGGATACGGATCATCCCCAGCGTCATAAGTCCGATGGATTGTAACAAAATCGTACCTTGCCGTGGAAACCCGGTCAACGCGGAAAGCGGAACAGTCGCATTACCTTAGGCATCTGCCAGACATTACCAAGTCCCACAGTAATCAGAAGCAGAACTTGGGCAAAAGGTTTGAAAACCCAGGGCCCAGAAGCAGTTCTCGGACTCCGGTTCTCATAAAAATCAACCGCACGGTTCCGAACTGAAGCGGGAAGTGACGATTCAAACTCTCCAATAATCCGGCCGCCAGTTCTGAATCGCCTTTTTGATATCTGCATTCGAGAGCTTTTCGGAGAGCGCTCGCTCGGTCAATGCGGGCAGCTCGGCGTCGGAAGCGAAACGGAGCGCGACTAGCTGGTTCTCCGTCAACTCCGAAATGCGCGGTCGTAGCGCTTCGGGCAAAAGCAGAATCAGCCTCTGCCGCTCTTCCAGACGAATCACACGGTCCTGTACTTTGAGAGCGTAAAGTCGAATCTTGAAAATCGCGACCAGAGCCGCTATCGAGATGATAAAGAATGCCGCCGCGTGCAGGCTGGGATGCCACAAAAGGTGGATGAGAGCTGCAATGACGGATAACCCGAAAACCGGCCCCAGGAACAAATGATAAAGCGGGTCAAGTCTCGCGTGATTGGCGAAGGTTTGAAGCTTTCTTTCTGCCATGCGGAAGGCTCCTCACTAAGGACGTGCAAGTGTAGCAGAAGCATTGTTGGGGCGATTCTCCGTTCTGGGTGGGATCTCCGCGAATTTTTCTGAGGAATCATTCCTGAGAAACCAGCAACCGAGAACAGAAGCGAATCGTGACACCCGAATACGAATCCTTACGCCAAAGAAACGAATCCAAGGCAAACATGAAAGCTATTCAAGTAAATCAAGTAGGTGGGCCGGAGGTGATGGAACTGGTGGATATCCCAGTTCCCCAGCCAAAGGCAAGCGACGCGGTCGTGAAGTTGGTTGCTTCCGGCGTGAATTTTATCGACGTTTATTTTCGCGAGGGCCGCTACAAAGCACAGCTTCCTCTTATTCCTGGTCAGGAAGGTGCGGGAACAGTTACTACCGTTGGCACGGACGTGAAATCGGTCAAGGTGGGAGATCGTGTGGCTTGGACCAGTGTGCTGGGCTCTTACGCGGAATACGCGGCCATTCCAGCCGACCGGCTTGTCGCTATTCCGCAGGGCGTTAGCGATGAGGCGGCTGCCTCGGTCATGCTCCAAGGTACGACCGCACACTATCTATCTCATACTACCTATCCTCTGAAAAAAGGTGAAACCGCGTTGATTCACGCGGCGGCTGGCGGAGTCGGGCTTCTGCTCGTACAAATGGCGCACGACATCGGCGTGCGCGTCATTGCAACCGTCTCGACCGAAGAGAAAGCCAAACTCGCACGAGATGCAGGTGCGGATGAAGTGATCTTATATACCCAATCTGACTTTGAGGCGGAGACGAAGCGGCTCACGGGCGGCAAAGGCGTGGACGTTGTCTACGACTCGGTGGGTAAGACAACGTTCGAGCAAGGGCTGAATGTTCTGCGCCCACGGGGAATGATGGTGTTGTTTGGCGGCTCGAGTGGTGCCGCGCCTGCGATCGATCCGATCATTCTTCTGCAGAAGGGATCGCTGTTTCTGACGCGCCCATCGTTGGGGAATTACATTGCAACCCGCAACGAACTATTGCAGCATTCCAGCGCAGTGTTTGGCATGATCGCCAATGGAAAGCTCAAATTGCGCAGTGAGCACAAGTATCCGTTAAGCGAAGCCCAGCGGGCGCACCGGGAACTCGAAGGACGAAAGACCACTGGGAAGTTGCTGCTGATTCCGTAGCGGCCTGAAGGGGATTTCGCGCCGGTTGTGAATCTTGCTTCAACGATAATCCCAGTATCGCTAAGGCTTACGCGTATAGTGGCGCGCGTATTCTGGTACCTTTTGTCCTTCCCTGAGCCGGTTGTCGCTTATCGGCTCACCAGTCCTCATCTCTAGTGGCACTATCCCTGCCCACGTAGGAAACGAATAATCTTCCTCATCATCGATTACCGGACCTTGGCGGACCTTGGCGGAAAATTCTTCAATTGGAACGCGCAGCACTGACGTTGCCTTCAATTCGCGTTCGCTCGGCTGACGGACATCCGCCCAGCGACCGGGAATGATGTGCTCGGAAAGCAGTCGCAAGGCTTCGAGCTTTTCTTCGGGCTGATCCACCAGCGTTGCTTTTCCCAGGACTACGACCGACCGATAATTCATGGAGTGATTGAAGATGGAACGCGCCAGCACCAGACCATCGAGCAGTGTTACCGTGACGCAGACCAGTACGCTGTCCTTCAGTTGGCGCAACATTCTGCTGGCCGCAGAGCCGTGGATGAAGAGGCAGTCATCTTTTCGCCCGTAAGAAGTGGGAATGACGAAGGGTTGGCCATCGACCACAAACCCGACATGGCACAAAAATCCTTCGTCCAGAATCTTGTACGCGGCATCGCGGTCGTATACGGCACGATCGGCTTCACGGACGAGACGAGTCCGCGATGTAGGAGTGTAAGTCTGAGACATGGGAGATGAACTCCGGGCAAGCGCCAAGGATGGGTGAACAGGAAGTGTAGCATCCGGAAGTCGAATTTGATTGTGCGCTTCCGCCGTTCTGGCTTGCAGAATACGGTTTTGGAAACTGTTTAGGGCTTACTTCAGCGAAAGCGGATAGTTGTTTACCCGATGGAAGCGGGCGAAAACGATGCCGACGATCAGCAGAACGATAGGCGTGAATATGCTGGCCTCCGGCCCGACGGTCCCGCCCGTGAGCCAGGTCGGTCCATCGAAACTGCAATTGAATAGGTTGTGATAGGGCTTGAAACCGCTATCGGTCACGCCGTAGAAAAAAGTTTGACCCCAGTCCCAGCCCGCATGAAATCCTACGGCCCACCATAGATGGCCGGTGCGGCGCACGAAGAGGCAGAACAGCACTCCGAAGCAAACCACTGACAAGAGCCCGAACTTGCTCTCGCCAGGGTTCCCGGCATGGGCAAGTCCAAACAAAGCTGAGAGAAGAAAAGCCGCAGGCCAAAAGCCGATGCCAGTAGTCAGCGTGTATTGCAGATATCCGCGGAAGGCAAATTCTTCTCCTAGTCCCACGAGCACGAAAGCCCCGCTCCAGGCGAGGGTGGCCAGGATGATGGTTTGACCGTGTATCGCCATGCCGGTAAGCCGAAATCCATGGAGCACAAAAATGGCAAAAAGGCTGGCGCTGATGGAGAAAAACCCGATAACCGTGCCCAGCCAGAAATTCTTACGAAAGGCAAATTTCGCCGGCAAGCCGTATTCTCCCCATTTGCGATGTTCGATCCGGCTCATGATAAGTGCCGCCAGAACGGTAAAGACGAAAAGCAACCCATCGCTGAGCGCGGCCACGCTAGGGGTAAGCGATGTAGACATTGACGCGTGAGGCGAGCGGTGCAGCAAGAACCGCAATACCAGAAAGGCTATAAGGTTAGCCGCAGCCACAAGCCCGGCTACAATTGCCAGAAAAATAAGCGCGCGCCAGCCAGCGCGGATTCCGTTGGGCCCGCGAAATACCGTGTTAGGGAGCGGCGGTTGAGTGGGTCCCGGATGGGAAACGAGCGGCTCAGAAGAAAGATTTATCGCTGGATCTGGCATGTAATCACCTACGCGAAAGCAAACGGCAAAGTTCCATCCGTTATCGGCGGGCTAAGTTTCAGCCCATCACGATCATCGCAGACCTTACCAGTAGAGCTTCATCGCAAACTGGAACTGGCGCGGATCATAGGCCGCGGTCGCCTGGCCGGCATTGGTAAACAGCGGGCTGACGGCGGCCGTATTGTTTTTATTGGCGATGTTGAACATATCGGTAATCAACTCCAGGTTGAAGCGATCGTTGAAATAGATTCGTTTCGCAAACCGTATGTCGTCAAAAACCGTCCACGGCTGCACGCCTCCATTGCGGCCGAAATTGCCGTCCAACGAAAGCAGAGTACCGTTGAAATCAGCCGGGCAAGGCTCCTGGAAAACACCCGTGGGAGAATACTTTGAAGGGACAGCCGGATAGCCGAGCGCCGTGCACCCCGGGTTGACAAACGTGTTCGGCCGCCCCGTCAAAGTGGATAGCTGCAGATTATCGTCATTGCCGGTAATGATGTTGAACGGCCTTCCCGAGCCGAACTCGACCAGGGGAGCCAGCGTCCAGTTGCTGAAGACCTTCCTTACGAACTCATTTCCGCCAAGCTTTCCAGACTGATAGACGCCGCTGAAAACGAACCTTTGCCGCTGATCGAACAGCGACGTGGAGCGATCTAGATTCGGATAGTAGCTGTCTTGCGGCGTGAGCGTGGCTTGCAAGTCGGTCGAATCGTCAATCGCATGCGACCAGGTGTAGGAGGCCAGCAATTCGTAATGCTCGCGGAAGCGCTTCCGCAGGTTTGCGCTCAGTGCGTTGTAGTTGGAAGTACCGTTCGAATAATTGGCGTCCATATCGCTGAATGGAATACAGTTGGTCAGGCCAGCCAGCGGATTGCAGTTGGCATTGAAGCCCTGGCCTGCCAGGCTGCTCTCGATAGATTCGGCCAATGTGACGCAAGGACTCGCGCCGCCAGCGATCAGCGCTTCTGCTATCGAAGGGTTCAAGCCGCCGGGACGGAAGAAATTCGTCAGCGCGGAACTCACCCACGGACCCTTCGAGCCAGCCCCGCAGGGAAGAGCGCCGCTACCCACGGTGAAAGGGCTGCTGGGGGCTTGCCCGGCTGCGACCGCCGCGTTGTAGTTGTCGAGCATCAAATCGCCGCGAATGGTGTTGGCGTTGATCGGCCGGTTGAGGTGGCGTCCGCCGTTAAAGTTGTAGGCCAGATTGAACGTGTATCCAGCGCCCAGATCACGCTCGATGCTTAAGTTAGCTTGCTCAGAGTATGAGTAGACGAAATTTTTGCCGATCGGATAACCGAACGGTTGAAAGGCCAGCGGCAGGAATGTCGAAGGGCTCAGATAGTTCTGATTCAGAAAGACCGAGTTGGGTTGAAACGAATTGAACTGTTGCTGGTTGGGAAGATATCCCAGATTCGCGTTCGCTGCAGGAGACAATGACGGCGCGCATTGCGGCTGATTCAAAAGTCCCTGGAAGATCGGAATCGCATTCAGATTCCCAGGGTTGCCTGCGCCGCTGCAAGTTCCAGTCCCGGCAAACACTAACTGGTCGCTGGTGGAAGCGTCCGAGGCATCGCCCAAAAAGTACAGCCCGAGCAACGGATGATCGTAAAACAATCCATACGACGCGCGGACCACGGTCTTGCCATTGCTCCCTGGATCCCAAGCCACGCCCACGCGCGGCGCTACGTTGTTCGTGTCGGTCTGGATTCCTTTCTGTATGCCCAGAAACCTATAGCCAGCCAGCGCGAGCGGGGTGGGAGACTTGAACTGCGGGGGAAATTCAATGTCATAGCGCAGTCCGTAGTTAAACGTAAGATTCGGACGAAAGCGCCACGAGTCCTGCCAGAAAACTCCAAGCGGTTTGTTGGAAAATGAATCGCGCGGATTGCCGATTCCCTGAATGAAATCCGCGGGAAGACCTGCGCCATAAGCTTGTACGGACGAAAGGCCGGGAAATGGATCGCTAGCGAGCGGCGAAACAAATCCCAGGCTGGCAGCACTGAAGGAACTAAAGTCGTATACTCCACCGTAGTTGACGGTAAAGGCAGCGGTCGTTGGAATGTAATCGAAATCCACTCCGAACTTGGTGTCATGGCGGCCAATTGTCCAGGAAAAGTTGTCCATGAATTGATAGCGCTGCTCGGTGCGCTGAATGTAGGAGTAAGGCTCGCGGCCAAAATACGCAACGCCGGGAATGTTAACCGCCGGGTCCGCGCCGCCTGGGATCGCCGTGTTGTAGAAGTAGGAGAGCCCTCGGCGCGCATATTGAAAGCGGAATTCATTTACCTTGTTGTTGCCGATTGTCAAAGTATCCTGCGCGACTCCCGCGACATCCCGGTAAGTCTGCTCCGAGGTTCGCGAGTAGGCATTTTGTCCGAAAGGTTGGTCCTGTCCGCTGACCTCAATTCCGGTGATAGTGCTTGGACTGACATTTGCGCGAAGCATTAGGCGGTTGTTGGAATTAATGTTGTGGTCAATGCGCAGCGAGTAGAGGCTGGTGCCTTCAAAGACCGGGAAGTTTCCTATTTGTGAAGCCAGTGTCTGATACGAAGTCGGCACGGGAGCGCAGGGCGCGGTCGCAGGAGAACAAGTAGTAGGAAATCCGGCAAAACTGCTGAGCGCGCCTCCACTGGCGGCTAGCGCGAGTTGTGTTGGCCAAAAGCCCTGCACAGCTTGTCCGGATGATGCGCCGGTAAGAACGGCGTACTGTTCCACTGCGCCCAAAAACTGCGGATTTGCCTCGGCCGCCAAAGTTGCCGGATTCGTGAAAAACCCGATTTGCGCCGGTGTCAGTTGCAGAGTGCCAAAGGGCAGGCCGACGGCTGAAGTGTCAAATGGGGTGAGGCCGAAATTGTCGGCTCCGATGTCGGAGAATCCGGTCTCATGCCGGCGCGTTACTTCGTAGGAAAAATAAAAATAGGTCTTGTCCTTCTTGATCGGTCCGCCGAATGCCGCACCGGCTTGCACTCGTGTATAAGCGGGATTAGAAACCGTGCTGAACGGATTCACTGCCTGGAAATCGCGGTTACGTAAAAATCCAAAAACATCGCCATGAAAATCATTCGATCCCGAGCGCGTGATGATATTCACCACGCCTCCTGACGCGCGGCCGTACTCAGGTGCATAGTTGTTGGTGATGATCTGAAATTCCTGTACATCTTCCTGCGAGACGGTTGACCGAACGCCGTTGGTGGCATTGTCGGTCGCATCGGCTCCGTCCACGTTCACTAGATTCGCGCGCGCCCGTTCGCCGTCTATGTTGAGTCCCGAAGTAGGAGCGGCGCCGGTGTTCGGGGCGTTGTCACGCGTTACCTGCGAATCGGTCAAGGTAAAGTCGATGTAATTCCGGCCATTGATCGGTAGATTGTCGATGCGCTGCTGCCCAATAGTGTCAGTCGTCGAAGTTCGCGAGGTCTCTACTAACTCCGCCTGCGAACTGACCTCCACCACTTCTTTGCCGGTGGCAAGAGCGAGTGTGACTGGAAATTCTTGCGTGCCCCCCACAGTGACGATCACATTTTTCGCTTCGACTTTGGCGAAGCCCGGCGCTTCCGCCGTAATCGCGTAGCCGCCCGGCGGCAATTGCCGCGCACTGTAGCCCCCCTGGCCGTCGCTGGTCGCGGTGCGCGCCAAGCCTTTGGCCACTTCGGTTACTGTAACTGTGGCATTCGGCACCAGGCTGCCCTTGGGATCTTTCACTGTGATATGCAGATCACCTGTAGCCACGCCGCCCTGGGCAAAAGCAATACAGGAAAGCGACAGCACAAATATTGCGTGCATTGTCATCCGAAAGTTTTTTGCACGAAAGAAGTTCGTTTGGAGGATGCTGATGCGGAACATAGGGACTCCCTTTGTCTCCGTCGCTTCGCGAGCGACGGACTGACAACCTCAACGTTGAGTGCAGAATGACCGCACGGTTTTTGGAGCCGGAACACTTTTGCCGATTTGTTGGGATGATACGCCCCGCTGGTTTTTACACCAGAATGAGTATCGAAAACAAGGTATGAAATGATCGAAGGTAATGCGCGAGTAAACGTTGAATTGAGTTGAGCATGCGACGCGCGCACTATTATTCAGCAAACCTCCCGTACGCGCCTGTGACGTTGGTCACAGCTCTCAAATACAGCTCTCAACCATGCGCCGAGAGGCGAACTGCGGCGGCCGGATTTTGCAGTCGGCCCAGCAGCATGGCCGATCCGCTAAGTTGCTCGTAACGCTCAACCACCTTTTCCGCCGCGAATCGCGAATCAGGCCATGCCAGCGCGATGTAAATGCGAACTGAAGCAATGGCCGTGTTGCGGCGAAGTACAAGCGCATCGTCGACCAGCCGCCGGGCAGCGTCGGCGAAGCGCGGATTGCCGGTGGCTAAGGCGGACTCTCCCAGTTGCACGAGCACAGTCGCATTGTGCCCAGCAGTATGAATGTAAGAGGAGATGGCGCGCAGGCGCACGCGTCGGACCGCGCGAAATTCCGCGGTCGGTAAACGGCGCCGGAGGTATTCGTCCTCGGCGGGATCAATTAAGTTCTGAAAGGCCTGCAGATCGATCGGCCGGATGTTTGGCGTTTCCTTAGCGTTCCTTTTAGCCTGCAGGCTTTGGGTTATGGCCAGACGCAGGATAACGCCCAGCGCAACCGCAGCGGCAATGACAAGGATGATGGCCAGATTCATTGTTGAATTAAACGCTCCACTTCGCGGTTCCACATCGCGAGATCATTTTCCGGCAAAGGAACCGCAGACGTTGTGGGAACTTTCTGGGGGACAAGAAGGTAGTAACACCAGATCAGGACACACACGTGATATGTGGCCATGTTAAGGAAATCAAACAGGGGATAATGACTGTAGGATAAAGCTCCCGTGGCCATGATGGACCAGGCAGCCATGTGTTCGCAAAACAATATGCCAAAGCCGAGGGCGATACCGAGGAATTGCCGGCTCCACGTCAACTTAAAATACGCCACGAACAGAAAAAGAAATAATGCCAGGCCGCCTTCCACGATGTAGAAGCTCTGCAAGAGGACGTGGGCGCGATATGTCCACAGGTATTGAGGACGATTCATGGGAGCGTAGGCCGCAGCCACAATGGCGAGCAAGATAAGCACTGCGCCTGTCGCCGTAATCAGGCGGGTGCCAGTCTTGGCGATTGTCGGTCTGGAATGGAGCACGTGTCCCAGCAACTCTCCGATCACCCAGAGCTTAAGGCTCCCCTCGACGATCAAGCCTGCACAGAAGGTTACCCACCAAGTCTTTAGGTCGACAGATGGCAGGATGTCCATACCGTAAAGCGCAAATTCCTCAATCGCTTCGAAAACGATATAGGTAAAGAAAATCGGGAAAAGTCTATTGAAGCCGCGGCGCCACAAAAATATGGCTAGGACCGACTGCAGGATATGCGGCCCGAGCCATAGGTAATGCCACAAGAATGAGTGCGGCTGCAGCACAATCGTTGCCCTGCAATATATCTCTATTTGCTGCAGCCAGCAAGAACCAAAACTTCCCTGTTCGGCTTCTGTAAAACCTGCCTTGGACTAGGGTTTGCAACCGGTCTGACAACCACCACCCACACCATCGGCATGCGCTACGGTCGGTGTTACGAAAGTATTCAGGAGCATCAGGGCTGCGGCGATAATCAAGAGGGTACGTTTCACGGTTATTTTCTCCTTGTTTTTGAAAAGCAAACCGTGATACTTTCATGTCCCCAATACGGTGCCCAAGTGACGCCGGGTCATTCCTTTGTTCGGAATTCGTAACAAGAAGTGGCGCAAATGACTCTGAAGTCCGCACTGCAAGACCTGCGAGAAACTACGCTGGCGGCCATTTCCGGGGTGCTGGCGAGGCTGGCTTATTTAGGATCCTTGCGGCGGAAGGAAGGTGGATACCGGCATTGGGGTCTAACCCTGGTTCACGGCGAGGAGTCGTCGAATCGCGCTCTGAAAACGGCTCACACAGAAGCCTTATCGACGGTCTTACGCACTCCCATTGCAGAGTTGGAAGCTGACCTTCGGCAGTCGAACGCGAAAGGCGAAAAGACGCCAGGAGCTTACATCGAAGATATGCAGGAACAGTTCAACGAACTGCTTCCGTCCCCTCAGGACGAGGTCTCCGCGCGTCATCTTAATTCAGTGTTGGTTGCCCTTTCGGCTCTGGAGAAGAACCGAAAGCCTGCCACTCCGTCAACTTCATAGCCACGCCGACTACCTGCCCAATAATTTCAGCGTCTTGCGGGTGGCGCAAAACTCGAATCTGAACCGGCGAAAGGGGATGCGGCTGCAAAATTACGTCGTCCTTGCGCATGCTGCACCAGCAGCAGGTGTGTCCATTTCTGGTTTCTACAAAATAAATCGGACGTTCGTACTCCGATCTCCATGCGCCTTCAATTACTTTATTCTTCGCCTCATCCACCTGAACGAAGCTTCCGGGAGGAAGAATCGGATACATGGTGAAATCCTGCGTGCCAATGTAGCCGTAGGTAAACTCGCTGTGCGCGAATTGAGCCAGATAAGACAGTGGAACCAGTCCCCATTGCTCGACCATGCGGCCCAGGTTTGCGGTGCGTTGTTCGTTAAAGCCAGGATCAAGACGGATTGGGACCTGCACGGAGACCAATCCCGCCAGAGCTTCCGACATGTGCGAGCGGGGAGGAGCGATCATGCTCAGATCCGCCGCCATATTATTTAAGTCGATGCCGTACCATCCCAATAGTTCGCGGAAATCGCGTCGATAGATTACCGACAGCGTGTAGAGACGAAAAATGTTGGGCAATACGCCCTTGGTCTCTATATCCGACAAGCGGCTGGGCGGTATGGAAAACTCCTCGTTGCGATACTTCTCAGCCATGCGTGCGCTGGATGTTTCGATGTCGCGCATTGTCAATCCGAGCTTTTCGCGCAGGGTGCGAAGACTCTTACCAGCGGGGAGCATGCAACCTCCAAATAAAGCTTTAATAGCCCGACATCATAGCAGGGAGCGCGGTTGGATGTCATGAATTTAGCGGAAAATAGTGTGGTTCGCCGCTTGTTACGATTTCCGAACAAGATTTAACCCGCGTGTTTGTTGGCGATTATTGCATTATCCATTAGCCCCTGGGCGGGCCGCCGGAACATACCGTAGTAACGACGTAGGGAGCGTGCGTTCGTTTTTCGTAACAACCACAATGAATAAGCGCAAAATCTCTATTCTTCGCTCCAGCCCTCCGGCCTCTTTTCTCACTCTTTCGCTTATCTTGGCGGCGGCGCACTCTCTATGACATTTGTCATTCCATTGGAATGATGAAGCACACTGGTGTGGCTTTCATTCGTCCGGGATTATACAAACACCGGGGCAGATTGGCGCCTTGGCAGATGGGCAAAGCGGAGGACGGTTACCGTCATGATTGAAACTCTCGAACGAGCGCAAAACGGCATACACACCGATATACACCCCAGCGACGTTGTGGCGGGTCTGGAAGCAGTCAGCTTGAGTTACGGAAATGTCCAAGCGCTCCGGCAGGTAAACTTCACCGTAGGCTCCGGCAAGGTGGTCGCGCTGCTGGGTCCAAACGGAGCAGGTAAAACCACCGCTGTGAAGTTGCTGCTCGGGCTGTTGCGAAGTGACGCCGGAAGGGTGAGGGTTTTTGGCGAAGATCCCACGAATCCAGCGAATCGCATGCGTACCGGAGCCATGTTGCAAGTGGGCCGAGTCCCGGAAACTCTGCGGGTCCGAGAGCACATCGATTTATTCTCCAGCTATTATCCGCGGCCGCTTCCCCTCAAAGAAGTGCTGACCTCAGCAGGATTGGAAAAACTGGGAGATCGCAAGTTTGGCGATCTTTCCGGCGGCCAGCGACAGCGCGTTCTCTTCGCTTTGGCGATCTGCGGCGATCCCGATCTGCTGTTTCTCGATGAGCCTACAGTGGGCCTGGACGTCGAATCCCGACGTTCGCTTTGGGACGAGATTCGCCGCTTGGTAGACCGCGGTAAGAGTGTTCTACTGACCACTCATTACCTGGAAGAAGCCGACGCGCTCGCGGACCGCGTGGCCGTTATCAATCACGGCGAAATTATCGTGGAAGGCACTCCGTCCGAAATAAAAGCGCAGACCAGTGGCAAAGTGATTCGTTGCGTCACAACCCTTAGTCTTGCCGTGCTCCGTGAGCTTCCGGGGGTCACGAACGCGAAGCAGGACCGTGGCGGGGTCGAACTGCGCACCGCGGAAGCGGAGCCCGCCGTTCGCGCATTATTGGCTCGCGATCCTTTGCTCTCAGGATTGGAGATCACCAGCGCGGGTTTGGAAGAGGCGTTTTTGGCGCTTACCCAGGACCGCGGCCTGAACAACAGTCTTCAAAACTGATTCAAGATTCAGCGCGCAAGAAAAATAAGGAGCGCACCATGACTACTTCAGTAGCAACGTTAACGACGACAGCCAATAAATTTCAAACTGGCCGCTCTGCCGACCAAACAGCAGCCATTTATTGGAAAGAAGCCAAATATGAGTTCCTCAAGAATCTCCGCCTGCGCGTTTATACATTATCGGTGATCAGCTTTCCGGTGATGTTCTACGTGCTGTTTGGCTTGGTCCTGAATGCGAAGGAAATGATTGGCACCATGAGCGTTCCTACATACCTTATCGCGACCTACGGAACCTTCGGCGTGATGGGTGCTTCGTTGTTCGGAACCGCATCCGGCCTTGCTGCCGATCGTGGGCTTGGCTGGTTGCAAGTCAAACGCGCAAGTCCCATGCCACCGTTCGCCTACTTCACCGCCAAGGTTGTTCTCAGCATGATCTTCAGCACCATCGTGGTTTTATTGCTGCTGGTTCTCGGCTTCGGTTTCGGCGGCGTGCGGATGCCATTCCTAGAAATGGCAAGATTGTTAGGGACGCTCGTCGCCGGATCGCTGCCCTTCTCGGCGCTGGGCTTGGCGATCGGTTATTTCGTCGGGCCCAACTCCGCCCCTGCCGCCATCAACCTGATCTATCTTCCTATGTCGTTTTGCAGCGGGCTCTGGGTTCCTTATATGTTTCTGCCCAAGCTGGTGCGGGAGATTGCGCTTGTTCTCCCGCCTTATCACCTGTCGCAGCTGGCGCTAGGAGTCGTGGGCACCGGAACCCACGAGTCTTCTTTCTCGCACTGGGAAGTTCTGTTTGCGTTTACTTTGATCTGCCTTGGGGTGGCGCGCATCGGCTTCCAGCGCGATAAGGGAAAGCTCTACGGATGATCGCCTAGGACTGATTGCCTGGAGAGGCGTGGGTAGAAGCACAGCTGATGAAAATAAGAAGGAGAAGTCATTATGAAAACCAAATCCAACGAAGCTCTCTTCTTCACCGCGTCCTTAGTACTTCTAGGTTTGCTCTCGGTCTACGGAGGCGCGCGCTGGTTGGCGTTGCTAATTCCCGCTGCCGTAATAATATGGTTGGCCGTTGGCATCCGGTGCAGAATGCGGGATGAGACTGTTGACCGCAGGGTAGAGAATAGGAACTAAGAAGAGATAAGCCGTGGAGATCAACCAAACGTGGACGAGTTAAAAACCGCGGAACCCCTGGATACCGCCGAAAGTTACAAGGCCGCGAAGTCGATATTTGCCGCCGACGCCTTTTCCTTCCAGCGTCAGATGAATCTCTCGTTGCGCCAGAAGGCTCATGGATGGGCCGCTTACATTTGGCTCGCCTATCTGGGTTTCTTTTTCATAGATCCGGTCCTGAGCCATGCCAGTCCGAAGATATGGCTGCTGACGGTGCTCGCCACCGTCGTTTTTCTGTTCCTGTATTTCGGTCTTTTCTGGCTGAACCGCACGCGCCCCCTTCTGCACGTTGCCGGCATGTTGATCTTGGGTGTCCTCTACGCGCCCATCAACGCGGGCGCTTCTACATTCTTTATTTTTGCCGCAGCCTTCGTCCCTTTCTGCGTCCACACCGAGCGCCAGGCGATTGCATTTCTAGCCGGTATCGTCGCACTTGCGGCAATCGAAATGCAGGTCTTTCATCTCTCGGGATGGTTCCTGTTCTATGCCGGTGGATTATCTCTGATGGTCGGCGGCAGCAATATCTTCTTTGCCCAACGCAACCGTGCTCTTGCCAAGCTGCGTATGGCCCACGAAGAAATTGAACATCTCGCGAAGGTGGCCGAACGCGAGCGCATTGCCCGCGACTTGCACGATGTGCTCGGGCACACTCTCTCGGTCATTATTCTGAAATCCGAACTTGCTGGAAAGCTCATGGATCGCGATCCACAGCGCGCCGGAACTGAAATCCGCGAGGTCGAACAGATTTCTCGGCAGGCGCTGTCGGAAGTTCGCGATGCGATTCGTGGCTATCGATCGCAGGGACTGACGGCGGAACTTGCACAGGCGAAAGTCACGCTCGAGACTGCCGGAGTCGCGGTGAAATGCGAAGCGGCAAAAATCGAACTGACGCCTTTGCACGAAAGCGTTCTGTCGATGGCGGTGCGGGAAGCCGTCACCAATGTGGTTCGCCATGCCCAGGCGCATATTTGCAGCTTGCATCTGGATCAACAAAACGGTTCGTGCCGCTTGCAAATTGAAGATGATGGTTGCGGTGGCTTTCAAGAAGAGGGCAATGGACTCCGCGGCATGCGTGAGCGGGTCGAAATGCTCGGCGGCAAGCTGAGGCGCGAGACTCGAGCCGGAACCAGGCTGACGATCACTCTCCCACTGAAACAGCTCAGGCCCGAAGCCGGGGATTGTGCCAATTGAATCCAGCTCCGGCATCCCCATTTTCCAAAGACGGCCGAAAAAAGATTCGCGTAATTCTTGCGGAAGACCAGGGCATGGTCCTGGGCGCTCTCGCCGCGCTCCTCGAAATCGAGGGCGATATCTCGGTCGTTGCTCAGGTGCGCAACGGTAAAGAAGCGCTCGACGCTGTCCTCACGCACAAGCCCGACGTCCTTATCACCGACATCGAAATGCCGCTCATGACCGGACTGGATGCCGCCGCAGAACTCAAGCGCCGTCACGTTCCAACCCGGGTCATCATTCTTACCACCTTCGCCCGAGCTGGATACTTGCGCCGCGCCATGGAGGCTGGGGCTTTGGGCTATCTCCTAAAAGACATGCGTGCCGAAGAACTAGCCGAAGCTGTGCGCCGCGTCCAGCAGGGGCTGCGCGTTATCCATCCTGACCTGGCAATGGAAGCCTGGGCCGAGATGAATCCGCTCACCGACCGCGAACGCCAAGTGCTACGCCTTGCCGGCGAAGGTATGCAGAGCGGCGACATCGCCGCCGAACTCGGCCTCTCCGAAGGCACCGTGCGAAATTATCTTTCCGAAGCCATCAGCAAAATGGGCGCAAGCAACCGCGTTGAAGCTTCGAGAATTGCCCGGACCAAGGGATGGTTGTGAGCTGAAGTGTCAGTCATGATCATTCCGGAACCCCAGAAGACGGCCGCTGACTCCCTATGCAAATTTTGCTCTCTGCCGCAAACGCCTTTCCTGCTCAAAAATCTGATTGACACGCAAGCACACGCCCGTAGTATGATTCGGGCCGATGATCGGCGCTGATCCCGCGACCGTCGCGCGTTTCCAGCGTCCTCTGCCTGCGGCACTTGCTCTTGCTTCTACACAACCCCATGACCCTCGCGGCCCAATCTGCCGTGTCTGCCGGAGGCCTCACCCACACAGATGTCGAAGTTCGTGCGTTTGAATTCTACAAACCATTCGAATCATTTGTTCCAAAGGAGATTCCATGACTTTTCCCGGAAAGTGGCTATGCTTCAGTATCAAACAAATTTCGATACTGACTTTGTTGGCAATAACTGGGTTCTCTCAATCGGCCAGCCGGAGCGTCCAGAAGGCGCAGAATCTGGGGCCAGAGGATGCTTCCAAAGTCATTACAGTAGAGGTATGGCTCAACCAGCATAATAAAGCCGCGTTCGATGAAACCGTTCGCGAGATTTATCAGCCCGCATCCCCTACGTATCATCATTTCTTGACGCATGCTCAGTATCTCTCTCGCTTCGCGCCGAGTGCGGCCGACGCGGCCCAAGTAAGGGAATATCTGACCGCGCACAATCTGACGGTAACCGCTGCTGATAAATACAATCACTACCTGGTTGCGCAGGGACGCGTGAGCGACGTTCAGAATGCTTTTAACGTGCAATTGAGCCGCGTGAGCACGAAGGATGGAGTTCATCGTGTCAGCAACCGCGCAGCTTCAGTTTCCGGAACCGTCGGCGCGCTGATTCGCAGCGTGCAAGGTTTGGCCGATTTCGCACCCCATCCCATGTACCGGGCGCCCATCGATCCCAGCACGGGTAAGGCTCCGCCCGTCAGAACTCTTTCCGACGTGGCGTCTACTCAAAATCGGTGTCTGACTGGAACGCAAACCGTGAGTTTTACCACGTCGGGCGCACCTCCCACCGCGACCTACAGTGGTAATCGCTACGCCACAGATGCCACAAACACTTGCCCCGGTTACAACCCTTCACAACTTCAGACCGCCTTTGGCTTGAACCCGCTCTACAACAAAGGATGGGATGGCACCGGGCAGACGATCATTATCATCGACGCGTACGGCTCTCCGACTATCCAGCAGGACGCAAATACTTTTTCGTCGGTTTACGGGTTGCCCCCGTTAACCTCGTCGAACTTCCAGATTTACTATCCGGGTGGAGTGACCGCATGTAGCACCAATGTTGCGGATTGCAACGGCTGGAACACTGAGGTGACTATCGATGTCGAGTGGGCACACGCAATCGCCCCCGGAGCTAATATCGCGCTGGTAGTGGCTCCGGATAACAGCTCCCTCGATATCGCCAATTTCTGGGCGATTGAGAATCCGGAGATTGTTACTTCTTATGCTAACGGAGATTTAGGATACGTAATCTCCAACAGCTGGGGCGCGTTCGAAATTCTTGACGTGCTCTACGGCGGCGCATCGCAGCTCTATACTGAAAACGACATGACCCAACTGGCTGCGGCTTTGGGCATTTCAGACAACTTCAGCTCCGGGGATGACGGAGATAACGTAGAAGTCATCGCTGAGGACTACGGTATTACTGTTCCTCCCAGCGTACAAACGCCCGCTTCCGCACCGTATGCGACCGGAGTAGGTGGGATCAGTCTGTTCCTCAACAGTAACGACGGTATCCTCCACCAAACCGGCTGGGGAACCAACCTGACTCGGCTCAGCTACCCCACTCCGAATCCGCCTTACGATCCGCCGGACTTGATTGGTTTCTACGCCGGCGCGGGAGGTGGATCGAGTGCCATATGGCCTGAACCGGCGTTCCAGAGCAGCCTCGGTAAAACCTACCGGCAGGTGCCGGATATTGCTTTGCTTGCCGACCCATATACCGGCGTAAACATCATTATCACGGTGAGCGGTCTGCCAGCCGTGCAAGTGTGGGGAGGTACGAGCGTAGCTTGCCCGCAATTCTCGGCGCTCTGGGCCATTGCCAATCAGGCGGCAGGGTCGGCAGCACCGCTCGGTCAGGCTGCTGCAACACTCTACAACTTGCCAGCTGGTGCAATCACCGATGTCGTACCCTACGACAACGGGCATGACGTCAAAGGAAAGATTGTCGATCCGCCGAATCCCGTGCTGGTTGAAACTGCGGCTGATTTGGCGCAGCCACTCGAGAACACGACTGTCTTTCTCAGCGCCTTGTATTACGGCAGTTCAACCCGGTGGTATGACATTATGTTCGGCACCGATACATCACTGGTTACCGCACCTGGATGGGATAACGTAACCGGCCTGGGCACGCCAAACGGCTTAAAGTTTGTCGACGCCGTGGTAGCCACCGCCGGAAACAAAAACTAAAAAGGCTTCGAAACCTGGCGGGCTGCCGTGATCCGGCAGCCCGTAATTTGTTGCGCTGATTTTCTTTATCGCGTCGTTTGCATATTCGCTCGAGCCACAACCCTTCTCGTGGGAAGATAGACTATTCCCATGCCCGACGCCTACATCCTCGGCATTGAGAGCTCCTGCGACGAAACCGCCGCCGCACTCGTGCGCTCCGGAGAGCAACTCATCTCGAACGTAGTCGCTTCGCAGATTTCCACTCATCAGCCCTATGGGGGCGTAGTTCCTGAACTCGCCTCCCGCGAACACCTTCGCGCAATCGTTCCCGTAGTTCGGCAAGCGTTATCCGAAGCCAATCAGACCTACCAGTCGGTTGACGCGATCGCTGTGACACAAGGTCCCGGCCTCGCCGGGGCATTGCTGGTTGGCATCAGCTACGCCAAGGCCCTGGCCTACGCCCTCGATAAGCCTCTTATCGCGGTCAATCATCTCGAAGGCCACATTCACGCGGTGTTGCTGGAAGAGCGCCAAAAAGGCAATCACGAATTGAATTTTCCCGTGCTTGCGCTGGTAGTCTCCGGCGGACACACTCATCTCTATCTCGCTGAACAAAACGAAAATAGCTGGACATATGAAAACATCGGACACACCCGCGATGACGCTGCCGGCGAAGCCTTCGACAAAGTTGCGAAGCTGCTGGGCCTAGGTTACCCCGGTGGTCCCATCATCGACCGCCTTGCTCCTCACGGCGATCCGCACGCTGTGAAATTTCTGCCGGCGCAAATCAAGCACCGGGACCGCCGCGAGCATGGCCGAAAGCCAGATCGTGCAAAAGACGAACGGGAAGGGAAGCATGAAGATTCCGACCCTGACCTCCTCCGCTTCGATTTTTCCTTCAGCGGAATCAAGACGGCAGTCCTGCGTTACGTGGATGTTCACAGTATGAGGCAATCCGTCGAAAAGCGGCGCGCCGCTCTAACATCGATTGCGAAGCCGAAACTCGAAGACTATCTCGCGAACTGTGATAGGCAAGTTCTGGATTTAATCGCTTCGTTTCAGCGCGCCGTGGTTGACGATCTGGTTGGCAAAACTCTGGCTGCGGCCCGGGCGCATGACGTGGCAACGTTATTTGTCACCGGCGGAGTGGCGGCCAATAGTGAATTGCGGAACACATTCGAACGCGAAGGTGCACAAGAAGGCGTGCCCGTCTATTTCCCCTCACGATCGCTTTCTACCGACAATGCCGCCATGATCGCCGCCGCCGCCTACCCGAAGTTCCTGGCAAAAGATTTTGCCTCCATGGATTTCTCGGCAGAAGCGGGCTTGGTCTTGAGATAATGCGCAGCCGGCAGGGGCACTGGGGACTTGACCTTGCACTCCGCTCCGCATGACTTTCGCTGTGCTAACCTTTGCTTTGCCCTCCGTCAGTGGTGCTTCATGGAACCTTCGCCTCAGGCCCAGTCAAATCAACTCGGGCTGAATAATATCCGCATCGGCACGGCTGGCTGGTCTTATAAAGACTGGGACGGCATCTTCTATCCTCCGGGGATGCAGAGGCGTAAGCAGCATCCACTCGAATATCTGGCTCGTTTCTTTGATACGACAGAGATCAACACTTCTTTCTACGGGCCAATCAAGCCCGAACTGGCCAAGTTGTGGTGCCGCAGAGTTGCCGCTGTGAATAAGAGTTTTCTCTTCACGGCGAAACTCTATCGCGCCTTCACGCACTCGCCTCTGTCGACAATGGAGCCGACTTCGGCAGCCAGCATACGTCCTACAGATGAGGACGAGACACGCACCCGCGAAGGTTTAGATGCCATCGCCAGCGAGGGACGGCTAGGCGCTCTGCTCATTCAGTTCCCAGTTTCTTTCAAAAATACTTCTCTGAACCGTGAGTATCTGGATCGTTTGCTGCGTCAGTTTATCGAGTACCCGCGCATAGTGGAAGCGCGCCACTCGAGCTGGAATGATGCTCAAACTCTGGCCGCGCTCGCCCAGAAGAATGTTGGCTTCTGCAACATTGATCAACCGCTGATTGGCCACTCGCTCGCCCCCATCGAACACGTGACCGGAGCGATCGGCTATGTGCGCCTTCACGGGCGCAATTACGAGCAATGGTTCGACTCTGACAATCGCAACGACCGCTACAACTATCTTTATAGCGAGCGGGAACTTTCAGGCTGGAAGGAAAGAATCGCCAACATTGCCGTACGCGCGCGGACGACTTTCGTAATTACCAACAATTATTTCGAAAGCAAGGCTGGTGTTAACGCATTGGAGTTAAAGGCCATGATCAGCGGAAAGCGTGTGCTGGCTCCGCCCACATTGATGGCAAAATATCCTGAGCTTCAGAATATCGCCGATCCAGCGGAAGATTTCGGACAACTAGGTTCCCTATTGAATTTCGGCTAAACGATCGAACGCCTGGAACGTGATTCAAAGAATGATCTGATGATCTATTTTCCCGCGGCAGCGCGATCAGATGTCCGCAGACTCTGGTAGCGCAACGCTACATTCATAAAAACATCGCCCAGCGAAGTTTCGAAGCAAATCATCAGCGCTTCCACGTCTTCGCTGCTCTTATCGCCCTCCTCGGAGCTGAGCAGCACGGGAGGATGCACGCGGAAATGAAAGCCCTGATCGTTGAGAGTACAAACCGCATTGCCTACAACCTGGTTCGCCAGTTCGAAGATAGTTTCCTTGATTAGTCCGTCAGATTCCGGCAGCGCGACTCCCGCATAGTGGCTGGCCACCCGCAAGGCGGTTTTTGTGTCGAGATCCAGAATGATGCGTCCCTCAATCTCACCGGTAAGCGCCACCATTCCCGCAACGCCTTTGCACCGGTAGCCATCCTCTTCCATGGAGAGGCCGCCGACTTTCGTGGTGCACGAAAGCCCTTGCGACAGTACCGCATCGGCCGCATTGATGAAAGGCTGGATCAGCTCCATCTTCATTGCGATTAGACTCCCGCGCCGGCCGCGCTGCTCACCACGCCATCTTCTCCCATCACATACTTGATGACTTCGTAGAGCACCTCTGGCTTCACCGGCTTCTGCACGAAGTGACGTGCTCCGCGCTGCAATGCGGCCACAATGTTTTCCTGATAGCCCACGGAGGAAACCATCACCACCCGCGCTTCCGGATGCGCCTGTACGATCTTCTCGGCCGCTTCAATTCCTTCCATCTGCGGCATGGTGATGTCCATGAGCACAATGTCAGGGTGGGTGCGATCGAATTCGCTAATCGCAGTCAGGCCGTCGCCGGCTTCGGCGGCAACTTGTCCGCCAAAGGTTTCGACCATGCGCGCCAGATTTTTTCGCGCGAAGACCGAGTCGTCCACAATCAAGTAGCGGACCGGTTGACCGTCCTTGCTTCGTTTTACCGCCGCAAACTGCTCCATAACAACCTCCCCGTTCGATTTCATCACGCTGATATCCCGCCTACCAGTTACTCTGGTCACCTCAATTTGCGCGCCCATCTACCGTTTTGCATAAAAGGCTTTATCCTTCTGTCCACTCGCGCCTTTGTACTCATTCCGTCCACAGAGCGCTTGCAATGTGGAGGAAAGTCCCTCCAACGAAACGATCCTCGTGGCATAACCCCGTTCGATGGCAGCTTTCGGCATTCCATAGACCACGCAGGATTGTTCGCTCTGCGCAATGGTCAATCCGCCAGCTTTCTGCACCGCGCCCAGGCCTTCGGCCCCATCGTCGCCCATACCGGTCATCAAAACAGCAATGGCATCTTTGCCGAACTCTTGAGCGACGCTGTGGAATAAAACGTCTACGCTGGGGCGGTGCCCATTCACCAGACCCTCATCGTTCAAAACAACCACGTCGCCCATCGGCAGACGTTTCACTTTCATGTGCCGATTTCCCGGACAGATCAGCACCCGCCCAGCTTGCAATACATCTCCAGACTGCGCCTCTTTCACTCGCAATGCGCTCAACTCATCCAGGCGGCGGGCAAACATGTCGGTGAAGCCCTCGGGCATATGTTGCACGATGAGAATTGTTCCCATGAAATCCGGAGGCAACTGCGACAGCACAAACTCCAGTGCTTGCGGCCCTCCGGTTGAGATTCCAATCGCAACTAATTTGTTTGGAGTCGGCGCAACATGCGCGGGCGAGAGTTTCTCCACTCGCGTGGTCGTTCCTATTGAGGTTGCCGGGCGAACCACCTTGCAATCGGCCGCCGCTTTGATCTTCGCGATCAGGGCTCGCGCGGTCGCCTCCATGTGCGTGGTGGCGTCCTGCGGCTTGGTGACAAAATCGAACGCTCCCAGCCCCAGCGCCTTAAATGTAATCGATGCGCCCTCGGTAGAATGGGAGCTGACTACGATCACCGGCAAAGGGTTGCGCCGCATGATCTCTTTCAGCGTGTCGATGCCGTTCATTCCTGGCATCTGCAAATCAAGCGTCACCACATTCGGCTTCAGTTCCTCGATCTTTTTCAGGCAAAAGTTCCCGTCGATGGCCGTTCCGACCACTTCAATGCAGTGATCTGCCTCCAGCATCTGAGGAATCAGCTTACGCATCAGCGCGGAATCGTCTACCACCAGCACCCGTACTTTTTTCATGCTTGCCCCCCCGCGCTCTCAACCCATTTCGTTCCGTCAAGTTGATTCAGCAAAAGTCCACTACGCGTCGCGTTCTTCGAGGAAGGACGCGCCTGGGCGACATGTTCTACTACCGCCGCCAAGTTCAAGATCAGCACAATTTTTCCGTTTCCCAGAATCGAAGCCCCATTTACCAGGTCCGTAACGAAAGTCTGATCGTCCAGGGCCTTGATCACCAATTCTTCTTCGCCTTCCAACCTGTCTACGATCAATCCGTATTTCTTTTCTCCAACACTGATGACCAGCACGAAAAGTTTGGCCGAGTTGCGGTCGATGTCGGCTGCTACGCCGCGTCCTAGCCGCAAAATAGGCAGCACCTGATTCCGCAACTGTAAAACTTCGTAATTGTCGACCTGATGCACATCCGCCTCCGTGCAGCGGGCGATCTGACTCACCGAGCTCAACGGAATGGCATACATGCGCTGCTCCACCCAGAACATCAGCGCCTTGATAATGGCCAGAGTGAGAGGCAACTTCAGCCGGAACGTCGTTCCTTGCCCAGCGCGAGTTTCGATCTGGATGGTGGCTTTCAAGCGGTGAATGACGCTTTGCACCACGTCCATTCCTACGCCGCGTCCTGAAACTTCCGTCACTACTTCCGCCGTGCTGAATCCGGGACGAAAGATCAGTTCGAGCGCCTCGCCTTCGCTCAAACGTGCCGCTTCCGCAGCAGCGATTAATCCCAAGTCGATCGCCTTGGCTCGAATCTTCTGTGCGTCAATACCCCGCCCATCGTCGCTGATCTCAACCATCACCTGGTTGCCCTGATGAAAGGCGTTGAGCCGAATTTTTCCGCGCGGAGATTTACCGGCGCTTCGGCGTTCCTCGGCCGGTTCAATTCCGTGGCTCACCGCATTTCTCACGAGATGCGTTAGAGGCTCGGCAATCGCATCGAGGATGCCTTTGTCGAGATCGGTTTCCTGGCCGCTCAATTCCAAATCCACTTCGCGTCCGCACTGCCGCGCCACGTCCCGGATAATGCGCGGGAACCGCCGGAACAACTGATCTACCGGGACCATGCGGATCTTCATCACCGATCGCTGCAAGTCGTTCAGCACACGCGACTGGAAAGCCATGGCGTCGGCAAACTTTCCCCGCAAGGCTTCCTTGGGATAGCGCTTCCCGAATTCATTCAGCGACTGCTGCAACATCGATCTGCCGATGATGAGCTCGCCAACCAGATTCAGAACATTGTCGATTCGTCCGGCTTCGACACGAAGTATGTTCTCGACCGCCATCTGCGGCGGAAACTCGGGAGTTTGCGCTTGTCTCTCTCGAGCTTCCGGAGAAGAAGTTGCCTCGTGAACTCCATCCTCGGCAACCTGCTCCTGTGGAACCTCGTGCTCTGGAACCTGATCCACTGAAAACTCTGAATCGCTATGTGGCGCAGCTGAAGCATTGAGCGCGGAACTCTCGGATGAGGGCTGCTCAACCGGTATAGATTCCTGTTGCGCAACTTTGGTGGATGTCTTTGCCTTCCCGGCGGCGATCAATGCTACCGTCACATCGCCGGCGATGGTCGGAATTTGGCATTTCGCGGTAATCTGCCCGGAGGAACACGAACTGCTAATTACAAATTCCACCTGCTTGGTTGCGGCTGTGGTTTTGGCCTCGGGCCGCATCACCAGAACTTTGCCGACTTGTGAGATTGCATTATGAATCAGCTGCCGTGCAGCAATCGGCATGCTGCAGTGTGGGTCGATCTTCACCACGGCTTCATACAGCGCCACACCCGTCGCTTTTGCTTCGGCAACGGCGCGCTTTTCACCTTCCGTCCACCCCTTGCCGGATTTCACCAGTGGTTCGGCTGCCTTTTTCTTGCGGCTTGTCTTTCTGCCAGAAGTCGTGGAGGTGAGTTCATTAATTCTTCTACACAGCTCCTCCGTCCGCGGCATTGGTTTTCCGCTTTGATAAGCCGCAAGCATGGCGGCAAAAACATCCGCGGCCGCAAAACATATCTCCGTCAACCCTCCGTGAACGGCTGCTGTTTCGACAGAGAGCGCATCTTCAAATCGGTGAGCCAGTTCGCTGATCTCGCGCAATCCGCAAGCCGCCGAGTCGCCTTTTAAGGTATGTACGGTGCGGCGGATCGTGCGCACAGTCTCTTCATCGCCGGGGTTCTTTTCCAGCTTGAGAGACTCTTCATTGAGTGCCTGCAGGAGTTCCTGCGAGGTCTCAAAGAAAAGCTCTCGCATTTCCGCCCCGCGCTCGTCGTGCGAATCGGTCACTCCCGCACCTCGATCCGTTGATACGCCGTTCCGCTGTCGCGATGCACCATGTGAAATTTTTCGGTCAGTCCCAGCAGGCTTTCCGCATGACCCACGAACAGATAGCCGCCCGGATTCAGACAACGGTAAAATTTTTCGATCAGCCTCTTCTGTTCCGCTTCGTCGAAGTACATCATCACATTGCGGCAGAAGATCACGTCGTTGCGCTGCGGCAGATACTCCGTCTTCAGATTGTGAAAGTCGAAGTGAACGATTTCTTTCAGAGCCTTCTTGACCGCATAACGGTCGCCAATCTTATCGAAATAGCGCAGCCGGAAGCCGTAGTCCACTCCCGCCATCTGATGCTCGTTATAGGCGCCTTCCTGCCCGGTGCGCAGCACCGAATAACTAAGGTCGCTGGCCAATATTTCCACCCGCCAGGGAAGAGGAATCAACGGCTTGGGCAGCGCAATCTCCACCGGAAGTGGATTCCGCAAATAGTAGTAAGCCATCGAGTCCGCGGCCATGATTCCGAGCGTATAAGGCTCTTGTCCCGTTGAGCATCCCGCGCTCCAGATGCGAATCGAATATTCCCGGTGGGCCTGCTTTTTCTTCAATATTTCTTCCAGCACATATTTCTGAAAAAGATCCAACTGCGCCTTGTGCCGGAAGAAGCTGGTCTCATTGACCGTCAGGTGCTCCACCAGTTTGGCCAATTCCGCCTTTCCGCCGGGACTGATCAGCAGGCGGTAATAGGCGTAGAAGGAATCTACGCGGCACTCGCGCAAACGGCGGACCAAGCGGTCGTGCAGGAAATGAGAGCGGCGCTCGTCGAAGTGCATGCCGCACTCCTGGTAGACGAGCGACTGCAGCAGCCGAAGTTCCGCTTCTGTCAAGACCGGAGCTGGTGCCGCTCCAAATGAACTCATGCCTTTTCTCGTTCTCCGTGGCCAGTTTTCATTTTGCCGCCACCCCTCGCGCCGTTGCAGTTGGGCTTTTGCCTGCGCCATTTCCGCCAGTTTGCAGCAGGCTGGCCGGCGCCAGCAGCTTGCTCATGTCAAGTAACACGATCAACCGTTCGCCGACCTTCCCAAGTCCCGTAACGCAATTCAATCCGCCGTCCTGAAACACCGCTGGTGGCACCTCAACATCCGTGCTGGGAATCTTCACCACCTCTGACGCCGAATCGACGATCAGCCCCGCCAGTTTGCCAGAATGCTCCACCACCAGAATCCGGTTTCCCTTTTTCAGAGCCGCCTGCCGGATGCCAAACCGCTTGCGCAAATCCATGACTGAGACGATCTTGCCTCTCAGATTGATGACTCCTTCGAGATATTCCGGGGCGTCCGGAACGGCAGTAATCTCCGGCACGCGCACAATCTCGTGCAGCGAAGTGATGGGCACGCCGTACGTCTCGCGCCCGACCTGAAAGCCGACAATGTGAAGTTCGCGATTCATGGCACTCTGTGTCCCTAGAAGTGCGACCCTGCCGTGGCCCGCCGGGCATTTCGCGGCTTGTCATCGTCCGGAGCCGGACGCCGGTTCGACGATTCATCCAGCGCGAAGCGGTCCATAAACTCGAGCAGCCCACGCGACATCTTCGTCATTTGCTCCGCCGATGCGGCCAGTTCCGTTGAGCCGGAAGTGGATTGCTGTACCAATTCCCGCATGCGCTCCATCGCCTTCACCACGGCTTGCGCTCCCGACGCCTGCTCCTCCACTGCCGAGTTGATTTCATGAGTGATCTCGTTCAGCCGTGTTGTGGCGCGGGCAATCTGAGAGGATCCATGAGATTGTTCGTTGGTGGCCGCGCCAATTTCCTGCGCGAACTTGTAGACCTCGGTCACCACGTTGGAGATTTTTCGCAGCGCCCCGTTGAGTTCGCCGCCCAGATCCAGGCCTTCATTCACGATTCCCGTCGAGCGATCCATATTCTCGACCGCCTTTCGCGCTTCTTTCTGAATGCTCTGAATGAGTTCTGAAATTTCCTTGGTCGATTGCGCCGATTTTTCCGCCAGCTTTCTTACTTCATCGGCAACTACGGCGAAACCTAAACCGTGCTCTCCAGCGCGAGCCGCCTCAATGGCCGCATTTAATGCGAGCAGGTTGGTTTGCTCCGCCAGATCGTCGATTACTTCGATAATTTTTCCGATATCATCGGCACGCTGCCCCAGCGACCCAATAATTTCCCCGGAACTGGTGATGGTTGCGTTGATGCGGTTCAGACCATCCGTAGCCTTCTCCATGGTAGTGATTCCGCTGTGCACCTCTTCCCGGGAACGGTTAGAAATATCCAGCAGCACCTTGGCGGTGTCGGCCACGCGCTGTATCGAAGCCACCATTTGATCGATCGATGCCGAAGTCTCGCTGACGCTCGAAGCCTGTACCTGCGTGCTCTTCACCATGTTCTGCACATTCACGCTCATCTCGTGCATCGTGCTGGTGACTTCGTCGATGGCTGAAGACGCTTGCAAACCGACTTTCGCTGAATCGTCGGAGGCATTCGCAACCTGGCCGGAAGCGCTGGCCACCTGGGCCGATGCATCGCGCACGCTGCGCACCAGCCGCGCCAGGCCTTCCACCATCCGCGCAAAAGCGTTGCCCAGTGTATCGTGCGTGGAGCGTGGTTTCACTTCGACCGTCAGGTCTCCGCCGGCAATGGATTCCGATACGGCGGCCATCTCCTTCAGGTAATTCACCATCTTGGAGAACGAACGTGCCAGTTCTCCAATTTCGTCCGGACGATTCACGTCAATATTGTGTTCAAGATCGCCGGTGTCTCCAATCTGCCGCGAAACAACCATCAATTTTGTCAGCGGATCGGTGATGGATTTGGCCGTGGTGAAAGCGATCATCACTCCCAAACCCAGTGCCAGCAATGTGCTGAACCATGCAGCCAGAATTGTCCACGTACTCGCGGTCTCATCCGATTTGCGGCGCACTTCAATGAGCTTGCGGTTTTCGCCATCCGCCACGTCCAGCGCCTCGGTGGAGTTCTTTACCCAGGAGGAAGCGTCCTTTTGAAGGTAATAAATCTGCAATTCCGCAACCGTGGCGTTGCCGGAATCCACGTCCTTGCGCTTGTCGATCAGCGGCTGCGCGAATTCTTTACCCCAAGCCTGCTCCAGTTGCTCGACCTTATCCAGAGCGGAGCGCTCCTGGTCGGAATTGGACAGCGTTTTTCCCTGCTGCAACTTTGAATCGAGGGTCCGCAGCCCATCATTCATTCGATCTACTTCGCGGCTGTCGCCGCTGAGCAGATAGTTGCTCAAGTAGAGCCGGTTCTGCATCATCTGGAAGCGCACATCATTGGTGGCGTCCGCCATTTGCAGAGAGGCCGCCGCGGCCGCCTTGGCCGCATGCTCCCGCTGCACCGCCAACAAGTTCACCAGGAACAGCACCACTACCATGGTGAGGATAATTCCAAAATTCAGATAAAGTTTTTTTCCGATTGTCATGCCGTGTCCTCCGGCTGTTCGTTCCCCGCTTCGCTCGTGGCGGCTATTGCTTTCCCGCATTTAGTGATGTGCCTCGAACGTGAAATCCAACACTCCTGTGGTCTCCACCGCTGCCGGCTCAAAGCGCCATTTTCGAGCCGCTTCCAGGGCCGCACTTGCCAGCACAGGATGGCCTCCCACAACCTTTGCATCCTTTACTATTCCATTCGGAGACACGACCACTGCGACCTTCACCGTCCCCGTAATATTCATCTTGCGAGCCAAATCCGGATACACAGCCTGCACTTTAATTTTTGCCCTGCGCACAATTTCATTGCCCGAGTCTTGCGCCTGCACTTTTAAACCGTTCGTGGCCCATGCCAGTCCCGCGACTACCAGAACCACCCAGGCCTTTCTCAGAAACACGATTCCTCCCCGAACAAGAATCCTGACCATTGGGAGCAACGCCGGGGCCAAGCGTGACTTTTGGGAAAAACCAAAGTCACTCCTGCCAAATAGCAGCAGATCAAACACTTAACGAAGTCGCATCGACCTCGTTTCATCGTGTCTGGAGGATCAGCTTTGTCTCAGCTTTGGGATGAAGGCATCATCTTTCTCAAACTGAGAGCGTTCACCCGTAAAATCTCGGGATTTCACAGTTGGGCACCCCATTTCCCATTTTTCTTGACTCAAATTGAGATACCAGCGTAGTTTTCCATTAGATTCAATCACTTGTGAAAACTGTCAAATCTCCTTCGGACTCCCGGTGACCTTCTGATCATGGCCGAAGGCAATTCCACATCGTCGCTGCAAATCCACGGCAATGCCTCCCACGAAGAGGTTTTGCAACTGCTTGCTCGACTTTCTGCTAAATCTGCCGAGAAGCCGGATCCAAACTCACTGATCCCGTTTTTCGTTCAGGTCACCCGGAAATTCTTCCAATGCGCGGGAGCATATTTTTGGCGGCTGCGAACAGCGGGAGAACTTGTGGGCGAGCACGCGGACGGCAAGCTGGCTGAGGCTTTCCCGGGTCTCCACTTCCTTCTTTCAGAGGGTGGAATCATCGCCGACGCCGTCCACTCCCGCAACGCTCTCTTCGCCAGTCATTTACCTCCACCCGCTATTCCTGTATTGCAGCCGTTCGAACCGCGCTCCCTCATAGCGGTTGCCGTGACGGTTTCCCATGAAGTTATCGGCGTAATCATGTTCTTGCATGATTCCGAGGGCGCGCTTTTTACCGAAGATTCTGCCTTGCAAGCTGCCACGCTGGTCCAACAACTGGGCAGCTTGCTGGAGAACGCCCGCACGGGAGGTGTTGCGGAGGAATGTCATCGACGAGCCGAGATCCTCGCCGAGGTCGCAACCGCGCTGCACGCTACTCCCGACGTAGATTCGGTGATCGAAGCTCTGGCGGATCGGCTTCGTGTGCTTCTGCGTACCCGCATGGTTTCAGTCCTGTTGCGCCGCGATGGACCGTTCGAATTGCGGGCCGTCTCCGCCGAAACGCCACAACTAGCTACCGCCTTCCGAGCCCGCCATGACCGCCAGACCATCCGCTTCGCCGCCGATCTGGCGCAACGCGCGGTTGCCGCTGGCGAACCCATCAGCGTCTCCATTCGCGGAGATCAGCACTCGCTGGGCAGCGTGATTTCATCCGGCATCCTTATATCCGCTCCCTTTCGCACCTCGCGAACTCAAGGCGCGATCCTTATTTATCCGCGATCCGATGGGGCGTTTACCGGCGAAGAAAAATCTCTGGTCACCGCGATCGCCGGTTTCGGCGCAGTCGCCGTCGCTCACGCCGAACTTTCTTCCACCGCCCAGGCTCAGGCGCGCGAACTTCACCAACTACTCGAAATCTCCAGCGAACTCAGCGCCAGTGGCGATCTTGAGCACTTTCTTCAGGCCTTCGTCGTCCGCGCCGCGGATTTCCTGGGCTATGGACGCTGCTTCATCGCGCTTCTTGAAAGCGACCAGTTTCATGTCCGCTACAGCGCGCTGCGCGGGCAGCCCTGCCGTGTCGACAATGTTTTTCCGGAAGGGATTGCTACCCGCGCTCTTCGGGCTAAGGAAGTTTTTTGGTCGGATGATCTTTCCCGGGAAGCCGGGGTTGATCTTGAAGCCATTGCCCGCTTCGAGGCGCGGCAGTTGCTCGCCGTACCTTTACTCGGCGCCGATGGAACCCTTCTGGGGATGTTCGGCGTGCTTGAACGCCTGGATAATACGGGCGTTTCCCGTGAGGATATCCGCCGTGCCCGGGCCTTGGCCGCCCAGATTTCCGTCGTCCTGGAAGTCGCGCGCAACCTCGACGAGTCCGAGGTCAACCGGCGCCGTTCCGAAGTCTTAATGCAATTCGCCGGCGAAATCAACGGTTTGTTGCACCTGCCGGATTTCGCTCACAAATTCCTCGACCGCACCATGGGATTAACCGCGGCTCGCGGCGGGGCACTCGTTTTATTGCAGGATGGAAGGCTAACCACCATAGCCCTTCGCACGATTGCGAATTCTCCGACGTTGGAATCAAGCGAAGCTGAGAATCGGATTATCTCCCTGGAGTTGAGCGCAAAAACTCATCTGCCAACGTCTGAGAATCAATTTTTGCTGAATCAAACGAACCATGACCATCCCGGTTTTGATCGCTCCACTCATCAGCTTGGTTCCGGTGATGATCAGCTTTTACGCCAGCGTCTGGCGGAATCACTGGCCCGGCTGTTCTCTGAAAGAACTGAGAGCACGATTGCCGGAGCCGGTGCTGAGCTTCTCGATTCTGAATTAGCCTTGGCTTTGGGTTGGAACGATTGCGTCTTCGTACGCCTGCCCGGAACCACCGGCCAATATGCCGGTTTATTATGCGTTGCGGGGTATCCTACCCCGCTGGCCGCCGAAGACCGTGGGTTGCTGGAAGCGGTTGCAGGGCAGGCCGCCATGGCCCTCGAAAATGCCCGCCTGTTCACCCGCATGGAAGTCGCGAATCGCCATTGGATGGAAATTTTTGACGCCATTAGCGACTTGATCGTGGTTCACGATGAGACCGATAAAGTTCTGCGCGTCAACCGTTCCCTGGCTACCATGATCGGCGTTGCCCCCAACGAATTAATCGGAGTAAACATGCGGGCCCTGCTCGCCCTCACCACCGATCGCACACTCTACTCCTGCCCGTTCTGCCGTCCCACGGGCGACGACACCGACGAATTTGTCCATCCCGCTCTCGACCGCACTTACCTGGTTTCCACTTCCCGTGTGCATGCCGCTTCCGGCGAAGGTCAGCAGACCATCCATGTCCTCAAAGACATTACCGACCGGCGGGAAGCCGAGAAGCGTTACCGCGAACTGTTTGACAATATTCAGGAAGGTCTTTTCTTCAGCACACCGGGCGGCCGTTTTATTGAAGTGAATGATGCGCTGGTAAACATGCTCGGTTATGCCAGTCGCGAAGAACTGTTGCAAGTCGATATCCCCAGCCAAATCTACTTATCGCCCGATGACCGCATCCTCCACGAAAAGGCCATGGAAGATCATGGCTACATGCGCAACTTCGAGGCTACGCTGCGCCGTAAGAATGGTTCCCCCATCTACGTTCTCATCAATGCCTTCGGAATGTATGACAGTTTCGGCAGCCTGGTACAGATTCGCGGCTTGATGCTCGACGTCACCGGTCTTCATACCTATCAATCGGAGCTTCATCGCGAGCGCGATTTCTCCGGCAAAATCCTCAGCAATACTCAAAGCCTGATTCTGGTCACGGACACCGCCGGACTCATCAGTTACGCAAACCGCCGGTGGTATGAGGCTGGTTTTGAACAACGCGAACTGCTTGGCCGTCCCTTACTCGAACTGGCCGCCCCTGGCTTCGTGCCACTGCTCTCCGAGGCCCTTCGGACCATTCTGCGGGGAGAGCAAGTCGATAATCTCGATGTGCGGATCATGCGCGGCAATGGCCACATCGGCCAGTTCTCGGTCAACCTCAGCCCCATGCGCGACGAGCAAAACACTATCAGCAGCATCGTCGTGGTCATGACCGATGTCACCGATTCTTCCGAACTGCGCGACAAACTCGTGCATGCCGAAAAATTGGCTGCCGTCGGGCAACTCGTCTCCGGCGTCGCCCACGAGGTTAATAATCCTCTAACCGCAATTCTCGGATTCGCCGATCTACTTCTAGAGAATCCCGAGATTCCGGAAAATGCCCGCAAAGATCTTCGGGTGATTCTGCTGGAAGCCCAGCGCACCAAGACCATCGTGCAAAACCTGCTCAGCTTCGCACGCCAAATGCCGCCGCAACGCATCGCGGTGCAGCTCAACCAGATTCTCCGGCGCACTATTCAATTGCGTTCCTATGACTTCAACAGCCACGGTATCGACATCGTCGAACATCTCGACGAAGGCCTGCCCGATGTCAATGGCGATGCTCACCAGCTTCAGCAAGTCTTTCTCAACATCCTGAATAACGCCTATGACGCGGTTCACGAAATCGGCCGTCCAGCCCGCATCGAAATCATGAGCACCAAATCCGGCGAGGCCGTCGAGGTCTCCTTCCGCGACAATGGCTCCGGTATCACTCAGCCTGATCGCATCTTCGATCCCTTCTTCACCACCAAGGATGTCGGAAAGGGAACCGGCCTTGGCCTGAGTATTTGCTACGGCATCGTGAAGGAGCACGGCGGAGAAATCCTCTGTCACAACAATACGGACGGATTCGGAGCCACTTTTATCGTTCGATTTCCCGCAGCGCCCCACACCGCTTCCCTGGGTGTGGCCGCAGGAGTGTTACAACCATGACCAGCCCAGTCATTCAACCTCCCACGTTGCCGGTCCTGCTGATCGAAGATGAACCCTCCATCATGGCTTTAGTCCGGGCTACGCTGGAGCGCAATGGCTATGAGGTTGTATGCATCGAGTCCGGCGCGGAAGCCCTTCGTCTGCTGGAAAATGGCCGCTTTCTCGGCGTCGTCTCCGATATGCGCACACCCGGCGGTGTTGACGGCGCTCAGGTTCACACCTGGATTACCGCCAATCGCCCTGATCTGGTCGACAGAGTAATCATCATTACCGGCGACTACGCCAATGAGGAAACCGTAAGCACGCTACGCAAGATCGGCGCTTTCTATTTGGAAAAACCGTTCCGTGTGCAAGATCTGATCTCAGCTGTCGAAAAAACTATGGGGAAACCCCGGTGATCTCAAATCCTGCCAAATCCTCTCTGGGCAACGAACAGCTTCGCATCCGCCTCCTGGTCGTTGACGATGAGCAGAGCATCCGCAAGCTCTGCATGACCGTGGGCGAAGCTCTCGGCTTCGTCTGCATCGAGGCCGAGAGCGGCGAATCCGCTCTCGATCTGCTCGAAGAGCAACCCGTGCACATGATCCTCAGCGACATGGTAATGCCACACATGTCGGGGCTCGAATTCCTCGAGAAGGTAAAAAAGCTCCTGCCTCGCGCCGAAGTCGCCCTGATGACCGGGCACGGCTCCATCGAAACCGCCGTCCAAGCCATGCGCCTTGGCGCCTACGACTACATCACCAAGCCGTTCTCCCCGCTCGATGAGCTTCGTCTATTCCTGCGTCGCATGGCCGACAAAGTTCGTCTGGTGGAAGAAAACGAATTCCTTCGCCAGCGCATGGATTCCGAAACCGCCGTTCATGGCATCGTTGGGTCCTCCGCCAAAATTCAGGAAGTGCTACGCATGGCGTCGCGCCTCAAAGATACGCGCACCTCCGTGCTCATCTCCGGCGAAAGCGGGACGGGCAAAGAATTAGTCGCGCGCGCCATTCACTTCCGCGGAGCCTTCGCCGATCGTCCCTTCGTTGCCGTCGATTGCGGCTCGCTCGTACCGACTCTGATTGAGAGCGAACTCTTCGGCTACGAAAAAGGAGCTTTCACCGGCGCTTTGAAATCCAAGCAAGGCCTGTTTCAATCCGCCGACACCGGCTCGGTTTTTCTTGATGAAATCGGCGAATTGCCGCTCGAACTACAAGCCAAGCTGCTACGCGTCTTGCAGGAAAAAGAAGTCCGTCCAGTCGGCAGCAATCAGCGCGTCAAAGTCGATGTCCGCGTCATTGCAGCCACCAATCGCGACCTCGAATCCGCCTACAAAGCCGGAACCTTCCGCAAAGATCTGTATTTTCGCCTGAACGTTGTCACCCTCCACGTCCCTGCGTTGCGCGAGCGCCGCAGCGATATTCCCATGCTGGTGCAATGGTTCTGCGAGCGCTACGCGCCCGGAGCGGACCTGCGCGCCTCCAGTGCCGCCATGAAATCTTTGATGAACTACGATTGGCCGGGCAACGTCCGCGAGCTGGAAAACTGCATCGAGCGCGCCGTCGCTCTGGGCGACGGACAGCTCATCGACATCGCCGATTTGCCTACGTCCATCGCCGCAATCACTTCATCTTCGCTTCATTCCGTTCCCACTTCGCCGTCCGAGCTGGTGTCCGATCTTGCCGCCTCCACCGCCTCGCACTCTGAGCGAGACGGCGTCGCATCTCCACTCGGCGCTACCGATCTCGAAGACATCGAACGCGCCACCATCCAGCGCGTATTCGAACAAGTGAATGGCGACAAAGCCCTCGCCGGACGCATGCTCGGCATCAGCCGCGCTACCCTCTACCGCAAGCTCAAACGCTACAACATTACCGGCCACTCGGCTTCCGGTTCCTCCAGCCACACGCTGCAGTAGGTCAGCAATAGTTAAAAGCGGCGCTGGGATTTATGTAGATTGTTTCTTCGTAGGCACGAAGAAGTGGGTGCGCTCGCTCTCATCCTCGGCAAACAGCTTCAGCCGTTTACGTTCGCTTAGTTTGAACTTGTAGGGATCGCCCGGCCGGCAGGGGCACAGAAGTCGCTGCCATTCCGGAGACCCAGCCACATTTTCGATATAAGCCCCGGTGCTGTACTTCAGCGGACCATCTTTGACCAGATACTGAGTGTGACAACCCGGACACTCCACATATAAGCGCGTTGTTGACATAACTTCAAATTTCCCGCACTCACGCAAAATGAAGGTCACCGGATCTCCCCCGAAACCCGGTGACCTTCAACTGCGGAGATGATTGGAGGCGAATTTAAGCTCACTGCAAGGTTTTGTCTGTCTCGTATCGCACAGAGCGCCGCAACCATGTCAAAACGGCGTAAACTGGCGGCGTGACGTTCTTACAATGCAGGTCCAACCTGTACCCTGATTCAAGATGGCCGGTCGCTACGGTCGAGGCTGTTAACGGTTCCATATGACCCAGCTAGCTCAGAGCTCGAAGCCAGTCGTGCTGCCCGAACTGCCGCTGGAAGCCTGGCAGAACACCTACGGCACCCTTCACATGTGGACGCAGATCATAGGCAAGCTCCGGCTGGCTCTGAGCCCGCTCATCAACCATTGGTGGGAAGTCCCGCTCTACGTCAATGCCCGCGGCCTCACCACTTCCGCGATTCCCTATGAGGATGAAATCTTCGAAGTGCAGTTCGATTTCATCGACCACCAGCTGACAATCCAGACCAGTGGGGGTTCTTCGAAGAGCATGCCGCTACGAGCTGAATCGGTTGCCGATTTCTATGCCAAGTTCATGTCCGCTCTGAAATCTCTCGGGATCGAAGTAAAAATCTGGACCATGCCCGTGGAAGTTGCAAATCCCATACCTTTCGAGCGCGACACGCAACACGCCTCCTATGATCCCGAATATGCCCAACGCTTCTGGCAGATTTTGATTTTCTGCGACACCGTATTCAAGGAATTCCGCTCGCGCTTTATCGGTAAAGATAGTCCCGTACATTTTTTCTGGGGAAGCTTCGACTTATGCGTGACCCGATTTTCCGGACGCCGCGCCCCGGAACGCCCCGGTGCCGATCCCGTTACACGCGAAGCCTATTCGCATGAAGTAATCAGCGCAGGCTTCTGGCCTGGCGGCGGAGAAATTAAAGGAGCGGCCTTTTACGCCTACGCCGCGCCCGAACCCGCCGGCTTCGCGCAACAATCAGTGCAGCCTTCGGCGGCTTTCTATCATCCGAACCTGCACGAGTTCTTGCTGATGTACGATGATGTTCGGAAAGCAGCCTCTCCGCGCGAAGCGCTGCTCAGCTTTTTACAGAGTACCTATGAAGCCGGAGCAAATCTCGCACAATGGGACCGCAAAGAGCTGGAACGAAGCTGAGAAAGAACTAGAACGAAGCTGAAGTTGGAAGAGGGGGATTTCACAATGCCAGGCCAATGCAAGCATCTCGATCAAATAAAAATCGAAACCACCGACAAACACGTCTGCGAAGAGTGCGTGAAGCTTGGGGATACATGGGTTCATCTCCGCCTGTGCATGACTTGCGGAAAGGTCGGTTGTTGCGATTCATCCAAAAATAAGCACGCCACCAAACATTTTCATCACGATCATCATCCAATCATGCGCTCGATTGAGCGGGGAGAGAACTGGATCTGGTGCTACATCGACCAGATGATTGTCGGTGAAGTAGCGGCCTAGAGTAACTGAACCAGTCTTTACTACCACAAGCCGATAGAGGATTTATTTCGCGCAGGCTACTCTTGGATTGCGAACTGAGGAAAAAGGCGGGAAAAAATTGAAAGGGCCGTGACATTGGTTATGCTCTAGCTGCCAGCTCCTGCGAGGGAGTCAGCCGCGTGGATGCATGTACCGTCACAGCCCCTTGATGCGATCACTGCTTTCGCAGTCCCAAACCCCAACTGCCCCTCGCAGAGCCGTCGGTTTTATGCGGTTTGTTTGCTCAGCAAGTTGCCTTGCTAAACTGATCACTCAGTCTACTTCGGGTCGGCGAATTTTACTTCGCCGAACCTTTCGACCGTCGACGCAACCAAACTTAACAGAGGGTTCACAAAAGTCAACGCAAACTATTGGTGCAGTGAAGAATGTCCAAGCTGTGCAAAACACGAAAGCGAACTTGTTGTAATCTCGATTCTTAGAAACTCCGAATCCTGAGTGGGACCGATTTTGCACAGAAAATTGCACAGTGCTCCTGCAATGGGAAATCAGCGGGAATCGAACAAATCTCTTGACGGGGTAAGTTCTCTGGCGCATCTTGCCGATAGCGGAAGCGGAACAATGTCGGAATTAGTCGCCTACGTCGATGGTGGTTCCCAAGGCAGCCCGGGCCCGTCGGGGATTGGGGTCGTCATCAATGGCGATGCCGGCGGCCCGATCCGCATCGCCAAATGGATTGGACATCAGGATAATAATGTCGCAGAATACGTTGCCCTGATGGAAGCGCTGCAATGTGCCGTCTCGCTGAAGGCCAAGGCATTGCACGTTTATTCCGACTCCGAGGTGGTAGTTCGGCAGATGCAGGGAGCCTATACCTGTTCCAGTTCGCGGCTTTACTCCCTTCATTGGACCTGCCGCAAGCTCGCCCGAGCCCTTCAGTTTTCCATTTCGCATGTGCGCCGGGAAGAAAACACCGAGGCCAACCGGCTGGCTAATGCCGCAGTTCGCCGGCGAGCCCGCAGCTAAGTTAACCTCAAAATCCTTTCACGCCCGAACCGGGACATGTACTTCCGGGACGTGACTTTCGAGTATCCACCCTCCTTGACACCTCGCTCTTACGCGGCGAGACTGCAATTACTGCACCAATTTTGCAGCAATGACTTGGTGCTGAACCTCGATCATCCGATTGTCGACCCCGGCTGACTTTATCCAGCCTAAGTGATATGGATCATTATTCGATTCTCGACGAGATTCCCCCTCTGGCCGAGCAAGCCAGTGTCTCCGCCGGTATCGCCGCCGCCAATGCGGTTCTTAGCATGCGCCCTGAGACCGATCTGTGGCTGAGCAATGAGCCGCAAAGGGGCCAGGATGAAGGTCAAACGCTTAGCGAGATGGCCCGCGCTGATCTGGATGCCGCGCTGCAGTTGCTCGCGGACCGCGCCCAATACATTACTGGAGCAACCGGGGCGGCCATCGCGCTTCGCCGCGGCGAAAAACATGACATGTTGTGCCGTGCCAGCACCGGCTCGAATGCTCCCGGCCTGGGTGCCGTGCTTTCCATGGACCAGGGAGTTTCGGGCGAATGCGTCCGAACCCGGCAGCCTCTGCGCTGCGATGATGTATCGCAAGATCCCCGCGTGAATCAGAAGGCGTGCAGCAAGTTGGGAATTGCTTCGCTGGTTGTGACGCCCATCATGAACACGGATACGGTTCTGGGCGTGTTCGAGCTTTTTTCCGGGAAGCCGCGCTCATTCAATGAGCGCGACCTCTCTACTCTTATGCGGTTAAGTCAACTCGCGGAAACTGCGGTAAAGCATGCGACAGCGGCGCATGCCATCCCGCAGATCCTGGAGGCCGCCATGCAGGAGATGCCGGCCCCGGTCGTGAAAGTTTTGGCGGCGACCGCGCCCATGGGATCAGCGGTGGTCGGCGATTCTCCGGCTGCATCTGCCGACCAGTTCACGGTAAAGCTTCCAGCCACAAAAGAAGAAAGTAAGGCTCATCCGAACCCAAAAACATTGTTGTGGTCCGCTGCCCTGCGAATCCAGCCCAAAGCGCAAGAAAGGGAAGAGAACCCACCTTCCATCGTGCGGCCTGACCTGGCAAATCTGCGGAAGTGCCAGGCTTGCGGATTCCCCGTATCGCAAGGCCGCGATTTCTGTGTTGAGTGTGAAGATAAGCGATGGCGCGGACAAAAAATTCCCGCTCCTGCTCTACCGCGCCTGTTCCCCGATTCCACTCCTCAAGATCAGGCTGCGGCTGCTACCGTTCAAACCGTCGATGCCCAGCCCATAGCCCTGGTCGCAGCTACTGCCGAAACTTCCAATCTTGCGGTAACGCAGACTGAAGCGGCTAAGATTGAAGAAGCGGCGACCTCCGTTGACTCTTTGAGAGAACTTCCTGGCGTGCTTAGGGATCCGGAGACGCAGGAAGATCCCACCCCCGCGTTGAGTCTACCTATCGAATCTGAATCGTGGTTTTCGCAAAACAAATACATTGTGGGCACTATTTTCGTGATTGCCATAATCGCTGCGATCATTTGGCTTCGCTAAATTTCGACTGCCGCCTGGCGGATTTTCGGGAAAGCCCCCGCAACGATTACAATCCTTCCTTCAAGCTTTATCCGCTGTGTTGTCGGAGGTTTCATGCCGTTGAGAATTCCGCGATCCCTTCGAGTCTGTTTTTTAATCGCCTTCGTGATCGCCCTCGCCACCGCGCTCGCTGCTGCCCAAAGCGCGGAGCAGCGGACTTCGCGCTACTTCGATTCCGTCCGCAAGCAGCCCGGTTTGCTGCTCGCATTCCTGCAAGATATGCCCAAGGGCGGAGATCTGCACAATCACCTTGATGGGGCTATCTATGCCGAAGATCTGATCGATTACGCTGCTGATGGCGGCTTGTGCGTTGACCGAACTTCATCGAAGCTGCTGGCGCCTCCCTGCGATCCTTGCGAAATCTATACTGCCAAGCCGTCCTCTCGCTGCGCTTACGGCGACCACGTACTCTACAACCAGATGATTGACGCCTGGTCGATGCGCAATTGGAATCAGGGGAACGAATCCGGTCACGATCATTTCTTTGCCACCTTCGATAAGTTTGGTCTTGCCTCGCACACGCATACCGCCGAAGCGGTAGCGGCGGCCATGAACCTGGCCGGTCTGGATCATCTCCAATATGTCGAATTGATGCACACTGCAGATGGCGGGGCAGCCGCCCGGCTTGCGGGAAAAGTAGAGTGGACTCCCGATTATGCCAAGATGCGCGACGCCTTGTTGACTGCGGGGATGAGGGATGTTGTTTCGGAAACCAGCAAGCATCTCGCTGCCGATGATGCCCGCGCGAAGGAAATTCTCAAGTGCCAAACGCCAGACGCCGCTCCTGGTTGCTCCGTAACGGTTCGTTATCTGTATCAGGTCCTCCGCGGTTTGCCGCATGAAGTTGTGTTTGCGCAAATTCTGCTCGGCTTCGAGCTGGCGTCGTCCGATCCAAAAGTTGTCGGGTTCAATCTGGTGATGCCTGAAGACTGGTACGTGCCAATTCACGACTTCAGCGAACACATGGCCATGATCGACTATCTGCACACCGTCTATCCCAAGGTGCACATTTCCTTGCATGCCGGAGAACTCGCATTAGGTCTGGTGCCGCCGCAGGATCTAACGTTTCACATTCGATCCTCTGTTGAGCGGGGACACGCCGAACGCATCGGCCACGGTGTTAGCGTGATGTACGAAAAAGACGCACTCGGTTTGCTGCACGAAATGGCGGAGCGCGATGTACTGGTTGAAATCTGTCTGACCTCGAATGACGAAATTCTGGGCGTGAACGGTGACGATCATCCTCTGCCGATTTACATGAAGTATGGAGTTCCCGTGGCTCTGGCGACCGACGACGAAGGCGTATCCCGCGGCGATTTGACTCACGAATATCTTCGTGCGGCGGAAGGGTACCATTTATCGTACGCCGATCTGAAGCGCATGGCGCGTCAAAGCATGGAGCACAGTTTTCTTTCAGGAGAAAGTTTGTGGACGCAGACCAAACTGGTGTTTCGCATAAATACGGCCTGCGCCGCAGATCCACTGGGCACAGATAAACCGAATTCAATATGCGAGCAGTTCCTCGCCGCCAACGAACGTGCCCGGGAGCAATGGAAGTTGGAAACTGAATTCGCGAAATTCGAGAAGATTTACTAACCGCTATAGCATCGTGGAAGAGCGGTGCTTTAGCGCCCCGTTTAGCGCATAAAATGAAGCCGGCCTTAAGCCCCTGCTCCTATGAAGGATCAATACACTCTCGCCGAAGCCGCCGCGCAACTCATTTCGCAACGCACCTCGCTTCGCCCCCAGGTCGGCTTGGTCCTCGGTTCCGGTCTCGGCGGATTTGCCGACTCACTCGCTGGCGCGACCCGCATTCCTTACTCCGAGATCTCTGGATTTCCTCGCTCTACCGCGATCGGCCACGCCGGCACCATGGTCATTGGCCATGCTGGCTCCATACCGGTTGCCGTCATGCAAGGCCGCGTGCACATTTATGAAGGCTACTCGCCGCAGCAAGTTGCCTTCCCCATGCGCGTCTTCGGACGAATGGGAATTCGCTCCGTCATTCTTACTAACGCCGCCGGAGGAATTAATCTCACCTACCAGCAAGGCGCTCTCGTCCTGATCAGCGACCACATCAATCTGCAAGGATCGAATCCATTGGTCGGCCCCAACGACGACCGCTTCGGCGTTCGCTTCCCCGACATGAGCCACGCCTACGCCAAAGACTATCGTGCGTTGGCAAAAGAAGAAGCCGCCCGGCTCGGAATGACGCTGCACGAAGGCGTCTATGCCGCGCTGCTCGGCCCCAGCTACGAGACCCCGGCGGAGATTCGATATTTGCGTACTATCGGTGCCGATCTGGTCGGAATGTCAACCGCCTTCGAAGTGATTGCGGCGCGCCACATGGGAATCAAAGTGCTCGGCATCTCGTGCGTTACCAACATGGCTTCCGGAATCCTCGACCAGCCCCTCTCGCATCAGGAAGTAATGGAAACCGGCGAGCGCGTCAAGAGCAGCTTTGAAGCTCTCATCCGTGCGGTGCTGCCCCGCATCGAGCAAGATCAAGCATCAACCAAGTGAAACGAATAAACCGTCTTCCCGAGCAACTGAGGAACCTCGGTGTTTGCGTAGGGCGAAGTAACGTATGGGCCGGTAAAAAACCAAGGTCCCTCGCCTTGCTTGTGATGACAACGAATATGTACAGGCGGCAGATTGTCCCTCGCATCTATAATGTCTGAGCACTCTTCTGTACGACCGCAAGGAGGTCTTATGCCCGAAGCTATCCCCGAAAAATATCGTGACCTGTTTCAGAAACGCGCATTTGCCAGTCTGGGCACGCTTATGCCCGATGGTCGCCCCCAGGTAACGCCGGTCTGGGTCGACTACGATGGCGAACACGTCATCTTCAACTCCGCCAAAGGTCGCCAGAAAGATAAGAACGTCCGCCGCGATCCCCGCGTTTCGCTGGCCCTCATCGATCCTGAAAATCCTTACCGCTATCTCGAAATCCGCGGCAAGGTCGTCGAAATTACCGAAGAAGGTGCCAGCGCCAACATCGATAAGCTAGCCAAGAAATATCTCGGCGTCGATAAATATCCCTACAGCCAGCCCGGCGAAGTCCGCGTGATCTACAAAGTCAAGCCCGAGCACACCACCGTGATGGGGTAGGACTCTCGCGCTGGGATAAGCGAAATATCCTGCATACGCTACCGTGTAAGAGCGGCGCTTAGCGCCGTGTTGGCGTTATAGATCAATCCGGGCTTTGGCCCCTGTGGGGAGTCAAATTCGCACCTACAATCTCTGCTTTCTCGGCTTCGGCAATGTCAACCGCACGCTCGTGCAACTCCTCCACGACCGCGAGTCCGAACTGCGCACCCGCCACGGAATCGCCTTTCGCATTGCCGGAATCGCCTCGCGACGCCTAGGCTGGATCGCTAACGCAGAAGGTCTGGATGCTCGTGTGGTCGCCGGCGACTCACCCGCGAAAAACTGGAAGGCGCATTCAGACCAGGATGTTCAATCCTGGCTCCGAGCAGCCCACGCTGACGTCCTCTTCGAAGCCACATCCCTCAATGTCGAGACTGGCCAGCCCGCCGTCGATCATACCCGCGCCGCGCTCAGCCACGGAGCCCACGCCATCACCGCCAACAAAGGCCCCATCGTCCACGCCTACCGCGAACTCCGTGATCTCGCCGCCGCGCGCGGCAAGCGCTTCCTATTCGAATCCACGGTGATGGATGGCGTCCCCATCTTTTCTTTTTTCGATCAACT
>Ga0209530_1000069_pt1 | contig 83554 bp, 69 predicted proteins | sample BlaSpr_A8_Ref_O1_FD_187987 | JGI IMG/M metagenome (GOLD analysis project Ga0209530, IMG submission 187987) | Forest soil microbial communities from Thunder Bay, Ontario, Canada - Black Spruce, Ontario site 2_A8_Ref_O1 (SPAdes) (version 2) | ecosystem: Environmental > Terrestrial > Soil > Boreal...
CTCTCCTTTTTCTAAGTGGATTTTACGCCAGATCGAAAAGCAGAACTTCCGATGGTGTTGTTGCCTCAACTCGAACTTCCGATTCCTGTGAAATGGCCGCGCCATCGCCCGCTTTCAGCTTTGTTCCATTCAACGCGACCGCTCCGCGTGAAACTTGCATCCATGCGCTACGTCCTGCTCCCAACGGGTGTTTGGCCTCTTCGCCTTCGTTCAGTCGGGCGATGTAAAGATTCGCATCTTGGTGAATATTGATGGGCGCTTGCCGGCCCGCTACCAGATGAAACTTTCCTCGCAAATCTTTGTCCGGAAATGTCAGTTGCTCGTACTCCGGCTTCAGATTTTTACGATCTGGCACGATCCATATCTGTAAGAGATGGGTCGAATCCTTGGGAGATGGATTAAATTCGCTGTGCAAGATGCCCGAACCCGCCGTCATGTGCTGCAGCTCGCCTGGACGGATCACCGCACCAGTCCCCATGTTGTCGCGGTGTTCCAGCGCTCCGTCCAGAATCCACGTCAGGATTTCCATGTCGCGATGAGGATGCATCCCGAACCCTTGTCCAGGCGCGATGATATCCTCATTCAACACCCGCAGGGAGCGGAACTGCATGTGCTCCGGGTCGTAATATTGATCGAACGAAAATGTGAATCGGGTATCCAACCACGACAGCTTGTTGTGGCCGCGCTCGTCACTCGGTCTGATTTGAATCATGTTTTTTCTCCTTCTTGGTTGCTTCTAAACTGGCTCTCCCGCCGGTTCCCAATTTTCGGCATAGCCGGCGCAGATCCTCTTGTTCCTTCGGTTCTAATTGGCTCATTTCCTTCAAAATCATTTTCGCGTGTCCCGGGAAAACGCGCTTGATCAACCGTAGCCCTTTCGGAGTGAGGTGTATCACGATCGTCCTGCGATCTTCCGTCTGCCGCTCCCGGCGCACTAATCCGTGTTTTTCCAGATTGTCTATCACCAGCGTTATATTTCCGCCGCTGCGCAGCAGTTTTTCACCCAGTACGCACTGCGTCATAGGCCCCAGATGCAGCAGCGCTTCGAGGACGCCGAACTGCCCCACGGTCAAACCCTGCCCTTCGAGCTGAACGCTGAGCCTGGCTTGAAGCGAATTCGTGGCACGCGCGAGATTGATGAAAGCGTTGAGCGCGCGCTTCGTTTCCGCCGATCCTTCGAAGTGAGTTGGCAAAGTCGTTTAACCTGGAATCATTTGATATCAAAGCATCAGATGCAACACAACGCGTCGGGGATTCACGGACTAGGGTTTTTGGGTGGGCCGCAGCAGAATTTCGCTGATAAAGCTCTGGGGCGCTTGCGTGACGATAGCCTCAACTGCATGGGCTATGTCTTCTGGTTGCAGCATCTTACGAACATCTTTCCCCGCGTGCGGTGAGAAATCCGTCGCCACGCTTCCCGGGCAAATCGCGCTCACTCTTATTCCGTATTGCCGCAGGTCCTCCGCCATGCATTCTGTCAATCCCAGCAGGCCCCATTTTGAGGCGCAGTAAATGCCCCCGCCGGCAAAAGCATTCTTGCCGGCCAATGACGCAATATTGACAATGTGCCCGGCGCGGCGCTCGATCATTCCTGGCGCCACAGCTTTGCTCAGCAGGAACACAGACTTCAGATTGGTGTCTAATACTGCGTCCCAATCAGCCTCCGCCGCTCCCTGGAAAGGACCAAAGTATCCAATGCCCGCATTGTTCACCAGCACGTCGATCGCACCAAAAGATTGCTCCGTTTTCTGCAACAGCTTCCCAATATCACTCGCGCGTGTGACGTCCGCTGCCGTCACCAGCACCTTGGCACCTTCGCTTTGTAGTTCAGCGGCCGCGGTTTCGAGCTTGTCCGCATGCCGGGCACACAAGCTCAGCTTCGCTCCCAGCTGGCCGAGGCTTCGCGCAATGGCCAATCCGATTCCCCGGCTGCCGCCTGTGATGAGTGCGACTTTGCCGTCCAGAGGTTTTTTCGACGCCATCAGTGCGCTCCAGCGAGGCGACTCTTTACCGAGATATAACATCATAACATTGAGGCGGTGGCGTGCGCGGCCGTCCTCCAGACCCCATAAATTGAGAACCACAGGCGGATTCACCTTGCGTGCTTGAATAGCTTTCCCTATAATCCCGTGGATTCGTTTACCGCTTTATTCTATGCGGGTCGCAGCCCCAAAGTTCGTTTCTATCCAAAACTGAATTCGGCCCAGGAGGCAGGGAAGAATATGCGAAAGTCTTTTGCCATTATCGGAGCGTTCTTCACCATCCTTGGGATGCTTTGCCTGTCCGTGCGCCCCGCCGCAGCCCAGGACCAGCAGGATCAAAATAAGCCGGCGCCCTACACCATGCCGGAATATAACGGTTTCCAGGCCTGCCACGCGGAAACCAACGCGCAAATGCGCGTGAAGTGCCTCGACGATTTTGTTGCAAAATTCCCCAATTCCACTTTGATGCCCTACGTCCTGCAGCTCTACGTTGCGAGCTATAACGAGCTGAAAAACTATCCGAAAACGGTTGACTACGCAGACAAGCTGGTGGCCCTGGGCGATAAGCTCGATGCCGGAACGCGCTTGCAAGCCCTCTACACACGTTCGCTGGCGTTCAACTATGCGTTCAACGAGAAGGCAGCCGACGCAGCCGATCAGCTTACCAAGGCCCGCGCGGCGGCTCTTGAAGGACTGAAGATCCTGACCAGCATCGCCAAGCCCGCCACCCCTCCCATGACCGACGACCAGTTCGCCGAGCAGAAGAAGGGGCCAACCGTTCTGTTTAATTACACGGCGGGATCCGCGTCCTACACGCTGAAGGATTACCCTAGCGCCATTCAGTATTTCAAAGCGGCTCTGGGTGTGAATCCCACTGACGCCATAACAAACTACCGTCTGGGACTTTCTTATTTGCAGTCAACTCCTCCGCAGCCCCTCGATGGCTTCTGGTATCTGGCGCGCGCCATCGACCAGAAGATTCCCGACGACGCGAAGGTCAAAGATTACCTCCGTAAGCAAATTCTCGGCTACGAGCAGCCGGGATGTGACTCCCAAGTGGATGCGCAGCTAGCCGAGCTGCTTCAGTTGGCGGCTAATTCTCCCGACCGCCCTGCTACCTACACCATTCCCAGCGCCGACGATCTGAAGAAAATTCAAGCTGCGAGTAACATTTTGACCGTGCTCGCGGATCTCAAAGGCGGCGGCGACAAAGCCAAAATGACCTGGCTGGCTATCTGCGGCGCCGAATTCCCGGAAGTCGTCGGCAAAGTAATAGACGTCGTCCCCGGAACCGATTCTGTGGAGTTGCACCTCGTCACGGGGGCCACCCCCGAGGAAATTGAAAAGGCTACGGAGGCCAACCTCGATGTAAAAGTTCCAGGCCAGCCCGAAGCTGCGCGCTTGCAGAAAGACGATGGCGTGCGCTTCAGCGGCACCATCGTGAGCTTCGATCCCGATCCGGCCTTCATGCTGCACTGGGACAAGGCCAAAGTGAACCCTGAAGACATCCCGGCCGAAAAGGGCAAGCATACCCCTCACAAGGTCGCCCCGAAAAATCCCGGTAAGTAGAGTTCAAGGCGCAAGTTTAAAGAAAATGGCCGGCTCGTTTTCGGGCCGGCCATTTTCTTTTAAAGCCTGTCCCCATAGACTGGCGCACTGATACCGGCGACACGAAGCGATGTCCTTCGGCCTGTAACCCCTCACGTCGTTTCGATTGAAGTCTGTTGGCGTTCTAGCTGCGGCGGCGGCTAACGTGGTCTAGCTTGTACTCGCCGACTTTACGGCTGAGAGTGTTGCGATGGATTCCCAGGGCTTTGGCCGCGCGGGATTGGTTTCCCTTCAGGCGTTCCAGCACTCGCTTGATGAATTTTTTCTCGAATTCCGTGACTGCTTCTTCGAGTAGGATACCTCGCTCGACCATCATTCCGACCAGCGATTCCAATTGATCTTTCACGGTTTCACGCTCCGCAGTAATACGCCCGGGCGAAGGTCCTTACTTTTCGTCGAGTGAGTGGCCGGTAATCTGCTGATACGCTTCTCGATATTTCGCCTGCGTTCCGGTAACCACCTCCGGCGGCAGAGCAGGGCCTGGAGGTTGTTTATTCCAGCCGATCCGTTCCAGATAGTCGCGCACGTATTGCTTGTCAAAGGATGGCTGCGCTTTGCCCGGAGCATATTGATCGGCGGGCCAGAAGCGCGAGGAATCAGGAGTCAGCGCCTCGTCGATCCAGATCATATCGTTACCGATCAAGCCAAATTCGAATTTTGTGTCGGCCATGATGATCCCGCGCGCGCGCGCGTGTTCAGACGCCAGGCGATAAATTTTCAAGCTGGTCTCACGCAGGCGTTCGGCGAGCGGCTGGCCGATGCGCGAGACGGTTTCCTCGAAAGAGATATTTTCATCGTGCCCGCTGGTAGCCTTTGTCGAAGGCGTAAAAATCGGCTCGGGCAGCCGGTCGGATTCGCGCAGGCCCGTCGGGAGCTCGATGCCGCAAATTCTCCCGCTCTTCTGATAGTCCTTCCAGCCGGACCCGGAAATATAGCCCCGCACGACGCACTCGATGGGGATCGGCTCGGTCTTCCGCACCAACATTGCACGCCCCACAAGCGAGCTTTTGTACGGCGCTAACTCGCCGTCAAAATTCTCCGCCGTAAGAACATGGTTCGGGATCACGTCTGCGAGCTTTTTGAACCAGAAAAGCGACAATTGCGTTAGAACGCGCCCCTTATCGGGAATCGGCGTCGGCAGCACGACGTCAAAAGCCGAAAGCCGGTCAGTGGCCACGATGAGCAAACGGTCGCCAAGCTCATAAATATCGCGAACCTTGCCTCGTGCCCGAAGCTTCAGCCCCGGGAAATCAGTTTGTGAAATGACGGCACTCATTTGTGGAGAAGACACTGGATATTTTTCCTCACTGGAGGCGGGTATTCTAGCGCAGCGAGACTGGATGTCAACGCCTAAGAATTTTTTTCCTCAGCGATGACTCGCTCAATGGCTTTGACAACCATCCGGCATTAAGCGGCGTTGCTGGCGGCTTTCGGTGCGGCCGCGGAGGCGGCATCTTCCCACTTGACGGAAACCAGCTTCGAGACGCCCGGTTCCTGCATCGTCACTCCATACATGACCGATCCCATCTCCATCGTCTTCCGATTGTGGGTTACCACGATGAACTGCGTTTGCGCGCACATCTCTGCCAGCATTTTATTGAAGCGCCCAACGTTGGCCTCGTCGAGCGGTGCGTCCACTTCATCAAGTATGCAGAACGGACTGGGCTGGTAGCGGAACACGGCAATGAGTAAGGCCAGAGCCGTAAGCGCTTTTTCGCCCCCGGAGAGCAGAAGAATGTTTTGCAGCCGCTTTCCCGGTGGCTGCGCCGCAATGTCAATCCCGGCTTCGCCCGAGCTGTCCGGTTCGCTCAGCCGCATCTCGCCATGTCCGCCGCCAAACAGAGATTGAAACGCAATCGTGAAATGCGCATTGATGAAGTTGAACGCTTCCTCGAATTTCTGCCGCGACACCTGATCCAGTTCCGTAATGGTAAGCCGCGTGTTTTCGATGGCTGCAACCAAGTCGTCGCGCTCGCGTCGCAAGAATTCCTCGCGCTGCTCGCACTCTTGAAACTCTTCCAGCGCCATCATATTGACCGGCCCCATAGCTTCCACGCGGGCCTTCATTTCGTTGTAATTCGTCTCCGCCGTCACCAGGTCTTCGCCGATAAGCAACTGCGCTTCTTGTGCCATCAGGTCTTCGGGCTGTGCGTTTAATTCAGCGACGCATGTTTGGCGCAAGTAATCGCGGTCCGCGTCATTACGCGCTTTTTCGATTTGCCGCTGGCTGCGTTCGGCGCGAAGCTCGTCGAGAGACTGGCGTTTTCCTCGTACGGATTCTTCCAGCACCGCTGTGCGCGACCGGGCTGCTTCCCATTCCTTTTCGAGCGCGCCCTTCTGCTCTTCCATCCTGTGTTTCTCTTTACGCAAATCGTCGGCCTGGAGCGAGAGCTGGCCGCAAGAGGATTCCAGCTCGGACTTTTCCTGATACATCGCTTTCTGCTGCTGTCGCAACGATAACAAACGCTCCTCGGCGAGGCCGATTTCCTCCGAAACCTTTTGTCCGGTGGCCTCGGCGCTTACCAATCGTTCGGTCATCGTCGCCAGCTCTTCGCGGCCTGTGCCCAGCCGTTCCTGCAAAGCCTGAAAATCTTGGCGCATCCGCAGAAGTCTCTCGGCGGATTCGGAGCTCTCCGTCTCCGTAGCCGCCCGCAAACGGACAGCTTCCGCATGTTGCCGCCGCGATTGTTCCACCCGCAAACGCGCCGCGTCCGCTTCGGAGTTCAGCCGGCCGATTTCTTCGCGCTCGGTGGAAAGCTGAAGTTCGATTCTCTGCAGATCTAAGCGCGCCTGGTCCAGAAGATGAGTGGCCGCGACTAGAGATTTTTCTGCCTCCACGTGCCGTGAGTTTGCCAGCGCCACGGTGGACTCGCCCGCGGAGATTTCATGGCCGAGTTGAGTGAGTTGCTCCTGCTGTTCCTGGCAGATTCGCTCCAGGCGCATGGCCTCGGCCTCATGCTGGCGAAGTTCTCGCTTCAAGGCCAATGGGCCTGCCTCTCCCGCGCGGCCGCCGGAAACGATGCGCCCGTGATAACAAGTGCCGTCGAGCGTCAAATAATAACTGTGCGGATTTTCGTGCGCCAATCGTTCGGCTACGGCGGACTCCACCAGGTACGCGGTGCGAAGCTTGGTAAGAAAATGTTTCGCCGTCGGCCCCACCGGATCGCGGAATTCCACCAGCCGGTCAAGTCTCGCCACGATGCCCGGCGCCAGGGGAAGGGAACCGTCGGCTTCGGGCGCCTGAATATCCAGATTCACTTGCGAATCGACAAAGAAAGTCGCGCGCCCGCCCATTTCATTGCGCAGCAGCGCGATCCCGGCCCGGGCGTGATCGAACGATTCGACCACGATGTATTCCAGCTCATCCCGCAGGAATTGCTCGATGGCACTTTCGTATTTTTCCTGTACCTCAGCGTAATCGGCCAGCAATCCGATTGCTCGGAAGCCGCCGTCAGGGGAAGCCTGATTATTACGCGGATTGACGCTGAATAGTTTCTGCACCGCGTCGGCCGTGTAGGCGCGGTCGCTTAGGATCTGCTCGATGGATGTGCGCCGCGCTCGCTCCGCTGAAAGGTTTTCACGAATCCCTTCCAGCCGCTGTCCGGCTTCGCCCTGGTTGTGTCGAAGTTCTGCGAGCCGCGTCTGCGAATTTTGAACCTCTTTTCCGAATTCCGTTGCTTGCAATTGCGCCTGTGCGAATGTGCGTTCAGCCGCCGCAACTCTTTCTTTCAATCCGGCGCACTCGTCTTCGATTGCTCGCAGCGCGATGCCGCGCTGTTCTTCAGCAGCTGCGTGTCGGGCGGCTGCCTCTTCAGCCTGCAGCGATTCTGCCTGTTCGCGCGCGGATTCTTCCACCAAGCGCGCTGCCAACTGATGCAGCTCCGCAATGCGCGCTTCCAACCGTTCTTGCTCGCCGGCGCTGGACGCGGCTTGCCCCGTCGTTTGGTGGAGTGCAGCCTCCAGCAGTGCGGTCTGTTCGCGAAGGGAACTCGCCGCCTCGCGCTGTGCCGACATCCGCGCGGTTAGCTCCGCTGCCTGCCGCTCAGCCTGTTCCAATTCAACAGCCAGGCGCGTAGCGCGCGTGTCAATTTGGGCCACTTGCTCGCGATTAAACGTGATTCGGTTTTCCGCGCGATCCAGGTCCAGCGCCGTTTGCCCTAGCAGGTTATGGATTTGCCGCAATTCGGCGTCCAGCTCGTAGCTCCGCGCGCTCAACCGTTCTTGCTCGGACTCTAGCTCGTGCACCGAGCGCGCCTCGCGCTCTTCCACCGACTCCATTTCGCGCAGTAAATTTTCCAGCCGCGCAGCTTCGATATCCAGATGCTCCGCCTTGCTGGCCAGAACGCTCCGGAGCAGCCCCCGCATTTGTTCCCGCAGCTCCGCGTAACGCCGCGCTTTGGAAGCCTGCCGTTTTAGCGAAGCAAGTTGCTTCTCCACTTCCACCAGAATATCGTTCACACGCGAGAGATTAAGCTTTGAAGCTTCCAGCTTCGCTTCCGCCAAACGCCTCTTCGTCTTGTACATCGTAATGCCGGCCGCTTCTTCGATAATTGCGCGGCGGTCCATCGGCTTTGAATTCAGAATCTGCCCGATGCGCCCCTGTTCGATAATTGCGTAGCTATCGGGTCCCAGGCCCAAGCCCATAAAAAGTTCTTGAACATCGCGCAAACGCGCCACGCGCCCATTAATCAAGTACTCGCTTTGTCCCGAGCGATAGAGCCGCCGTCCAACAACAACCTCCCCAGGTTTCAGAGCGATCGCAGATTTCTCAGCCGCGCGCTTCTTCCAAGGCTTGCGGTTGTCCGTATTTTCTTCCGCCGGGACGTCAGTTTGAGCGGATGGAATCTCAAGAAAGCCATCTTCGTTCGCTACAGAGATTTGCTCCTCCACAAGCGTGGGTCCAGCCTCCGCGGGCATTTCCTCCGGTGCGTCAAGCACCTTGGCCACGGCTTCCGACAGCTCCGGGTCCACCAGCGTCAAAGTCACTTCCGCCAGACCCAACGGAGGCCGCTTGGCAGTCCCGTTGAATATGCAGTCCGACATGCGCTCCGCCCGCAACTGCTTATGGCTCTGTTCTCCGAGCACCCAGGAGATCGCGTCCACCACGTTCGACTTGCCGCACCCGTTCGGGCCCACGATGCACGTGATTCCGCTGCCGCTAAACGTGATCGGCGTCTTCTCGAAGAACGATTTGAACCCCAACAACTCGACTTTACGTAGTTTTAACACCAGTTCCCTCGCACAGTTAGCTCCCCACGCCTCATCGGCAGAAGGGGCTTCAATTTGAAATTTCCTTGGAGGTCTTTCGAGACAAAAACGTGGGAGGGTCGCTAATCAATGGCCCTGCCGCCTGGCGCTATCGGATCGGCGGTACGGGAAGAGAAATTAGCATGGCGGGAGAGCGGTGTAAAGGCCGCTCTTGCGAATTGTTTCGGCAGTAACTTATCTGCGCCGCGATACCTCCTGTTTCCACAGTGGCTCAGCTTCCCGTAATCCGACTTCTCAGGACTTTAGCCCAAGGATCCCGAAATAGTGTTGGACGTTAAGATACAATCCACACTTAAAGGCTTACATGGATACGAAGGAGGCAAAGGATTTTCTCGCCGACCAAGCCGCCCAACAAGCGGCTCTTGACCACACACCTATTTCTGATCTTGAAAAGCGGATGATGTATTTTACCGAAAGTGATCCAGCCTCCTGCGGCGACCCTTTCAGGCTTCACGACGAGTTCGAGGAGAAATATGACACGGCAGAATACGAAGCGAAAATGTCGCGACTTCTCCATCGTGCTTACAAACGCTTGAAAGCTGAAAATCCGGGAGGAAAGCTTCAGTGGGACGAAGCGATGTCTACGCTTGAAAAGGGCGACCATTACGTTCTGCTGCTGTCGGGACAACAATCTCTGGTGGGCGCTCGAAAGGATGGCCCAGGGAGTAAGGTCATCACGTATGGAGGCACGTTCGTAGTAGGGTGTCTTCTTTTGGCGAAATTGGCCCAAGATCCCCGTATTCCGACATGGGTCTTCGAATCCTGTGGCGTTTTGCTCTTGGTTCTTCTTCTCTTAACGATGTTCTTCTTGGCGCAGCAAGGATACCGAGCCTTGCGCCGCCGGAAGTCGTCCTAAAAATATCCTGACTTTCAACCAGCTCGTGATTAACGCGTTATCGGAAACTGATCCACTACCCCTGTTTCCTTCCTCGCATTTTTGCCTTAAAGTGGACGCCATGCCTGACTACTACCTGCTGAAAACCGAGCCCTCCGAGTACTCGTTTGCCGATTTGCAGCGAGACAAGGCAACAGTATGGGACGGCGTGTCAAATCCCGTGGCCTTGAGGAATTTGCGCGAAATGAAGCCCGGCGCGCAGCTCATCGTCTACGAAACTGCCGCCCAAAAATCCGCGGTGGGAACGGCCAAGGTGATCTCCGTTGATATCTCGGACCCGAAAAAGCCTCAGATTAAGATTCAAGCCGGAAAAGCGCTCTCCAAACCGGTATCGCTTGCAGAAATCAAAGCGAACAAGCTCTTCGCCGATTCCCCTTTGGTTCGGCAGGGCAGGCTCTCGGTCGTCCCTCTGACTGAGGCCCAATACCGCGCTTTAACAACCAGCTAAGCCCACATCCGCATTGACTTGAAACCAGTCGCATCCTAGGATGACGCGCACAGGGGGAGTGTTTGCAACCTGAAGATACGCCTGGGGCCCGTCGAGTACTGCCTACCGTAGCCATCCTGGCCGTAATTTTTTTTCTCTCGGTGGCGGGATTGCGGCCCCCTGCGCCGCAGCCGGCCAGCGCTCCTGCCGCTCAGTTTTCCGCCGCTCGCGCTCGTGAGGTTCTTAATCATCTTGTGGGCGACGGTATCCCGCATCCCACCGGAAGCGCCGCAAACGGTGTCGTTCGCGGCCGCGTCATTGATGAGCTCACCAAGCTCGGTTATCAGCCGCAGGTGCAAACTGGTTTTTCGTGTGACGAGTTCGGAACCTGCGCCACGGTTAAAAATATCCTGGCGCGGTTGGATGGAGTCGAGCCTGGCGCGTCAGTGCTGTTAGCCGCCCACTATGACTCAGTTCCGGCGGGCCCTGGAGCTTCCGATGACGGCGCGGGAGTCGCTGCCGTAATCGAGATCGCGCGCGCTCTGAAATCCACCGCAGTGCCGCGTCACTCCATCATTATTCTGATCGACGATGGCGAAGAAGCTGGTTTGCTCGGCGCGCGTGTGTTCGTAGCGGAGAGCCCTTGGGCCAAAGACGTTCGCGCGGCCGTCAACTTGGAAGCGCGCGGCACTTCCGGCCCGAGCATGATGTTCGAAACGGGCACTGCCAACTATTGGGCCGTGAAACTTTATTCACAGCATGCTTCGCGCCCTGCCGCCAGTTCGATTTTCTACCAGGCCTATAAGCAGCTGCCGAACGACACGGATTTCACCGTGTTCAAGGCCTCCGGATACCAAGGCGCTAACTTTGCCTTTATCGGGGATGTGAATCACTACCACACCCAGCTCGATAATTTCGCGAATGCCGATCCCGGAAGTTTGCAGCATCACGGGGATAACGCGCTCCCAATGGTTCTGGCCCTTGCGAACAGCGACCTTACCAGCCCACCGGTGAGAGAGGCCGTTTTCTTTGATCTCTTCGAACGTGGCGTGGTCATGTGGCCGGCGGGTTGGAGCCTTCCCGTCGCAATCGTCGCCCTGATTCTTCTGCTCTTTCAAGTTGGATGGCTGATAGCCAAAAATCGCCTCCTCCCTTCCGCGCTCCTGTGGGGATTCGTCAACTGGCTGGCGATTTTTGTCACCACCGGTGTCCTTGCATTAATCCTCCAAACAATCCTGCATGCTACCGGCGTTACGCCGACTAACTGGCTGGCCCACCCGCTTCCTTTGCAGATCGCATTCTGGTGTCTGGCCATTTCCGTGGTGACTGTCCTGTCGCTCGCCTTCGAGAGTCGTACCGGTTATTGGGGCTTGTGGGCCGGCGTGTGGATCTGGTGGACGCTGTTTTCAGTTGTGATTTCTTGGCTAAGCAGTGGAATCGCCTACATCATGCTAGTGCCGTCGTGCATCGCAGTGCTGGTCGGATTGCCATTTACGTTGCGGCGTAGCGAGCCTCGCAATGGCGTTTGGCTCTCCGCTGCTTTGCCTTTATTTGTAGCTGGCGTATTGGGTTTCGGCCACGTGATCTTGCTCTATGACGGACTGGGCATCCGCATACTTGCAGGCATCGCACTTCTCGTTGCGCTACTACTTTCGCCGCTCGCACCCCTGCTGGCCAGTTTGCGCGAGCCCAAAGGTTTTGCGCGATTTGCTCTTCCCGGCGCGGCGCTCGTAGCCACTCTGCTCGCGATTTTCGCGGCCGTTGTCGCGCCCGCGTACTCGGCCAAGGCGCCGGAACACGTCAATCTGCAATACCGCCAGGACGCCGATTCCGGCAGATCGCAATGGGTGGTCTACACGGATTCCGGCCGCCTGCCCGAGCCCATTCGAGTTGCAACAAATTTCCATCGCATAGACAAAGGTTCATTTCCGTGGGATACGCTACCCGCGTTTCTCGCCGACGCGCCGCACCTGGAAATTGCCGCACCCACCTTCACCATCCTTGAATCTTCCGAATCGGGAGGAATGCGGCACTATCGCGCTCTGCTGCGCTCTGAACGGGGTGCGCCCGAAGCTGTAGTTTTTTTCCCGCCGGATTCGGGAATCGATCACGTCCGCATACAAGACCAGCCAATTCCGCAGAAGACCGCGCGGGTCTTTCGTTATTTTAACGGCTGGGATCTGTATCGCTGCTTGACCATGACTGCGAAAGGCATTGAGGTACAGTTTGAGTTGCCTTTAGGCAAGCCGGTTGAAGTTTACGTCCTGGATCTAAGCTATGGTTTGCCTCTTGAGGGAATGTTCGTGCTGAAATCCCGCCCACTGACTGCCACACCCTATTCGCAAGGTGACGTCACTATTCTCAGCCGTCAGGTCCAGCTGAATCCTTAATCGTTCCGCTAATTGCTCTTGCCGGATCGCCGCTGTTTTCCGCTGGAGATGATGACGTTCCCATCATCGTCCTGCTCGGCGATAAGCGCAGGCGTTTGTATTTCCAATTTTCTCCGCGCCTGAAGCATTCGCGCCACCTCAGCCAAGCGGAGCGGCCTGGCGTCCAGCTCTTCCTGCCCGGTTGCTACGGCCTGCTGGTAACTTTCAAAAGTCGAGGGAACGAACTCGCCGGGGTTTGTCCCGCTCACATTCGCCTGTGGAGACGAAGCTGGGGCCACGTTGTTGGCGGTAGTCGAACGAGAACCGTTCATGCCACTCGCCGAATTTAATGAGCCGCCGAACTGCGCCTGCGCTGTGCCGGCCAGCAGCGCGATGCCTGCCAGCAGAATTATCTTTTTCATAATTTTTCTCTTTGGGCCCGCGCCAATTTTCGCCGCGAGCCTCCAAATCTGCCTATAGACTAACCGAACACATTTTTCAAAAAATGGTACAGACGGGCTATTGGTACTGTTCGAACCGCAAATTTTCCGTAGGAGTTCCAGTACCCGCCGGCCAGAGCATTTTCCCCCGTGTCGTATATCGGCTAGATCCGTTCAGGCTGGCCACCGCGCTAAATCCATCCGGGCAAACACTGACGGCGTACAGGAACTTCGTCGCTCCACGGAGCTTTGCTGCAAACCGATGCGTCAGTTAGAATTACACTCTTGCACGGCCCTGAAATGACTGCCATACACCTGCACAATACGCTGACGAACCGCTTGCAGCCTCTGGATCCAGTCCATAAAGGCGAGGTTCGCATGTACACCTGCGGGCCCACCGTGTACGACTTTGCGCATATTGGGAATTTCCGAACGTTCGTCTTTCAGGATGTTCTCCGGCGTTTCCTTCAATCTCGCAAATACCGCGTGCTTCAGGTCATGAACTTAACGGACGTGGACGATCGCATCATCCAGAAGGCCGCGGCCGCCGGAGTGAGCATCCGCGAGTACACCGAAAAATACGTCCAGGCATTTCTCCAGGACATGGACGCTCTGCATCTGGAAGTTCCTGAAGAGCTCGTTCGCGCCACCGACCACATCGAAGACATGGTCGGCCTGATCGAGCGCCTTCAAAAAAAAGGACTGACCTATTCGAGCGAAGGCTCGATTTATTACAGCATCGCAAAATTTCCGCATTATGGACGGCTCTCAAAGATTGACCTGGCCGGGATGAAAACCGGCGTGCGCGTTGACGTTGATCAGTACGAAAAGGAAAATGCGCGCGACTTTGCTCTTTGGAAAGCCCCCAAGCCCGGTGAACATTTTTGGGAGACGCGAATCGGCCCAGGCCGCCCTGGCTGGCACATCGAGTGCTCCGCGATGGCTATGAAATATTTGGGAGACACCCTGGACATCCACACCGGCGGCGTGGACCTTGCATTCCCGCATCACGAAAACGAAATCGCCCAAAGTGAAGCGGCGACAGGCCATCCCTTTGTCCGGCTTTGGCTTCACGCGGAACACTTGATCATCGACGGCGAAAAAATGTCGAAATCGCTCGGAAACTTCTTCACCCTGCGCGATCTTTTCGCCAAAGGCCACAAGCCCTCCACCATCCGTTTTCTGCTGCTCTCCGTTCCGTACCGCCGCCAGCTTAATTTCACCTCGGACAGTCTGAAGCAGGCGGAAAGTTCGGTCGCGCGCCTTCGAAATTTTGTCTCGCGATTGAAGGTGGAGCAATTTCCTGCTGGATCGAGGGCGGAAATCCTCAAACGTGCCGAAAAGGCCGAGACGGATTTCGACGCTGGGCTGGCCGGCGACTTAAATACGGCAATGGCCTTGGCCGCGGTTTTCGATCTGGTGCGCGACATAAATACGGCCATGGACCGCGGCGAATTCCTGCAGCAGGACGCTCCGCGCGTCGTCGCCACCATGGAGAAAGTAGATGCCATCCTGGCCGTGCTCGCGGATGATGACGATGAGAAGCTCGCCAAGCTCGGTTTTGGTCAGTCACAAGAGCGAATGCCCGCGGAACGCATCGAAGCGCTAATCGAGGAACGCAATGCGGCAAAGAAGCGTCGAGACTTCAAACGCAGCGATGATATCCGCCAACAGCTCGCCGATTCTGGTATCATAGTGGAAGACACGAAAGACGGAAGTGTCCGCTGGAAGTACAAATGAAGATTTCAACGAAATACATCCTGTCGCTGCACAGCCAGCCTTCCCACGAACGCCCGAACCTCTTCGGCGTCGATTAAGTCCTTCTTCCTCCATCTGTTTGTTCCTCGCGTGCAGAAACTTGTGCGCGTTTTTAAATAAAGATTTCATAAATCTGCTTCCTGGAGGAAGACATGCAAGCGACCGAGACAAATATTGAAACCAAGCTTCCGCACCTGGTTACTCCGCTGCCGGGCCCCAAAGCCCAGCAGGTTGTAGAGCGCGATGGGCGCGTAGTTTCGCCTTCTTACACGCGCGATTATCCGCTCGTCGTCAAAAGAGGCCGCGGCGCGGTGATTGAAGACGTGGACGGCAACTCGTTCCTCGATTTTGCTGCAGGCATCGCCGTCGTTTCCACCGGCCACTGCCACCCTGAGGTCGTCGCCGCAATTCAAAAGCAAGCCTCCGAATTGATCCACATGTCCGGCACCGATTTTTATTATCCCAACATGGTGGAGCTGGCCGAGAAGCTTGCTTCCATTGCGCCTGGCAAGGAACCCAAGCGCGTTTATTTCGGCAATTCGGGCACGGAGGCGGTGGAAGCGGCAATCAAGCTGGCAAAATATCATACCAAGCGCGACAAGCTTGTTGCGTTTCACGGTGCATTCCACGGACGCACCATGGGCGCGCTTTCACTCACCGCCAGCAGGGCAGTCCAGCGCAAAGGATTTGGCACTCTACTCTCCGGCGTATTTCACATGCCGTTCCCGGACACTTATCGCGGCACCTACGGAATCCGTCCCGAGAACGCGTCCGCCGATTGCCTTTCGTATCTCGAAAATGAACTCTTCCGCCGTCGTGTAGATCCCGACGAAGTAGCCGGAATTTTCATCGAGCCGGTCCAAGGCGAAGGCGGTTATTTGCCCGCCCCCGCGGAATTCCTGCAAGGCCTGGAAAAAATCTGCCACAAGTATGGAATCATGCTCGTCGCCGATGAAGTGCAATCGGGCATGGGACGCACCGGCAAGTGGTGGGCCGTGGATTATGCCGGCGTCGAGCCCGATATTATCTGCACCGCGAAGGGAATTGCCTCCGGCATGCCGCTCAGCGCCATTATCACCAAGGCTTCGGTGATGGACTGGAAGCCTGGGGCGCATGCTTCCACTTTCGGTGGCAATCCCGTTTGCATCGCAGCTTCGCTCGCGACGCTGGGCCTAATTGAACGAGGTTACATGGCCAACGCCGCTCGCATGGGCGAGTTCATCAAGCGGCAAACGGCAAACTGGCCCGAGCGGCACAAAATCGTCGGCGAAGTTCGCGGCCGCGGTTTGATGATCGGCATTGAGTTTGTGCGCGATCAAAAAACCAAGGAGCGAGCGCCCGACCTGCGTAACCGCATCGTCCAGATGGCGTTCCACAAGGGTCTCCTTGTCCTTGGTTCAGGCGACACCACTCTGCGCCTTTGCCCACCGCTCATGATCGACGAAGCACAAGCCGAGTTTGCAGTTCGCACCCTCGATGGCATCATCACGGAGATCGAGCGAACGCTGTAGCGCATTCTGCTCGATTCGGGTGCAGTTATCTTATAATCGGGATGATTCACGATGATCTCTCAGCTCATGTATTCCGTTCTGAATTTTGCCGCTAGTAAAGGCCTGGCCGAGGCCCGCATGGAAGCGTCCGCAAAGCAGCGCGCGCGAAAGACCGGAGTTCGCGGCGAAACCTACGCCTACTGGTATCTCCGCCGTCATGGTTACGTCGTGATCGCCCGGAATTTCACGGTGCCCGGAATGAAAGGTGAACTCGACATCGTTGGCTACGACGGCCCGGTCCTCGCCTTCGTGGAAGTAAAAACTCGCGTCGCCTCCCAGTTAGGCCAATTGCGGCCGGAAGACGCCATCAATCATGAGAAACGCCGCAATCTGTCCCGCATGGCTCGGCAATTTCTTCGCGCTCGCCACTTGGAAAATACGGCGTGGAGGTTTGACGTTCTCGCCATTGAGACAAGCCTCGGTCAAAAACCAGTAGTGCGCCTCCATAAAGCGGCCTTCGGCGAAGACCAGGCTTGATGCTCAACACGCACGATGACCGCTTGTAGCTCTTGTGCTTGTCCGGCATAGTGGAATAATCCGTAGCGCGCGCATAGCGCTCATTCCGGCTTGATACGACCGCAGAATCGTACCGCCGAGGAGAAAAATTTGCCGGAGCTTCGCAAAGATCCAATTACCGGGCGTTGGGTTATCATTTCCACCGATCGGGCCAAACGCCCCATGGATTTTGTCCGCGAAAGCGTTCAGATCAAGGGCAACGCGAATTGTCCGTTCTGCCCCGGGAATGAAGGAAAAACTCCGCCTGAAATCCTCGCCTATGGCCGCAACGGCAGCGGAAAAGACACGCCCGGCTGGTCGCTGCGCGTGGTGCCTAACAAGTTTCCCGCGCTCGGCATTGAAGGCGGCCTAGACCGCGAAGGCGAAGGCCTCTTCGACCGCATGAACGGCGTCGGCGCCCATGAAGTCATCATCGAAACGCCGGACCACAAATCCACGCTCGCCACCATCAGCGACAAATCGGTCGAGGAAGTGTTTTGGGCCTACCGCGATCGCATGTTGGATTTGAAGAATGACCGCCGCTTTCGCTACATCCTGCTGTTTAAGAATCACGGAGAGGCCGCCGGTGCCACCGTCGAACACACTCATTCGCAATTGATCGCTCTGCCTATCGTGCCCAAGCGCGTTCGCGAAGAAGTGGACAATTCCAAGCACTATTACGACGAGAAAGAGCGCTGCATCTTTTGCGACATGATTCGCCAGGAGATCGAGACCGGCACGCGCATGATCCTCGAAAACGACTACTTCATCGCGCTTGCTCCCTACGCCCCGCGTTTTCCCTTCGAGACCTGGATTCTCCCGCGGCAGCACAGTTCAGCATTCGAGAATATGCCCGCTCCCTACTACGGCAGTCTCGCCCGCATCTTGCGCGATTTCCTCGCCCGCCTCGATTCCGTCCTCGCGTTTCCTTCTTACAACTACGTGATCCACACTTCTCCCATGGGCGAAGAAATCAATGACCACTATCATTGGCACATCGAAATGATGCCGAAACTAACCAAGGTCGCTGGCTTTGAATGGGGCACCGGCTTTTACATCAACCCCACTCCCCCTGAAGAAGCCGCACGCTTTCTCCGCGAATCAAGGCCCTAGCTCCTGCGAGTTTTCAGATGTCTCAAGGACGCTGTGCGGGAATTCAGCCGGCCACCTTATCGGACTCCGACGGATTCGGATGCGTGGGTCTTGCTCTCGATAGCTTCTCGTATTTTCCGCAACAAGCTCTCTCGCGTAAATGGCTTCTGCAGAAATTCCGACTCTGGTACATAGTCATTATCCTGGCTGTCGTGTTCGAGGTAGCCGGACATATAAACGATCTTAAGTTCCGGATGGCAGCGCTTTAACTTCCGCGCCAGTTCCGTGCCCCTCATTCGCGGCATCACCACGTCCGTCACTAGCACGTGTACCGAACCTCTGCGCTGCTCGGCGACCTCCAGCGCGTCTAATCCATCCTTCGCAACCAGGACCGTATACCCGCTTGCCTTCAAAAATTCAGACGCCAACTCTCGAACTGCCTCTTCGTCTTCGGCCAGCAGGATCGTGCCGAATCCGCTTGCGGAAGATGCTGAGCCGCTTTCCGACACGGCCGTCGGCACGCTCTCTCCGCTTTGCGGCAGGAAAATCTGAAACTTTGTACCTTTCCCAACTTCGCTTTCCACCCAAATGTAGCCGCCGCTCTGCTTCACCACCCCATACACCGTCGAAAGACCAAGTCCCGTGCCCTTGCCGAGCTCCTTCGTGGTAAAGAACGGCTCGAAAATTCGCGCCTTAGTTTGCGCGTCCATCCCTTTCCCCGTGTCTTCCACCTCCAGCAATACGTAGTGTCCGGGCACGGTGGGAGGATGGGACTTTGAATACTGCTCGTCGAGGACGATGTTCCGCGTCCGAATGGTGAATTCGCCGCCTCTTTTCTCCATAGCATCTCGAGCATTCACGGCTAAATTCATCAAGACCTGCTCGATCTGCGAAGGATCCGCTTTCACCAATCCCAGAGACCGCGCCGCATAGAATTTGAAGTCGATATCCTCGCCGATCAGCACCGGCAACATTTTGCAGGTCTCCGCAATCAAGGAATTCAGATCCAGAATCTTCGGTTGCAATACCTGCATGCGGCTGAATGCCAGCAGTTGGCGCGTCAGCGAAGTCGCACGGTCCGTCGCTTTCTTCACTTGCGTGATGCTGTGGAACATCGGAGTGGCCAAAGTGATTTTTTCTTCCAGCAGGTCGCTGTGGCCCTTGATCACCGTCAGCAAGTTATTGAAATCATGCGCCACCCCGCCCGCCAGCCTGCCGATAGCCTCCATTTTTTGGGCCTGCCGCAGCTGTTCTCCCAGCCGTTTGCTTTGTTCTTCATTTCGAAGCAGCGTGCTTCTCAAGCGGTCGAAAGCGGCCGTCACTTCTGCTACTTCATCTCCGCCCCCAATATCCACCGGATAATCGAAGTCTCCTTGTTCCAGCGCTCGAACGCCGTTCACCAATGTCGCCAGTGGTTTCGTGAATGTGTACGAAATCAGGAAGACCAGCCCTCCTCCTGCGCAAACGGCAAATAAGCCCAGCGCGATCAGGGTCTGATTCAGCCGCGTTATAAATGCACTCGCATCATCGTATGACTTCAGCACCGTCAGCGTGACCGCCGGAGACGACCCCGGAGTCAAATCCACTGTGTTGGCCAGATACCATTCTTTCCCAATCTGAATCTTGTTCGCGCCCGGAGAATTTTGAAGCGCATCTGCCACCGTGCGCTCATCCATCGCCGGAAGGGAACTCACAACCAGTTCGTCGCCGTATCGCAACGCCACCCGGCAAAATGCGATCTGCCCCACATCGTGCGCCACACTCGAATCAATTTCGCGTCCGACCACCACCGTACCCAAACGCATATTCGCAGAGGCCGGTCCAAGTTGGACTGGGCGAGACGCAACTTGATACAGATGTCGGTCGCCGTACCACCATCCCCCTGCCCCACTTATCTTTTGCGAACGAGAAAACATTTGTTCTGCATCGTCCTCAGAAAATCCGGGGACGTTGGAATGCAGCGCAATAACTTTTCCTTTCCAGTCGGCCACCACCACAAGTTCGTATCCCCCCGAAAGCCACAGGCTTTCCGCGGCTTCTTGGGCCTCCGGGGTGTCGTCTTCCTGCGACAGCAGAGATTTTACGGTAGGAAGCGTGGCCAGTAATTCCGCCTGGCGATTTTCTTCCAGCTGGCGTTCGGCCTTTAGATTCTGGAACGTCAACAGCGAATTCCGCGTGTCTTTCTCCATCCCCCGTTCAACTTCTTTTTGCGCCGTCCGCCCTACGATCAATAGGGTCGCGAACGTAAGCCACGCGATGATCAGGACGATCGACAACAGGAACTTCGTCCGCAGGCGCAAAACGACCGGAGTCTTGCGCGCGTCTTGTAGCCACTGCAGACACTTCGAGATTTCTGGCATTCTCATTGGCAGTTTTCTGGACTAGAGAAAAATAACAGGGCGAATCGCCGGTGAAAATGGGCCTCTAGTACTAAGGAGGTGCCTCTTAAGTACTTGATTCTATTCGCGGATAGAAGCCCTATTTCGTCCGCAACCCGCAATTAACTAAGATGGTTAGCAACGACCGGGCGAACGGCGGAAGCCCCGACGCGACGAGGGTCTGCGAATTCGGCTTTCTGACCTGGCTACGTGTTTCGCCTTAAATGCTTTAAGCACAAGGCAATACTGAATGCCCCCCTGCAATCTACCCCGTTCCCTGTATAGCTCCGGTTCAATATTGAAGCTACGATTTCTCTCGCAAGGTTAAGAACGGTTTGTTTAGCGTCGTTGAAATTTGTGATTTCATTTTTCACACGGACGTCATTCTTGATGAAAGGAGATTTAAAAATGAAATTCGGGAAGCGTTTTTCAGTATTGGGGGCTACCTTATTTTTCGGCGCTTCACTGCTCGCAAGTCCCATCCCGCAGAGCGGTCAGCAGCCTGCCCCTGACAACACCAAGATGAATCAGGGGGACGCCAGCAAAGATGCAACGACCGCCGATCAGCAGAAGATGAATCCCGCCGATCGCAACACCACCAGGCAAATTCGCAAATCCATCATGCAGGATAAATCGCTCTCCACCTACGCCCATAACATCAAGATCATCACCCAGGACGGCAAGGTCACTTTGAAGGGGCCGGTTCGCACTGCAGATGATAAGGCGAGCCTAGAAGCCAAAGCCGTTGCCGTCGCTGGCGCGGACAACGTGACCGACCAGCTCGAAATCGCTCCAAAGCAGTAACCAGTTAATCTGTACTGAGTTCGTCTTTTACTTATAGAAAAAAGGAGAAATAAAAATGTCAGGAAAGAAAACGGCAGTGTTCGGAATCTACGGTTCGCGCGAGACAGTCGAGCGCGCCGTCGATACATTCGTAAAGAGCGGCTTCTCAACTTCAGATGTTTCGGTCCTTTTGCCCGAAAATCTGGGCGCGAAGCCCATCGCAACGGACAAAGCTACAAAGGCTCCTGAAGGCGCAACGGCTGGCGCAGGGTCTGGCGCCGTCATTGGCGGAACTCTGGGACTCTTGGCCGGAATTGGCGCTCTCGCAATTCCAGGCGTGGGTCCGTTCATCGCCGCAGGCCCGATCATGGCCGCCTTGGCCGGCATCGGTGTAGGTGGCGCAGTGGGCGGTTTCACAGGTGCTCTGATTGGTTTGGGTATTCCGGAGTACGAGGCAAAACGCTACGAAGGCCGCATTCAAAAGGGCGGAATTCTCTTGTCGGTGCATTGCGATACTTCCGACGAGATTAAGCGCGCGAAGGAAGTCATGAAGAACACCGGCGGGGAAGATATTTCCTCCACCAGCGAATCTTCTTCCGACGTGTCAAAATCCGACCGCGACCTCAACCGTCGTGCAGCCGGCGCCACTGACTAAATCCATTGAGGAGGAGGGCCTCGCGGCCTTCCTCCTCAATTTTTGCTTGGGCTTTTCTCACCCCAGCGAACTTCGATGCAATTTCAGCTTTGAAATTTTGGTGGGAGGTACGCATGGCTGGCGAAGGAAGAAAGTGCGCTCACCCAGTATGCTCCTGCACTGTAACGTCCAAGAAGTACTGCAGCGAGGCCTGCGAGGCAATGGAAAAAACTCCCGATATTGACTGCCACTGCGCTCACCCCGGCTGCAAAGGGCGAGTCAGTTAGAAGTCTGTTGATCGTCGTAAGCGGTCGGAATCGTGTTTGGTGGAATCGTGTTTGGTGGAATCGCGGGTTTGCCCAACCGGAAGCTATTCGGCAATCTTAAAAAATCGATTGTGGCACTCCTGGCAACGGTAAGGCCGAAATCGAACTATCTGCAATATTCGGTCAACCACTCCATGCCTGTGCGATCGGCGAACTATAGCACTGCCGCATTGAGGACATGTACGTTGTACTGCGCTAGCTGTATGTTGCAACGTATTGGTCGACATATATCACCTCCGCTTGCGGACAGCACCAGACCGCGCGGCTTCCGAAGTGACAGTTATCCCCGCCGGCTGTGGGTCAAACCTGTGGATTAGCCGGCCGCAAGTACCTCTCCGTGAGTCTGAATCTTACCCCCGGCGAATCCTGCAATCAATTCCAATTTAACTCGGCCGCTAAAAGTTACTCGCCCCGTTGATTGAGGCAGTAGTACAGTCGGGCAAGAAAGTATTACATTTCTCTAATCCCGGGCCATGCCGGAAACCCTGTAATCCGGTTCCACAGCCACCGTAGCCATTTCTCGTCACTCGGCCGTCGGGTACTGCGCTTACCGCCTTGCAGCCCACCTGTCTGCAGACCGATTCAACCCAAACTCTAGATTTTTGTTGCGCAGAATCGCTCGACGAAATCAGGTGGGCCGAAATGAAGCAGGCAACCTTGCGGAGGGAAAAACCCCCATTTTCTGACCGAGAGCCCCAACACCGGGCCTCAATACGTCAGCCGTACCATTCCACTTCGCGCAGCAAGCGCATGAATTCGCAAGAATCGAATTCCAGAATCAGCTCGCAAGTTCGGGCAATCCGGAATTTTCTCGACAGGTTCTTGGCCTTGCCCATCTCCACATTTAGCCCTTCCAGCGAATGAAGCGTTGCGCGATGGCGCAAAGCGTTCCTCTCGAACTCGCGAGAGGCGCGGTAGGTCCGAATTCCCGCAACCATCGCCGGCAACAACGCCGCCCCTAAAACTAAGACACCGGCCAGCGATTCATTCGGCTTGTCTTTGTGCACATATTCTGTAGAAACCAGCGAAGCATGAAACAGCACGAGTCCAAAACTGACAAAGAACAAAACAGTCGTCAACAAACGCGACATCGTACCGCCCTTTTCTTCTTCATCACTTTTGGCCGCAAGATAGTCCATTTGTGTGCCAAGACGTTTCTCGCAGTAATACTGGATTATTTCGTGCAGTGCTTCATGGCAGTTATCAGGGCAATGTATTTCCGAGACGTCCGGTATCACACCTTGCGCAGCACGCTCCTGCACGTCTTCGTAAACCAATCCGTGCAGGGCCCGGACCGCCGCGCGCACGTCGTCGCGAACATGGTCGGACGACGTTTCGCCGCTTCTGTCGATCCCTCCGCTCTCATCGCACCAGAGACGAGAGTCCATGAGCGTCTTAAATTTTAGAAGTCGGAGGTTTTCGGCTTGGTACCGCGCCAAGAGCCAATGATTTTTCGGCTTTTTGACGGTTCCTCTAAAAATACACCACAGGCACAAGAAGGTTGCGGAGCTTTCCAGCAGTATGAAGGGCAGTTCGCTGGCATGAGGCCGGAATTTCGCCAAACCAATTTCGCAGATGCCAAGGAGCACCGCGGCCAATCCCGAACCCACCGCAGCCAACGAAAGGTGCTGATAGCTCTTTCGAGAGTTCTTTGCGCGCTCGTCCGCCGCCCGAAATTCGCCGAGGATCAATTCCTCAGCCAGCTTCAACGCATTGAAAAGAGGCAGATAACGTTTGTGACCCGCTTCTACTTTCTCGCGGCAAAACGAAATCTCAAACGAATCGTCCATGTCGTCGAACGAACGGGTTAGTGGCGAAGCCGAGGTTGCCATTTCTCACCGCTTTACGATGCGATACCCCAATGCAAGAATTGTTTTAAGCGTTTGATTCACCAGCTCTCGGTCGTATTCCTTCTCGGATTCCGGAAGCTGCTCGTAGGGAACCAGGCACGGATGCGTATGCTGGGCATCGTCACGCCTCGGCCCCAGCGTCCACCCATCTTCGATCCGTTTTTGCGCCCACACCTCATGCGCATTTCGCGCCAGGTCTTCCAGCAAAGGCTGCACCTCGCTGAGGCTGACGTGCGATGTATCTATCGGGTGGGGAATGTATGGTTTCTCTGCCATTCGATTGCCATCTCCGCTTGCTAATAGAGAACTTGGGACTTCTTCGGAACTTGCCGCTACTGTCCCGCCAAATCGCCTGGAGCGCGCCACTATACCAGAAGACCAAACCCCGCCCAACAACTCCCCGGCCGCAGTCCTGCACCAGAGTCGAACAGTACTGTTACTCGCTTTCAGTTTGCAAAAGCCGCAATGGGTATTAGACAATACTTGCGTTTCTTGCAATCATAGCCGAGCGGTCCTTCGGGAGTGCGCATGGATTCAGGGCCAAAAAAGGTTTTTGTCAGCTACGTTGAGGAAGACGGCGGCGTAGCGCACGAAATTGCCAAGCAGCTCGAATCGCACGGCTATAGCAGCTGGTATTACGAACGCGATTGCCCCGCGGGCGCGGATTACTTCGAAGAAACCTTCAAAGCAATATCGGACTGCGAGGCGATGGCCATCATTATTTCTCCTCGCTCGCTGCCCTCCGACCAAATTACGCGTGAGATCGTCCGCGCCGTCGAAGCTAACAAAGCCACCCTGCCGCTGCTTCTGGACTTGACCCACGACGAGTACGCGCACCGCAGGCCCGGTTGGAAGCAGGCCATGGCTGCCGCCAATGCCACTCGCGTGCGCGCCGATCAAATCCCCACTATCATTCCAGCCCTAGTTGCCGGCCTCCATGCCAAGGGCATTCGTGCCGACGTGGAGAATTCAGCTCCGCCTGCTCCGCCCGCCGCTGTCGCGCGCCCGGCGCCCGACGTCGCTCCCACCGCTCCGCCCGCGCCCGTGAAAGCGGTTGCTCCGCCTAGTGCGCGTGCCGTTCCGCCTCCCGCGCAAAGCGCGCAAATTGCAACCAACTCCCCTGTCGCCGCGACGAAACCTCCGTGGATTCCGATAGCCGCAGGCGCCGCAGTTGTCATCGCTGCTCTTGCTGGATGGCATTTTCTCAAGCCGCATCCAAAGTCTAATCCTGTGCCGGTTGCGCCCCCCACCGCGACGATCGTATTGAAATATAACGTGGACCGCCATCTGTGCACGCCGAATCTGAATATGACCGTCGCCGGCAAAACCTTTCATCTGGCCACGAATCCTTATGCTGCTAACGACGTGCCCAAAGGCCAGCAGCAGTATTCCATTGATGGGCTGGTCTCCTGCCCCGGTAGAAAGCCCAGCAATGCTTCAGGCTCGGGCGTCATTGACGTCCACGAAGGCGTGGTCTTCGATATGAACTGGCAAAGTAAGCCGGGCGGCGCTGGAATTATCGAAGTGGTAGACGCCAGCACCGAGCCGGTCAAAGCGCCTGAAGAAAACGTGCGCGTTACCAAGCCGGCCGCTACCGCATCAACCGTTCCCGTATCTTCCACCAATCCGAGTCAAGCCATGTTTGCAAATGCGCAGGCCGCCTACGCGCAGGCGCGCTACTTCGAGCCGCCGAATGATTGTGCGCTTCACTGGGCTATACTCGCCGGGAAAGCGGGTAATCCCGCCGGTAAAGCGATGGAGCAGCAACTCGGCAATCAGTTTCGCGCGCAGCTCAACCAGCTTTCTCAGCAGCAGAATTTTCCTGCCGCTCTCCACTTGGTGAACGCGATGCTGGTTTATTATCCGAGTAGCCCTGAGCTCGCCGGCGATCAACAAAGACTAATTGCCGCACAAAATGGTGCGCCACCAGGACCTGGTCAGATGAACCCGCTCAATCCCGGTCTGCGCCCCGGCTTTCCGCCTCAACCGGGCCCAGGTTACCAATATAACGCGCAAGCCCAGGCCAGAGCCGCGGCAGCCGCAGCAGCACAACAACGAGCCGCGCAGCAAAGGCCTCACTAAGACCGCTCCAGAATTTTTTTTATTTCTCATATTTCCCGGCCTTTTTTCGTCGTACAATCCGGCGTCAGGTCTGATTTCGAATCCGCAGACGGAATCCATTTGGATTCAGAAAGGTGGCTGGCATGGGCGATGAAGAAAAGAAAGAAGCGTTGACGCGACGGGGATTTCTGGGAGCGAGTTCGGCAGCTCTCGCGGCTGCAACTATGCTCTCCGCGAAAAAACTAGCGGCGCAAGAGCAATCGGGCCAAAAGCCCAAATCCGATCGCAGCGCAAGCGACCCCGGTCCCACCAATCCCGCTTTGGACGCGGCAAATCCGGATTCAAACAGTCCCGTTCCCACCGATGCCGGCGCCGTGACCACCTTCAAGTACCCTTTTTCCTTCGCTCACAAGCGCCTTCAAGAAGGCGGCTGGTCCCGCGAAGTTACCCAGCGCGAACTTTCGATCTCGAAGACCCTGGCTGGGGTGGACATGCGCCTCACCGCCGGGGGTTGCCGCGAGCTACATTGGCACAGCGCTGCGGAATGGGCTTTGATGCTCTATGGCACCGCCCGGATCACCTGCATCGATGCGGATGGTAAGAGCTTCGTCACCGACATCAAAGAAAATGACCTCTGGTTTTTCCCCCCTGGCATTCCCCACTCGATCCAGGGTCTCGCTCCCGACGGCTGTGAATTCCTTCTCGTTTTTGACGACGGCAACTTCTCCGAGTACGAAACCGTTCTACTCTCCGACTGGATGGCGCACACGCCTCCGGAAGTCCTCGCCAAGAATTTCGGCGTCAGCCAATCGGCTCTCGCCAACATGCCCAAGAAAGAACTCTTCATCTTTCAGGCCGATCTCCCCGGCTCGCTCGAGGACGATCGCCGCATCGCCGCCGGAGCGCTGGGTCCTTCGCCTATTGATTTTGCTTTCCGCACCATGGACTTTCCTCCCACCAAGAGCAACAAGAGCGGTGAAGTCCGCATCATCGACTCGAAAAATTTCAAAATATCCACCATTGCCGCTGCGATCGTCACGGTCAAGCCCGGTGGCGTCCGCGAGCTGCATTGGCATCCCAACGCCGACGAATGGCAATACTTCTTTGCCGGCAAGGGACGCATGACCGTTTTTGCCACTGGTGGCCGCGCCCGCACGATGGATTTCGAAACTGGTGACGTTGGCTACATCCAAAGAACGCTCCCTCACTACATCGAAAACACCGGTACGACCGACCTGAAGTTCCTCGAGATGTTCAAGAGCAGCTTCTATCAGGATCTCGCGCTTTCCGAATGGCTCTCGCACACTCCCCCGGAACTCGTCGCCGCGCACCTGCATTTCGATAAAGCCACCCTGGACGCATTGCCACGCGAAGAAACCATAACCATGCCGGACTAGCGTCCGCCGCCTCCTGCATCTGCTGGGGCTTGTCAATCCAGGTGAAGGGAAGTGCTGTATCAGAGGCGAGTTGCTTACTGCACCGTAACAGTGACGGTGGAAGTAGTGCGTCCGAATTCGTTCGTCGCGTTGAGCGTAAACGTCGTAGTCTGCGACGGCGTCACTAGCACACTCGTGCCGCGGATCGCGCCCACTTGCGGAGTCACATCGAAATACGAAGCTCCCGTCACATTCCATTGCAACGTCACCTGCGCGCCTGCAGAAACCGTCGAAGGACTTGCCGTGAAGCTGGAAATCGAGGGTGCAGCGCCGGTAGGTAAATTAGCCTGCGTGTAGATCGGATTCATCGTCACCACGTCGAAGTCAGCCGCCGTCACCTGATCCAGATTGTGCAAGTCGTCGTTATCCCAGCGATCGTCCGGCGCGCCGCTGATGTACATGTTCGATCCGTTGTCAGCCATGATCATGCCGTATTGCTGCAGCGCCGCCAGAATCACCTGGTTCGTGGCCGAAAATTGCGAAATATCAAAACTCGCTTTCAGCCTCAGACGCATGCCCATGGGAGCGGCGTTCGCATTCGTGGAATTCGCAGCCCAGTGCGAAGCCGGCGGCACGAAAGCGGCACGGCTGTCTTGCAGTGTGAACCGCAGCGCGTGTTTGATTTCCCCGCTGGCAACTTCGTCGTAGCGCGCGAGCCCGGCAAAAACCGAAAGGCCCGCGGCATCGGCGGAAGTCCAAGTCAGTGGCCGCTGCTCATCCGCCGTCAAATCCCACACCGCTGCGGAGGCCGCGTTCCAACTCCCATCACTCTGCGGATACGAGCTGTAGAGTTCGTACAGCCAGCAGTTGCTGTTATCGAGCACCAGCACGTGCCGGTCGCCGCTTCCCGGATTCGGATATCCCTCTATCGGCGCGCTCGCGGGCACCGGCATCGGCCCGGGATCGCTCTCGTCTCCATAGGCTGTGAAATTAATCGCCACCGGCGCTTGGTCTGAATCCACCACGATGTACGGAATTCCAATGCTCGATCCTTGATACTCGCCGGAGCCGAAATCCGGATGCACCGGATCGCTCGCTCCGATGAAATTAATAATCGCGGCGGAATTTGGATCCACCGTCGCGTCTGCAATATTCTGATTCCACGCATTGTCCGCCGGAAAGGGAAGGAATCCGTTGAGGCTGCCACCCTGCCCCAGGCTGATTGCGCTGCAAGCGCTCGGCGGTGGCGGCGGAGGATTGCCGCCGGATTGCGACGTCACCGTCACGTTGATGCCGGAAGAAGTGCTGCTCCCCGGATTCGGGTTGCTCACGCTGACGGCAAATATTCCCGCGTTTGCAGCCGAGCCCGTCGCGGTAAGCTGCGTGGATGAAACAACGGCCGTGTTCACCGCCGCGCCTCCAAACAGCACTTGCGCGCCACTCACGAAATTGCTGCCCGTCACAGTAAGGGTATAGGTGCCCGCGGCAAAACTCGTCGGTGTTACGCTGCTGATCGTTGGCGTGGCATTCCACAACGTCACGTTGCTCGTCGCGCTCGCGCTGGAATCCACAGCGGACGCGGCGCCGATCGTAATCGCATTTGAATTCGGCAAACTAGCCGGAGCAGTGTAAACCCCCGACCCGCTGATCGTCCCGCTCGTCGCGTTGCCGCCCGCAACCCCATTCACCGACCAGGTCACATTCTGATTCGTTGTGCCGGTCACGCTGGCGGTAAAAGGCTGCGTCGCTCCCGCTCGCACATTCGCGGCCGACGGCATCACGCTCACAGCGACCTGCGCTGGCGGCGTCGTAGGCGTCTTCGTCGTGCCCGAGCAGCCCAATTGCACAAGTATGAGCGCAAGCACGAGCCATTGGTGCGCGCGACGCAAAGGTCTTCTCCAGGTGTTTCGATCTAGTGGCACCGACACAAATGCCAATGCAGGCCAATCCCTGCTTCAATGATGCGCGTGCGCGCCGCCGCCGAACAACTGGACGAAAGGACAGCTTAAGTGCAGTGCCAAAGGATTTACGAAGCATCAGCAAACGAGATACGAAGGCTCCGCGCTACGAGCCCGGCGGCTGAATGCTCTTGTCTTCATACACAACCTGACGGCGACCCGGTATCCGCGCCACCTCAACGGTCGCCACCGCTGCAAGCGCCGCGCACGAGACAAGAAACCCAAGTCCCGCTCCGCCCAGCCCGCCCAGGAGCCAACGGCCGTTGTCGCCATGCCGTATGTCCCCGACCGCTCCGACCGTCACGCCGACTGCTCCTCCGGCCACCGCGCCGGCGATCATCCAGCGCCTGGAATCCGGCAAGTTGGCCCGGCGGAAGCGCACAATCCTCCGGACGCTCGCGCGGTCCACGTCGCGCAGCCAGCCCACTCGCGGATCGACGTTGCCGCTGGTGGCGGCGATCTGCATTCCCGTATCGCTGACGCCTCCCACCTCTCCGCTGATGTTCTCTCCGCTCGATAGCAACACCTCCACGGTGGTGCCGCTCTTCAACTTTTTGACCTTGTCCCAATCGTGATTGCTTCGCGCGGGAAGTTCAGGAACGAACAACAAAACGATAAGCATTGTTGTGAGCGTTCGGCGCATCAGGACTCCTCCAGACTCGCCAGTGAGTCTAGAATTGCGCCGGACCTCGCACTGCGCCCGTTGTGACACTTTCGCAGGTGTCACATCGTCTGTCGGGTAGCCGATCCCGCTCACAGCACACCGGATTTTGCCTGCAGCAAGGAGAGGATTTAGAGCGCCCCACTCTTCGTTCTTGATGGGTGCGGGTTTCGACCTGCCTTTGCGTTTTTCCTCGGACTTTCGCGGCCAGGTGTCACAACGTGCGTTGTTACTTTGAGGGAACGAGCGGCCTGTGGATAAACTCCTCGTAGCGCCGTAACTCGGTCAGGGAGGCTTCCGAAATCAGGGGAAATTGAACTACACGAAACGTCTTCGGCAGCTCAGACGCAGTGGCCGCATCACAGACTACCGCCGCAGCCTCCTTCAGACCCCGCTGCCAATTTGCCTTGCGGGCGTCGCGAAATAACAGGCTATCTGCAGGAAATCCCGCAGCAACCAGCATCGTGCGGCCCATTTTCAAAAAACCCGGCCATCGCGATGCCACCCCAAGAAGAATTCCCGAAGGAGCCGGCATCCAACCCGCCAGCGAGGCAGGTACCGAGCTGACTTGCAGCACGAGCAACTCGGTTCCTTCCGACAGCTCTCGCCGCGCAATCTTTTCCTTCCCGGCAAGCGTCACCGGAATCGCGCCTTCGAGTGCGTCGGCAAGTTGGGAGTCCTGCAAACCGCAGCTCTTCACAGGCAGAGTCACCGCGCGCTGCATCTCCAGAGCCAATATCCGTCTCAATTCTTCGTCCGGCTCGATCAGCAGAAAATGATCCGGAGGCTGCAATTCGAACCAGTGGCGTAAACGTGACCGCACCGTAGCCATAGGCACGCCCAGCTTGCGCGCTGAACGAAGTAGCTCGCCCACAAGTTGATCGAGCGCAAGCTCAGGCGCGAGCGCTTTCTCCGGCTTCGTATCCCGGACGTACACGCCGCTCCCGCGCCGAAAGGCAACCCACTCCTCGTGATCCAGCTGCCGATATCCCGCGCTCACCGTATTCGGATGCAGATGAAATCGCCGCGCCAGCTCGCGCGTGCTCGGCAGTCGCTGCCCCGGCCGCAAGTCGTCGCTGAGAATTCCCAGAATAATTTGCGTCACCAGTTGTTCGCGCAGCGTTACCGCGCTCTCATGTGCAAACCAAAGTTGCATCGCGCCAGCATTCTAACCCCCGCCGCCATTTCGAGACAGCGCTGCCTCTCGCAATCCTTCACCGTCACAATTCGCCGGTTCTCCTGTCCTCTCAACATCGTCTGCCGCATTTCGTCCGCCATCACTTTTCCAGATTGCCCGCTCCGCTCCAACCCTGTCATCCCGAGCACAGCGAGGGATCTGTTCTTTTTTTTTGATCCTGCGCTGCAGTGAAGCGCCTTGTGGGTCGCGGTTTCAGCCGCGACATAAGCACTGAAAGACGCGCTTTCCTTTCGGCGGAATTTTCGCCGAGCCTTACTCCCTTGGCACAGATCTCCAATCTCCGCTTGCCGCTCAACACTTCGGAGACGATGCTGCGCGTTCCAACTTCTAATGCCTACGCAGATCTGCGGAGACTAGTACCTGCTCACACAAAACTATTTTGCCCCTTAAATCTTTACTACTGAGTTAAATACAATATTCACCGTAACAGTCCCTTGAATTTTCTCTCCTTTATCATCTAGCATCGGTTCGGGCGCTTTTCAGCCCCTGAGGAGGAAGTGATTGTGCACGACGAACAGAAGTTGGACGATGACGCCGAACTCGTACGAGCGGCGCTCGCCCTGAAACAGTTTGAAATTAGACTCGGCGGCGTGCCGTTGACCGATAGCGGCTTACGCCCAGCATCGTTCTATGCCGCTCAGACCCAGCCTGCGGGCACCACTGAAAAGACTGAAGATGTCCCCAGGTCTCGGAGCGCTCCTCAGCGCACAGACGCTGACCGGCCCCAAAAGGACTATCAACTCCACGGTGGCCTGCGTAGCGACACTGGTCGCCCATCCCAACCGAAACCCCGCGCGTCGATGGGTCCTCACACCCGCCGCTGCAACGTCTGTCGCCACCCCGACCGCAAAGCCATCGAACACGAATTTCTCCGCTGGCGCAGCCCGGATAAGATAGCTCGGGAGTACGGTATTCCAGACCACTCCTCGATTTACCGCCACGTCCACGCCACCGGCATTTTCGCCCGCCGCCGAAAAGCCGTTCGCGTTGCCCTGGAATCCGTTATCGAGTGCGCGGAAATCGTCAAAGTCACAGCGTCCTCCGTCGTCAAAGCCGTGCACGCCTACACTCACATCAACGAGTTCGGAGAATGGATTAAACATCCAACCACCCACATCGTCATTGTGAAGCACCAGAACGCATCCGGAGAGAATACTCAGCCCGCTCCGAACCAGTCCCCGATTGCCGTCCACTGTCATCCCGCTTGCCCTGACGAAGGAAGGGAGCGCAGCGAGGGATCTGCTCTTTCATTTTCTGTTCCTCTAGATCCCCCCGCGAACACCGAAGCTGCAAAATTAAATCGCCAAACTCAGGAAGTAGAACATGCTCCAACTCACTGAAAACAAACGAGCGCGACATGCTCAAATCGCCAAAAAATCCAGAAATGGATATCCTCCTTTTTGTTCCGTTTCTGCCGCTCTGGTCGCAGCAAGAATAGTGGCCGTGAACACATCAACTGCAGCCCAAATTGGAGTTTTGCGCGCCTCGATGCTACCTTGTTGCCAGCATTATCAGCCCGCGATATCAGGCATCGCCTGCGCGCGCGTGGGAAGAGGTGAATGACCATGACTTGGGGCAAGCGGCGAGCGATTGTAATCATCGTGCTGGTAGTTTTTTTTGTCGTCCTGATTTTTTGGACCGCCTCGAAACCGAACATACGCATCGCCTCGAATTCCGTCCTGGTAATTGACGCGACGGGCCAAATCGAAGAGCAGCGCGCCCCGGATTTTTTCAGCGCCTTCAACGGCACCGTTCCGGTTCTGCATGACTACCTCGATGCCCTCGACAACGCTCGCACCGATCCCCGCGTCACCGGCGTGGTTGTGCGCATCGCCCCGCTCCAAACCGGCTGGGCAAAACTCGAAGAGATTCGCAATCATTTGCTTGCGTTCCGAACGAGCGGCAAACCCAGCATTTGTTATCTGGGATATGACGGCATCCAAAACCAGGAATACTATCTCGCCAGCGCTTGCCAGCAAATCTGGCTCGTGCCCACCACTCCCGTCAACATTCGCGGGATGATGGCCGAAGCTACTTTCATCCGCGGCACACTCGACAAGCTAAAAATTGTCCCCGAGTACTATCACATCGCCGAATACAAAACTGCCGGAAACATGTTCACCGAGAAGAAATTCACTCCGGCGCACAAAGAAGAAGTGGAATCTCTCCTCCACAGCGTTTACGAACAATATCTCGGAGATACTTCGAAAGCGCGTGGCGTGAGCCGCGATCAATTCGAAGCTATTCTCAACCGCGGCCCGTTCTCCTCCGCCGACGCCTTGTCCACCAAGATCGTTGATCGCGTCGGCTACTGGGACCAGATTCAGGACTACTTCAAAAAGCGCGCGGGCGGTTGGAATCCGGTTTCCCTGAATACCTACCGCACAACTTTGGGCACGCCGAATTTCGCTCTGGATAAGATCGCCATTGTTTATGCCAGCGGTTTGATCGTCTCTGGAGATTCCGGAACCACCCCGGGCGGCGGATTCATCATGGGCGGCGACTCGGTGGCCGCCGATATTCGCAGAGCGCGAATGGACTCCGGCATCAAAGCCATCGTCCTGCGTGTGGATTCCGGCGGCGGCTCCGTGGTTGGCAGCGAGGTGATTCGCAGGGAAGTGGAACTCGCGCACGAGGTGAAACCCGTAGTCGTTTCCATGTCCGATGTCGCGGCGTCCGGCGGTTACTGGATTGCCTCGCCTGCGGACAAAATCGTTGCGGACCGGGACACTATCACCGGTTCCATCGGCGTCATAATCGGCAAGCTCAACGTGTCCGGACTTTTCAATTTGCTGGGTGTCAGCACGGATTACGTCGCCACCAGCGACAACGCCACACTTTTTTCCGCGCAACAGAATTTCACCCCGGCCCAGCGCGAATATATCGAAAAGTCTCTTCACCAAACCTATGCCGAATTCATAGTCGGAGTGGCCGAGGGCCGTAAAATGTCCGTGGACGCGGTGGACAAAATCGGAAAAGGCCGCGTCTGGTCTGGGTCGCAAGCGAAAGATTTGGGGCTTGTTGACGAACTGGGCGGCGTGGACCGCGCCATCGAAGTAGCCAAACAGCTCGCGCACATCCCGGCGAGCGATTCCATTAGAATCGTGCGCCTTCCTGAAGAAAGAACTTTCTTTCAGCAGCTTCTGGAACGCGAAAAAGAGCAGATGAACGAATCAAGATCTTTGGAAGCCACGCTGCAGCACATCCTGGGCCTCATGGAACCCATCCAGGCGCGCCTGCCCTACGAACTGCACATAAAATAAATTGGGAATAAACATTGATGTCCAATCTAAACTCAGCGCCGGCCCTGTTGGGCGGCGAATGGAACCTCGCGCGTCTTTTCCGGGCTGAAACAGGGCGCGATTTTCGCTATACTTTGAATCTAAGGCGCGGTACCCAAGTGGTAAGGGAGAGGTCTGCAAAACCTTCATACGCGAGTTCGATTCTCGCCCGCGCCTCCAAAATTTCCTCCCGGCTGATCTGGCTTCTTGTATTTTCTTGCCCCGCCATTTTTGCCCAAGGCGGGCCGCCGTATTACACCAACGACCCCGGCACCCCTGGAAACCTGCAATGGGAGATTAATCTGGCCTACATGCCCTTTCTTTATCCCGATCATTCGGTAGCGCACACACCGGACGTGGACATCAACTTTGGTCTCGGCGATCGCATCCAGCTGACCTACGAAAATGCATGGCTCCGCGTGGACAATCCCTCGCCGGTGAAATATGGGCTGGGGCAGGATCAATTGGGAGTGAAATGGCGGTTTTACGACAACAAGGATTCAGGCTTCGCCATGTCACTTTTTCCGCAGCTCTCCATCAATAATCCGAATAACTCCGTCGAGCGAGGAATCACACCAAGAGGCGCAAGCTTGATCCTGCCTCTCGAATTTTCGAAAAAGCTCGGCCCGATCGATCTGAATTGGGAGGCTGGCTACAATCTCGTACACCGCGGCCCGGATGGGTGGCTCGCCGGCGTTGTCGTTGGCCATGACTTCACCAAGAACCTGGAACTGGACGCCGAATTTTACTCGACTGGAACATTCCATCCGTCCACCGACCAAGAAACGCTGGAGGGAGGTCTTCGCTACAAGATACATCCCCCGGTAATCCTCCTCTTAATGGCCGGCCGCAGCGTGCAAACAGCAGGAACCACCCAGCCATATTTCGTTGGCTACTTTGGGTTTCAGTTCTTGCTGCCTTCCCGGCCTTTCGAGAAAGAATGACCGAGGCATTACACATATATGACTCCACCTGGGGAAATAATTAATGCCCGGAAAACACCGTTCAATTCAACGCTTGCGCGAGTGCACCCACATGCTGCGCATGTGCCAGACGAACACAGAAACGCCAAACCAGGCTGCCGTCGCGCCGATCAACACCGCGGGAGCAGGCTGCTTCGGCAGGAGCCCCCAAACAATCGCGGCAAACACCATCATTCCGATGCTTCCCATGGCGGCGCCGGCTGCATCTACACCGGCGACTTTTCTTCCGCGGATCGTGCCGTGCAATCCAGCTCGTTCCTTTTTTTCTTGCTGTTCGTTTTCAAGTAACGTCGCGCTTGCCGGAAAGATAGCGGGAAAAGCCATAAACAGGCCGCCGAGTGCGGGCCCATATTTATTCGCGATGATGCCCGCAAGAACGCAGATGGCTCCTCCGAATAGGAATCTTAGAGCAAATTGGTACCACTTCGCTTGGCGCAGTGCCGACAAATTGACGCTGATATTCAAGGACATTTACCTCAGCAGCAAAAACCAAAGACCAAGAGAAACGGCCAACCACACCGGGATCAGACTCACGGTAACCGAAAGGCTGGACCACTGGCCCCTCATCAGCAGCCAGGTCGCGCAGGAGGCATAAATGAAAAATGCAGCGGCACCCGCAATCATCGAGCGCGTTTCCACTGCGGCGTAGATTTTACCCTCTGAGGAAATCGTCAGCCACAGGGTAGCCAAGGCCACCGAGGGTGCAGCGCCAAAAAGTCCGGCGAAGCTCTTCGGTTTTAAGATGTCGCTGATCGCAGCAAAGCCACAAACGATAATTCCGCCGATCAGGAAGCGAAGAAGAAGATGTGTGAGCAATGAGGTTTTTGAACTCTACAGGGCGCCGACTCGACGCCCTGGCTGCTAGGGCACCCGCTGTCCGTTAATTTTCCCGCCCGTATCGATCTTCGTGCAATTGGCGTGGACGCCGGTGTTCGTCGGGGTCGTGCCGCAAGTTTGTGTTTTGGTGACTACGCGGACCACCACGATTGCGACCGTGGCTGCCACTGCGGCACCCACTCCGACAGCCACGCCGCCGGCAACTCCAAGTCCTCCGCCCGCCGCACCAGCGCCAGATGTGGCTGTTGTGTTCACGGCTTCGGTCATGTTCAGCGGCGTAGCCTGAACGGGCTGAGACGGCGGTTCGTTGCTACGAACACTGGACTCCTGGCCACCCTTCATCAGAACGCAGTGCCCGGCCGTGTCACAAACTTTGCAAGCGCCCTCGATGCAGAAGACTTCCATCTTTCCGTTGGCGTCAAATAGTACGGCCATGTCTGTGCCGACGACGCCGGCAACGCCGACGGGAGTGCGGATCTGGAAGTGGGCATCCGGCTTCACGAGCTTGGCGGCCTTGGCGCGGACACGGCCGTAATTCAGATCCAGGTCGGTCTGCTGCTGCGCCGCATCATGCTTCGCAATGGCCAAGTTGGAATCCGAGCCGACACTCAGAATCGAGCCGTCATCCAAGGCCACGCGAGCGCGCGCCAGATGCCCGGTGTTAATAACATCGCCCCAAAATACTTGCTGAGAAGTTGAAGCGGCCACTTGCTGGGCGCCGCGAATCACGTTCACGATCGGCACCACCGCAGTGATTTTCCCGGCGCTTTGGGCTGCCTGAGCCGCGACGTCCGGAGGCATTACGAGCGCCAGGCAGATTACGAGCACGAGAGTAGAAATGACAGGATGACGGACATTCATTTGGATATTCCTCTCCGGATGCCCTGGGTCGGGCCGCAAACTAAGCAATGCTCCCGGATTTCTTACGTCTTAGAAAAAATCTGATCGCGGGGTCTGGGAAAAGCTATCACAAATTCCCCACGAAAACCTAGGGAAATTGCCGCAGTCGAGGTGTTTGAGGCATCGACTTGGCCGGCCGCGCCGGCCCCCACTCCCACTGAATCATGACCGGCTATTTCTTTGCGGCTGCCGTGGCCTTTTCCATTTGGGCAAACATGTCACGCATCGCCTGGTTTGTTCCGGGCGAACGCTTTTCGCGCCAGGCCTCCAGGCGCTTGCAATGTTCTTCAAGATTCTTGAGCATGTGCGGATTTTTGAAAAGCGCCCGCCAGGGACCGACTACGGGCCTCAAGCGTTCCCAAACGATCCACTGCTCCCCGGAGTTCTCGAAGAACAATTCTTCATCGATCAATCCCCGGTTGACGATACTGGCCACCATATCCCAGTAACTCATGACCATGCGGAAGTAAGCGTTTTCCTGGCTTGCCGGCGGATATTGCTTCATCACGTCGTCCATCGTGGCGGGCCGGAAATTATCCATGAACCATTGACGCGCTTCACGAAGGCGAGGTTCGCGGCGGATATCGTACAACCGCAGCATCAGATTGACCTGATCGTGCGTAACTTCACCCATTGTTTCCTCCTGTCGAGAAAGAATTAGGAATTCGGCGGCGGGACTTCGCGTACGGAAACATTGTACATCTGGCTAAGCGGGATGCGGGATTGCTCAAAGCCAAGTTTGATTCGACGCCGGAGTTCGCGGGCCACGTCTTCTTTTCGATTCAGAACGGTTCGCACTTGCAGCCGGATCGCGGTGCCATCCAGCGAAAGAGCCTCGATACCGAGGACGCGAGGGCCATCCACCAGGGCCGGCGACCAGTCGGCGTCATCGCGGAAATCACCGGCGATTTTCTCCAAAGCGGTAAGGGCACGTCCCACCATTTCTTCCGAAGGGACTGTGACGTCGACAAAAACCTGCGACCAATCCCGGCTAAGGTTAGCGACCGGACCAACAAGTCCATTCGGAATGGTTACCATCGCACCGGCAACATTTCGAAGTACGGTTCGGCGCAGAGTGAGGTGTTCCACGCGTCCCGTTTCCCCATTCGTCTGAATCAAATCACCGATGACAAACTGATCCTCAAAAACGATGAAGAAGCCGTTGATGAGATCCTTGACGAGATTCTGCGCGCCGAATCCGAGCGCAAGGCTGGCCACTGCCGCCGCCGCTTCCACCGGGCTCACATTGAATCCGAATTCAGGCAGCGCAGTCAGAACCGCAACGCCGACGATGATTCCTAAACCAACGCTGTAGAGTAATGCGGCCATCGTGCGCGTTTGCTGTTCGCGCATCTGAGCCACGCGCGACGGGGACTTGGCGGATTGAATCAGACGGGAAGTAAGGGCCCTCAGCAGGCGGGCAACCAGAAGGGCGATGAAAACGATAATCAGGACGCGCAGCGCGCGTACGCCCGCAAATTCCATCCACCGCCTGAGCGAATCAGTCATAAGATAAGGGGAGCGGAATTATACCATTCACGCGGCCTGGTGCATGGAGCTTCCGCTGCAAGCATAGCTGCCTGGAGCGCGCGACCGTGGCAAGCATTTTTTTCGACAGGAGCTGATTTATGATGGACGTGAATAAGCGAAATTTTTTGACGGTGATGATCCCGATGGCGTTGGGCGTACCGTTGGGACTGTTTTCCAGCGCCGGCGTTGCGTACGCTCAGAACGGTCTTCCCGCTCGGCCAGAATCGGCGCAGAATCCCGGGCCACCCAAGCTCGACCAGCCGATGCCGAGCGATGAAATCAAACCGAATTCCAAAGAAGCTAAGGACATCTTGAAACAGAATCAGCGGCAGATCGCAGAGAATGTGGAGAGAATCTACAAGCTTGCCGAGGAATTGAAAGACGAAGTGGAAAAAACGGACGCGACAAATACCCTTTCCCTTCCCATGGTTCAAAAGGCGGAACAGATCGAAAAGCTGGCGAAGCAAGTGAAGAACCTTGCCCGCGGCGGATGATGCATGGCACTGGCCAGGATATGGCTCGGAAACCGGATTGGGTAGCGATCGAATGCGCAGCCCCCGGGAAACACTGTGAGGGGAACGCGTGGATCCCCTGATTACTTTGCTACCAGGCGGGAAGCAGAGTAAAATCAACCGCGAACGTCGCTCCTTTTCCGATATGCGCCCGTAGCTCAGATGGATAGAGCGTGTGCCTCCGGAGCACAAGGTCGGGGGTTCGAACCCCTCCGGGCGCGCCACCTTCGATGCGTCATCTATTTCTAAGCATGCCTGCCCGTGAGATGTCCCCTGCTACGGGATTTTTTTTTCTATGGCGGCGAATTTAACCTGAGAGGTGCAACGGTGAGACTTGAAGGCAAAGTTGCCTTGGTTACGGGCGGAGGATCTGGGATCGGGCGAGCCATCGCCACGTTGTTCGCCGAAGAAGGCGCCAGCGTAATCGTCAACGACATCGTGCTGGAGGGGGCGCAGAAAACTGTTGAAGGAATGGGGCCTGCCGGCGCGCGCTGCATGGCGGTGAAGGCTGATGTGTCCTCGAGCGCGGAGGTGAAATCAATGTTCGCGCAAATTGCAGCGCGCTACAACACGCTCGACATCCTGGTGAACAATGCCGGGATAGGTGAAACGGACGCCAAACACGGGGAAGAAATCAGGCGGAAAGCGGACGCGCGCATTATGGAATTGATGAGCGGCAGCGAAATCGGCACGCATTGGGATGTTACTTCGGAAATGTCGGACGTGGATTGGAGCCGGATGATCGGTGTCCATCTGAACGGAACATTTTTCTGTACTCGCGAGGCGCTCAAGTTGATGGGTGAAAAAAATCGGGGTGCGATCATTAACATGTCAAGCGTGGCGGGGCTAGGCGGCCTCGAGTACGCTCCCAACTACAGCGCGGCGAAGGGCGCCATCCTTGGTTTTACCCGGGCAGTGGCGAAGGAAGTCGCGTCGCGCAACATTCGCGTAAATGCCATCTGCCCAGGTTGGATCGATACGCCCATGACGGCGGGTCAGGCAGAGTCCCCGCTTCTGAAGCGGGCGCTGATGTCCCGGGTTCCCATGGGGCGCTCTGGGCAGCCGCGCGAAGTTGCTACGACGGCTCTTTTTCTGGCCTCCGATGATAGTTCCTATTTCACCGGACAATGGCTGTCCCCGAACGGCGGGCTCTTTATCGGAGGTTGAAGTCGAATCTTCCGAATCGCCCGCGCTGAGCCGTCATTTGTCCGGTAAGCGGATTCGTCAGGGCACTCGACGGCGGGCAAGCCATTATGCTGGGTTGCCGACTCGGGTTCCGCTCGTTGACTTGACTTCGCTCGCAACCTAAAATGTGCAGCGCATGCAACCCACCGATTCGCTGATTGGCAAAACCTTCTCGCATTACCGCATCGTCGAACGGCTTGGCGGCGGAGGCATGGGCGTGGTTTACAAGGCTGAGGACACGAACCTTGGCCGGAACGTTGCGCTGAAATTTTTGCCGGATGAATTGGCGGGAGACCCGCAGGCGCTCGAACGATTCCGGCGGGAGGCGCGAGCCGCCTCGGCGCTGAATCATCCGAACATCTGCACGATCCACGATATCGGCGAAGAGAACGGGCAGACCTACCTGGCGATGGAATGCCTCGATGGGAAGACATTAAAACATTCCATCGCGGGCCGTCCCCTGGATTTGGAATTGCTTCTCGATCTCAGCATCGAGATTGCGGACGCGCTCGACGCCGCGCATAGCAAGGGCATTGTTCACCGGGACATAAAGCCGGCCAACATTTTCGTGACGGAACGCGGTCACGCCAAGATTCTGGATTTCGGGCTGGCCAAACAGATTCGCCTCGCCACGGTCCATTCGATGACGTCGGACGCAACCATGGCGGCTCAGATGACGGCGGGAGTGCGCCCGGAAGACCTCACCAGCCCGGGCGTCGCAGTGGGGACAGTTGCGTATATGTCTCCCGAGCAGGTTCGCGGGAAGGAATTGGACGCGCGCACGGATCTGTTTTCGTTTGGCGTGGTGCTGTACGAAATGGCGACGGGCACGGTTCCGTTTCGCGGTGAAACTTCCGGTGTGATTACGGAAGCGATTTTGAATCGCGCGCCGGTGGCGCCCGTGCGGTTGAACCCGGAACTTCCGGCGAAACTGGAAGACATCATCAACAAGGCGCTGGAGAAGGATCGCGACCTGCGGTATCAGGCTGCCGCGGATGTGCGCACGGACTTGAAGCGGCTGCGGAGGGATACCGACTCCGGGCGAATGTCTTCGTCGGCAAATAAGGCGGTTCAGGATACAGCTCCGGAGGCTGGGAGCGGGAAAATTTCGTCGAGCGCGGGAGTGGCCGCGCAGGCTTCATCCGAGAGCGCGCCGGCTCGCAAGAAATTCCCGGTCATCGCCGCTTGTGTTGCGCTTCTGATTGTTGCCGGGGCGTTTGCAGCCTATCGCTATTGGGGTGGCGCGAGCGCTCCGAACGGGCCCGCGAAGATTACGCAAATCAGCCACTGGGACAAGCCGATGGAGTTTGCGAGGATTTCTCCCGACGGCCATACCGTGGCGTTCACGTCGGAAGTGGCCGGCATCTCGCAGGTCTTTGTCATACTCACATCCGGCGGCGAGCCTCTTCAGCTCACAAATGACGGAGGTGACAAGATTGTGGATAGCTTCTCCACTGATGGAACCGAGATCTATTACGGGAGATACCAAGGTAACGACGAAGGTTGGGCCATCCCCACACTCGGCGGAAAACCCAGTCGCGTGGCTTCGGGTTTCGCGTTAGTTCCATCTCCCGATGGCAAGTTCATCTACTACCTGAAAGCAGGAAGCCACGGCATCTTCCGCACGCAAAGATCCAGCCTCAGCGAGGAGCAGATTTATGCTCTCGATGCTGCGCTGTTTCCGCCGCGGCGACTTTTGCCCTTCCCTGACGGCAACCACTTGCTGGTATTCACCAACGACAACATCTCTTTGCTCCCGCTCGCTCACGTGTACGATCTGGATTTGTCCAATCACTCGATCGTTGCGCTTGGTGACATACCCGCGCACACCGTGGAACTTGCCTGGGGCGAGCCCGGCAAGACGGTGCTATTTAGCCGCACTGTTAGCGGCCTGACCAACATCTGGAAGTACACGCTGAGTGACAAATCGCTCACGCAAGTCACCCAGGGAACCGGGCCGGATTCTTCGCCCATGGTTGACCCGTCCGGGAAAGGGCTTTATTTCGTGAACGGAAAATCCACCGGCTTTTTGACCGCTTACAATATCCGCACCAAGCAGACCAACGACATCGCATCGGAAAATGCAACGCAACCTTCCATCTCGCCGGACGGAAAGCGCGTGATGTATGTCAGCCAGCCCGCCCGGGACCGCACCGAGGTTTGGACCGCAAACATTGACGGCAGCAACCCTGTGAAAATCGCCACGGGAGAATCCCTGGCGACCACTACCTGGGCGCCAGACAGTTTTCACCTGGCTTTTGTGGTATCGCAGAACGGCGCTATAGACAAACCATATACCGTGGGGGCCGATGGCAGCGACCTCCACCAGATTCCCTGGTCCGGCGGAAATATCTTTACTTTGCTTTGGACCCATGACCAGAAAACTCTCTACATTACCGGGTTCGAGAAAGACTCTGCGGTGCCCACCATTTGGAAAGCGAACCCTGACGGTTCCGGCCAGGAGAAAATCGGCGGAAATTGCGGCAACAGTGCGGAAGTCTCACCCAACGGGCAATACCTGATTGGGGCAGTATGGGCGGGAGAAAAAACTGGAATCTACGAGTTCTCCGTCCCCGAAAAAAAGTGCATTCTGCTGTTGCCGGGTGTGGCAACCTTCCAGTCTGTATTTGCGCCTGATGGCAAATCGCTGTTGTACGCCATCCCGTCGCAGCACGAATTCACGATTTACCGCGCAGGCTGGCAGGACGGAAAACTAATCGGCTCGCCGCAGGTAGCAGTGAAACTCCCCTTTGCTATTCCCTTTAGCTCGGGCGGCAACGGTTACGACTTCGCGCGCGACCTTTCCACCGTAGTCTACGCGCGGCGTGCCGGCCACGCCGACCTGTATCTACTCAGCCAGAAGTAGTTTTGCTTGCGAAAGAGGATTCGGCTGCCGGACATTTGAAAATCACTGTGCGATTAAGTGCGCTTATCAGGCACGGGCCGCGCGTGAACGTTCGCGGAAAAGCTCAGGTCACTGCGCAAGCAGGGTTTTCCAGCGTTTCCAGGAGTCATCGCGGGCTTTTTTGTTGGCGTCGGAGGCATCAGGAGCTTCGCCGGCGCGCATGAAGCCGTGACCGGCGCCGTCATAGGTCACCGGGTCGTACGTTTTTCCTGCAGCTTTCATCGCGGTGATTGTGTCGGGAATTGTGGCGTCAATACGCGCATCGTTGCCGGCATAGAAGCCATAGACGGGCGCCTTGATGCGCGACATCGCGTCAGCGGCGGGCGGCACTCCGTAAAAAACGAACGCGGCGGAAAGGTCCGCGCGGTTTGTTGCAAAACGGAAAGTCTGTCCGCCGCCCCAGCAAAATCCCGCGACATAAATTTTGCCGTTCGACGCGGGGAGCTTCAAGGCGTAGTCCGCTGCGGCATTCAGATCCGCCGTGACTTGGTCGGGATTCAACTTGCTGATAGCCTCGGTGACTCCTGTGGGAAAATCTTTCGTGCGTCCGCCGTTCGGGGCCATACCGCTCAGAAGGTCGGGCGCGACAGCGATGTAGCCGGCCGCTGCGACTTCGTCCGCAAGTTCCTGCGCCCAGTCGCTCAATCCGAAGATTTCGTGAATGATGAGCACAACCGGCCGCTTGTCTTTCGATTCGGGATAGACGACGAACGTCTCCACGTTTCGGCCGTCGTGCTTCACAGTAATCCACTCGCTATGACGCGGCGATTTCTCAATTCGCTCGCGCGCCCAAGGCTGAGACCATTCCTGCGCAGCAATCGTTTGCGTGATCAACAAGATCCCCATCACAAGCAACATCATTCCTGCAAATCGCTTCATGGCTCACCTCGTCTGGGAATGGCGTAAGCGATGATAATTGTGCGAAGGGGCTGCGGCAAGGTTTTTGAGTTGCACAATCGCGCTCGTGAAACGCGCTTCTAGCGAAGCATGAGTGGTAAGATTCACAGCCGAAAATGAAATCTCCCGAAGAACGCCAAGACTCGCGCCTCATGCGGCAGATGTTTGACACGATCGCACCGCGCTACGATTTTATCTCCCGCGTTTTTTCCTTCGGCTTGGACCGGCGGTGGAAACGCCTTAGCGTAGCAAGGGCCGCGCTGCCGGAAAACGCATCCGTGCTGGATTTGGCTTGCGGGACAGGAGACATTTCACAGTTGGTGATCGAACGCCTGCCAGGGGCAACGGTAATCGCCGCGGATATTACCGAACTCATGCTGCGACTGGCCCGCGCTCGGGGGCTGAAAAATGCGGTCTGTAGCGACGCGGCGTGCTTGCCCTTCGCGGGCAATTCTTTCGATTGCGTTTTCATCGGCTACGGGTTGCGAAACTTTCCGGACCTGAAGGCAGCCGTGCAGGAAATCAAACGTGTTACGAGGCCCGGAGGATTAATAGTCAGCATCGATTTTTTCCTGCCGTCGAATGCTGTGTTGCGCGAAATTTATCTTGCGTACTTATACGCGCAGGGCGCCGTCTGGGGCTTGCTGCTTCATGGCCGCGCGCGCGTTTACACTTATATTCCAGATTCACTGAGGAGCTTTCTCTCCATGCGGGACTTTTCCGCGCTGCTCGAGGATTCCGGATACGTGCGCGTGGCGACGCGTTCGTACTTCTTCGGGGGCATTGGCCAGCACTGGGCAGTCAAGAAATAAGCCAAGAGGAAGGATCAATTCGTTTAAGGGATCTGGCAGACCATTACTTCGCTGTTGGCATACGGACACGAAAGGCCGGAAACGCCAGGCCGGACTACGATCACCCAGGTCACGCCGTATTTTTTCTTCAAGCGCTCAAAATCCGCGAGCGTGAACTGCTCCCAATTCTCCCGATCGGTTACTTCCAGATTCCATTGCCAGGCAAGGTCAGGGAACACGGCGACGGCCGATGTGTCCTTTTCGTTGTCAGCCAGGGCGCTGCGCTCGGCATAAGCCCGGAAACCATAGTAATCCTCACCAGGGCCATGCATGTATCGAGGATCGAGCGCAAAAAAAGCCGAGCGCGGCGTGTTCTCGCGCACCCAGACAAAAGCTTGCACCCAGGAATTGCGCGGTGCGCGCCCCGGCCATTCGATGTGATGGCTCGATGGAAACTCGAGTCGCTGGAAGTGAAACATTGCGAACGCGAGCGGGATAAAAAGCGCAGCCCAGCGGAGGGACCGGTCGCGCAACAAATACTTGCCAAGCATTCCCCCGCTAAACAACAGAAACACAATGTAGGGAAAATGCAAGATGCGCATGGGTTCGAAGCGCGCCCACGTTTGGGTTTGAGTCTGAAGGTATTCAGACACGAATACGGCTATGACGATACCGAGAGAAGTCGAAATGGCCAACCGGCTGCACACGCGCTCACACCACGCCATACTCTCTCGCCGCCCAATACGCGCGAAGAGCCAGAGAAAAGCAATGGGTGCCAAAGCCCCTAGCCATTCGTACCAAGGCCAAGAGTAAGGATATGGATATCCACGGTCCGCCATGGCTTTCCGCCAAATGGGATTAGGTGGCACGCCGAAAGGAATCCCGGAAAATGCGGCTGTGGATTGAGCCGAGAAACTACCGTATGCCAGGATTGCGATATGAAAAGTTCCGTATACGGCCATGGTCGGGTGGCAAAGCGCCGTTAACACGATCCAAAGCAGTGTGACCGGTCTTCGCTCGAGGGCAGCCACAACCGCAAACAGCAGAAATGCGGTCGCGAAGTTGCGCGGGTGCAAATGCTGATCCGTGATGAAGAGAGCGGTGCCCGCCACAGGCATCGTCAATAGGGCGGCGACGAACGCGACGCCACACCACTGGGCGGCGCGCTCAGAAAAGCATTTCCGAATCAATTGAAAGCACGCGAGGAGGATCAGGAAGATGCTCGCGATATGCAAAACAAACATCAACCACTCAAGTGAAAGATGCGTGATGCGCGCCAGAGCGGCAACTGTTTGATGAAACAGAGTCCACCGAGTGTACAAAAAGAAAAAGCTTGCATCGTAGGGGTAAAGTTGCGGATTGATGATTTTCTTGATGGCGGGCAGGTAGACCGCCATGTCTTCGATGCCGACATGGTATCCCTGCACCAGCAGAGCCGCGATGGTCAGAATCGCCAGAAAGAAGAAATCTCGAATCGTTTGAAACCGGACGATGGAGGAATTCTCTACCGCCGATGGAAGCGGATTTAGGTGTTCTTCCCGGATCGCAGCCTCCTATTCAACAGGATGATTGCTTTGCAAGGGATTAAATCGCGCTTCGCCGCATGTTTAGTTTTGGATGTTTGTCTTCGGGACGTAAATGGCGCAATTCGGATGCTGAACCGAAAGACTGTAATAGTGATCAATAGCATCAAGGACGGCATCGGGGAAACGCTCGTTTGGGCGCTCGAGAGAGGGCAAAGTTCCGTGAAGCTGGATGGCTCCGTAATGGAATGTCTTGATCTCGGCAACAAGCTCTGCGCTATCAAGCTCATTCAGAGAGACCAGCCTGGTAAAGTGGAAAGGATCATACACATAAGGCTTCCCTGCATCGTAGCAGCGTAGCAGACTTTCGCAGATCGCCGGCCCCGGCTGGGCCCTCAAAAAGGATACTTCCGCGTCGTATCGTCTTTGCTCCTCGGGCAACTCCGCGATGCTACGCCAAACATTGGAATAGCCCGACAAAATAAAGGCTAAGACCAGAAAAGCGGACAAAATTAGAGGGACCTCGCGCCGCCCCAGGAACTTGTACTTAGCGAAAGGAGAAGGGACGCTCCAAGCAGCATAGAGAAGCATGCCCATAACGATTGAGATCGCAAAAAAATTACTGAAGTAGACGTTGATGGCTATTCCTGTGCCTGCCGAGAAAAACATTCCAGTGAATAGCGAAGTGAAAAAGAAGATGGAAATTACGCGATTCGATGCATCTCTTCGCGCTTTGATAGCCCAGATCAACGCAGCAATAAAAGGCACGAGAATCACGGAGTAGTAGTAGAGGAAGTCGAGGAGCCCACCCAACAAGGAATAATGACGGACACTGAGCATGTTCGATATGAAGAAGGGGCCATCCAGTTTCATGCTGCCAAGGATCGAGCACGTAACGAAAACCGCAGAAAAAAGCAAAAACTGCAGAGCCTTTCGCCGTGAAATCAACAAGAGGTCTATGAACACTGCGAGTGGCAAGTCAACGAGGTTGTGTTTGATATTCCCGCCTACGACAAAAAGAAAGACAATCACGGCGATACGGCCCAACGTGGGAGGATTGGAAAGGTATAAGAGCAAGCCGCCGAGGAAGAAGATTTCCCCAAGCATTTGAGGGTCGTCGAAGCCTATATAGCGAGTTGCCGCGGCGCAAAAGAGGCCTACGCAAAAAACGGATCCGAATATCGCCGGCGCCAGACGTCCCGTCAACTTTCGGATGATCAGCCCGATGAGCACGGAACAGACCCCAAACGAGGCCAGGCATAGTAGCCTTCCAGTCAGAAGATAATCGTGAAAGAAGCGAGATAGAAAAGCCATGATGTAAAACGATAAGGCCGGGTAATCTACCAGCGTCCGGCCGAACTTGGTGCCATAGAGAGGCACGTGATCTACAACCGCCAGCATGTTGTATATCATCCAGCCTTCTTTGTAATTGATTTCAAAGTGGTAGAACGCGCGAACGACGGGGTAGATCGCGGTGATAAGACAAAACAAGGAAATGAAGCCGAGAACTAGCCAATCCCCCGTGTCCGCCGACCATCCTCGATCATCCGGAGCTACGTTAGGGTCGCGAGACATGCTAGTTCTTCAGGCCATACACCACGACCGCGTAATTATCGGGAAACTTGGTCGGACGAGTTGAACAATATCGCTTGAGTTCTTCATGATCGCCGGCGTTCGCTATAAAGACCTTTCCATTCGCCACGGTTGGCGGCACGAAACGCGCTAGTAAGCCAAGGCTATCAGGTGTGTCTGTTTCTGCGTCGGTTCCCTGGCTGCGCCATAATTCCTGGGAAACGTCTTCGGCATTGTAGGCTAGCAGCATTCCTTTCACGCCGCGATAACCGTTCGAATCGCCATTCGCGGGCACCAGCGCCCACACGATTCCAGTGCCAGGCGAATCTGCTTCGCTTGAGACTGCGAGTATGCCTCCCGGCATCCAATTCTTGGCCGGGTGGTGGCAAGCCGGTGGGGATTGATGCGGAGGTTTCCAACCGCCCGTCCTAATATCCGTGTCGGCGGTCTTAACTTTCCCATCGGCAAACGGAAGGGCCTCCAGACTTTGCTGTTCGGCCATAACATAAATCCATTGTGTCGCATTCGGACCTTTCCAATAAATGGGCGTGCCATGAATATGTCCGTGATGTACATCCACTGTCTGCAGAACGCGGTCTGAGTTTTGACATTCGGGCCGCCAGATGCCGCCAGCCGGTACGAAGCCTGCTAGATGCTCGCGGTTCATCAAATACAGTGTCCCGAACTTCCCGCCACCGAGAATTAAATTACCGGGCAACAGTAGAGGAGCGGATGAACCCAGGTCCAGATCCTCGTGATTCAGATAGGACTGATTACACGGCGTGAAAGAATCTACAAGATCGAGCTTTTCACCTTGGAGACGAAGCTTGAGCATGCTGTTTCCATACTGATTGCGCGACGGGTTGAACTCACCATTCGCAGTTTGGAGATAGACATTGCCGGCGTCATCCGCTACCGGGCCGGTCCCCGACATCCAGATACCGCCCCCCTTACCGTTTGGCTCGGCGCTCCACACGGTCCGTAGCTGTAAGGTTGCGGGATCGTAGACGAATAGCCACCCGCCGATTCCACTGGGATTGTCGTACCCGAAGGCTATGTAGAGCGCTCCATGGTCCAATAATAATGCGGCGCGCTGTTTGCGCCGCTGGCTCCACTTAGGCTCGCGACGAAAAAAGGTCTCACCTTCAATGGAACCCTCCACAAGCATGGGGCCTTTCGCTATCTCACCTGTACGAAGGTTTAGCGCGTACAGCCGGTACATCTGATCGTCGTTGAACGCTACAAGATAGAGAAGGTTGTTAGCGATGTCGATTACCGGAGTTCCCAGAATTCCCCACGAAGGATCGTCGATGGCAGACTCGTCAATGTCATGCGAACCCGGACGCGGAGCCCCGAGAGATTTCGACCAGACGAGTGTGTCGTTCGAACTCGTGGGCTTCTGATCAGCCATGTATGCGTAAACTGTGTCGTTCATTGAGGCGAATATCACGGTATTGCAGCCCTGCGGGCATTTGGCGCTCACTAGATTGGATACATACAGCGGCTGAGCCATGACTTTGGCATCGGAATAGAGAGTCCACAATTTTCCGAACCGAGTTTTCACGCTCGATTGGTTTAGCTCTTTTTCGACAAGATTGACACCCGAGCGCTGGTTATCTACCCGCTGTGTGTAGAGATTAAATGATTCCTTCGTATCCTGCGCATGAACGACGCCAAGAAAAAGAGAAATAACTAGCGCGCCTTCCTTAAAACCTATCCTCATAACTGGTGTCACCCTCAGAAAACGTTCGATTCTATCCCCGATTCAATTTGATAACAACGGCAGGGGCGCCCGTGAGATTTTGAAGACCTGAAGCAAGGGGCGAAAACCCGGAAACATTTCCTCACCTTGCCGGTGGCGCGCAGCTATAAATATGGCAGGCCTTACGATAAGACGATAAGAAAGAGCAGCATGCCGTAAAGGTGATGTAGCAACTGTAGGGGATCACGGCTTCCCAGTCGTCTCAAAACGCCGATTCCCATCGGACTGTTTCTCCGAACCAACATTCACCGTTTGTGATACCAGGTAAAGGGGACGGTTTTTAGTTTGTTCATACAGCTTTCCGACGTACTCCCCCAGCACTCCAATGCTGACCAACGTCGCACCACCAATGATGCTAATAAGCACGGTCAGCGAGGACCATCCGGGCACGACGTACCAGTCGAAGATCTTCGACAGAACAGCCCGAACCGCCTCTTCCAACCCCAACAGCGTGACGATCACGCCCAGCACTGTGCTTACTTTCAGCGGAAATATCGAAAAGGAAGTCGCTGCGGTCCATGCAAGCTTCGCCATTTTCGGCAGCGTATATTTGGATGATCCCGCAACTCTTGGCGACCGTTCGTACTGGACTCCGGTCTGTGGGAATCCTACCCACGCCACCATGCCTCGAAGAAAACGATGTGTCTCTCGCATCTGTTGCAAGGCATCCAAACAGGGACGGGAAAGCAGGCGGAAATCACCCGCGTCGACGGGCAAATCCTTGTGGACCAACCTACGCATCAATCGGTAGAACAACCACGCAGTAAACCGCTTAAACCACGTCTCTCCACGGCGGGCCTTGCGCTGGCCATATACCACATCGTAGCCTTCGCAGTAGCGCTCGATCATCTGGTGGATGACGTTGAGGGGATCCTGCATATCAGAGTCTAGTAGAACAACTGCATCGCCCGTTGCGTAGTCTAAGCCCGCGGTGGAAGCGATCTGATGGCCGAAGTTGCGTGAAAGGTTTACCACCTTTACGCGTTGGTTCCGCTGCGCCCATTCAACGATTTGTTGCAAGGTTGAATCCGTGCTCCCGTCGTTGACCAGAACGACTTCCGCTTCACCACGCAGCTCCGTCATGAATTGTTCCAACCCACTGGTCAAGAACGGTACGACTAATCCTTCGTTGTACATCGGAATCACAAGCGAAAGCCGGGCGGGATAAGGGCGCGCCTGTAACAGACGATAATTATTGTTTGCTAGCTGCATTATTCATTCTTGCCGGATTTGACTGTAGCGATCAAAACGCATTCCACTTCGTCCAAAAAGAGTCCAAGTCTCTCCGAATCCAGCACGAGAAATCCACCTGCTCAAGAGACGCCCGTCAGACACTCGGTCAGACCGGATTCTATCCCCGGTTCAATTTGATAACAACTGGAGAGCCGCGCGCAGCGTTCAGGAAAACACGAAAAACAGAGCGGGGAATCCGAAGCATATCGTTACCTCGCCGGTAGCTACAGTTAGACCGGATCGCAGATACAGTATTTTCCCGATAGATGCTCGCGTTCCTCTGCGGGAATATGCTCGCTGAGAGTGGAGGAGCAGAGGGAATCCTTAATAAAATAAGGGCTGGGCCCACCTGCTTCTCCGTTCTCACCAACTTTTTCCCCGTATCGTGTTTGATTGGTTCCTGCGGTTTCCTAACTTCGACGTTGACCTCTGGCACCTTGCGAATTTCCATCGTGTAACGCACCATGGGTAGATTCAAAGTGCTGAAAGGATGGGCATGACGATCCTTGTTACAGGCGGTGCGGGTTACATCGGCAGCGTGACCGTGGAGCGCCTGCGCGCAAATCGCGAAGATGTTGTGGTCCTGGATGATTTGGCATACGGCCACCGGGAAGCGGTCGATCCGGGGGTCCCTTTTTATCAGGGAAAAGTAGGAGACTCAGCTCTTTTGGAGCGTATCGCGAAAGAGCATCGACTCGAGGCTTGTATTCATTTCGCCGCGCTGGCGTCGGTGGGTGAGTCGGTTGCTGAGCCGGCAAAATATTTCGAAAATAATGTGGCTCAGGGGACTGCGCTGATGGGCTCTTTGATCCGAGCGAAAGTTCGGATCGTGGTTTTCTCGTCCACTTGCGCGACGTATGGCGAGCCTGCAGAAATGCCTATTTCGGAACAGTGTCCCCAGTGGCCCAAAAACCCGTACGGCTGGTCCAAATTCTGCATGGAACGGCTCTTGGAAAGCTACGATCGTGCGTATGGCTTGCAATTTGCCGCGTTGCGCTACTTCAACGCGGCGGGAGCGAGCGAACGATATGGGGAAGATCACGAACCCGAGACGCATTTAATTCCAAACATTCTCGCGGTCGCCGCGGCAGAAAAGCCCGAGCTTGCCGTGTTTGGCGACAATTATGCGACGCCAGACGGCACTCCGATTCGCGACTACATTCACGTTTCAGATCTTGCTGACGCGCATATTCTGGCGCTCGATCACCTTCGCCAGGGTGGCGAATCCGAATGCCTCAACGTTGGGACTGGACACGGCCATTCCGTGTTTGAAGTCATCGAATGCGCGCGCCGAGTGACTCAACGCGAGATACATGCACGAATTGAAGCGCCACGGCCGGGCGATCCCGCGAAATTGGTCGCCGACGCTTCCAGGATTCAAACTGTTCTCGGTTGGAAGCCTCTCGTATCTGATTTGCGCGCAATCGTTCAATCAGCGTGGACCTGGCGGCAGCGCCACCCTAAGGGCTACCGCCAGTAGCGATGTAGATTCCGCATGTTTATTCAATGGGGTCTTCGCTCTTAGAAAAAGGCCCGGTCATTAGCCGGGGCCTGGGCGCTTCAGAATCTACTTAAACCGATAGCCTGAATTTACTGGCGGCGTGCGCGTGGTGTTTTCTTGTCGAGGATGTTCTTCTCCGACCGTAAATTCATCACGCCGATGATTACCAATCGAGAAAGTTTAGGTGACGCCCCAACAGGCGTGGCGGGCTTCGGGTCGCGTTCGCCAGTCTATTGCTTCAGTGCTTTCTCAATCGCCGCCAGCACTTCCGGCGAATCGGGTGTGGTCTGGGGTTCGAAGCGCTGAACCACGTTGCCATTGCGATCCACAAGAAATTTCGTGAAGTTCCACTTAATGTCACCGGCGAAAGAGGGGTTGGCGCTCGTGGTCAGGTATTTGTAGAGCGGAGTTTGATCGTCGCCTTTCACCGAAACTTTGCCATACAGCGGGAAGGTGACGCTGTATTTTGCGGAGCAGAAAGTCTTGATTTCAGCGTTCGTGCCGGGTTCCTGACCTCCGAAATTATTCGCGGGGAAGCCCAGGATCACGAATCCTTGATCCTTGTATTTTTCGTAGACAGATTCCAGCGCTGTGTATTGCGGAGTGAATCCGCAACGGCTGGCCACGTTCACTACCAGAATTACTTTGCCTTTGAAATCCGCGAGCGGCATCGGCTTGCCGTCAATCGAAGGCAGGGTGAAATCATAAATGCTCGACGCCGCGAACAGGGAAGCGCTCATCAGCACGATCACCAGTCCCATAAGATACTTTCTCGATATTCTGTGCTTCCCAGCCGTCATGTTTCCTCCCTCAAAATTCCCAGTCTCGCACCGGGAATGATACAGGACTAAGCGTGAGGGGGCAATTTTCGACGACTGGTCAAAGCGTACGACGCTAAAACTGCGGACTAGTCATCGTCCGGATGGACTCCGAGCCGATCGTTTTCCTCGCCGGCTTCGAGCGGGCGAATGCACAAATCCGTCCCGCTGGGACTGCACTGATATATTTGATACGCGGGCAAATCCTCCGGCTGAACTTCGTACGTTCCGTTTTCCATATCGGGCACCGGATTGTAAGAGGACATGGCGTAAGGATTCCCGGGCGACGCGCGAACGCGAAACTCGCCTGTACCCGGCTCGTAATTGCCGTAACTGAAGCAATAACCGATGCAGGCGCGATCGGCGATGTGCTGAATCATAACGCGGGAGCCCGGCAGCGTCTTAATCGTGACCAGTATGCGCTGGTTGGGAGGCAGAGTTCTTTCCAGCCGCTCCGCTTGTAGTTCCATTCTGTTTACCGTCGCCGTGTCCTGATAAAGAAATGTGAAAAAAAAGGCAGCGATCGCGGTGAATCCAATCAAGTGCCACCAGCGGGGCCGCATCGCGGCAAGCACACAACAAAACACAGCGGCAGAAACCGAAGTCAGCCTTTCAGCTAATAAAGCCAAAACGTGGGCGTTCCCGGGGCGGAATCGGATCGCCTCGGGCAACAGCAGCGCGCTCAAGAGGAGCAGGACGTAAAGCTGGACTGGAATTGAATACTTCGTCCAGGCACCGCGCTCGCGCCGGCGGCGGTAAATATCAACGACGAGCGCAAAAATAGCGAAAGAAATCAGCACGATGCGCAAAATATTGTAACGCGGCCCGAAGAGATACACTTGGTCCGCGCCGTTGAAAATATAAAACGGCTGCGGTTGCGCTTCGAGCTCATAGGAATGCCAAAAATCGTAATGAATCAGGACGAGTACCGCTCCCGCCGCGGCCAGCAAGAGCGGCTGGTAACGAAGAGGCATTCTTTTGGCGATTCCGATGTACGCAACAGCTCCCAACATCCACGCGAGACCGAGAGGATGCGCGAGCACAATGAGAGGCGCCAGCACCAGCGGGATCCAGCGCTCCCATTTATTGCCCCTCCAGAAAATGGCTATTCCGATGAATGACAATCCGATCGAAAGATAGTAATTGAAGAAACCCACATGAAACGTGTACCCGTACGCGATCATGGCAATTACGGGAACCAAAAACCACGCGGCACTCTCGCTAGCGGCGGAGACCAGAGCGAAGACGCCCCAAAAGAAAATTAGGACGGCTAAGGACACAGCGATTCTCTCCGTGACATGCAGGCTGAAGGCTCTTCCCAGGCCGCTAACCAGCAAATCGAAGAGCACGTTGTTCCATCGCCGTTCGATCCATAATCCGGTCACCTGATGGCGCTCGATCAGTTGAGCCAGCCACGCGTTGTACATGTGGCTTGCAAGATCGCCCGCGGCAATACGCCGGTGCCAGAAGCAGGGGACCAGCACAAGTGCGGAGATGGCGAAGATCTTTGGATAATGATGACGTACGAAAAGCGCGGAGTGTCTTAACGCGGATGAGGATGATTCAGTTTCCTCAGGGGACGCAATCTCTGGCATAGCCCGGTCAACTGACTTCGAATCGCTTTGTTGCATCGATTGCGCGGGCTCCGTTCAAAAAGCAGTTTTCCCTCAGCGTATGAAACATATCATGGATCACTTGGATGGGAACTGCGAGCAAGAGCGCAAGCTTTAGGCGTCTTGGTCCGGCTTGGGGGCGTAAGGATACTTCGGAGGTTTGTGCATATGGGTGGTGCGATATTCATCTAACTCGGCATCGGTAAGATCGAAATGCGTATTTGAGGGATGGTTTTCGGCGGCGGCCAGTTCCCGGTGAAGCCTGTGCGAGCAGATGTCCGGCGCATCCTGATAGCGCACGCGGCGAGTGTTGAAAGCGTCGTTTGGAATCGACAGAGTAAATTCTCGCGGCTCGGTCTGAGGCTCTCTAACGGTAAACGTATATTCGCGGACAGCCGGTTTGGATTGGAAACCGACGAATTGGACGATGATCTGCGACGTCATTTCGCTCCGGACAAAGTTCCGGCAGCCGCGGCGATTGCTGCAACCGTTTTCTTGACGCGCTTCGCTCGCTTGCGCTTGGGCGGAGTGCCTTCGGCAATTTCGACGACCATAATGCTGGTAACGAACTTCTTCATGCCGTGCAAATCGAAATCGATGGATGTGCGGTCGTGATCAGATTCCGTAATCACGCCCAAACCATACTGGAAGTGCTTGATATATTGTCCTTCGGGGAGAGCTTTCAACAGGGGCTCCTGAGACCGAAAAATCGTGTGCGAACAAAAAAAGAGGGCGAGCCGGTTTTGCCGACCCGCCCTACTTGACTAGAGGCTGGTGACGTTCGCAGCCTGCAGGCCCTTGGGGCCACGGGTAACTTCGAACTCAACCGCTTGGCCTTCGTTCAGCGACTTATACCCTTCCGCCTGAATCGCGGAAAAGTGGACGAAAACATCCTCGCCGGACTGGCGCTGGATGAATCCAAAACCCTTGCTGGCATTGAACCACTTTACTGTTCCTTGTTCTCTCACTGATGTACTTCCTTCTTTTTTAAGCTATTTGTGCTTCTCGACCGCCTCCAGCCGTAAAGCAAAAGAGGCCGCAAGTGTGAACTTGCAGCCCCTTCAATCGAATCTAAAGGTGTTACAAGAGCAACAAACGCAAATCCAGAATAGCATGCTTCAAGCGCTGAGCCTAGTGGAATTTTGGCGCCTGCGCGACGCAATCGAGTTCAGTTTGTTGCGCGATCGCCCGCGGCGACCGCGTGCGCGGCTGCAAATCTGTGCTCGAGCCATGCACGCGCTTCTTCGGGATGGTAGTCGAAAGGTCCAAGGCCGCCACGGTACACAATCACGCCCGATTCATCGATGATGTAAATGCGCTCGGGCCAAGCGCCATATGCGAGGTCCGCGGTCTCTTGCATGTCATCCACGCTGATCGGCAAAGGGAAGTGGAAGCGCTGGATGAAATCGTTGGCGATCGCCACTCGCTGGACAAGCGTCTGCGGTTGGGGGTAACAAATGCTCTCGTCCACGTTGCTCTTCATCTGCCATTCGTCCTGCGGATGCGCTTCGCGAATATAGACGGTCAAAAAGTCTGCCTGAGATTTGTAATCGTTGTAAAGATTTACGAGGTAGCCTACCTCGCGCCGGAATGGCGGTCAGGTATAACTTCCAAAAACGAGAACCAGAGGGCGCTGCCCGATGCGATCACGTAGATAAAATGTGGTTTGCCCGTCGAGATTCATTAGCCGGACATTTGGGGCGGGTTCTCCGACACGCAAATCGCCGCGATGCCACTGCGGCAGTGCATAGCGCAGGAAGCCGTAAACATCGCGCGGCCCTCCCATAAAATGGCTTAGAGTGCCGTAGCCGATCGCAAGAATTACCAACAGTATAAGAACTGACCACTTCCACCAACGCAACGCACACCTCTTTTGTTTACAATTTGCACAGCCTACGGCATTTCAGGGCGTTCAACATGCGGTTAGCTTAGACGGCGACACACTGCAATCGCAAGACTTATAGCATCTGCCGGAGAACGTACTGCAGGATCCCGCCGTGTTGGTAGTAAGCAAGTTCGAAAGGCGTATCTACGCGCGTGATTGCCGTGAATGTCTTTTCAGCGCCGTTCGCACTTCGCGCGCGCACTTTCATCTTCTTTCGCGGCTCGAAATTATGCGCGAGGCCCTCAATGTCAAAAAGTTCCAGTCCCGTGAGGCCCAGTGTTTTTAGATTCTGGTCCGGCAAAAATTCAAGCGGAAGGATTCCCATGCCAACCAGGTTGCTCCGGTGGATGCGTTCAAAACTTTCCGCCAGCACTGCGCGAACGCCGAGCAAAGCGGTTCCCTTGGCGGCCCAGTCGCGTGAAGAACCGGAGCCATATTCCTTGCCGGCGAACACGATCAGCGGGATGTGTTCATCGTGGTATTTCATCGCGGCATCATAGATGGCCATTTTCTCGCCGCCGGGCTGGTGAATGGTCCACCCGCCTTCGGTGCCGGGAGCTAGCAGATTGCGCAAGCGGATATTCGCGAAGGTTCCGCGCATCATCACTTCGTGGTTGCCGCGGCGCGCGCCATACGAATTAAAATCCTTGGGTTGAACGCCACGCGAAATTAGATATTTTCCGGCCGGCGTGTCGGCAGGAATCGAGCCGGCGGGAGAAATATGATCGGTGGTCACGCTGTCCCCCAGCACGGCGAGGGCGCGCAGACCGGTCAAATCTTTCAGCGCCACAGGGATCCGCGGCATGTCCTGAAAAAATGGAGGATGATTGATGTAGGTGGATTTCGAATCCCAGGCGTAGAGATCGCCTTCCGGAATTGGCAGCGCTCGCCAATGCTCGTCACCGGTGAACACGTCAGCATATTCTTTTCGGAACATGTCACTGGAAACGGACGAACGCATCGTGGCCTCAACTTCCGCGGGCGTCGGCCAAATATCGCGCAAATAGACCGGCTTGCCTCCCTTGTCCTTGCCGAGTGACTCGTTCACGATGTCGAAATCCATTCGTCCTGCGAGCGCATAGGCTACCACCAGAGGCGGTGATGCCAGATAATTCGCGCGGCAAAGAGGGTTGATGCGGCCTTCGAAATTGCGGTTTCCGCTCAACACGGAAACTGCGTGCAGATTATTGTCCTTGATCGCTTTGCTGATCGGATCAGAAAGGGGACCGCTATTCCCGATGCATGTTGTGCATCCGTAGCCAACCAAGTTGAAGCGCAGCGATTCGAGAAAAGGCGTTAATCCGGCCTTATCCAGGTAATCAGTGACAACTTTAGATCCCGGGGCAAAACTTGTTTTCACCCAGGGCTTGGAAGTCAGCCCGCGCTCGACTGCTTTTTTCGCGAGTAGCCCGGCTCCGAGCATGAGTGAAGGATTCGAAGTGTTGGTACAGCTCGTAATTGCCGCGATCACTACCGAACCATCTCCCAACTCGAAACGGTCTCCATTGTTCTGCACGCTAACCGACTTGGGAGCGGCGCTCAACGATTTTGCGAACGAGCTCTTCGCATCGGTCAGAAAGACGCTGTCTTGCGGCCGCTTGGGACCAGCCATCGTGGGAACCACAGTTGCGAGATTGAGTTCCAGTCGATCGGAAAAGATAGGGTCGGGTGTCGCGTCAGTGCGGAAAAGGCCCTGTTCCTTCGTGTACGCTTCGACCAGCTTTACCTGTTCTTCGCTTCGCGCGGTAAATCGCAAGTAAGCGAGTGTCTCCGCATCCACGGGAAAGAATCCCATCGTCGCGCCATATTCGGGCGCCATGTTGGCGATGGTGGCGCGATCGGGAAGCGTGAGGCTGGAAAGCCCGGTCCCGTAGAATTCCACGAACTTGCCGACGACACCCTTCTTTCGCAACATGTGCGTCACGGTGAGAACAAGGTCCGTCGCCGTTGCGCCTTCCGGCAAACGACCGTACAGTTTGAAACCGATCACAGCGGGAATCAGCATCGAGAGCGGCTGGCCCAACATGGCGGCCTCCGCTTCGATTCCGCCCACGCCCCATCCAAAAACTCCAAGGCCATTCACCATCGTTGTATGCGAGTCGGTGCCGACGAGCGAGTCCGGAAAAGCGATCCACGCGCCATCCTGCTTTTCTCGAAAAACAACGCGCGCGAGATATTCTAGATTCACCTGGTGGCAGATGCCCGTGTCCGGCGGAACAACCTTGAAATTCCGGAACCCCTTCTGGCCCCAGCGGAGAAAGGCGTAGCGCTCGATGTTGCGCTGCATTTCGAGTTCGGCATTGAACGCGAAAGCTCCCGTGGTGCCAAACTTATCCACCTGCACGGAGTGGTCGATCACCAGCTCAGCGGGAAGCAACGGATTAATTTTCTTCGGATCGCCGCCGAGTGTGCGCATGGCCTCGCGCATGGCTGCCAGATCGACCACAGCAGGTACGCCGGTAAAATCCTGCAGCAGAACTCGCGCGGGCATAAACGAAATTTCCTTTTCCGTGGCGCCTTCCGCGCTCGAAGGGTCCCAGCCTGCCAGCGCGCGAATATCGTCCGCGAACACGAATCGCTCGTCTTCATGCCGCAACAAATTTTCCAGCAGGACTTTCAGTGAGAAGGGCAGCCGAGCGACATTTCCGACGCTCGAGCGTTCGAGAGCGTTCAAGCGGTAGATGTCAAACGATTCTTCGCCACAGCGCAAAGCCGAGCGTGTGGAAAAGGAATTTTTCGATATGCGGCTCATGCGCGGATAAGTTCTCCTGTTATGGAAGCTCTTCCCATTTTAGCGTATTCCCGCGGTGCGGCGGCTGATTCGCAGAAATATTGAGCCTAATGTTTCGGTGGCACGTAACTTTCGGGCAGCTTCGAACCTTCCCCGAAGAAAAACATTTCCATTTGTTCTTCCATCACCTTCATTCCGTTGGGATCGAGCGGATTCAAGCGGAATTCGTTCATAATCATTTTGGAATGCTCCACCCACAACTTCCATGCTTCCTTCGAAACATTGTCGTAAACGCGCTTTCCGATTTCGCCCTTCCACGGAATACGGTCAAGCCCCGGCATCTCTTTGCCGAATTTAACGCACTTCACCATGTGTACACCTTGAGTCGCAGGCTGGGCGGCTGTCCCCGCGCTATCCGAACGCTTCTCGTCTGCCATGAAGCCTCCTCTGAAATGTCCTGTAATTGAAGATACTTCAACGGCGGGATAAATTCCAGCTAGCGCGGCAGGTTCACCGGCAGGCCGCCAGATGAGAGCAACGCATACCAATAATTATGGTAGGCTCTTTCGGAAAGTTTTTGGGATTGAGAAAGAGAAACGCTCGCTCGGCTGCGAGCGCCGAACCTCAGGGAGACTATGGTGACTGCCCAAGCATCAGAAACTACTGAAAAGCCGCGGGTTGACGCTTACTATTGCGAAGTCCCTTCTCAGCCCTGCGCCATCGTAATGTTTGGAGCTTCGGGCGACCTGGCGCAGCGAAAACTTCTGCCTGCGCTCTACGACCTTGCTTTCCATGCTTGTCTTGCACCGCGATTTCGTTTGGTGGGATTTTCGCGGACAAAAATGGACGATGCCGAATTCCGGCGCAAGTCGGCTGAGGCACTCACAAAAGCCAAGGCGCCGGAGGCTAACGATAACAGGCGCGGTGAATTCCTAGAACATCTTCAGTACTTTGCCGGGGATTATGACGATCCGGAAGCATTTCGCCGTCTTGCGGAGCGCCTAGACGCGCTTGACAGCGAGGCTCAACTCGGCGGCAATCGCCTTTTCTATCTCGCCACTCCTCCGGAAATCTATTTGAAAGTTATCGAGCAGCTGGGAAAGGCTAATCTCGCCCGCCCCAAGTCCGACAAATCGTGGACGCGCGTCATCATCGAAAAGCCGTTTGGACGCGATCAAGATTCCGCGCGCGCGCTTAACGAGAAGCTTCTCAGCGTGTTCGATGAGTCCCAGGTCTACCGCATCGACCATTATCTGGGCAAAGAGACGGTGCAAAACTTACTAGTCTTCCGTTTTGGCAACGGAATTTTCGAGCCTTTGTGGAACCGCAACTACATCGATCATGTGCAGATTACCGCCGCAGAATCTTTGGGAGTCGAGCGCCGCGCGGCGTTTTACGAATCTGCCGGAGCAATGCGCGACATGATTCAGAGCCACGTGCTCCAGCTCACGTCTCTCGTTGCCATGGAATCGCCGGCTACGTTTGACGCAACTTCCGTGCGTAACGAAAAGATCAAAGTGCTGCAATCGATTCGGCCGTTCACTCCCGACGCCATTTGGAAATACGTGGTCCGAGGGCAGTACGCTGCTGGGCAGGAAGATGGAAAACCGGTGGTGGGTTATCGCCAGGAGCCGGGAGTCAAGCCGGATTCTCCGACGGAGACTTTCGTCGCGATGAAGCTTCTGGTGGATAACTGGCGTTGGAGCGGCGTTCCTTTTTATTTGCGCACAGGAAAACGTTTGAAGAAAGGGATCAGCGAGATCGTCATCCAATTTAAGCCGGCCCCGCACAAGGTTTTTCGCGGCGAGAGCACCGAACTCAATTCCATCGTCCTCAATATCCAGCCTGACGAGGGGATTTCGCTTTCTTTTGGAGCGAAAGCGCCGGGCGGCCAAATGCATATTTCGCCAGTAACAATGGATTTTCAGTATCGGGCGACTTTCGGCGGGGTCTCGCGCGAAGCTTACTCCACGCTAATTAATGATTGTATCCGAGGAGACGCCACGCTTTTCGATCGCGCTGACAGCGTTGAGGCGGCCTGGGCTCTCGTCGATCCCATTTTGAACGCCTGGCAAGACGCTTCCGCGCCGCCTTTTCCGAACTATCCCGCCGGCAGCGAAGGTCCGCGGGCCGCGGATGATTTGGCAGTTTCTGAAGGTCGGCACTGGCGCCCGTTGTAAGCCTTTGACGCGCAGAATTCTCATGCGTTTCGCAATCAGTTCGATATAGATTCGGCTTTCATAGAACGCGGTGGAGGGGTTCGATGATTCTTGCGGGAGACTTGGGAGGAACCAAGTCGAATCTCGGGCTATTCGATGTGCAGCGCGAGAAACTCGTGTGCGTGGCGCGCAAGCGCTTCGCGAGCAGCGAACATTCCGGCCTGGAAGAGATCATCAGTCTCTTTTTGAGCGGCACGGGCGCCAAAATTACGCACGCCTCTTTTGGAATCGCCGGCCCGGTGGTGAACAATCGAGTGCGTGGCACGAACCTGCCGTGGGTCGTGGACGGCGCCTCGGTCGCGAAACATCTGGGCCTCGCGTATGTGCGCTTGCTGAACGACCTCGAAGCGTCCGCCTACGGTATTGAAGTTCTCGAGCCGCAGGACATTGAAACTATTTACGCCGGAGTTTCAACTCCTCAAGCAACTCAAGTAATCATCGCCGCAGGAACCGGCCTGGGCGAAGGCGTATTGTTTTGGGACGGCAAGCGCCACTTGCCGATGGCTACCGAATCTGGCCATTCCGACTACTCCCCGAACACGGCGCAGCACGCCGATCTGTGGAAATTCATTAAGCAGCGTGAAGAATTCGTGAGCGCTGAAGCCATCCTGTCCGGTCGAGGTTTTTTTCGCGTGCATGAGTTCCTGAACCCTTCCGTGCGCCATCCCGGTTTTGACGATCATTCCGTGGATCCCGCGCCCGAAATCACCCGCCGCGGCCTTTCTGGTGAGTGTCCTGTGTGCGTGGCAACACTGGATTTGTGGGTCGAAATCTACGGCTCCGAAGCAGGGAACCTGGCTCTCCGCAACGTCGCGCGCGGCGGAATTTACATCGCCGGAGGAATCGCGGTTAAAGTTTTGCCCAAGCTGAAGAATGGCCGCTTCGCAGCAGCCGTGAAACACAAAGAGAAGCTCGCCGACTTCCTCGCCCAAATTCCGATCCGCGTCATTCTGAACGAAGAGCTTCCGTTGATCGGTGCCGCCAATGTCGCCTGGAAAAGTCCATAAACGACAAAGCTCGCTTCCCGAGTATGAAAAGGTTCGGTATTCAGAGATACCCAAATTCTCATTTTCCCTTTCGTGCACCTTGACAAATGACCCATCGAGGTCTAAGAAATAGGGGTCGCCGATTCTTGAAAGGATGCGGAGGTCCCTTCGATGCAGACGTCCCGCAGAGACTTCTTTAAGGTAGCGGCTGTCGGCGGTGTTGCCGCCACAATCTTTGGATTCGACCTCAAGCCCGCCTACGCCCAACTCAAAGAGTTAAAGATTGCACGCGCTGCCGAAACGCGCTCAACGTGTCCTTACTGCGCCGTGGGCTGCGGCGTTCTCATTTACACCATCGGCGACAAGGCCAAGAACGTCACGCCGCAAGTGATCCACGTCGAAGGCGACCCCGATCATCCTACCAACCGCGGGACGCTGTGCCCGAAGGGCTCTTCGCTAGAACAGGACATGCTCAATCCGCGGCGGCTGACGAAGCCGCAAGTACGAAGGCCTGGTGCGACCGACTGGCAGGATATTTCCTGGGACACGGCGCTAAATGAGATTGCGCAATGGACCAAGAAAACCCGCGACGCGTCGTTCGTGGAAAAGGATGCGAACGGCCGCACCGTGAATCGGTGCGAAGGAATATCCTTCATCGGCGGCTGCACGGATACAAACGAATTCAATTATTTGGTAGTGAAAGCAATGAGGAGTCTGGGCTTGGTGTATTTAGAAAACCAAGCCCGTGTTTGACACGGCCCCACGGTCTCAAGTTTGGGACCAACGTTTGGACGCGGGGCGATGACGAACGGCTGGATCGACATCAAGAACACCGACATGATGTTGATCATGGGCGGCAATCCGGCCGAAAACCATCCCTGCGGATTCAAGTGGGCGATGGAGGCCAAGCGCAACCGCAACGCCAAGCTGATTTCCGTAGATCCGCGCTTCACCCGCACCTCCGCTACTGCCGACCTCTTCGTCCAGATTCGCGCCGGCACTGACATCGCATTCCTCGGCGGGCTGATTCGCTACGCTATCGAGAACAATCGGTACGCGAAGGAGTATCTGGTCAATTATACGAATGCCGCGTTCATCGTTAAGGAAGGTTTCAAACTTCCCGAGGATGGCTTGTACTCCGGGTTTAACTCCGGGTCGGGCACTTACGACAAGACCACCTGGAATTATCAGGAGGGCGGAGACTTCAGCGGCAAAACGGACGCTCCCGCGACTCCGACACACGCGGCCGCCGCGGCGGCATCTTCCGCGGGCGCTGCCTCGGGTCACGCTCCCGAACCGGCGCCAGGGAAGCCCGCTGGGCCGGCGCCACCTCCGGTTCTGCCGCCGAACGTCGCATACGATTTGACCCTTCAGCATCCGCGCTGCGTCTTTCAACTGATGAAGCAGCAATATTCGCGGTACACCCCGGAAGCCGTCGAGCGCATCACCGGTATCCCCAAGGAACAGTACCTGAAGGCTATTGAACTGTTTACGTCCGTCCGCAAAGACGGCGACATGAAAAAAGTCGCGACGATCATCTACGCTGTCGGCTGGACGCAGCATACCTTCGGAACGCAAATCATCCGCACCGCGGCCATGATTCAACTTCTGTTGGGCAACGTGGGAAGAGCAGGCGGCGGCGTGAATGCGCTGCGCGGCCATTCAAATATTCAAGGCGCAACAGACATGGCCGGGCTTTACGATTCTTTGCCTGGATACTTGAAAGCTCCCGTTCCGGACGACGTGGACCTGCCTACCTATCTGAAACGAGTAACACCGACAGCGTCGAAACCAACGCCGTGGGATTCGATGAACTACTACCAGAACACGCCGAAGTTTTTCGTGTCCCTGCTGAAGTCGATGTACGGCGACGCCGCTACGAAAGAGAACGGGTTTGCTTTCGAGTACCTGCCCAAGATTGACCGCGATTATTCGTGGACGCACATCTGGGAGGATATGTACAACGGCAAGGTCAAGGGCATGATGGCCTTCGGCATGAACGGCGTGATGATCGGCCCGGACACGACCAAGAACATCAATGCTCTAAAGAAGGCCGATTGGCTGGTCGTCGGTGAAATTTATCCGGATGAGACCAGCGAGTTCTGGAGAGCTCCGGGAATCTCAACCGACGAACAGAAGAAAATCAATACCACGGTCTATCGCTTGCCCTGCGCAGGATTCGCGGAAAAAGACGGCAGCATGACGAATTCGGCGCGCTGGGTGACTTGGAAATACGCCGCCGTTCCGCCTCCGGGCCAAGCGCGCCTCGACCAGGACATCATTGCGCAGATTTTCCTGCGCGTTCGGGACCTCTACAAGAAAGACGGCGGGCAATTTCCCGACCCCATACTGAATCTGAGTTGGGCCTATGCGGACGCCGCCCACCCTCCACTCACTCAGGTGGCGATGGAGCTCAACGGAAGGGCCCTGGCTGAGCTGACGGACCCGGTGACGAAACAAGTGATTAAGGCGGGTCAGCAATTGCCCGGATTCGCATGGCTGAAGGACGACGGCACCACGATGTGCGGCAATTGGATTTATTCCGGCATGTGGACGGAAGCCGGATCGCAGATTCAGAGGAGAGGCACGGAAGATCCCTCCGGAATGGGCGTTTTTCCGAACTGGGCGTGGTCGTGGCCAGCCAACCGGCGCGTGCTTTACAACCGTGCGTCCTGCAATCCCGCGGGGAAGCCGTGGGATCCGGATCGCAAGCAGATTTGGTGGAACGAAGCGGCGGGAAAATGGGTGGGCAACGACGTACCGGACTTCAAGCCCGACTCCAATCCGAAGGATCACTTGGGGCCATTCATTATGAATCCCGAAGGCGTCGGTCGCCTCTTCGCTCCCATCGGCGTACTGGCGGACGGGCCGTTTCCGGAGCACTACGAGCCGATCGAAAGCCCCACCAAGAACCTGCTGCACCCGGACCAATCGAATAATCCGCTGGTGAAAAAATTCAAGTCGCCGTACGACAAATTTGGCGACCCGGCAGAATACAGCATCGTGTGCACGACGTACCGGTTGACGGAGCAGTATCACTACTGGACGAAAAATAATCCGATGAATGTCCAGTTGATCCCGGAGCCGTTTGTGGAAATTCCGGTCGAACTGGCAGACGAAAAGGGAATTCGCGGGACGGACATGATCCATGTGATCAGCGCGAGGGGAACCTACACGGCAAAAGCTTTTGTGACGCGGCGGCTGAAGCCGATGATGATCGATGGGAAAAAGGTTTACCAGATAGGTTTGCCGATTCACCAGGGCTTCCGCGGCATCGACGAGGATGAAGGAAGAAACGCGCGGACTCCGGCGAATTTGCTGACGCCCGCCGTGACCGATCCCAATGCCCATACCCCTGAATCCAAAGGGTTCCTAGTGAAAGTCGAGAAGGCGTAGGGAGCGACGATGAGCCAGGCGTCAACGGAAATAATCAAAATCTCGGGACATGCCGGGACGGTGCCGGGCGCCGGGCTAAACCGCGAATTCCAAGTCTGCAAGCTCGTCGACACCACCACGTGTATCGGTTGCAAAGCTTGCGAAGTGGCCTGCCTGGAATGGAACGGTTACACCTTCAGTCAAACGACTTTTGCCAACAGCTACCAGACGATGCCGGAGACGGCGTGGAATTACTGGAACCTGATCAAATTCAACGAGCACGAGCGCGCCGACGGCAGCATGATGCTTCTGATGCGCAAAGATCAGTGTATGCACTGCGAAGAGCCGGGCTGTCTGGAAGCATGTCCGGCGGACGGCGCCATCGTGCAGTACGCCAACGGCATCGTGGATTTCCAGGAAGCGCATTGCATCGGTTGCGGCTATTGCGTCACCGGGTGCCCTTTCAACATTCCAAAATTCAGCCCGGAGGCGCACAAAGTTTTCAAGTGCACGCTGTGCAACGATCGCGTCTCGGTGGGTCTCGAACCGGCCTGCATTAAAGCCTGCCCCACGGGCTGCCTGCACTTCGGCACGAAATCGGACATGAAGGATCTTGCGGAATCTCGTGCGGAACAGCTTCGCGACGTCTCCGGGTTCGCCGACGCGGGAGTGTACGATCCTGCCGGAGTGGGCGGAACACACGTGATCTACGTCCTGCACGATGCCAAGAATCCTGAATTGTACGGCGGGCTGCCAAAAGATCCGCACATCCCCTATTCGGTCTGGCTATGGAAAAAACCGCTGAAATGGCTGGGGAATTTGGCCATGATCGGCGGCATCGTCGGCCTCGCCTTGCATTACCTGCGAGTCGGGCCGAAGAGAGAAGAACCGATCCCGCCGGAAGATCGGGGGCCTTCATGAGTACCACTGATACGGTACGGCGTCCTCGAACGACCACGGATTTCGACGAGGAACTAATCCCGCGTTATTCGTTTGTCGAACGCGTGAACCATTGGTTTGGCGCACTAACATATTCCTACTGTTTGATCACCGGGCTCGCTTTCTGGACACCTTACCTTTACTGGCTGGCCGCGATTGTCGGCGGCGGACCAACCGCGAGATTCTGGCACCCTTGGTTCGGTTTGTTCTTCACCGTTTCCCAGTTCTTGATGTTCGTGCAATGGGGCGGCGATATGGAAATGGATCACGACGATCGCGTCTGGGCGGATAACATCAAAGCCTACATAAATAATGAGGACGACAAACTCCCTCCCGTCGGGCGCTTTAACTGGGGACAGAAAATCTACTTTTGGGCCATGGTGGGCAGCACAATTCTTCTGCTTCTCTCCGGGTTTGTGCTCTGGTACGTTGAAGCCGTTCCGTGGAGTTTCCACATTTTGCGCTATGTGGCGATCCTGATTCACGCTAGCGTAGCGCTAATCACCATCGGCCTATTCTTGATTCACGTTTACATGAGCACGCTCTTGGAAGAAGGAAGTTTCGCGTCCATGGTTTACGGAACTGTTACGCGCGCCTGGGCCTGGACGTTTCACCGCAAATGGTATTACCAGGTCACTGGTAAATCCCGTCCCAATCAATGATTCCTGCGCAGTGGGATCGCCGAATCCGCCGCGCCACCGAATTAAGCTCAACGTATTCATTCGCCGCTGAAGGACTGCGCTTTTACGCGCGCGTGGCGACGTTCCAGAAAAGCCTCTATGCGGAAATTCAGAAAGCCCTGGCGGATTCGCCCAAGATTTCCGCTGACCGTCCTCTCCGAGACGAATTGGATCTTTTCCTCCTCCTGCCGCGGTTTTCCCCATTTCTATCCGTGATACAGCAGATTGCACCGGCGCCGCTTGCCCAGGCCGCCGTTCAATTGGCGCAGAAGGGCCCGGCGGGATGGCAACAGGCGATCGAAGATTTCTGGCATGGGGATCCGGAATTGCCCGCGGCCGCGGACATCTCTGGGCTTGCGGAGGCTGGCGATTCGCACGATGCAAATTTTTCCGATCGCTTGCTGGCATGGATATTTCTTCAACCCTATGCCGAGTATCTTGCCGATCACCGCGAAATCGCGATCGTAGATGGAACTCCATCCACCTGCCCGCTTTGCGGCGGCAAGCCGATCGTCGGCGTATTGCGGAGTGAAGGCGACGGTGGGAAAAAGTCTCTGATTTGCATGCTCTGCGCGCACGAATGGGCTTTTCGAAGGATTTATTGCCCAGCGTGCGGAGAAGAGAGAGAACCGCAAATGGCATTTTATTCGGCGCCGGAAATCGCGCACGTCCGCGTGGACGTCTGCGACACGTGCCATGTCTACCTCAAGAGCATCGATCTAACGAAGACGGGGCTGGCGGTTCCCGTTGTGGATGAGCTGGCGACGATACCTCTGGACCTGTGGGCGCGCGAGCACGGATACGAGAAACTGCAAATCAATCTGCTGGGAACCTGATCAGAAATTCTGGAACGGCGTGCAGCACTAAACTATATGCCCTCCGCGAATCAAGAACCCCTGAAGCAATTCGGTGCAGATGTTACAATACGGAAAAGATGCGCCCGTAGCTCAGTTGGAAAGAGCGTCTGCCTTCTAAGCAGAGGGTCGGGGGTTCGAATCCCTCCGGGCGCGCCACACTTACCAATGATCTGAGGAGGCAGCGATGTTGATACACCGTGCCCCAAGATCCTCAAGAGCTGCTATTCACGTCGTGATTGTTTTGGTTGGAGCTATGCTGCTATTCCCTGGAGCGGCAAAACCAGGGCAGTCCCGGGCATCCACGGATGACGCATCACCAAAAGGACTCGTTGTCGTCATAGAGAACAATCCTCAACAGGATCGATTGGATCTGGCTGCACTGAAGAATCCCTACATCAGTGGCGTCGCCTTGCAGATCCATTGGCGCGACCTTGAGCCGGTCCAGGGAAAACCGGATTGGTTGAAGCTGGATCAACTTTTCGCCGCTGCGGAATCATCGAACAAATGGGTTCAACTCCTTATCTTCCCTGGTTTTTTTTCTCCCGCTTGGGCTCTGGAAGGCGCGAAGACCGAAATGTTTCCGTTACAATATGGCCCCGGTAAAGGCACCCTCGCACCGCTTCCGCTGCCATGGGACGAGGTGTACCTCTCCCATTGGTTCGCTTTCCTGAAACAACTGAGCGCCAGGTATGGAAAATCTCCTGCTTTCAGAATAGCCGCTGCTGCCGGACCGACATCGGTATCTGCCGAGTTCACGTTGCCTAAATCGCCAGAAGATGTTCAGAAGTGGCGCAGTGTCGGTTATACCCCGGAGAAATATATAGACGCATGGAAGAAGGTGCTGCGAGTGTATGCGGCCGACTTTCCGAGCCAGTACGTTTCGCTGTCACTGGGATTTGGCCTGATTGTAAATGACCGGCATAAACGCGATGAGCAGGAGGGCAAGCCCACCAAGGAAGCGATTATCGAAGAGGGAATTAGTATCTTGGGACGTCGATTTGCACTTCAGAATAGCAATCTCGATGGAAATCCGGAGAAGGAGCGCGGTCCTCACGGCGTCCCTCTGGTGATTAGTTACAACGGGCGAATTATTACCGGTTTTCAGTTGCGCACCTCTTGCGAACGCAACAGCGGAAACATGGGCGCGGAAGGAGACCCTCCGCTCGCCTTGAAAAAAACCATCAATAGGGGGATGGAGCCGAACAGCGCCGGTCACCGTGTCAATTACCTGGAAATTTACGAACCGGATGTCCTTGCAGACGACATGCAACCGGTACTCCGCTATGGAGCCTCGCTGTTCAAGTAACCTCGAATGTCCTCGCCCAACTGCCAGCGCTACGAAAGTCGGCTGCGCCGTGCGGGTGCTGTTTCGTTCATGAACAGAGCGGCGAGAAAAACGAGGATTGCTCCGCCTGCGGCAATCCAAAGCGGTGCGACAAGACCATATTGCTCGGCGAAAGCGCCGGCAACGGTAGGGGCCAACGTGCCGCCGCACACTTCCCCGACCAGCGTGGACAATCCGATAGCAGTCGCCGCAAATTGCGGGGGCGCGCTCTCCGTGGGAATCAGAACGATGGTCAGCGCTGCGATTCCTTGTCCTCCATTAGCAATGAAACCGGCCGTAGCCATGAGCCAAGGATGCGCGACCAGGTACGATATTTGATACGTCAAGGGTACCGCAGCAGAAAGAAGCGCGACGAACAGAAGCGTGGGCTTGCGTCCAACGCGGTCAGAGACCCAAGGGAAAATCCAACCCCAGATGAAGGCTCCCAGCCCGCTGGCTCCGATCACCAAGCCGGCCAACGTAGCCGAATGTTTCGACACCTCGGTGATGTAAAGAGGCGCAAAAGCATTCATCACGTAAAGCCAGGTCATGAAGCCGGCGCTTGCGATGCAGCAAAGCCATATATTTCGAAGCCGCAGGATCGAGAGATATCCCTTCAAGGAAGGCTTGTGGTGCGCCTTTTCCGAGTCGATCGGTTTTGGTTCTCGAAGGTAGCGCCAAAGGAGCAGACCCAGGATTACGCCCGGAACTCCCGCGATGAAGAAAGCGGAACGCCACCCGTACCTCGCAGCAACTTGCGTGGTGAGCACCGGAGCAATTGCTAGTCCCACCAGAGCAGCCGCGCTGACCACGATGCCGACATTTCGCCCACGCGATTCGGGCTTTGAAGACGCTTCAACAGTTGCGGTGATCGTGGACCACGTGGGGCCCTCTGCTACTCCCATCAGCGAGCGGATGACGAAAAGCTGTGCAAAAGATCGCGCAATACCGGAAAGCCAGGACAAAACGGAAAACGCAAATACCGCCGGAATCAGTACCGGGCGCCGGCCGATGCGGTCCGAAAGCGCTCCGAAAATTAAAGACGACGCCGCCCAGGTAAGGGCGAGCGCTGATACCAGCAGACCAACTTGGCCGTGCGAGAGATGAAGATCGGGAGCAATGAACGGGACCAGGTAGACCAGACTCATCCGGTCGAGAAATACCGTACCCCAAGTGAAGAACACTAGAACAACAAGGCCGGTCTGGTAGCCCCGGGAATTGCGCACCAGCTTTTCTCCTTGCACTTGCGAGAGCAAGCATAGCAACAGCTTCCAGTGGAAGTTTTACTCTGTGACTTTTACCTGCTGAAGTCGTCAACATTTTCCTGCTGTGCGATAATCGAATTTTTTCGGAAGAAATTTGCATCAGTCCGGGGCTCAATTGAAATTAGTGGTACAACTATGCCTTAGGAGAGACGAGTGCCGGCAAATTCGGTACGAAACCAACAAATGTTCATCGATGGCGCACTGACTGACGCCTTCGATGGCGGCAAGTTCGAGAAGCGGAACCCGTTCACGGGTGAAGTAATTGCGCGCGTGGCCGCGGCCGGGCGACAGGATGCTGCGCGCGCGGTGGAGGCTGCCTCCGCGGCATTCTCCGCTTGGAGCGCGACGCCTTCTGGAATACGCCGCAGTCTATTTTTGAAGGCGGCCGACGTGATGGACTCCCGCCAACCGGAGATTGCGAGGTTGATAACGGAGGAAACGGGCGGGACTTTCGGCTGGGGGATATTCAATTGCATCCTGGGCGCCGGAATTCTGCGCGAAGCTGCTGCGCAAACCTACGGGCTAGTCGGAGAGATTATTCCGTCGGATCTTCCCGACACGGTGGCCATGGCGACGCGACAACCCGTCGGTGTTGTGGTGGGAATTGCTCCCTGGAACGCGCCACTCATTCTTGGCGTGCGAGCAATCGCACTTCCTCTCGCTTATGGAAACACTGTAGTCCTTAAGGCTTCAGAGGAGTCGCCGGGAACCCATCTCGCCATCGCAGAAATACTGCAACAGGCTGGATTTCCCAAAGGCGTCATCAACGTTATTACGAATGCTCCCAAGGATGCCGCGGATGTTGTGGACGAATTGATTGCCCACCCCAAAACGCGCAGGATTAATTTTACGGGTTCGACGAAAATAGGCCGCATCATCGCCGAAAAGGCCGCGAAATATTTGAAGAGAACCGTGCTGGAGCTGGGCGGCAAAGCTCCGCTGATTGTTCTCGAGGATGCGGATCTCGAATCCGCAGTGGCAGCCGCGAAATTCGGCGCCTTTATGAATCAGGGCCAGATCTGCATGTCCACCGAGCGGATCGTAGTCGAGAGGCCAATCGCCGAAGAATTCGCGCGAAGGCTGGTAGCCAAGACTGTCACTCTTAAAGTTGGAGACCCGCTTCAGCCGGATACGCAGATCGGTCCAGTCATAAATAAAGCCACAATCGATCGCTTGGAAGCTCTCATCGCTGACGCACTTGGTAAAGGTGCGCGGCTGCTCTGCGGCGGAAAAGCAGCGGGCCCCTGTTTCACACCCACCGTTTTATATGGTGTCGCAAAAGACATGCGCGTTTACTTCGAGGAATCATTCGGTCCGCTTGTTTCCGTTGTCATCGCAGAAAATAGTGAAGACGCTCTGCGGATCGCCAACGACACGGAGTACGGTCTCTCCAGCGCGATTTACAGTCGTGATATCAACAAGGCGATGAAAATAGCCGAGCGCCTTGAGACCGGCATGTGCCACATCAACAGCTCGACAGTTCACGACGAACCGCAGATGCCGTTCGGTGGCGTGAAAGACAGCGGCTGGGGACGATTCGGCGGCACGGCGGTTCTGGAAGAGTTCACCGAACTGCGCTGGATTACCGTTACGCGATCCCCAATCCCGTACCCGCTCTGACGTTTGCGGATCGTTCGCGAAACGCTTCCGAACTAACGATCCGCGTAGTATCCATCCCTCGTTTGTACCGTCAGATCCTTCTGCTTCACGGTGAGATGAATCTTGTGATAGCCCGGGGCGACGTCGGCTTTATCCGGGACATAGCCCAGGCCGTACTGATTGCGGAGTTCCTCATCAATCGCGGCGTAAATCTGATCGATGGGCTGTTTTTTGGAGACTTCAAAAAATCGACCGCCCGTTTCTCTGGATATTTGCTCGAGAATTTTTTTTCCATCGGGGCGCGATTCCTGCGGGTATCGCCGGTGCCCGCCGCCTCCCATTCCCCCGCCTCCCATGTGCGAACCTCCGCCGTTGCCGTATTCTTCTTTGTCCGCAAACAGAATGGAGTAAACAAGAGTGTCTGCGCGCTGGGCTGTTTCAATGGAGTCTCGCAAAGTCTCTTTGCTTCCGCGGTCCACTCCATCGGAAAGGATGATGAGTGCTTTGCGCCCCTGCTGTTTTTTCATTATTTCGTTCGACGCAAGGTACACAGCGTCGTAGAGCAGCGTGCCACCGCCGCCTCTGCCGTACGAACCATGGCCGCCGCCGCTCGAACTGCCTCCTGCCGTCTGCGAAAATTCCGGCTCACCCAGCGTGTCGAGAGACGCTTCGAGCTTCTGGCGAGAAGAAGTGAGGTCCTGGAGCAGTTCGACTTCGTAGTCGAAGTGAATCACAAAAGCCTTGTCCTTATCTTCACGCAGTACATGATCGAGAAATCCATGGCTCGCGGTGCGCTCCTGGTCCAGCACACGCCTTTGGCTCATGCTCGTGTCCACCAGCAGCCCCAGCGTGAGCGGAAGATCGGAGTCTTGCGCGAAATAGGTGATCGTTTGCGGATGGCCGTCTTGTTCCAATACGAACTCATCTTTGCTCAATTTGTTGACCAGATGTCCGTGTTTATCCCGGACGGTCGCAAGCATACTCACCATCTTGACGTCCACCGAGATCGACGGCGTTTGCTGTTGCTGGTTCCGCGCCGGCGCATCACCCAGCGACAACAGAACGATCGCGGACAGAATCCACAGTTTGTTCCAAACGCGTGATTTGCGCCTTAAACGGCGATGGGGAAATCCAGACGCTCTCTGAAGTGCTCGTCTCGTGATGGACATGAACTTAGCGCCTTCGGCTGCGTGGCCTGGATCAGGCAATCGGGTGGTCCGCCGCACTTGGAACTGTGCGGCTTTCGCTTGAGGATTCCGTTTTCAGGGCTGCGAAGTTCCATCTTTTTGGACTGCCTGAGATGGAATCGCAAGCGATCAACTCGTACGGCTCTCCCGGGATTTCTGGAACTGTCGCGCCCTGAAAAGTGAATCATTTATGCGCATGGGAAATCAGACCCCATGAGGTTTGGCAAATTCTCTATGGTCTGGCCGGCTCCATGAACTGAAAGCGGGACTACCCCAATTTCGGAATTGTGGAGCCGGCCAGGGCCGCCAGTACAGGAAACAATATCCGGAGTTCTCGCTGCCAAATCAATTTGCCATGCGTATTCTTAAACCTGCCATGGAAACTCTCCCGGTGAATGAAGCGGCCAAGTGCCAAAGGCTAATAGCATGAACTCACCGGCTCGAGGAAGTTCGAGTCGCCGTTTGCGATGGGAACAACTTTTGGTGGGTTTTTTATTTTGGCTGCCGTCGGCGCATCCGAGTTCGGCTCAGCAGTCTGCAAACCCGCCATCAGCAGTCATTGGAATCGTTCGGACGTCCGAAGGCACACCCGTTCCGGGTGCTACGGTGCGCTTGATTGACACCGTCACAAATAAAGTGTGGATGAGCTGGACCGACCAAACCGGCAAGTTTGAATTTCCGCAGATCGCCGACGGGAAATATCGAATAGAGGCAAGTCAGCTTGGATTTGTCCAATCATCGCTCGTTGTCGAAGTTCCCATTGTTCCGCCAGGTCCCGTTCCGGTCGTCCTTCGCGTCGCAACTCTCGCAGAGCTTTCGGCGACTCCCGGAAACCCTTCCTCAAATCGGCCAAGCTCTGCCGGAAACAGGCAGGCTCGTGGTCAGAACCCCGCGAATTCCGCGAATGCTCCAGGCTCGAACTCAGCGGGCTCTGGGAGAGGACCCGGAGGCAGAGGACAATTGCCGGCGGGAGTGACCAATGCAATCAGTGCAGGCCTGGCAGGGGGCGGTTTCGAACAGACCGAATTGACGGGCGAAGGAACAAATCCGCAAGCAACGGAAACGAACGCCTCCGGGAACGAAGGGCCTCAGGCCGGACTCGCGCTTTCGGCCGGCAATAATTCAAATGCGACCTCCGATTCTTTCTTGTTGCAAGGAACCGTGGGCCAGAGCCTCATGAGCGGCGGCCCCGGAAGTTCCGGCCTCGGCGGAATAATCCCCGGCACTCCTGGCGGCGGTCCTGGTGGTCGCGGCGGTGGACAACTTTTCGGTCAAGGCGGCCCCGGAGGCCCTGGTGGGGCAGGCGGGCCGGGTGGCCCCGGTGGAGGTGGTGGCGGAGGAATGTTTGGAGGGCGAGGAAGATTGGGCCGTCAAACGGTGAACCGCGTTCGATTTAGTTTTTACGACCGCTATTCGAATTCCGCGCTGGATGCCAAACCGTATTCAATTACGGGAAACCAGGTTCCTAAGCCTAGCTTCTACGACGAGCGCTTTGGTGGCAATCTAGGGGGCCCGCTAAAAATCCCTCACATTTATAATGGCAGCGACCGCACATATTTCTTCATCAACTACCAGCATGAGATTCAATCGAGTGCGCTAGACACTTATTCCACCGTGCCTACGGCGGCTGAACGCACCGGAGACTTCTGCGGCCTCGGGATTACGATATTCAATCCATTTTCGAATTTCACCGGCCCGCGCACTCCTCTTGGCAACGGATGCCAAATTCCGGCAATAAATTCCGCTGCCGCGGGGCTCCTCGCCTTTTATCCCATGGCGAACCTGCCCGGAAGCGTGCAAAACTTTTTGTTGCAAACGACCGTGCCGATAAATAACGACATTTTGAACCTCCACGTGATTCACACCATCAATTCCAAGTTCAGCCTGAACGGGGCTTACAATCTGAATTCCCAGCGGCAGAACACTTTCGGCAATTTTCCGGACACGGCCGGCACTCAATCAAGTTTGAATCAGTCGGTGACTCTGGGGCTTTCGCACAACTGGAGCCCGCACCTCGTGGAAAGCACGCAGCTGAACTGGAGCCGGAGTCGCACTCAAATACTCAGCGATAATTCCTTCAAGAACAACATCGCAGGAAATCTCGGAATTACCGGGGTCTCCACTGATCCACTCACTTTCGGCATTCCCGCGATCAGTTTCACCAGCCTTTCCGGGTTGAACGATCCGGTTCCCTCGCTCGTTCGCAACCAGACGTTCCGCTTGGGGGACAGTTTGAAGTGGGTTCACGGGAAACACACAATGACCTTTGGGGGTGAGGTGCGCCGCATCCAGCTCAACTCCGAATCCAATCCTCAGCCGCGAGGGTTATTTAATTTTACCGGTGTGATGACCTCACAATTGACTTCGACTGGCCAGCCTGTACCACTCAGTCCTCAGACCGAGCCCTTCTACGAGATTGCCGATTTCCTTTTGGGTCTGCCTTACAGCACGACCGTACAATTTGGGCCCAACATCTATCTGCGCAGTTGGGATTTTATTACCTATGCCCAGGACGACTGGCGAGTGAACAAGCAACTCACTCTTCTCTTTGGCCTGCGCTACGAAGCCGCTACGCCCCCGGTAGAAGAGAACAACCAGATCGCTAATCTCGATTTGAATTCCACGGCCACGCAAGTTGACGTGGTCACGCCTGGTGGGCTGGGAACGTTTGACGGCCGCTATCCGCAGGCTCTCGTCCACGGCGATTACGGAAATTGGGCGCCGCGGATTGGATTCGCCTGGGTGCCGAAAATGATCAAGCCCAAGACCGTCATTCGCGGCGGATACTCGATTTTCTACAACGAAGCGATTTACAACAATCTCGCGCAGCAATATCTCGCATATGAACCGCCCTTCGCCACATCGGAAAACCTCATTACCTCAGCCACGCAGGTTCTCACGCTGCAAAATGGTTTTCCGGGGAGCAGTACCATCTCCAATAAGGGTGGCGTTAACCCATTTTACAAAAACGGAAGCGCACAGATTTGGACCTTGGGCACTGAGACATCGTTCACTCAGAATTGGATTTTGGATCTGACCTACACCGGCACCAAGGGAACAAACTTGGATCTGCTCCGCGCTCCGAATCGGGCTCCTCTGGGTACCAGCCCGCTGAACACGCAAAACGCCCTGCAGATCCCAAATGCCAATAGCTTTTATTACGATCAATCCGGCGCGAATTCGATATACAACGCCCTTCAAGTGCGCTTGGTTCACCGATTCACGAAGGGTGTTTCCGTGCAGGCGTTCTACACCTTTGCCAAATCTCTGGATAACGCCAGCACGATTGGCGGCACCACGCCGATCGTAGTTCAGCAAGACGGCAATTTTGCCGCAGAGCGTGGACTCTCATCATTTGATGTCCGCCATCAAGCCCGCCTTTTCTCCGTGTACGAATTGCCCTTCGGCGAGCGCCATCGCTATGGAAACCGCGGATGGGCCGAACATGTTCTCGGCAATTGGCGGCTTCAGAACATCGTAACTTGGCAAACAGGCACGCCGGTTACGGCTTACCTCGGTGGCACTGCGTCCGACAATGGAACAGGAGCGAGTTTTTCGCTCCGCGCACAACAGGTGGGCAATCCGAACGTAGGCATTTGCGGAGGGGCGCCGCTCAATTTTTTCAACACCGCCGCTTTCACCACGCCCGCTCCCACCACTTATGGCGACGAGCACCGCGGCGCAATTGAGGGGCCCTGTAAATTCTCTTGGAACGCCTCGCTCGCGAAATCTTTTCGGTTCGGCCCGCAAGAGCGGCATCACTTGGACGTTCGCTGGGAAGTCCAAAATCTTTCCAATACTCCAAGTTTCTCGGGACTTTCTGCGACACTAGGCTCGTCGTCATTTGGCCGCGTGACCAGCGCGGGATCGATGCGCACCATGGATGTTATGATCCGGTATAACTTCTGATGAGGAAATTCGCTCGCACAATCGCGCCTCCCTTGGTTGTGGCGTTCCTGGTCGCAGGATTGGCCCTGGCACAGTCTCCACAGCAATCTGCCAATCCCTCGGCCCAGCCTTCCACAAACCAGTCTGCGCCTGTCGCCGTCCCCATGCCGGCTTCAGTGCCCGGTTCGCCTCAGTCTTCCAAACAAAGCCCGGTCTCAGTCCTCCGCACATCATCGGATCTGGTTCGCATTGACGTCGAAGTGACAGACAAGTCCGGCAAGCCTATCAAGGGATTGCGCGCGGACCAATTCGTCGTCACGGATAATGGCAAGCGGCAGGATATTTCCAGTTTTTCTTACGCGGACATAGAAAGCATCGAAGCCGCGGGAGCAGAGGACGCTAAGCCCATTGTCGTGCCAGTTGATAATGACGGGCCGAACGCGCCCTCGGCGGAAGCAATCAGCGATCAACTGCGCGATCGCCGCCTCATCGTCCTTTTCTTCGACATAACGTCCATGCAGACCGACGACTTGATCCGCGCGCATGACGCCGCGCAGAAATTCGTCAAGCAGCAGATGACTAAAGCGGACGTCGTCGCCGTCGTCGCTTTTTCCACAAGAATCACCGTGCTCGCAAATTTCACCAACGATCGCGCGACCATCAACAAAGCCATCGCGCAATTGACCGCCAACAGCTCGTCCGACCTCGCCAGCCCTCTCTACGCTGCGGCAGAAAACGGCGAGTATGACGTTCAGGAATATACCGGAGCGGCCTTCACGCCTGACGAGACCGAATTCAACGTCTTCAACACCGACCAGAAGCTCGCCGCTGTGGAAGGTTTGGCAAATGTTCTCGGCGGGATTCCGGGAAGAAAGGCGCTCGTCGAATTCACCGGCGGCATTACCCAAACCGGCGAAGAAAACCGCACGCAGCTGCGAGCCGCTACCGATGCTGCAAATCGCGCTGACGTTTCGATCTATTCGATCGACTCGCGCGGATTGTTTGCGGTCCCGCCGGGTGGGGATACCACCACGAACGCCGCCACTGGGACTTCGATGTTCACCGGCGCCTCCGTGTTTCACCAGACCGACCAGCGCGAAGATTCGCGCGACACGCTCGCCACTCTTTCCACCGACACGGGAGGGAAAGCCTTTTTTGATTTGGGGGATCTCAGCGAAGCGTTCCCGAAGATTCAGCAGGACAACACCGGATACTACCTGATCGGCTACCGTCTGGGCGCCGATGTGAAACGCGATGGGCGCTGGCGCGCGATTCGCGTGAAGGTCAGCGCGCCGGGCGCGCACATCCGTTATCGCGAGGGCTATTACGCGCCGCGCGATTTCCAGCACTTGGAAAAGGAAGATCGCGATCAGCAGCTAGCCGACGCGGTGAATTCGGACAACCCTGTCGTCGAGCTCCCGGTTGCAGTCGAGACTGGGATGTTTCGACTGAGCGAGCAGCAGACCTACATTCCCGTCGCAGCCAAGATTTCCGCGAGCGCGCTCGATTGGGCTGAAAAGCATGGAAAGCGGGAGGCCGAATTTGATTTTGCGGTCGATGTCCGCGCGGTGCCCTCCGGGCAAGCGGTCGCGCAATTGCGCGACACAACGCAAGTGAACCTGGACCCCGAGCGGTTTCAGCAGATAAATCAAAAGAATCTGCTGTATCAGGGCGGCGTCGTGCTTGCGCCGGGGAATTATCGGCTGAAATTTGTTGCGCGCGAAAATGAGTCGGGGAAGATCGGCACGTTCGAAGAAAACCTGGTCGTCGCGCCGGCGCAGCCGGGCAAGATGACGTTGAGCTCGGTGCTGCTTTCGAGCCAGCTTGTACCGGTGCAGAAATCATCGGAGGTCCAGACCAAAGGGCAGGGAGTGCGGGCCAAGCTCGCGAACTCGCCGCTCGAAATCAACGGGGAAACAATCGTCCCCAGCGTGACGCGTTTGTTTACGCAAAGCCAGACGCTGTATGTTTTCTTCCAGGCTTACTTTCCGGAAAAAACCGAAAACAAAGAAGCGTTCGATGGAAACTCGCTTCGTGCGGGATTGATTTTTTTTCGGAATGGGTTGCAGGTGAACGCGACCCCCTTGTTGGCGCCCTCGGAAGTGGATGCCAAGAAGTACACGGCGTCGTTCCGCATCAGCTTGCCCCTGGCGAAACTGCAGGGCGGACGCTACACCGTTCAAGCTGTCGTGATCGCGCCGGGAACGCAACACTCTGCGTTCAACCGCGCTTACCTCGCGCTGCAATACCCGCCGCCCGCGCAGAGTGCACCAAGTCCCGCTACGACGCCTGCGAGCCCAACTCCCCCTGCTGAAACTCCCAAACCGCCATCGCGCTAACCGCGCGCCCACGTCGCATCCCCAATATATTTTCATGACGTTTACGCCTGGGATTTATCCCGGTGCCAGAAGGCTTCGATTTCTTCTAGGGTGCGGCCTTTGGTTTCGGGCACGAGCTTGTAGGAGAAGACCCACGCGGCGATGGAGAGAACACCGTAGAGCCAGAAAGTCCAAGTAGGACCGAACTTTTCCACCAGGGTGAGGAAAGTGAGCGAGACCACGAAGTTTGCCGCCCAGTTTGAAGAGGCCGCAGTTCCTTCGGCCGAGCCTCGTACTTTCAGCGGGTAGATTTCGGAGATGAGAAGCCAGAAAATTGGGCCCAGGCTTATCGCGAAGAAGGCTACGTACGCCATCAGCGTGATCACGGCGAGTTGGCCGAACGCGGCGTCGTGTGCTGAAGCGGACTCGCGGAAGATGAAGCCGAGAACGCCGAGCGTAACGGCCATACCGGCAATTCCGGTTAGCAACAGTATCCGCCGTCCGACGCGGTCGATGAGCCACATGGAAACAAGAGTCATGATGACGTTTACCGCGCCGATTCCGGCGGTGGCCAGAATTGCCCCGGAGGCTGAAGAGATCCCCGCGGAGCGAATAATCTGCGGGGCATAGTAAATCACTGTGTTTATTCCGGTGACCTGCTGGAAAACGGCGAGGCCGATGCCGACGATGAGCGCGGGGCGAATCGAAGCTTTTAAGAGGTCGGACCACTGGCCGCGCTCGTCCGTTCGCGCGGCGGCTTCCTGAATTTCTCCGAATTCCTGTTCAACACTTTGCGTTCCGCGAATTTTTCTCAATACGCCGAGCGCTTTTTCACCTTGACCATTTTTCACCAGCCAGCGCGGCGTTTCGGGCAAGTACAGGGTTCCGAGTCCGAGGATGGCGCCGGGAATCACGGCGAGGCCGAGCATCCAGCGCCATTGCTCGGACTGCGCGAAGGCATAATCCACAAGATAGGCGGCGAGGATGCCGATGGTGATGGCCAGTTGAAAGAGAGAGACTTGCCAGCCGCGCGCTTTTGCGGGAGAGACTTCCGAGATGTAAAGCGGAACGGTGGCGCTGGCGAGGCCGATGCCGATGCCGACGATGGTGCGCCCAACGATCAGCGTGACTTCCGATCCGGCGGCAGCGCAGATGATTGCACCCAGGATAAAAATCACGGAGGTAAGTGCGAGGTTCATTCTTCGGCCGATCTGATCGGCCAGGCGGCCGCCGGTGAGCGAGGCGACGGCTGCGCCGACCAAAACGACGCTTACCACCAATTCCTGGTGAAACACAGAGAGAGAAAAACTCTTCTGGATGAAAATCAGGGCTCCGGAGATTACTCCGGTATCGTAGCCAAAGAGCAGCCCGCCGAGCGCGGCGAACGCAGCGGCGATGTAAACGAACGCGGTGCTTTCCGCCTGCCTGGCGGAGGCGCCGGCGGTTGCGTCAGAGTTCAGTTTTTGTGGAGGCATTCGTCCTCGGTGAAACCGGGCGAGCGGGAGAAGCGGCGAAAAACACGGACGACCATTTCTCAATATTTTGGCGATTTGAGCAGTTCACGGTTGTTTGTTTTCTGTAAGTTACGGCGTTTCTAAATTCACGAGTTTGGCGATTTAGATTGTCGCAATTTGGGGAAAACCGGGAGCAGAAACCAAGGGCGAGCGGCCTTTTTTGAATTGCCCGCTCAACGGTTGTCGAACAGGCCACGCTGAAGTTGGCACAGCATGCTGTGCCCCTACAGATAGAAGCTGAATACGCGTCCTGCAAAAGCGCGTACCTTCGCAGGTTCTTAGGGCAAGCGGCCCTTCGCACGGCGGTTGCTACATATTGGCCAGAACCGGGTAGAAATGCAGCAGGGAAGCTCGAAATTGAAGCTTTATTTGCGGCTGGGAAGCTTGAGGCCAAGGGCGGCCGGCACACTTGTCCTGAGCCTTGGTGGCGCGTCCGAGGCTGCTCTATTTTGATCACGCGCGACGCTAGCATGTCGTTCGGCGAATTTCAAGGTTGTGCATGTTGTGAGCATAAGGGTGCTGCATCGCGTTCTCTCCCTCTTCTTGGGGCGCGCTAGATGTAGAATTCGAGGCGAAGATTCAAGAGAATCACGCCAACACCCGCACTCTTCAAAAACCGAAGAGTGCGGCACCCGCAGATTTAATCCGTGGCTTGAACAAACCCCGGTATGGGGAGGGAGGATTGGCCACCTGGCCCGATAACTAGTAGAGGTGGAACACGCATTGAATCTTTTGGCTAACTGCGACCGGCTTGCCATCGGGATCGAGCGCTGGAGCAAACTTCCAGTCCCTGACAGCACGAATTGCGTTCTGATCGAGTCTTCTGTCTAGACTTTTTGTCACAGTGATGTTTGTGGCCCGACCTTCGGGCGTAACGATAGCGGACAACTCAACTGTGCCTTGCACTTTGTCCATAGCAGCAGCGTTGTCGTATCTAGCATTAGGACATGTTATGCATTTAACTTGGGTCATGCCTGCTGTACCTGAGGATGGTACAGATCCCTTCGGCCGCAGGGATTCTAGAGGTTCACCTAATTGCACGATCATCTCCGGGGAAAAGTTGAGTTTTCCATTCACTAGCTGGCTGTCACCAGGATAGGTTGTAACGGTTATGCCAAGACCGCCGTCAAATTCCCCGTAGCTACCGCGGACAATACAGTTCGCTCCGATCGACTTAGCCAATTTTAGCGACGTTTGATTGTCAAACTCCTTTTCCGGTCGGAGATGGAGCGAATCCAACGCTGCCCCGAGCCGTTTGCGATCGACTATTGCGAATGGGCCGCCATGTTTCATCAGCGCCGCAGAAAATTCATCAGCGAGGGATGCACCGAACGGCAATGAACGATCGTCAGGAGCGCTGAAATCTAAGACGACAATCTGCAGATGTTTGCCTCGCAACTTTTCCGCGAGCCGATCCGCCAATTCCTCTAAGGTTTCGGTGGTTGTCGGAGGTTGATTTTGTGGAAACGCGCAATGAGGGAACGCCAGGAGGAGAAAAACGAAAGTCGGGACAATCAATTTAGAGGCGTTCAACATATCCAATAGATCCGATTAAATCACACGTTTCGGTTTTGCGTTGCACCGAAAGCTGAGGGCACCTTAGATAGCGGGCGAGTGAGAGTTCGAAAGGAGAGCGCACAGCAATCCCGAACTGGCAGAAGATAAGAAAAGGTAGCTGGCAAATTCTATGGTCGCGGATTTGGACTTGGCGGGCGCGGGTCGCGCACGAACATTACGGTTGGTCGAGACTTGTAGGTTGTGAGCTGGGACTGGCGATAGCCGCATTTTTCGGCGACGCGAATGGACGCGAGATTGTCAGGGTTGATGATGCAGGC